>Ga0066652_100000255_pt1 | contig 27247 bp, 25 predicted proteins | sample GraSoiAngelo_101_FD_71413 | JGI IMG/M metagenome (GOLD analysis project Ga0066652, IMG submission 71413) | Grasslands soil microbial communities from the Angelo Coastal Reserve, California, USA - 14_0903_02_30cm | ecosystem: Environmental > Terrestrial > Soil > Grasslands | place: USA... | reverse complement strand
ATCAGGGAAGCGGGTGTTGCGCAGGAAATGTTTGAAAAGCTTCATCCTGTTTATCATTTTTTGAACAATGTAGATATCGACAAAGGCCTCAGTGAATATGCAGAAAAGAATAGCCTGGACCTTTTAATTGTTATTCCGAAAAAGCACGGGTTTATAGATAAAATTTTTCATAAAAGTCATGCCAAACAATTAGTCATCCACACTCATGTTCCCGTTCTGTCAGTACATGAATAATTCAGCGGGTACTATAAATAAGATGTTATGATCGGTCAACTCACTAATGAGCAAATGCGGCGGGTATTACAGTCGAATGCAGTGGGACGAATCGCTTGCAGGGAAGATGATAAACTATACATTGTCCCTGTAAACTATATCTATGAAGACAACTCTATAATTGTTCATTCAAACGAGGGCATGAAGACCAGGATGATGCGCAAAAACCCTGCAGTGTGTTTCGAAGTGGATGAAATGAAAAGTTTTACCAATTGGAAAAGTATAATTGCCTGGGGAGAATATTGCGAAATCACGGAAGAAAAAGAGAAATACCAGGCCATGAAATTATTTGTGGACAGAATGATGCATATGAAGATCAGTGACACTGCAAAGCCTCCCGAGATCACAGCTGAAAGGACCCATCCGAGATCACCAGGAAGTATTAAGCCTGTCGTATTTCGTATTTCAATTTCAGAGATAACAGGCCGGTTTGAAACAGACAGCATTTAGCTCTAGCTTCTATCCCCTGCCATGATTTCTACAAACGACCTGCGGGTGACCATAGTCATCCTTCGTTCTTATACCTCGGCATTAGTTGATCCTTTATACATCCAAACAACCAGGTTTACCACCAAATAATTTATCGCGCCTGACCAGCCTCATACCGCACACTGACGATAGTCTTTTAATCTCGTGACTTCGATTGCTATTTTTATACCGGCATTTTAATTATCGAAATCATAAAACAAATCATATGAGCACACAAGCATTAACAAAGACAAACGATCGGACTCCAGCTTTTCTCGGTGATTTTTTCAGTCCCCTGAATGAATGGTTTGATAATAGCACAAATTTCTGGAATCGCACACTATGTACGCCTGCCGTTAATATCATGGAAAACAAAGATGAGTACAGCATATCCCTGGCTGTACCCGGCATGAAAAAAGATGATTTTAAGATCAACATAGACGGAAATATGCTGACTATTAGTTGTCAAAAAGATGAAACCCGGGAAGAAAAGGATAAGAAGTTTACCCGGAAAGAGTATAGTTATACTTCATTCAGCCGCAGCTTCACCCTGCCCGATGAAGTAAAAAAAGAAATGATCGATGCAAGATATGAGGACGGTCTGCTGAAGATATCTCTACCCAGGAAAGAAGAAGTCAAAAAGCCTGCAGCAAAGCAAATTGCTGTAAAATAGCCAGCTACGGTATGGCTTAATGCCCCGCTACCCTGTGTAGCGGGGCAATTTTTTTACTGGGTATTATGTTCAGACTAACTGATAAAGATCAGGTTACCTCCGGCAACTGATCACCTATTATCCCCGCGATCAGTTTTAATTTAGTTCGATAATAGAACTATGAGAAACTATTATTAATCTTTTTTTAGGCAAATTGGTATTATATGGAAAGAAAAAACCTGGAACACCTCCTTGTAACGGAAAATGAGCAATTGCAAAAACTTAATGATATTGTATTAAAAGCAGTTGAGGAGGAGAAATTACTGTCCCAGAAACTTTATGCGTTTGAAGATAAAAATCCAGCTCTAGGTAGCCGAATCGCCGACAGGATCGCGTCTTTCGGGGGAAGCTGGAAGTTTATTGTGGTCTTTATCTTGTTTATGATAATCTGGATGGGGATCAATCTTTATATTTTTCAAAAACCCTTCGATCCATTTCCTTTTATCTTATTAAACTTGCTTCTATCAGCATTAGCGGCCATCCAGGCGCCCGTCATTATGATGAGTCAAAACCGAAAAGAGGAAAAAGACCGGCAAAGAGCCGTGAACGACTATCTCGTCAATCTAAAAGCCGAAATCGAGGTGCGTAATCTTCACCAAAAAATTGACCTGCTGATATCCGAGCAAATGAAAACACTTTTTGAAATACAAAGGGTGCAAATGGATCTCATGGAAGAAATAAAGCAATCCATGAAATAGAAAATATAGCTTTATGGAAGAAGCGACGTGAAAGCAATCAATGACAACACGGTTCCATCACTCAACCAATACTCTCGGACTTAAAATTAAATCGTTAGCTTAAAATGAATTGAGCATGCCTGGGGCGGTAATAAATATTAATAAGCCGGATGGTCTGTCGCAAACCGAAATTGCGGTACTACGGAAAAAATACGGGAAAAATATATTCAGCTTCGAAAGACAGTTTCGTTTTCTACGGCTCTTGTTGAGTGTTTTCCGAGAGCCCATGTTTATTTTACTGATCGTTGCCTGCACTCTTTACTTTATCCTTGGAGAAATCAGTGAAGGCATCATGATGGCAATCACGATGGCCGTTGTTGCCGCTATCTCAATTTACCAGGATGTAAAAAGCTCAAAGGCACTTGATGCGTTAAAACAGTACTCGGAGCCAAAAGTGAAGGTAATACGTGACTCAACCGAAGTAACGATCCTTATTGAAGATTTGGTCCCCGGAGATATTATGCTGTTGGAAGAAGGAATGAAAATTCCTGCCGATGCCATCGTGATCCAGGCAAATGATTTTTCGGTCAATGAGTCTGTTATCACGGGTGAATCATTACCTGTTTTAAAAAACGAAAGGGAAAAGACGAACCTTCTTTACCAGGGCTCTACCATTGAAAGCGGGAAAAGCATAGCAAAAGTTACGGCAATCGGAAATGGTACGATGCTTGGTAAGATCGGTAAGACAGTAGCAGCATATAGTTATCCAAAAACTTTATTGCAGGCACAGGTAAATAAATTCGTAAGAAAGCTCGCATTATTTGGGTTGTTCGGTTTCATTGTAATACTATTAGTCAATTATCTTCATTACCGCGATTTTGTAACAAGCCTGTTATTTGCATTGACACTTGCTATGTCTGCCGTGCCGGAAGAAATACCCGTCGCATTTTCATCGTTTATGGCACTTGGCGCTTATAAAATGAGCAAATACGGAATTATCTCGCGGCAGCCCCAGATCATTGAAAACCTCGGAGCTATAACGATGCTATGCCTTGATAAAACCGGAACGATCACGGAAAATAAAATGCAGGTCAAAAACATTTATGATTTTGGCAAAGACGCAGTAGCAGATGTTGAAGGCAAAATCCCTTTACCCAATAGCAGGATGCTGTTATTTGCTACCCTTGCCAGCGAATCCAATCCATTTGACTCAATGGAACGAGCAATATGGGAAGCTTACGAGGAGAATGACCCAGGAAGGCGATATGACAATTATAAAATGATCTATGAATACCCATTGGAAGGACAACCGCCGATGATGACCCATGCTTATCGTTCGGAGGATAATACTGTTGTTGTTGCAGCAAAAGGCGCTGCAGAAAGAATTTTGAAGGCCTGCAAAACAGACCAGGAAATAACTGCAAAGGTCATAAAACACGTAAATACATTCGCATCAAAAGGATATCGTGTGCTGGGAGTGGCTGGTGCCATACATTCTACACCGGGATTTCCGTCACAACAGGATGATTTCGGCTGGGAATTTATCGGGCTTCTTGCATTATATGATCCGCCAAAGCCTAATGTGAAGGATGTTTTAAAAAAAATTAACGATGCCGGTATTAAAGTAAAGTTGCTTACCGGAGATTTCTCCGAAACTGCGATGAATATAGGCAAGCAGGTTGGTATAGATACTAATGCTGGCTACATAAACGGAGAACAGGTGATAACCATGAACGAATCCGAATTGAAAAAAACCGTATCCCATATTTCAATTTTCACCCGGATGTTCCCGGATGCCAAATTAAAAGTGATCGAAGCACTAAAGGAAAACGGCGAAGTCGTCGCTATGACCGGCGATGGCATCAATGATGCCCCTGCGCTGAAAGCTGCTGACATCGGTATTGCTATGGGTCAAAAAGGAACAGAGACTGCAAGACGTGCCGCGGATCTTATTATTACCGATGATAACCTTGAAAAAATGGTTACAGCCGTAAGCGAAGGGAGAAAGATATTCAATAACTTGCTCAAGGGAATACGGTACATCATCTCTATTCATATCCCGATCATTCTTACAGCTTCGTTGCCATTAATATTTGGCTGGGTCTATCCAAATATTTTTACTCCCGTGCATGTTATTTTTCTTGAATTGATCATGGGACCCACCTGCTCAATCTTTTTTGAGAACGAACCTGTTGAAAAGGACCTGATGTTACTTCCTCCAAGAGAACGCATGAAGGGACTCTTTACACGGGAGGAACTGCTGATCGGTATCGTGCAGGGCCTTACTATTACAACAGGCGTGCTGATCCTTTATAATGTCTTTATGAAAGAGCACTATAGTATTGAAGAAACAAGAACCGTTGTATTTACCACGCTAATCCTGAGCAACGTGTTCCTGACCTTTACTTCACGATCACTTACTCAAACGTTATATTATACAATACGGTATAAAAATGCCCTGGCGCCGGTAGTTATTATTATATCGGCTATATTCCTGGCATCTCTTCAGTTCATCCTGCCGGTTCGCCGTCTTTTCCAGATGACAACACTCACGTTAAATGAGTTTCTTATTTGCCTTGCAGTTGCTTTTGCCAGTGTAATGTGGTTTGAAGTGTACAAAATGGATCTTTGGAGATCTAAACGATATCGTTAACGATTGATCAAAATCCTGTCTTTTCCTGACGATTGTCATCATTGTAAAGCCGTGTCATTCCTACCTTGCCATGACCAAATTTATTTTATGAAATTTTCTTATAAGCCAATTATCATTGGTATGCTTTTAATAATGGCTTGTAACACTTCTAAGATCACCAGCTCGTGGAAGGCGGAAAATGTTCAGCTGGTAAAATACAAGAAAATACTTGTTTTGGGATTGATAAATGACCCTGACGGAACGATCCGCGTGGCGATGGAAGCTAACATTGTATCAAACCTGAAAGATCTTGGATATATCGCGGTATGTTCCTGTGACGAATATGACTCAAAAGCATTTGAGAACATGAAAGAGCAGGAAGCTCTGGCAAAACTCACCCATGGCGGCGTAGATGCGGTACTGACAGTCGTTCTCCTGGATAAAACAAAAGAAATGTATTATGTGAATGACAAGGCAAATTATTCCATATCCTCCGACTACCATAATCGCTTCTGGGGTTATTATACCACTATGTCTGACCGGGTCTATTCTAAAGGATACTATGTCACTAATACCAGTTATTTCTGGGAAACCAATCTTTACAGTTTTGATAAAATGCAGCAATTACTGTATTCAGCCCACAGCCGATCATTCGATCCGCAGTCAACAAGCACTCTTACGTATGAATATGGAAAGATGATCGTAAAAGATTTACTGAAGAAAAACATCATTAAAGATTACAAAGGGGATAAGACGCCATTGGCTTTCTAATCTGTGTTTTCAGATCACCGATCGTGTTTATTTGATAGAAAAAAAATTAAAAATCATGAAAAAGCTAATCATTTTAATTGTTTCACTCTTACTTATATCGGCGCACGTTTTTGCCCAGACTAAAGGAGGGAAAGCAGATACTTCACAGCATGCAACCTACTACACCTGTCCAATGCATCCTGATGCTATGAGTCATGACCCAGGAAAGTGTCCAAAATGTGGAATGGAACTTACGCTTTCGTCGAAAGAACAAATGAAAGCAGGTGTATCGAACAATTATACTTGTCCGGTGCATTTGACTGTAACTAGTCATGATCCGGGTAAATGTCCTAAATGCGGGAAAAAATTGAATCTTTCTCCCAAAGAACAAATGAAAACTGAAATTGTGAAGCTGTATACCTGCCCAATGCATCCGGACGTATCACTCGACAAAGACGGGGTTTGTCCAAAATGTGGAAAGGCATTGGTTGAAAAGAAGGATCAAAAATAATTGCTGTTTGAAATTATATAAATAGTTTATTGACAACATGGCTGATAATGAGTCACCCTACGCTGGCAGATAGTTTATTAAACCTTTCACGGTGAGAAAATTTAAACGTATCATTTATGTCAAAACAGCGCACATATGCTTCACTAATGGTCCTGGGCGCAGGTATTTTACTTTATCGCACCATCCTTATGATTTCCCAGGGAGCATTACACACCCTCATTCCATGGGTGGCTTTCTTACTCGTTGTTGAATTACTGGTCGATTTAAGTTGCCTTGTTGGAGCTATATCCTGGTGGATAAAAAATGATAAAAAATATAACAGTGTTCCATTGAAGCTTACTTCCATCGCAATGATATTGCATTTCGTTCGTATGGCAATATTCGTTGCGGGCCGCTCCGGTCCATGGATCGATTTTGATTTAAGACCGGGAAACAGGGCAATAAACGATGTACACTGGACCTTGCCATGGGTTTATATTGCTTCTGTTTTTTCTGTGTTAGGCCTGATTGGAGCCATTATTATCCTGACTTTGAAAAAAAAGCAGATAGAACAACCGATGAGACATCGATCATAAACAATGAAGTATTACAAAAATACATGGGAATGATTTGGCTGATCATCATATTGTTTATATGCGCCATTCTCGGCTTTCTTCTCTTTTCGAGAATTGTTGTGGAAGTTGATACAAGAATAGCAAAAGCAGAGCTGCGCTGGCAGGGAATAGGGACGGTTAAGGTATGGTATGAAGATGACTGGTGGCTGAGTATGAAAGTTCGTTTTTACCAGAAGACCTTTCGATTTGCTGACATGAAAAAAAAGTCAAAGACCCTAAAAGACCGGCCCCGGAAAAAAAGAAACAAACGAGCGGGAACGATGCGGATGCTGCGGAAAACAATAAAAGTTATTAAAACATTCCGGGTAATAGAGTGGCGACTTGCAATTGACACAAGTGATTATAGCAGTAACGCGCAACTATACCCTCTGAATTTTGCAAGGCGAAATTTTGGGCATTTAAATATCAATTTCAGAGATGAAAATTTCCTGGTATTGAAAATACATAACCGGCCCTGGAAAATTCTGTATGCTTTTTTTGGATAAATTATTTTTTAACCAAATAAATTTTAAGTTATGGCATTCAACCTGGAAGAAACAGTAAAGCAATTGACTGATTTCTTAAAAACAGAAGCTAAAATAGAAACAGTAGTGGGCCAGTCATTCCAATTGGGTGAGTTCACCTGTATGCCTGTTATTAAATTCGGTATGGGTCTTGGATACGGCGGTGGAGAAGGCAAGGGTGTCCAACCAGGTAAAGCAAATGGCGAAGGAACTGGAGGCGGCGCCGGCGGAGGCTTGGGTGTTGAACCTATTGGATTTCTTGCTACGCGTGGCGACCAGATCTCGTTTATTCCCACCCGCAACAGCAGAGGTCTCAGTGCTGCTTTTGAAAAACTACCCGATTTTATGGAAAAAATGATGGACAAGAAAAGAGATCAAAAGGCTGAACCAGTCGCCTGAACTCTCTAGGTGCAGCCATTCGGTAGAGGCTGCACTTTTTTATCTTCCCTGCAGTTATCCCTTTTATTCAACGGCATTCAAAATATAGAACACACAATAAGAATACTGTTCTGAATGCTGCGGTATATTCATTCGCTATTTTGCGACATACCCGAATAAACCTTTGGTACCTCCGCCAGGACCGGCAGAAAAGAATAGCCAGTCGGCATTGATCGTTGTAGCAGTTGCGGGGACAAAGCTAATTGCCCAAAGACCGTCAATCGTAATAATAGCACCGTTGCTCTGCAATGTACCAAGCCACACGTTTGTTGATGCATCATAAGCATTGATATGGCCATCACCGAAATTGCCAACCAATATTACTGTACTGTTTGGCGCACCGGTAAGCCAGCTTGCAGGTGCCTGTGCAACACCCCAGGGTGCATTAAGAGTACCGCCCGTAGCAAGCCGCTTTACAAAACTGCCATCAGTATTAAATACATTGACAATCCCAAGTCCTACACCTTTCTTTTCAAAACCGGTGGCAGGATCGGGTTGGGCATAGGTAACATATAACTTACCGTCTATATTCTGGATATTGAAAGGTGAATAACCCGCCGGCAAACTGGGGTCGGTAAATGTGCTTGCCTGTAGTGTATAGGTCCTGTCATAGACATCTATCTTACCAGATTTGAAATCCGCCGCATACAGGAATGTATCGGCAGCTGCGCCAATAGCTAAACCTGTGTACACCGATGTTCCGTTCCGGTCAACCTTACCTATCGCTGCAGTGCCGCCATTCCAACCAGAAATTACACCATCCAATCCTGCAAAGATGAACCTGGCAGCATTTCCATTCGGAAGTTTGAAGCCGGTGCTGCCATTAAAAATTTGTCCGCTGGGTGCTCCGCCCGTCGCGGCGCCATGTGTTGGAATAGAGACGGGCGCCAGGACCTGGGCGCCGGTACTATTATAAATAACACTCGTGTGATCACCAGGTGATGATATCCATGCGGTGCCCGTTGCACTAAAAGCAATGCCCCATCCATTCAAAAGATGCGGGTCTACCCTGGTTGCGGTAAATGTAGCATCACTTGCCACGAGGTTCACGACAGAAAAACTTTGCTGGCTCGCGGGTGTGGGAGGTGGTGGATTATCGTTTTTGTCGCAACTGTTGATTCCAACGATAACAAACAGACTCATAAGGGCAGTCATCCATCGCATTCTGGTTATGGTAAACAGATTTCTCATAATAAAAAGTTTTAGGATTAAAATAGTATATAAGGTCCCGGTGCTGGACATCTATTCTCTTTGAATGTCTGTCCGGGAAATACCACTACCTCTTTTTACTATCGTTGTATTTTTTCAAAGGTTGTATGGGTGGAAAAAATTATGGGCCTGTTTTTATTTTTGTGCATGTTCAATCGTGTGTCGGGCAACCTTTGAAAAAAATAACCGATTCGGGCGGGAATCATCCGTGCAAGATGATAAGGCCGTATCGAAACCCTAATGAGAAAAAATTGCCACGATTGTCGCAAATACCCCTTTAAACAGTCACATCTGCCGACCATGAATGGTCAAAATGGTGAATACTTTTGTCTTCAACTAATTAACCAAACAAGTAAAAACAAAAAACATGGCCCAGATCAATGCGTATTTAAAGTTTGATGGCAACTGCCGGGAAGCAATGACGTTTTACAAAGAATGTTTTGGCGGTGAACTCATTTTTAACACTGTAAAAGGTTCTCCACTCGAAAATTTTATGAAACCGGAAGAAGGTGATAAAATTTTGCATTCCTCCTTAATTAGCGACAAACTTGTTTTGTTTGCTTCGGAAATGACAAAGCCTACAACCGTTGGCGATGCAATCTTCTTATGGATAAACACAGGTGGCGATGAGGAAACAAGATCAATCTTTGCAAAACTCACCCGGGATGGCAAAGTAACCGCCGACTTGCAAATGGTCTATTGGGGCAAAGAATTTGGCGCCGTCACTGATAAATATGGAATTAACTGGTATGTCTCGTCAATTTAACGTGATCAAACTTATCCTTCATCAAATTCATTTCTGGCTATGATAATAGCGAAGGGATTTATCGCGGCTTCCACAGTCTTTCATGTCACACCACCTGCGACTTTTATTTTTAGTATTATCGTAAAATATCCAATTGCATGATGGACAATGTTTGATGCGTGCGTGATCGATTTCTGTAATCACATGTCCTGCATTCCATATTATGGGCGCCAGGACTTCTCTAAGGGAAAGAAAATCATTCCAAACCCATTTCTGCGTTTTAAGGTCTATGCTTCGCTGCTGAACAATTTGATGAATCAATATATTTAAATCCGCGATTGCCCCTTCCGGGGGTTTTTTATCAAATGCAAGAGGTGTTAATATTTTTGACAATTCATAGCGAATACTTTGCACATATTCCATTTCCTTAGTGAGCTTCACACCAGAAATTCGAGAAAGCAATTTTGCTTTGCTTTTACTGATAATACCTGCCGCCGTGGCCCATAGAATGAAATTGCCTGGTACATCCAGCCAATCATGCTCCCGTTCGGTACCTGGCCATGATATAGTGTTGATAAAATCAAAACTTATTTCCTCACCAACCAGTTTATAGGTTCCGCTATAATTACCAGGATCCAATGCTATAGATTTCATTTTTATATTTGAAAGTTTCACACAAATATACACTTTGCTGGCTAAATTATTTTAGCTGGTAAAGTTAAAATGCCTAATTTTACCACCGTAAACAGTTTTGAAGGTAAAGTGTAAAAATACTATTTATGGAATATGTCAACCTGGGAAGTTCGGGATTGAAAGTTTCCCGTATTGCATTAGGCTGTATGAGTTACGATATAGCCGGTAAAAACTGGCATCGTGATGAAGAAGGCGGCCGGGCATTTATAAAGTACGCGTTAGAACAGGGTATTAATTTTTTTGATACAGCAAATATGTATTCAACCGGTGAAAGTGAAGAAGTTTTGGGAAGAGCTATACGTGATTTTGCACGCCGGGAAGAAATTGTGATAGCGACCAAGGCTTTCTTTCCGATGCGTGATGACCCAAATGGCAGAGGCCTTTCACGAAAATCCATTATGCATGAAATTGATGCGAGCTTAAAACGGCTGGGCACGGATTATGTCGATCTGTACCAAATACATCGCTGGGATTATCATACACCGGTTGAAGAGACACTGGAAGCATTACATGATATAGTAAAAGCAGGAAAGGCCCGGTATTTGGGGGCATCGTCGATGTTTGCCTGGCAATTTTGTAAAGCGCTTCATTTGGCGGATATACATGGATGGACAAGATTTGTTTCTATGCAGCCGCATTATAACTTACTCAACCGGGAAGAAGAACGCGAAATGTTGCCATTGTGCAAAGAAGAAGGAATTGGAGTAATACCGTGGAGCCCGCTGGCCAGGGGCAGATTGGCCCGTCAATGGCAGGCTGCGTCCGGCTCCGACAGACCGAGTACTGATCAAACAGCACGACAACTTTATTCAGCTTTTGAGGAATCGGATAAAAAAATTGTCGATTATGTTGGGGATATTGCAAACAATCGCGGCATTTCTTATGCCCAGGTGGCACTCGCCTGGTTACACCATAAGCCGGGCATAACTGCACCAATCATTGGAGCGACAAACCTGAAACATCTTGATGATGCGGTCCGTTCACTTGACGTGAGATTGGAAAAAGAAGAAATGGAAATGCTTGAGTCAGACTATGTTCCTCACACCATTGTAGGTTATGAGTAAGATTTTCTAATCCCATTAAAACGAAAGAATCATGAAGCTTAGAGGCATAAACTATGACACCGGAACAACAACCACAACTGGTGGGATAACCCGGGAGAGTTTTGACCTGGTCATAGTGGAAAAGGAAATTAAAATTATTAAAGAAGAATTGCATTGTAATGCAATAAGGATCTCCGGGATCTTTATAGACCGGGTAACCAGGGCATCTGAAATGGCTTTAAAATTGGGGCTAACCGTTTGTTTTTCTCCTTTCCCTTTATATGATAACCCCGAAAACACTTTGGAATATATTATACAAAGCGCAATGGCAGCTGAAAAATTAAGAGCCCGGTATTCCAATGTGATATTGGTGTTGGGCTGTGAGCTGAGTTTATTTACAAGCGGGTTTATCAAAGGAAATGACGGTAATGACAGGCTTGCAAATCTTTTTAGCCCCGTAAGCCTCCTGAAAAATATGATTGGAATTAAACGCAGGTATAATAAACGTCTGAATAAATTTTTATCAAAAGCAATCGGTGAAATCAAAATGAGGTTTAGCGGTCAAGTCACCTATGCTTCGGGCACCTGGGAAAAAGTAAATTGGAAAGAATTCGATATAATCGGTGTTGATCTTTACCGTTCTTCTTACAACAAGTCCACCTATTTGAAAGAACTCCGGCATTATAAAAGCATTGGTAAACCTTTTATGATTACAGAATTTGGCTGTTGTGCTTATTCCGGCGCTGATGAAAAAGGCGCTGCGGGATGGGCGATTGTCGATTGGAAAAAAGATATTCCTGAATTAAAAAGACCTTATACAAGAGATGAAACCGTACAATCACGATACCTGCTGGAATTGTTGGATATTTTTGAAAAGGAAGAGGTGACGGGCGCCTTTGTATTCACGTTTATCAGCTATAATTATCTATATAACGAAGATCCGCGTTATGATCTCGATATGGCTTCGTATGGAATTGTAAAATCCATGCCGGGTGCCGGGCTAAGGAATTATGAAGACATGCAATGGATTCCCAAACAGGCATTTTATGCTGTAGGTAATTATTTTGAGAATCACGGGCAAACCGTTGCAACCAAATTCAGGAAAACGCAGGATTAAATGAGATAATCCAACAAACTTCCATTCGAACTTCCTTACAAAAACCGTCCCTTACCTTCTGACAATCAATATAAATTTTGACGAAAGCTATGCCAGCCAGGTTCTAAAAAGGTCCGTTCCAAAGGCATCAATTAACCTTTAGTTAATGACCGGCATTAACCAGCCCAGGCTCCGTTCAATGAATAGCTTTGGGTCTGAATATGGCATCAAAACTACTCGCTGATTTTCGAAAGACAGGTAAGACCTACTGGCGTGAAACACTGGCAGCGCTGTTTCTGCTTATAGCCGTATTTTTTTTCAGGTCGGAACGGGCAGAACTACGCTCATTGGGAACACACATCGCTAACGCTAATGTCGCATGGATGTGGATGGGTGCGATTGTTACCTTCCTTTATATCGTTTTACAAAGCGGCATGTATGTTACATCTTTCAAAGCTATTTCTAACAGGCTTCCCTGGATCCATGCCATTGAACTCTTTTTGAAAAGAAATTTCCTGAGCGTTTTTCTTCCTGCAGGTGGCATCAGTTCACTCGCTTACTCCCCTGGCAGCATCCGCAAAAACGGGTTAACAAAAATGCAGGTTCACCAGGCATCGGGCATTTATGCTTTTGTCGGCTTGCTCACCGTCTTTATTGTAGGCGTTCCCGTATTGGTATACTCCTTTTTCCAGTCGGGAAATATTCTTCGCCCAGGTCAAAGCCTCTTTATTCTTTTTTTGATATTGGGAACAGTCTACCAGGTTTTTCGTTCCTTCCGGCAAAAGGGAAGATTATATCAATGGCTTGAAAAAAAATTCCCAAAATATATTCCCTATGTCAACGAGTTGCTTTCAGCAAGTGTTTCCCGGAAACAATTTACCTACACTATCCTTCTTTCACTCGGTGTAGAGTGTTGTGGCATTGCCCATATATTTATTGCAGCCAAAGCCCTCGGATTACCTGCCACATTATCGGCCAGCGCCATTGCCTATATTGTATCTGTATTGTTGATGATCGTTTCTCCATTCCTGAGAGGACTTGGTGCTGTAGAACTATCGACGGCATATATATTGAGTCTTTACGGTTATTCGCCTGTCAACGCTCTTGCCATAACCATTTTATATCGTTTGTTTGAATTCTGGCTGCCATTGCTGGCAGGATTCTTCTCGTATTTATGGAAAGGCCGTCACGTGTTTGCCAGGGTGTTTCCTGCGTTCCTGGTTTTTACGCTGGGAGTAGTCAATGTTTTGTCAGTGATCACGCCGCCCATTGGTGAACGCCTGAGATTACTTCGTCAATTCATTCCTCTCAATTCTATTTATGCCACTAATGCAATGGTGTCACTTGTTGGAGTCATACTTTTAGTAACCGCCACCTATTTAATACGGGGCTTAAGAAATGCATGGGTAATTGCCGTGATGTTGTCAGCGTTGTCCCTGTCTGGTCATCTTTTCAAAGCCCTGGATTATGAAGAAGCTATTCTTGCGGCCTTTGTTATGATTGTTTTGCTGGCAAGCAGGAAACAATATCGTTTAAAAGCCAGCCGCCAACTATTCCAGTTAGGGATAAAAGCGGCTATGTCTGTTTTCGTGGCTGTCATTATTTTTGGTTTTATCGGCTTTTATTTTATTGACAAAAGGCATTTCGGTATTGACTTTAGCTGGAAGCAATCATTTTTATTTTCCGTAAGAAGTTTTTTGTTGATGGATAGTGAAGGCATCAAGCCTGTTACTCACTTTGGTCATGAATTTATCTGGATCGCGCATTTCCTGGGATTCTTTGCCTGGGGTTTCTTAGTATTTACACTTTTGAAGCCCTATTTTCATCGCAAACCGTCTGCAACCAGTTCAATAGAAAAAGCACATGAATTGGTCGAACGATTCGGCAATTCACCTGTCGATCATTTCAAAACTTACCGGGATAAATTATTTTATTTCTCGGACAAATTTGAAGCATTCGTCGCTTACCGTATTGCTAATGGCTTTGCCATTGTATTAGAAGAACCCGTTTGTGAGGATGATGCCAAAATTGCAGTGCTGCAGGAATTCGACCGTCATTGTCATAAAATGGGATTAAAAACGGCTTTCTACCGTGTAGACGAAACCAGTATTTCTTACTTCACTTATTTTAAAAAACAAAAACTATTGATTGGCCAGGAAGCCGTCCTGGAGTTGGCTAAGTTTACATTGGAGGGAAGAGAAAAAAAATCACTTCGTAACGGCCAGAATAGCCTGCTGAGAAAAGGCTACCACGCTTCAATTTGCCCGCCTCCGTTGCAAAAGGAGCTTATTGGGGAATTGAAACAGGTTTCCAACGAATGGCTACAGCATAACGGAAAGAAAGAAATGGTTTTTTCACAAGGTGTATTTGATGAAAAAGAAATTGGTCAACAGCATGTGATCATTATCCGCGATGAAATGGGAAAATTGAAAGCCTTCCTAAATGTTATCCCGGATTTTGCGCCCGAAGAATGCACCTATGATCTTATCCGGAAGACAGCTGATGCCCCGGGTGGTTGCATGGATGCGCTGATCATTGAATTAGTGAAATACGCCCGTGAAAAAAAATTGAAATGGATCAATCTTGGACTTGTGCCTATGGCGGGCATCGAACAGCCGGGAAATACAGCCGAGAGATTGATACGCTATGCTTACGAAAAAATTAAGCGATTCAGGCACTATACAGGTCTTCGTGAGTTCAAGGAAAAATACGCTACAACATGGGTGAATAAGTACCTTGTATACGAAAATGATTTTGACCTGATACAATTACCTGCAGCGTTAAATAAAGTCATGCAACTCTCAACAAGATGAAAAAACTACTGGTCATTATTTCATTCGCCGGTCTTTGGAACGTAGTCCAGGCACAAAAAACATCGCTGCCCGTTTCCCTGTACACTAGTGCAGATACCACGAAACCGCTGGTCTTTTATATTTCAGGCGATGGTGGATTCAATAAATTTTCTACCTCATTCATGCAAAAGCTGAATAAACAGGGTTACGCAGTGATCGGCCTGGATGCAAAAGATTATTTCTGGCATAAGAAAAAACCAGAAGACGCAGCTGCTGCAATTGAAGCTGACATCAATGAAATCAACAAGACCTGGAAGAAACAAAATATCGTGCTGATCGGCTACTCTTTCGGTGCTGATGTAGCACCGTTTATGTTCAAGCGTTTTAAACCAGCCCTGGCAGGTAAGGTATATCGTCTTATTTTATTATCTCCTTCCACTAAAACGGATTTTGAGATCCATGTAGCGCAGATGCTTGGCTGGGGCAAAGATTCCGGCGAAAGTGTTCCTGCCGAGATCAACAGGATCTCAATACCAGTGACCATCATTACGGGTGATGATGAAAATGAATTTCCCTTCAGTGAGCTGACCATAAAGAATAAACGGCTGATCAAAATGCCCGGCGGTCATCATTACGATGGGAATATCGATGCGCTGTGCGGCCAAATTCTTTTGCAGACAAAATAGGTATCGCTTTGGTCGCCACGGGTTCACGGAAAAAAAATAAAGTCATCCATATATTCGTTGCTCAGAAATTCTTCGGTGGCTATGTTTCCCCTCGCTCCCGCTCTGTTCCTCGCTCTACTCCGTGTGTATGCTGGCATTGTAGCAGCCGGTATGTCAGAAACGTTAAACCGTGAATCCGTGGCAATCCGTTCGTCCTCCCCAAAGCCTCGTTGGTATAACGTTTTTCTTTTCCCCTGGATCTCTGCCTAGGTTTATTCAATAATAGAATTCTTTTTTTCTAATTCCATATTGTACACCTCTTAAATCAGATTATTATGCTACGCGTAAATTATTTTCGGAAAACCGGGCAGCTCCTTATTGTTACATTATTTATTACCGGAGTGTTTAACCCCTGTTTATCCCAATCACCAAATTATGAAGCAGCCGGGTGGAATACCTGGTTTTTAGATAACCCGGATCAAATAACAATTCCTCCTCCCCCTATTGTTTCACAGTTGAAAATTGAATTACAGGCGATCAAACAGCGTGTGGCTAAGCTTGATAAAAAACAGGTTGCAGAAATAAAATACTGGAATGCAGGCGCCCCGGCACATCGTTGGAATCAGATCGCGCCGAAATTAATTTCGTATGACAGGTTTGATATCATCGCACGAACGCCCACCGCGTGGATGAATTTGGCTATTTATGATGCCACTGTTTTAGCCTGGAGAGCAAAGGTCAAATACAAAACCAAACGGCCACATGATATGGATCCCTCGATAAAAACAGCCATCGATGCGCCCGCTACTTACTCCTATCCATGTGAACATACTGTAACCGCCGCAGCGGCTGCCACTGTGCTAGCCTATTTCTTTCCTGAAAAAGGTGATTCAATTTTACAACTGGCACATGCCGCCTCTCAATCAAGAATAAATGCCGGTTTACAATTTCAGAGCGATGCCGATGCAGGTTGGAAATTAGGCGAAGCTGTTGCCAAACAAATCATAGAAAAGGCAAAGAAGGATGGAGCTACGATGGATTGGAAAGGACCGGTAAATAAAGATCCAAAAAAATGGACTGGCTCATTTCCCATGGGTATTACGCTTCCTTTAATGAAACCGCTGGTCCTGAATTCAGCTGATCAGTTCAGACCGGTAGCACCCCCGGATTTTGAAGCGGACATGAATGAACTAAAAAAATTCAAAAGAAATTTTAGTTCTAATTCCCTGGCTTATTATTGGGCGAATAACGGTGGCTACGATTACTGGTCGGACCTGGCAGCAAAAAAAATGTTTGAGAACCGCGTCGACGATGCACCTTCAGTAGCGCGTATTTATGCAGTCCTGCATATAGCTTATCACGATGTTGTCATTGCAATCTTTGATGCGAAGTACACTTATTGGGGAATAAGGCCTGATCAATATGACAGCACCTATAAAGCCCTGATCCAAACGCCGCCGTTCCCGGGTTATCCATCCGGTCATGCCGCAGGTTCTTCAACCACGGCTACCGTCCTGGAATATTTTTTCCCGGCCGATGCGAAGGAGTTTCGCAAGCTGGCAAAGGATTGTGCTGATTCAAGGTTCTTTGCGGGCATTCATTTCCGTACCGATAATGAAGTGGGTACTGCAATGGGAAAAGAGCTGGGTCAGTATATTGCAGAGAGGCTGATGAAGAAATAGGATATGGCCACAGAGAGCCACGGAGCTTTTCCTTCTCTGGTGGTCCTCCGTGTTTTCTCAGTGGCCCTCTGTGGGCGAAAGGATGACCACGGAGAGCCCCAGAGTTTTCTTTGTGGCCCTTTCTCAGTGGCTCTCTGTGGCCTTTAACTATATTCACAGTTGCTATGTGGTCTAAAACAAGATATAAATACTGGCAGGTACTGGTTGGCTTCATCTGCGTAGGTGTTGTCGGTTACGCCATCTATTCCTTAGTCATCGCGCTTAATCCCGATGCCGCTCCTCATAAAAATGTGACGGCGAAAGATCCCAGGGATTACAAGGGAAATGGTTTGGTAGGCCTCTACGCTTTCTTCTATTACGTGACCCTAATGTATATCAGCCTGAATCTATATTATCACCTCATCAATACGCAAAAAAAATTCTTTTCCTTTCTCAAGGTTTCTGTCATACTGATGCTGGCCATTCTTATTTACAAGAGTTTTCTTTTTTATGCAATACCCCGGCTGCTGGACTATAAATATGATTCGATTGTCAAGGTCTATCGTTCAACACTATTGAGTTTTATTCCTTACATAATAATCAGCATTTTTCTTCCCTACCTGACGTATGTCAGGGAATCCTTAAAGCAACGGCGGATACTCGAAGCACAAAAGCTTCAACTGGAAGCGCAGATATCGCAGGCAAATTTTAATTTTCTAAAAGCGCAGATCAACCCGCATTTTCTTCATAACACCCTGAATTTTTTGTACTCCAAAGCACTCCCCCATTCTCCTGATCTATCCGAGGGTATACTTATTCTCAGTGATATCATGCGTTATGCGCTCAGCAAGGGAAATCAGAAAGACGGCAAGGCGCTGATTGCCGACGAGATCGAACATATGAACAATGTGATCAAGATAAGCCAGCTTCGGTACAGCAATACCCTGAAGGTTAATTTTGAAACAACTGGCGAAATAGAAGGAAAGCTCATCATTCCATTCGTATTGATCACGCTGGTAGAAAATGCATTGATGCATGGGGAACTGAAGGACGAGCAACATCCACTGAACATTAAACTGGATGTGAAAGGGAATGAACTTTCATTTATTTGCAGAAATAAAAAGCGCATCGGACCCAAGCACCCATCTACGGGCTTAGGGCTCGAAAACATAAAAAGAAGACTTGAGCTAGCCTATGGGACTAAATACAAATTCAAAATAATGGATGAAGCTGAATTTTATACAGCCGAATTAAACATTTATGAATTATGATCAACTGTATTATTGTCGACGATGAGCAGCATGCTATTGATGTTCTCGTTCATTATGTGAAACAAACACCGCATTTGAACCTGGTGGAAACATTTACTAACCCTATCAAGGCCTTGCAGGCATTAACCATGCAGAAGGTCGACCTCGTATTCCTCGATATTCAAATGCCCGAGCTATCCGGCATCGATTTTATCAAAACGATTCATGGCAAGGCTAAAGTAATATTAACAACGGCCTACAGCGAATTTGCCCTGGAAGGATATGAACTGTATGTGGTGGACTATCTCATAAAGCCCATTAAGCTGGCGCGGTTCCTGGCTGCTGTCCAAAAAGCGGTGGAGCAAACCCGTCCCGTAAATGAACCCTTACCCCAACAGGAATCTCCCGAAGACGATTATATTTTTGTAAAAACAGAATCAAAGGGAAAGTTGTTAAAGATCAACCTGGCAGATATCGATTTCATTGAAAGCATGAAGAACTATGTCGTCATCCACCGAGCCGGGCAAAAAACATTCGTCTATACCAGTATGAAAGAGCTGGAAGACCGCCTTCCTAAAAAACAATTCATCCGGGTCCACAAATCTTTTATCATTCCTGTTTCCCGGATCACAGGAATTGAAGGAAATATGGTGCGGTTAAAAGATATCCCTTCGGCGATTATGATAGGCGAAAGTTATAAGGCGGAGTTGATGGAGATTGTGAGGGGGAAGATGATTCAGTGAAATCAACCATGGACTCGGTTAGTCGTTTTCTGTACTTTCAAAAGGTCTTATGCTATTCTCCTTCCTTTTTGATCTATACAATCAATGACCATCAAAATAGCGACGGATGGAGAGTTTACCCGGCGACCTGTCGTATTCTTTATAACTGTAGTATTAATAAAGCTATGGGCTTTATATACGCTATAAAGTTCGTCGATGTTTAACTTCCAAGATGTCCCTTTATTAACCCGCACAAAACTTAAAAGTTTCCCATGCAGTTTAAAACGCGTATAACTTGCGTTACCCGTTTTGCTCGGAATCGTCTTTGGCATTTTTTTTATTCTGGATTCAAATTCATTTCTACTTATCATGCTCTGCAGTTTATTTATTGCCATTTAGGTCATTCCAATACATCTCCATTTCCCAATCTGACATGTGTTTAGCCTTTATAAGTATTTTCGTTGTGCCATTCGACAAATCGGTTTTCCGGTTTGTTTATTAATTTATATGGAAGGTTGTAAAGGTTATTGCCATGAAACCGATAATATTCCTTTCCATTTTCAAACTCCTCTTTTATTCTTTTACTTACTTCAACTTTAAGGTCGGCAGTAATCGTTAAATAACCTGTATCAAAAAGTTTGTGTATATCAGAACGAAGCAGCAATGCGTTTGAAATAAGATGAAGGCCTGATTTTGCATAGGGCTTAATGTGCGCCGCTTCCAACACGGGCAAAGTTCTTTCGCCGGAAATTGCACATTTTCTTTGGTAGGCGTCTGTGACCAAAACCCTAAAAGCACCCTGGCCTAACCTGACTTTTACTAAAATAGACTTGCCATATTGTGCGTCGGGCTCCTCCAACGTGAGTTGGTTCGCCTTTTCATCAGGAATAGCGTATAAATATTTTTGAAGCAGCGACTCAATGCGGCTCCAGGTTCTCTGCCCAATCCCGCCGTCAGTTGAGTAGGATTTGCCTTGTTGGGTGCTGGGCTTCCAATCCTCCGGCACCTTAATCCAGTCGTCTTTTCTGAAAAATATTGGATTGGTGAGAACAATACACCCGATAGGAGGATTGGGGTTACTTTTATCCTTTCTCAAAGGAAAAATCATTCTTTGCAACTCTCCCAATGAATTACAACCGTTACCATTCTCAAATACATCCCAAGCCAACGACAGAGGTAAAAAAGTATGGCTTGAAAAAAAACCAACACCGCCAATAGCATTAATTGGACTTTTAAGTTTAAAGAGAAATGGCTCGCCAGGTGAAAGCACTTTAAATGCGACGCTACCGCCGGGCTGCCAAAAATTGATATCTTCTCTGTTTTGAAAAGACAAGAAATTATACCAATTATTATCTGTTACTCCTAAGTAAAACTTCATATTACTTAAAAATAAGAAAATCTCCTTCAAACGAGGATCATCCAGGAAGAGGGCTAGCAAACTAAATTACAGCATGGCTAAACTAAACAAGCGACTGTTTTGAAATAAAAATCTTACACTACCGTAAACTTATGCGATCTTATCACTATACAAATACTGCTGGAACCCGATAAACAATTCCCTGATCCTGGCAACGCTTCCTAGTTTTTCAGCAGCATCACTCACCGCATGGTATTTTAACTCCAATAAATGTGGCAATTGCTCCTGGTCGAGTTCTTCGATACCTGTTTCAATATAGCGGTCCAATACAAATCCAAGGAATTCTTTTTCATTTGGCTTTAATAAGGCAAAGATATCATGCTGTGCAGAAGCCACCCTTGCTTCTCTTGTTATCGGTTTGGCTGAGTAGGCGATAAACTCCAGCACATCAAACAAATCACTTTTTTCGGCATCAATCACTCTTTGTAATGTGACGAGTTCATCCTTTCCAAAACCCGCTTCCGCTAAATTGTCGAGGAGGGTCTTTCTTGTCATGGGATTTGACCATATCCTTCTCAGCTCAGCTTCGTCTTTAAATAGCTCTGGCAGTTTTCCATATAAGCTATTCAAAAACTCCTGTACCGTCATTGCGTTTCCGTCTGGCCCAATAAATATGGTAGCAATTGAATGTTCAATTGTACTTTCTTTACCGTTCGCCAGTTTTATTTTGATTTTTACGGGCCTTTCAAAATCCTCATCTCCGCTATCCTCGATCGTCGGCGACGGCTCGTCAGTGTCTTCTCTTGACGGTACCGGGTCAGTAATGACAGGCTCAATCGGTTCACCATCCCATTCAGGATCATTAAAACGTTCGCTTGCATTTACAAAATCATAGATAGTGAAAAAGAATTTGCCATCAAACAACCTCGTGCCTCTGCCAACAATCTGTTTAAATTCTACAATATTATTCACCGGGCGCATTAATACAATATTGCGGATGTTTCTTGCATCGACGCCGGTAGAAAGTTTTTGCGACGTAGTTAATATAGTCGGAATAGTTTTCTCATTATCCTGGAATTCTCTTAAATATTGTTCGCCTAGTTCTCCATCATTGGCAGTAACACGAACGCAGTAACTAGGTTCTTTACTCTTTTTATATTGGTTTATTAAATCCCTGACGGCCGCCGCATGCTCCTGTGTAGCACAAAACACAATTGTCTTTTCATTTTGATTGATCAGATCCATGAAAATCTTTACCCGTCTTTGTTCTCTTTCTTTTATTTCAATAATTCGATTAAAATCAGTTTCGGTATAGATCTTCCCTTCTTCGATTTCTCCTTCGACAATATTATCATCAGCATGATAGGTGTATTCATCCAATGAGGTGCTGATTTTTTTTACTTTGAATGGCGTCAAAAATCCATCATTGACTCCATCTTTGAGAGAATAGATATACACAGGGTTGCCAAAATATTTATAAGTATCCGCGTTTTCTTTTCTTTTAGGCGTAGCAGTTAAACCCAATTGCACGGCTGGAGAAAAATATTCCATTATGCCCCGCCAGTTGCTCTCATCGTTGGCACCTCCGCGATGACATTCATCTATTATTATCAAGTCAAAATAATCTGGTGGGTATTCTCCAAAATAAGGCAAAGAATTTCCGTCCTTATCTGTACCACTCATGAAGGTCTGAAAGATGGTAAAGAAAATGCTGCCATTGGTAGGTACTTTACCTTTTTTCCTTATTTCGTTTGGCTTGATGCGAACCAATGCGTCTTCAGGAAATGCAGAGAATGCATTGTAGGCCTGGTCGGCCAGGATATTCCTGTCAGCTAAAAATAGGATTCTTGGCCTGCGCCTGCCATCATATTGAAGATTCCATCTCGTATGAAATAACTTCCAAGCGACCTGGAAGGCAATAAATGTTTTGCCCGTGCCAGTAGCCAACGTAAGTAAAACCCTGTCTTTCCTTTGAGCAATGGCATCCAGGGTTTTTTCTACAGCCGTCTCCTGGTAAAACCGGCCGCCCATCGTGCCGCCTTTTGTTTCGTCGGGCACTTCATTAAGACTATCCCGCCAATCGTTTTGTACCGGGAAAGCTTTATTCCATAATTCATCGGGTGTATGAAAGTTCTCAAGCAACCCTTCTTCAGCCGAATCCATATCTATATGGTAAATCTCCCGGCCATTGGCGGAATAAGAGTCTTCCACCTGTAATTTTTGGGCATAGTCTTTTGCCTGTGCCACGCCTTCGCCAACTTCCTGAAAATCTGCTTTGGCTTCTATCACCGCTAGCTTACGGCCTTTGTAAGTAAGTAGGTAATCTGCAATAACAGGTTTTTGTCTTCCGCCACCTGCCTTTATTTTTCCAGCTGTTATATGATATTCCCGATGCACTTTCACATCCGGATTGACCTTGCCATCCCAGCCATTCTCTTTAAGCTTTGGGTCTATGAGTTCGGCTCTGGTTTCGGCTTCGTTCATTTATCTGAATCAGGATTTACTTGATTGTAGGATTGGCAGGATTTGTCTTCGGATTAAATACTTTTTTGAATTGCAAACTTGCTGCCCCAAAGTTTATCAGCAGGCCGACGGAAAAGTTATAAGCGACCACATAATTTTTGGCCTGTGCCAAATGCACGTCTTCCAGGTTTACCAATGCCTTCAGCTCGACCATAACCAAATTTTCCACTACAAAGTCCGCCCTTCTTGTACCAACATTTATTCCCTCATAATAAATAGCCTGTTCCATTTCCCGTACAAAATGCAACCCAGCCTTTTCCAACTCAATGGCAAGGCATCGCTGGTAAATAACCTCTTGGAAACCATTTCCAAGTGTGTTATGCACTTTCATGGCACAACCATTTATTTTGTATGTTATCTCATCTAATGTCAATCAGTATCTGGTTGATTTAAGAATTTGCCGGATTCATATTCTTCGCAATCATCTAGTAAAATAATCAATCTAATTCAAAATATAATCAGGATTTATCTGATTCATGGATTGACAGGATTATCCTATTAAAACATCCTGTTCATCTTTTAATCCAGCCAATCCTGATTCAGACAATTGCCCGCTAAACGCCTTTTGTAAAATACTTTTCCTTAACTCTTCGAGATCAGCCAGCTTTTGATAATAAATACTTTCGAGGTTTTTTGTATTTGTTGAAAGTCCATTCAGATTTGCTGCAATTTCTTCCTGAATTTCTACATTTGGAAATGGGAAATTTTGATTCTCAAATGTCCCCACATTAATATTATCTCTTGCTGTTCCTTTACCTTTTTCCTTAAGTATAGTTTTGAAAGATTGCAGTAAATATTCAACATACTCATTGTTTGCTTTTTGTTTATCTACTACTAAGCCTATAATACTGTCTGGAAAGCAAGCATTAAAATTCAATATTGATGTCTCTGCCACGTTTGACCCAACTATAGCAATACAAACAGTTCCTTTCGGCCATAATTTGCTTTGACCTAAGCCAACTTCATTATACGTCTGTGAATAGGTATTTATCCAATGCTCTGAATTGCTAACATCACCAGTTTGAATAAGAGGGTATTTTCCCCCCAATAATTTCATATCTCCCCTAGGCCGATGTTTTGATTTTCCTCGGCTAAACTCTGATGATACCTGTTTGAGTGTCTTTTGTTCCCAATCTTCATTAAAAAAAATGCATTTCAGGAAACTTTCGAAGAGCCCCCTTGCGTTTTCCAGGTTCTTCTCAATGTTAATTTTTGCTTTGTCCATAGCAACAAAAGCATTATCTAATATGGTGGCAACCCTTTTTTGTTCTGATGTTGATTCTGGAAAAGCAATTTCAATAGTTCTGAATGCCGGAACATCTAAATTCTTTTGAGCAGCTCCTCTTGAAAGTGAGTAAATGTAGTCGTTTAGAAAAAGAAGCTGATAATCAAGAAATTTTTGAAATAATACTTTATTATCTTTCGGAGAAACTGTTAGTCCACTATCATTAAGGAAAAATTTTCCTTCGACAAATCTTGTGCATTGTTCAGACATGGCAAATCTTGCGATTACCATTTGATTTTCTCGGTTGAAGGTATCCATAAAAAAAGTTGCTCCTCCGCCTCCATATACTGGATAAATACTTCCTCCGTCTCTTTTTTGAACTACCCTTGTTCCATAGTCAACTGAACAAACTTCTTCTAATTCTCTTTTTTTCCACTCTATCCTCATATCATTTCCTTTATTGAGTTAAGTATATCCGCCGTTTCCTCATCCAATGTTTTCATCTCTTCCAAAATCTCTCTCGGCTCACGTGAAGCAGCTTCTTCTTTTTTATTGGGGTTCTTTACACTCAAATCATAAGTACTCGTGTTAATTTCGGCCATCTTTACTGTCCAACTGTTTTTACTTGCCCCCTTCGACGAGTTCAGGCTGACAAAATCGGCGAGATCGTTTTCATTTAATGGATTAGTCTTACCAAGGTTACGATCAAGGTTTAGCTGGTAATACCATATTTTTTTTGTGGCACTTCCTTTTTCAAAAAACAACACCACTGTTTTTACGCCAGCGCCGGTAAAGGTACCCCCGGGCAGATCGAGTATCGTATGCATGTTGCAGCTTTCGAGCAAATGCTTACGTAAACTGATAGAGGCATTATCGGTATTACTTAAAAATGTATTTTTTATAACGATGCCGGCTTTACCACCCGCCTTTAATATTTTAATGAAATGCTGTAAGAATAGATAAGCAGTTTCGCTGCTTTTGATCGGGAAGTTCTGTTGTACTTCGGCTCTTTCTTTACCACCAAACGGTGGATTAGCCAGTATAATATCATAGCGGTCCTTGTCCTGTATATCCGCCAGGCTTTCACTCAGCGTATTTGTGTGAATGATGTTGGGAGCTTCCACGCCATGGAGGATCATGTTCATGATCCCAATGATATAGGCGAGGGATTTTTTTTCTTTACCGTAAAATGTTTTTGTCTGTAAGGTTTTGTCCTGCGCCGTGCCGCGGTTCTTGTTATGTTCTTTTAAATATTCAAATGCTTCGCAGAGAAAACCTGCACTCCCCACTGCCCCGTCATAAATGGTTTGGCCGAGTTGGGGTGCTACAACTTTGACTATAGATTTGATCAACGGCCTCGGCGTGTAATATTCACCGCCATTACGGCCGGCATTACCCATGTTTTTTATCTTATCTTCATACAGGTGGCTCATCTCATGCTTTTCCGCATGAGTGCGGAACCGGAGCTGGTCAACAAGGTTGATTATCTCCCGAAGGTTATACCCGCTTTGTATTTTATTCTTCAACTCGCTGAATATTTCGCCAATCTTGTATTCTAGAGTATTGGCAGAATCTGCGTCTGCTTTGAATTTCTTTAAATAAGGAAAGAGTTTATCATCTACAAAATCCGTAAGATCATCCCCTGTCAATCCATGATGATGATCTATTTTACCATCTTTAAGTTTCGGCGCAGCCCATGAATCCCAGCGATATTGTTTGCCAATGATGTTTTCGTATTCTTTTCCTGTCAGTTCCGCTTTAGTTCGGCGGTCTTTTTCCAGGTCATCAAGGTATTTAAGAAATAATATCCAGGAAGTTTGCTCTACATAGTCTAATTCAGATTGACAACCAGCTTCTTTCCAAAGGATATCGTCAATGTTTTTGAAAGTTTGTTCAAACATGAGGGGTTATAAGTTGAATGCGCAAAATATGAAAAGGCAGGCAACTAAAGAAAGGATTGCATTCAAAAATACCTTATAAGAATTTCCTGACGATCTCAGGTGTAACAAGGAAGTATCGGCCAGACTATGGCCCGGACAGGTTTTATGTATTCATTCGGAAACCGCCATTCCTCACTCCGTCCTCAACGACTTCACCGGGTTCGCCAACGCCGCCTTCACCGCCTGGAAGCTTACCGTTATGAGTGTTATTACAAGTGCGCCGATGCCGGAAACAATAAATATCCAGACCGAGATAGGAGCCCGGTACTCGTAGTGCTGTAACCATTGGTGCAGGTAATACCAGGCCAGTGGAATGGCGATAAAGCAGGAGATCATTACCAGCAATGCAAATTCTCTTGAAAGCATTTGCCAGAGGTTATAGGTGGAGGCCCCAAGGACTTTGCGGACGCCGATCTCTTTTTTGCGTTGTTCGGCAACAAAGGATGCCAGGCCGAATAAGCCGAGACATGAAATAAATATGGCCAGTACGGTGAAGAATGTGGCAAGCTTGCCTATGCGCTGTTCATCACTGAACTTCTTTGCGTAATCTTCATCGTTGAATGTATAATCGAATGGCGCGGAGGGATTATATTTTTTAAATACGGCTTCTATCTTACCCAGGGCGGTTTTTACAGGCGTGCCCTGCTTTATCGCAACTGTGATCACATTGGCCCAGTTACGGTTGTAGAAGAAAATAGTCGGTGTTACCGGTTTATACGGCGACTGCATGATCATGTCTTTTATAACT
>Ga0066652_100000254_pt1 | contig 27325 bp, 21 predicted proteins | sample GraSoiAngelo_101_FD_71413 | JGI IMG/M metagenome (GOLD analysis project Ga0066652, IMG submission 71413) | Grasslands soil microbial communities from the Angelo Coastal Reserve, California, USA - 14_0903_02_30cm | ecosystem: Environmental > Terrestrial > Soil > Grasslands | place: USA... | reverse complement strand
GACGCCGTGTGGTTGAAGCCGGAGATGCTGCAGCGCGGCGGCGCATTCAAGCTGCGCGGCGCGTACAACTTTCTCCGACATCTCGAGCCCGAGGCGCTGCGTCGCGGTGTCGTGGCCCCATCGTCCGGCAACCATGCGCAGGCGGTCGCGCTGGCGGCCAAACTGCTCGGCGCACCGGCGATCGTGGTCATGCCGACGACCGTGACTGTGGCGAAGCGCGCGGGCGCCGAACGTCTCGGTGCTCGCATCGAGCTGGCCGGAACGACGACGGCAGATCGCATGGAGCGCGCGCTGGAGATCGCGCGCGATGAGGGCGCCACGCTCGTGCCGCCCTACGACGATCCGCTCATCATCGCGGGCCAGGGCACCGTGGGGCTGGAGATCGTCCAGGACCTGCCCGACGTTGCGACGGTCGTCGTGCCGGTTGGCGGCGGTGGGCTGAGCGCGGGAGTCGCGGCCGCGGTGAAGCTGCATCGCCCGCGTGCGCGCGTGATCGGCGTCGAGCCCGCCGGCGCTCCCAAGCTGTCGCGGGCGCGCGCGGCAGGGTCTCCGGTGAAGCTCGACCGGACGAGCAGCATCGCGGATGGTCTCCTGGCCGTGGAGATCGGCCACCTGACGTTCGCGCACCATCAGCGCTATGTCGACGACGTCGTGCTCGTGGACGATGGCGCGATGCGCGAGGCGATGCGCGCGCTCCTCGACCGGGCAAAGCTCGTCACCGAGCCGAGCGGCGCGATCACGGTCGCAGCCGCGATGCAAGGACTCATCCCGATGACAGGTCCGACGGCACTGGTGCTGAGCGGCGGGAACATCGAGTGGGAAGGGCTGGTCGCGACAATGGGGTAGGGGCGGCGTCCCGCCTCGTCATCGCTGGCGACGACTCCCACAAGACCGGAGTGCTGTCGTGGGTGCTGCGCGACCGTGGCTACGACGTCACTACGGTGTCGTCGAGCGACGCGCTGCTCGCCGCGCTGCGCGCGCGACCGGCGGATCTCGTGGTGCTCGATGCGGTGACGGTCGGCGCTACCGATGACGCCGTGCGCCGGATGCGAGCGGACGACCGCGCGCGTGACGTTCCCATCATCGTGACCGACTGCGCGTCGGGCGAAGACGCAGAACGTGTCCTCCGGACCGGCGCGAATGACTGGCTCGCGAAGCCACTCAACGTGGCGGAGCTGCTTGCCCGCGTGGAAGCACAGCTGCGGCTCCGTGGCGAGGTGCGGCGTCTGCGCGAAGCGCTGGCGCGCAAGGACGACGAGTTGCGGCGCGTGGTGGAGGACATGGCGTCGACGCGGCAGCTCGTGGAGATCCTCAACGAGGTCACGGCGGACCTCACGGCGGCGGAAATCTATCGCGTGCTGGCCAGGCGCGTGGCGCGCGCGCTCGATCTGCGGCACTGCTCGATCGTGCTCGCGGCGCCAGGAGAGCCGACCGGCACCATCGTGGCAGCGTTCGACGACCCGACCGTCACGGACCTCCAGGTGCAGATCGATCGCTATCCGGAGCTCGCGGAAGCGTTGCGGGTCGGCCGTCCGGTGCTCGTGGGCGACGTCCTCGAGGATCCGATGTTCACCGACGTGCGTGTGCTGTGGCGCACCGAGGGGCGGACGCCGCCCGTTCGCTCCGTGCTCGTGATCCCATTCGCGCTCGATCGGCGCCGCGTGGGCCTCTTTTTCCTGCGCACCGAGCGCGGCGAACGGCTGTTGACCGACGAGGACGCATCGTTCGCAGACGTCGTGATCAAGGCGGCGGTCGCCGCAATCCGGCGTGCCCAGGCGCTCGAGTCCACCCGCGCGGACAACCGCCGGCTGGAGGAGCTCGCGACGACGGACTCCCTGACGCGCCTGCTGAACAGGCGCGCACTGCTCGAACGGCTGAGCGTCGAAGTCGATCGCGCGCGCCGGTTTCATCAGCAGCTGTCGATGCTCATGGTGGACATCGATCACTTCAAGGGGATCAACGATCAATACGGCCACCTGGTTGGCGACGACGTCCTGCGGCAGATGGGGATGCAGATGAGCGGCGACGTGCGCACCATCGACATCGTCGCGCGCTACGGCGGCGAGGAGTTCGTGATGATCCTCCCCGAAACCGCCATCGATGGAGCCGAGGTATTCGCCGAGCGACTGCGCGAGCGTATCGAGGAGCACGATTTCGACCTGGGCGACGGACGCAATTTCCATTTGACGTGTAGCGTGGGGGTTGCCACTTTTCCTTCTCCACGAGTGGCTTCCACGGAAGACCTCTTCGCCCGTGCGGATGAAGCGCTGTATCGAGCCAAGTCCGGCGGCCGCAACAGGGTGTGCACCTGAATGACTCGTTGTCCCGCGTGCGGCACGACCTACGCTGACGGCTCAAAATTCTGCACGAAGGACGGAACGAAGCTGGTGCCCGCCGGTGGCGCACCGGCGACACCGGGTTCGGCACCCGGTCCCGGCGCATCGGCTCCCAACCCGATGACGGTGAGCAACCCGCGATCGACGAGCACCGCGGTCCGCGGCGCGCAGCCTACGCCACCGCAGCCGGCGTACGCCAACCTGGTGGGCCAGACGCTCGACCGGCACTACAAGATCGAGCGGAAGCTCGGCGAAGGGGGTATGTCGTTCGTCTATCTGGCGACGGACATCTCTACGCAACAGCAGTTCGCCATCAAGGTGCTCTCCGAGGCGTTGTCGCAGGATGCGAACGCGATGGCGCGGCTGCGGCGCGAAGCCGCTCTGGGCATGCGCCTCGCACATCCGAACGTCTGCCACATCATGCGCCTGGGCGAGACGGAGGATCGTCTCGTCTACGTGGTCATGCCGTACGTGAACGGCGAGATCCTGGCGGATCGCAACAACCGTCTCGGCCACATCCCGCTGCCGGACACGGTGAAATTCATCAAGGACATGGCAGCGGGCCTCTCGGTGGCCCACGAGCTCAAGATCGTGCATCGCGATCTCAAGCCCGAGAACGTCATGATCTGCCGAGCGCCGGATGGCGCCGAGTACGCGGTGGTGATGGACTTCGGTCTCGCCAAGGAGCGCAAAGCCGAAGGTGAGCTGCAGAAGCTCACCGCCACCGGGATCATCCTCGGAACGCCCGAGTTCATGAGCCCGGAGCAGCTGCGCGGCAAGCCGCTGGATCCGCGGACCGACATCTACTCGCTGGCGCTCATGGCGTACGAGATGCTCACCGGGAAGCTGCCGTTTCAGGGGCGGACGCAGCAGGAGATGATGATCGCGCGTCTGCGCAGCGATCCGATCCCGATCCGCCGCATGCGCCCTGACTTCGACATCCCCGAGAGCGTCGAGCGCGTGCTGAACAAGGCGATGTCGCGCAATCCCGACGATCGGTATCAGACGGTCATCGAATTTGGGGACGCGCTTGGGATGGCGGCTGGCGGCGTGCCGGCTGAGAGCGGACTGCTCGGCAAATTGTTCGGTCGTTGATCCTGAAGTCGGCGGAAATCGGGTCGGTGCAGTCGCGACGCTCGAAGCTGTTCCTCGTGATCGCCTGCGTGTCTGCCGTCATGTCCGCGCCACCGCGCGCGCAGGCGCAATCGGGGCTGTGGGCCGGCGATTCGCTCCTGGCACTCGGTCGCCTGGCTTCCGCGGAGTCCGCGTACTATGCCGCGGCGCGCGCCCGTCCGCGCGACCCACTCGTTCGCGCCGCGCTGGGACGTTTTCTGGCAGCCCGCGGCGCGACGCGCGTCGGCACGGTGCTGCTCGAAGAGGCACGGCAGTTCGGCGGCGACTCCGCTGTGATCGCGCGCGCCCTCGTCCCCATGTACGCGCGACTGGGGGACTTCGCGGCGATCGACACGCTGCGGCCGGCGGTACTGTCGGCCGTGGAGCGGCGCCGCGCGCGGTGGCTGCGTGAGCATCCGCCATTGGCGAACTTCCGCGACAGCATCGTCGTGCTGTCCTATCGACCCACCGCGGACGGCGAGGGCGTGGGCACCATCCTGGTGCGATTCGGCAGAGCACAGGTGACCGCCTTGATCGATCCGCGCGTGTCGGGGCTCCTGGTACCGCGGACGATGGCGTCGGACGTGCGCACGTTCGGCGAAAAAGCAGGAACTGCGATTTTCGGCGTGGCCGACGCCGTACGAATCGGCGGCATCGTCTTCAGCAGCGTGCCTGCGACGATCGACATACCCGACAGCAAGCTGCGACTCGGATTCGACGTGCTCGCGTCGTACTCGCCGACGTTCGATCCGCGCCGGGGACTCGTCACGCTCAGGAAACCGGAACGTCGCTCGCGCCTGCAACCCGGCGCCCGCGTCCCCACCCTGTTCGACGCGAACGGCGTGCGCCTGCTGGTGGGCGACCGCTGGCAGCCCAGCACCGCGGCGATGCCGGCGATGCTGCTTGCGACGCGTCAGTGGATGTGGGATGGTCGCCGCGGCGACATCGTCTTCCTGACGCCGTAGCGGCGCGGCTACAAGTGCTGTAGCTCGACCATCAGGCATCGGTCCTGAACGACGTCGATGCCCTCGCGCGCCAGCCGTTCCGCCGCAGCGTCGTTGCGGATGCCGAGCTGGAACCAGACGGACTTGGGTCGCTTGGCGATGATGTCGTCGACGTGCGCGTCGACGTCGGCAGGTCTCCGGAAGACGTTCACCATGTCGACGGGGCCGGGGATGTCGGCGACGCGCCTGTACACCGGCTCGCCCATGATCTCTTTCGCGTCCGGGTAATACACCGGCACGGGCACGATCTCGAGTCCCGAGCGCTGCACGTACTCGGGCACGTAGTAGGCGGGCTTCCCCGGCTCCATCTTGATGCCGAGCACGGCGACACGGCGTGTGTCGCGAAGAATGCGCGCGACGCCCTCGTCGTCGTCCACGAGATGCTGCTGCCAGTCGCGCGTCACCGATTGTGTCATGCCGTCATGCCGATCGCGTGGTTCCAGGGTGATTAGAATTTAGTACGCATACATTGCTCCACTCGACACAACCGGATGCGCCTGTCCGACGGCGGCATCTGATTCACCAGACGCAGCAATCCCGATGAAAATGTTGGTGCTGGGCGCCGGGCTTCAGGGCTCCGCGTGCGCCTATGATCTCCTGCAGCACGACGACGTCACCGAAGTCCGCCTCGCAGACATCCGCATCGGCGAGCTGCCCGCGTTCCTCGCCCCGCTCTCGGGCAAGCGCCTCATTCCCACGCCGCTGGACGTTCGCGACAGCGAGGCCGTCTCCGCACTGATGCGCGAGAGCGATGCGGTGATGAGCGCACTGCCGTACTACTTCAACTACGACATGGCCGTGTGCGCCGTCGACGCAGGAGTGCACTTCTGCGACCTCGGCGGCAATACCGACATCGTCTTCCAGCAGAAGACGCTGCACGAGCGCGCGCGCGCGGAAGAGGCATCGATCATCCCGGACTGCGGCCTCGCGCCTGGCATGGTGAACATCCTCGCCGAGCACGGCATTCGGCAGCTCGACAGTGTCGACGCCGTGCGCATCTACGTCGGCGGACTGCCGCAGAATCCCGAGCCGCCGCTGAACTACCAGATCGTGTATTCGCTCGAGGGCGTGCTGGACTACTACACGACGCTGTCGTGGGTCCTGCGCGGCGGAAAGCGGACGCGCGTGAAAGCGCTCTCCGAGCGCGAACCGGTGGAATTCCCGTCACCGCTCGGGACGCTCGAGGCGTTTCACACCGCGGGCGGCCTGTCGACAATGGCGTTCCGGTACGAGGGGCGCGTGCCGACGATGGAATACAAGACGCTGCGCTATCCTGGACACGCCGCGCTGATGGAGGCGATCCGCGAGCTCGGATTGCTCGACCTCGAGCCGATCGACGTGAAGGGCCATCACGTGATTCCGCGCGACGCGTTCATCGCCACCGTGGGACCGCGACTCAAGAAGCCGCAAGGCAAGGACCTGGTCGCGTTGCGTGTCGCCGTCGAAGGCAAGAAGGAAGGCAAAGCCCGACGGCTCGCGTGGGAGCTGCTCGACTACCACGACGCGAAGCACGGCATCAGCGCGATGGAGCGCACCACCGGCTTCTCGCTCGCGATTACCGGATTGATGCAGGTGCGCCAGCAGGTGACCGGCGCCGGCGTGATGACGCCGGATGAAGCCATGCCGCCGGCGCGCTACATCGAGGAGCTGGCCAAACGCGGGATCAATATCCGAGAAGTGTAGCCGGACGCGTCTGGACGAACCGGATGCGGACTTACGGCCGGAAGAAGTTCGCGAGCGTCGGGCCCATGCGGTCCATCGTGCCCTTTGCGTTCCAGCGATCGCGCCCGTTGTAGATGAACGAGAAGGCGAGCACCTCGCCGTTGAGCGCCGTCACGTAGCCGGCGAGCGCGGACACGGTGTTCGTCGTCCCCGTTTTCGCATGCAGGTTCCCCTGCGCCGGCGTCGCGCGCATGCGACGCTGCAGCAGCTCGGATTCGCCCGCCACGGGCATGGACGCGTGAAACACCGAGCTCCAGGTGGCGCGGTGAGCGTAGGATAGCAACTGGACCATCGCACGCGCGGTGAGCGAGTCCGCCTCGGACAATCCGCTGCCGTCCACCACGCGCACGTCTCCGGCGCGCGCGCCCGCCTTGGACGTCAGCAGGGTGCGCAGCTCCTGGAGACCGCCGGCCGCTGATCCCGGCCGTGTGTCGGAGCGCGCGGCATCACGGAAGAGCAGCTCGGCGAAGTGATTGATGCTCTCGCGATTCATGTAGGACACGATGTTGGCGAGCGGAAGCGAGTGCACCTCCGCGACCTGACTCGTTCCGGCGGGAGCGACGCCGGCGCGCACTCGCCCGGTCACCTGCACGCCCGCCTTCTGGAGCGATGCGACGAGGGCGCCGCCCGCGTACGTCGGCGGTTCCTGCACGACGAGCGAGTAACGCCGGGGCCCCGAGCTCGCGCCGATGGATCCGCTCACCGCGATGCCGCCGTCGGACGTACGGTGCGCCGAGATGCGCCCGCCACTACCGCCGGACAAGCGAACCGTGCTGGTGACGGGGATCGCCGCACTGGGTGGGTCGAGCTCGACGACGGCCTTGCCGGCCGCCGGACGCGCCACGATCCAGACGATGTTCTCGTTCAACGACAGCGCCGAGATGGGCGCCGCGTACGCGGACATGAGATAGCTGCTCTTCCAGCCGTACGGGATGCGCTCCGTGGTAAATGCGCTCTCATCGGCGATGACATCCCCGCGCACCTGCTTGATTCCGGCAGACGCGATCTGCGTCGCGAGCGCATCCATCGGCGACTCACCCTGCCAGAAGCGCAACGACAGCGTTGGATCGCCGCCCCCGCGCAGATAGAGATTGTCCGCGACTCCGTTCGCGACATGATCGGCGAGGACCTGCGTGCGGAAGGTATGGTCGGGCCCGAACTTCTCTAGCGCCAGCGCGGTCGTCATCAGCTTCATCGTCGACGCCGGCTTCAGCAGGACGTCCGGGTTCTCCGAATACAGCGTATCACCGCGCGTCAGCGACACGACCAGGACGCCCCATTGCCCCGCGCGCGTGCTGGAGTGCAGCACTGATCCGAGATTGCCCGCGAGCTCCGGCACGGTACGCGGCGAGCTGAAAGCGCTGGCCGGAGCGGCAGCGCGCGCGCTTCGCACCGGCGTTCGGTTCGGCGACGTCCGCTTGCTTGGGGTGCGCCGCTTCTGCGACGGCGTCGTCTTCTTCGGTGATGGTCCGGCCGCTCGCACCGAAGACGCGACGCCCACCTCCGACGGCCCCTGTGCGGCGACCATCATCGGCCCAGCCACGCAAAGCAGCAGTGCCGGCAGCGCAACGAGGACGGCGCGCGACCGGCCGGCCAGAACAAGTTCAGCCCGCATGTATCCCGAAGAAGGCAACTCGCGTTCCAGTATCGAGATGGGTTAAACCTTCAGAACGATGTTTCGGCGATACAGCACGGTGAGCACCCCGAGCCAGAAAAGCACGAAGGTGACCGCGAATGCGAGCGATGCGTTGACGGGCGCAAGCCACGATGCGAACACGCTGCGGTAGATGGCTTCCTGCAGCGACATCCGCGTCCCCTGATAGCTGACCTTGAGAATCGAATAGATGAGCCGCGCCATCACGGCCGATCCCACGAATGCGACCATCGGATTGGTGCCGTAGATCACGAAGGGACGCGTCCACCACGTCCACCGATGCACGTCCACGAGCCACATGATCGTGGCGAGTGAGACGCACGCGAGACCGCCGGCGAAGACGACGTAGGAGCCGGTCCACAGGTTCTTGTTGATCGGGAACGACCAGTGCCACATCAGGCCGATCATCATCGCGATCGCGCCGGCGGCAAAGAGTCCCGACAACCGCTCGAATAACGGCCGGGGCTGGGCGATCCACTTGCCGGCGAGATTGCCAACGAGCGCGGTACAGACCGCGCCGATCGTGGACAGCGGCCCCTCGGGGTCCCACGTGACGCCGTTCACCCAGAGGTGATTGCCGAGCCCGAAGCGGCTCCAGTCCAGGAGGACACGATCCCAGTACGCCGCCATCGTCGTCTCGGGACGACCGAGCAGCAGCGCGCCGGGCAGGCCCGTTGCGGGAACGGGCAGCACCGTCATGATGATCCAGTAGACGAAGAGCAACGCAGCCGTCGTGACGACCTGCGTACGCACCCGGGCTCGACTCGCGATGAGCGCGGAGACGATGTAGGCGATGCCGATGCGCTGCAGCACGCCGAAGATGCGCCAGTGGAGCAGGCGATCGACGACGCGTTCCATGATCGTTGGATGCGCGATACCGTCGACGGCCCCCCACGTGAAGAAGGGGAAGCCGTTGATGAGGAAGCCAAAGAGGAAAATGAGCGCGCCGCGTCGCAGGATCTGACCGCGCACCGCGGCCTCGTCATCACCGCGGGCGCGCCGTGCGTCGAGCGACAGCTGCGTCGTGATGCCGACGATGAAGAGGAAAAAGGGAAAGATCAGGTCCGTCGGCGTCCAACCGTGCCACGGGGCGTGTTCCAGTGGCGGATAGATCGCGCTCCAGGTCCCCGGGTCGTTCACGAGCAGCATCCCCGCGACCGTCAGCCCGCGAAACACGTCGAGCGACAGCAAGCGCTCGCGCGTGTTCGGCGCCGATGTGCCTGAGGTTGGTCCGGCAGAGCCCTTCGGGGTCTGCGCTTCAACCGGCGGAGTGAGAGTCGCGCTCATACGTCCTCGCGTTGCAAGAACAAGGCGGCAGCTACATGAGTCAGACGCCCGCGATGCGCGGGACGTCCCCGACGGGCCGTCGACGTCGCACGAAACGACGAGGACGCCAGAAGACCAGGAGTAATCTCAGCCGTGCGCGGCCGGTTGCCAGTCGACCTGGGCGCTGGCCGCCGTATCCTCCGCACCGTGCGACTGCCAGCGGAAGAAGATCACGGTGATCACGGCGAAGAAGACGAGGCCGCCGGGTATCCACATGATCAGTCCGCCCAGCAGCTGATCGTCCAGTGGAGACAGGCGGACGATGCGAGGTGCGGCAGCGTATGCGGGATAGAGCAGGGTACCGCCGTACGTGATGTACACAGCGACGATCGACATCGGGATCGTCGTGAGAAACAGATACAGCATCTGCATGGGATAGGACAGACGCGGCAACTCCGGCAGGGGGCTCAGAATCGGCCACCACAACAGCACCGATGCCGTCATGAACATGAGGTGCTGCACGATGTGCACGCCGTGGTGCGCCATGGCGGTGTTGTACAGCGGCGGCAGATGCCACCCGGCCAGCACGAGATTGAACGCCGCGAAGCAGAACTTCGGATTCGTGAGCGCGCGCGCGATGCGCGCGACCGCTGCGGAGCGGAGCGCAGGGCGCAGCATGCCGCCCGGCGTGCCCGCGATGAGCAGCGGCGGGACGAGAATGGTGAGCAGGAGATGCTGCACCATGTGCGCACTGAACAGGTAGTAGTCGCTGAGGTCGTGGAGCCAGCCGTTCAGCGCGAAGAAGATCACGGCGAGCGCGGCGTGGAATGCAACGCGCTGTCCGCGCCGCGGGGCCGCGTCGGGCGTCGTGCGTGCGCGCCACTCATACAGGGCGGCAAGCGCCACGAGACCGACGACCGTGCTCCAATGCACCGTGAAGCTCGTGAGGCTGATGCTCGCGCCGATGTGGAGGAGCAAGGGAAACCCGAGCGCGAGCATGGTGCCGATCACCTGCGTCCTTCCGAAGAGGTCAGCGGCGTCCGATCACCAGGTGGCCGAAGAGGAACATCAGCACGATGAGCGTGATGATGGCGATGATCAGCGGGCCGGTGAACAGCGCGCGGAACAGCTTGTGGTCGTACTTGAGGTGCATGTAGAACATGACGACGATCGCGAACTTCACGGCCGACATGATCAGCAGCGCCGGCACGAACACCGGCGACGCGACGAACGTCGGGATGTAATAGACCCACACCTCGACGACGGTGATGACCATCAGGATGAGCGCGACCCACTTGTACTGCTTCCACGTCGGGTGCTCGTGGACCTCACCAAGCGCAGCGTGATCGACGTGGCTGGCGTGCGCGGTGTCGTGCGTATCGTGAGCCATCGGCTTAGCGGATGAGATAGACGAGCGTGAAGATCGCGATCCAGACGACGTCGACGAAATGCCAGTACAGTGCGGAGATGTCGACGAGCAGCGCGTCCTTCGGACCCAGCCCGCGTTTGACGTCGATCGCGAGCAGCGTGAGGAGCCAGAGCACGCCGACCGTCACGTGCGCACCGTGAAAGCCCGTGAGCGTGAAGAACGACGACCCGAAGAGGTTCGTCCGGATCGTGAGTCCTTCGTGCACGAACGACGTGAACTCGTACGCCTGGAAACCGAGGAACGTCGCACCGAGGATCGCGGTCACGGCGAGCCAGAGCCTGGATGACGCGAGCGCGCGGCCCCACGCGCCGGTGCCGGCCCACCCCGGCTTGTCCTTGTTCTCGACCGCCGCGAGCGCGAGCACCATCGCCAGCGACGACATCAGCAGCACGAAGGTGGAGACGGAGGTGACGGGGATGTTCAGGATCGGCTTGAGCGCCGTTGCGCACTGCGGCGGATTGCAGACCTCGTGCGGGAACGGGCCGCTCACGCTGCGTCCCTTGTACACGAGGTACGTCGAGATCAGCGACGTGAAGAGCATGCACTCCGAGCCGATGAAGGCCCAGATCGCAATCTTGCGGTGATCGAGGCCGGTGGTGGTCGGCGGATGGCCGTGTCCCACGACTGCGGTGGTGGCCATTAGTGCTCGTCCTCCAGGGGCGTCAGGAGCCAGCTGTACAGCATGAGTGTCATCGCGAGGGCGAAAGTGATGACGCCGGTGATTGCCAGCGGTGTCTTGCCTTTGTGAATCAGGAGCAGGCTGGCGAACATCAGCGTCATGAAGAGCGCGACGAACAGCGGCTTGATCGTCGGGTTCGGCATCGCGATGCCCAGCTCACGCGCCGACTTGATGCGCTCGGATGACGCCGCCGGCATCGCGCTCGCGCCGGGCGGGTTGCCGATGGCGTGGCTCACGTGACCGACGTGCTTGCCGCCGACATCAACGTCGATCGCGCGCTCGCCCTCACGCGTGTGCGGTACGTCGCGCGTGAGCTGCGGTGACTTGCGGTCCCACAGCGGATACCGCGACGTCACGGTCGGAATGACCGCGAAGTTGTAGTCCGGCGGCGGCGACGGAATCATCCACTCCAGCGTGGGCGCGCCCCAGGGATCGTTCCCCGCGATCGCGCCGCGCTTCCGGCTCGACACCATGTTGTATGCGAAGATGATCACCGACACGGCCTGGATGTACGCGCCGATGGAGCTCATCAGGTTGTAGATCTCGAGCCCCTGACCCGCGTCGTAGACCCACGTCCGGCGCGGCATGCCCATCAGCCCGGACCAGTGCATCGGCATGAACGTGAGGTTCATCCCGATGAAGGCGAGCCAGAAATGCCAGGTGCCGAGCTTCTCGCTCAGCAGGCGACCGGTGAACTTCGGGTAGTAGTAGTACGTGCCGGCGAACAACCCCATCATCGAACCGCCGAACAGCACGTAATGGAAGTGCGCGACGATGAAATAGGTGTCGGTCTGCTGCAGGTCGGCCGGCGGCGACGCGTGCATCACGCCGGAGATACCGCCGATCGTGAACAGCGCCACGAGCGCGATGCCGAACTTCATCGCCGTCGTGAAGCGCAGGTCGCCGCCCCACATCGTGAAGATCCAGTTGAAGATCTTCACGCCGGTCGGGATGCCGATGAGCATCGTCGTCACGGCGAAGAGCGTGTCGGCGATGGGACCCATGCCCACGGCGAACATGTGGTGCGCCCACACCCCGAATCCGAGGAAGGCGATCAGCATGCCCGAGTACACCATCACCGGATAGCCGAAGAGCGGCTTGCGCGAGAACGTCGGCAACACCTCGGACACGAGGCCGAAGGCCGGCAGGATGAGGATGTAGACCTCCGGATGCCCGAAGATCCAGAAGAGGTGCTGCCACAGCAGCGGATCCGCGCCCGCCGTGGTGAGATAGAACGTCGTCCCGAAGAAGCGGTCGAACTGCAGAAATACGAGCGCGATGGTGATGACCGGGAAGGCGAGCACCAGCAGGAACTGCACGATGAACGCCATCCACGTGAAGATCGGCATGCGCATGAAGTGCATGCCCGGCGCCCGCATGTTGATGATCGTGGTGATGAAGTTGAACGCCGCCGCCAGCGACGACACGCCGAGGATCTGCAGCCCCAGCATCCAGAAATCGATGTTGAGATTCTGCGAGAAGGTCAGCGTCGTGAGCGGCGTGTAGCCGAACCAGCCGGCATCCGGTGCCTGGCGAATAAGCCAGGAGACGTTCATGAAGATCGAGCCGAACAGGTATACCCAGTAGCTGAACGCGTTGAGGCGCGGAAACGCGACGTCCCGCGCGCCGATCTGGAGCGGGATCAGCAGATTGAAGAACGCGGCGGACAGCGGCATGATGACGAGGAATACCATCGTCGTGCCGTGCATCGTGAACAGCTGGTTGTACGTCTCCGCCGACACGAGGCGCCCGTTCGGTCCCTGCAGCTGGGCGCGGATCATCAGCGCCTCGAACCCACCGATCGCGAACCACGTCAGCGACGTGTAGAGGTACAGCGCACCGATGCGCTTGTGATCAACCGTGGTGAGCCAGCTCCACAGCCCACTCGCCTCGTATTCGTGGGCGCGTGGGAGAGCGGGGGCGGCTGCGGCAGTTGCCATTCTTCAGGTCTCCAGTTCCGTCGTTACTTCAACGACTGCAGGTAGGCGACGACGTCCGCGATCTGCTGATCCGTGAGTCCCACGCCCATCGTCGCCTTGAGGACGGGGTCGTACTGTCCCTTGCCCAGTGTCAGCATGGCCACACCCGGCTTCATTGCGCGCGCGTTCTTGACCCACGATGCGAGATGCCGCGTGTCGTTGGGGAACAGCCCACCGCCGATCGTGAGGCGGCTGGCCACGTGCGTGAGATTGGGTCCGATCTCCGCGACCATCCCCGGCACGCCCTTGATGGCGTGACAGCCGATGCAGGAGCCGCGCGTCACGAGCATCTCGCCGTTGGCGGGATTGCCGACGAGCGCGGTGTCGTACGTGAGGTTCGGCGGGATGGGCGTCTGCGGAATCGTGTGACTCGGCATGCGGTCGCGCGCGAACGAGACGAACCCCGCCTGGAGCGCCGAGGGCGCCCCCTGCGCGCCGGTCATCGGCGAGACGGGACCGGTGGACGGGGTCGATGGTCCGCCCACGCCCGCCGGGCGATTTCCGAGATTCGCGTTGGGATTGACCCGTGTACCAGGCGGGATGACCTGATCGGACCGCGCCCCGGGTGGCGTCGCGGGTGCCGCTGCCGGCGCGGCGCTCACGCTGGTGTATGCCGCGCCCGATCCCTGATGCGCGACCCAGCTGTCGAACTGTTCCGGCGTCACTGTGAACGCGCGAAACCGCATGTTCGCGTGCGACATGCCACAATACTCGGCGCAGAACCCGTTGAACGCCGCTTCGGTCGTGGAGTCCGGCGTGAACCACAGATGGTTCGTGCGGTTGTTGACCAGATCGCGCTTGCCGCCGAGACCGGGGATCCAGAACGAGTGCAGGACGTCATGTGTCTTGAGCGCGAAATCGACTGGTCGCCCGATCGGCAGATACAGCTCGTTGGCCGTCACCACGCCCAACTGCGGGTAACGGAACTCCCACCACCATTGGTGGCCGATCACTTCGACCTCGAGCGCATTGGCCGGAGCGGCGCCCTGCGTGCGGAAGATCGTGCGCACGGTGGGCACCGCGATGATCGCCAGGACGACGGCCGGGATGAGCGTCCAGAGAATCTCGAGCTTCGTGTTTCCGTGCACCTGCTCCGGTTCCCGCGTCACGCCGGGCCGGCTACGGAATTTCACGAGGGCGATGAGGAGCATCGCTTCCGTGAACACGAACACGATGGTCCCAAGCCAGATCAGCAGCTTGAACAGGCTGCCGACTTCACGGTTGAAGTCCGTACGCGAATGGAAAACCGAGTTGGGATTCTCCGCGCACGCGGCCAGCAAGGCGGCGAGTGCGACCGTCAGCGCGGCTGTAGCGAGCCGGCGCGGGCGGGAGTCAGCGGGCATGCGGTATCCTGTTACCGGCAAGTTCTTATGCGGAAGCGTCATGCGACGCCGTCGCGCTTGAAAAGGGACCCGACGAGCACGGGCAAAGTACGGGGGCCCCTAGGGCAAAATCAACCCGCGCACTCCGCTGTCAGGCGCGCCCCGACGCGCATCCTACGCTGACGTTTCGCCGTTGGTGCGGGCGTCGGGCGCGTCGTCCTTCACCTCGTGCTTGGCGATCGTCTGTGCGACGGCAATCTCGAGCTGAACCCTGATTGCCGCCACGCCTTCGCGCATGCTGCGCACCCTCATCTGCTCGCTCGCGCCACGCGTCATCGACATGTTCGTCGCGGTCACGAGGTCGGCGATCATGCCGAACTGCCCCTTCAGCTTGCCTGCCAGCACCGGCATCTGTCGCTTCAGGTTCATCAGAAGGTGGCTTCCCGGCTGATTGCGCTTGATCGCCAGCGCGTACTGCTCGACCAGGTTGTGAACGCGCGAGTGGATTGCGACGCAGTCCTCCAGCGTCGTCATCTTTGCCGCACCCGCGCCGTCGAGCCTCAATCCTGCCATCGGAGCACCTCGCGCGTCACTTCACGCGCTCGAGCTTGGGGTTCTCACGCAGATGTCGACCGGCCCGCGCCTGCGCCTTCCCGTCGACGACGACGACGTCCGACGTAAAGTCGAACGATCCTCTGTACGCTGCCGCTCCGACGCCATACGCGTCCACCGGCGCGCCCTCGTCCTCGAATTCCTGGATCCGATCCGCGTCGAAGCCGCCGGACACCACGATCTGTACGTCGCCGAACCCTTCGCCGTCGAGCGCGTTTCTCACGTTCCAGACGAGCTGCGGGTTGACGCCCGTCGGGCGAAAGTCGCCCAGCTGCGGCACGATGGACGTGTCCACCATGTGCTCCGACGTGTCGAGCCGAACTCCCCACAGTCGGTCGCCGACCGCGCGCGCGACTTCAATCGACGTGCGTGCGACATCGTTCTCGTAGTCGACGAGCGCAAGCAGCGGAACGTCCTCTGCGAGCTGCTTCGCGAAGTGTTTCGTCGCGGCCACCGTATCGCCGCCGAAGGCGGCGATGAGCGCATGCGGTATCGTCCCCACGACCTTGCCGTTCCACCACGAGCCCTGCGCCGGCGTGGATACCTGCTTCGCGCCGCCGATCATCGCGGCAAACCCGTCGCCTGGCTGCATCAGCCAGTGCTCATCGCGCGAGCCGAGAAAGAGCACCGACTTCGTGCGCGCGATGTCCACGAATTCGCGCACATTGCTGCACACGCGAGTGCGATGTCCCAGTACGCCGAGGACGACCGTCTCGAGGTGCGCAAACGCCGCGTACTCGCCTTCGATGGTCATCACGCTGTCCCACGTCTCGATGAGGTCGCCCTCATAGAGGGCGTTCACCGCGATCGCGTTCCAATCCTCGACGGCGTGCTTGAGAATCGCCACGGCCTCATCAACCCCGGACAGCCATCCGTCCTGCTTGGCGCTGATCTGCAGCAGCACCCTGGGGCTGCGCTTCGACGCACGCAGCACCTGCGGGATCAGCGCCGTGTAGCGGTCGGAGTACTCGCCCGTCTTGATCTGGTCCGGCAGATGAAACAAGGCCGGATCGAGACGCTTCCTCCTGCGCGGACTCATCGCGGTCCGGTCATCGCGTCCGGGTTCAGCAGCTTATCCAGCGCCTCGCGCGACAGCATCTTGCGCTCGAGCACGAGCTCGTAGACCCCGCGACCGCTTTCGAGGGCCTCCTTCGCGATGGCGCTCGCCTGCTCGTATCCGATGGCCGGCACGAGCGCTGTGACGATGCCGATCGAGTGCTCGACGAAATAGCGCATGCGCTCCGGGTTCGCCGTGATGCCGTCGACGCAGCGTGTCCGCAGGACGTCGCACGCGTTCTTGAGCGTCTCGATGCTGCGCAGCAAGCGATACGCGATGACCGGCTCGAACACGTTCAGCTGCAGCTGCCCGGCTTCGGCCGCGAGCGTGACGGTAACGTCGCCGCCGATCACGTCGAAGCACACCTGATTCACGACCTCCGGTATCACCGGATTCACCTTGCCGGGCATGATCGACGAGCCGGGCTGCATGGCGGGCAGGTTGATCTCGCCGAATCCCGCGCGCGGGCCCGAGCTGAGCAGCCGCAGGTCGTTGCAGATCTTCGACAGCTTCACCGCGCACCGCTTGAGGACGCCCGACATTTGCACGAACACGCCCGTGTCGGCTGTCGCCTCGACCAGATCCGGCGCCGTGATGAGCGCGAGCCCGGTGATGCGCGCCAGGTGCGAGCGGACGCGCTCCGCGTAACCCGCGGGGGCGTTGATGCCCGTGCCGATCGCCGTCGCGCCCATGTTGATCTCGCGGATCAGCGCCTGTGCCTCGCTCAGGCGCTCCACATCCTCGAGCATCGTGTGACCGAACGCCGTGAACTCCTGACCGAGCGTCATCGGCACGGCGTCCTGCAACTGCGTGCGTCCCATCTTCACGTGCGGCGAGAACTCCTCGCCTTTCTGGAGGAACGAGGCCGCGAGCGCCGACATCGCGGTGCGCAGCGACTCCACGCTGACGTGCAGCGCGAGCTTGACCGCGGTGGGATACACGTCGTTCGTGGACTGGCTGAGGTTCACGTGATTGTTGGGATGCACCACGTCGTACCGCCCGCGCGGGTGTCCCAGCAGCTCGAGCGCGCGGTTCGCGATCACCTCGTTCGCGTTCATGTTCGTCGACGTCCCGGCACCACCCTGGATCATGTCCACCAGGAAGTGCTCGTGGTGCCGACCTTCACGCAGCTCCTCGCAGACGCGCGCGACCGCCTCGGCGATGCCCGTGTCCAGCAACCCGAGATCCGCGTTCGCCGTCGCCGCGGCAGCCTTCACTGCCGCCAGCGCCTCGACCAGGGACGGAAACTCGCGCAGCGGTACGCCCGTGATCGGAAAGTTCTCCAGCGCGCGCAGCGTCTGGATTCCGTACAGCGCGTCGTCCGGCACGTCGCGATCGCCGAGCAGATCGCGCTCCGAGCGCGTCCGGGACCCCGTGAACCCGACCGTCCGACCGCGGCCCACGAGCGTTGCGTCCGTGGCGGCGAGGCGTTGCGAGATGGCGCGCGCGGCCCGGCTGACGAGTGCGGCGTACAGCGCCGGATGCTCCTTGATCACCGTCTGCAGCTGGTCCGCCTTGAGCGTGAAGACTTCAGTGCGCTGGAGAGCGCGCGCGCTCGTTCCGTGATTGGAATCGTCCAGAAGGACGCCTTCGCCGACTGCTTCACCGGCGCCCAGCGTCACGAGTCGCACCGGGCGTCCGTTCACGCGCTTCTCGATCGCGACCGCGCCCGACGACACGATCGCCATGAAGCGGCGCGGCGCGCCTTCCGTGAACAACATCGCATCGGTCTCGAAGGTGGCCGCTTCCACGATTCTGGACAGCTGATGCAGCGACGACTCGGTGATGTCCTGGAGGAAGTGCGCCTGGCGAAGCTGATCGCGGACTGTGACTGACATGCGCCGCAAGGTATGCGGAGCCTGGAATCCCAGCGAGGGAGCGTGTTTTTCGGGGATCGCTTGCTCCCGCACGACGCCCCACGTTATCTCACACGCGCACCCCCCAAGGAGCTTTCGTGTCACCCACTCGACGCGACTTTCTCGGCACGGCCGCTGCCGCCGCCGCCGGACTCAGCATCCCGAACCTGGCCAACGCCTTACCCACAGCCGCCCCGCGCGGCCGAGGCGGTAATGCGGGGCGGCCTGTCATCATCTCGTCGGCGAACGGCCTGCGCAGCAAGGACGGGAGCGGCCGGCCGGCGATCAAGGTCGCATACGATATGGTGGCGCGCGGCGCGGACCCGCTGGATGCCATCGTCGCCGGCGTCCAGATCGTGGAGCTCGACCCCACGGACAACAGCGTCGGGCTCGGTGGTTTGCCGAACGAGGAAGGCGTCGTTCAGCTGGACGCGAGTTGCATGCACGGACCGACCAGGCGCGCCGGCTCCGTGGCGGCGCTGGAAGGCATCGCGACGCCCGCGGCGGTCGCGAAAGCGGTGATGGATCATACGGATCACATCATGCTCGTCGGCGCGGGGGCCAGGAAATTCGCGCTCGAGATGGGGTTCAAGGAGCGGGATCTGCTCACGCCCGAAGCCCGAGCCGCCTGGCTCCAGTGGAAGACGCGGCTCAACGCGAACGACAACTGGCTGGATCTGCCCAACGGCTACGCCAATCCCATCATCCCGAATCAGAAGCCGGCACCCGCCGGTCCGCCCAACGACGACGATCTGCTGCACGTGTATCGCGACGCCGATGGCGTGCTGCACACGTACGGCACGATCAACATGAACGCCGTCAACGCGACGGGCGACATCTGTTCGGTGACGACGACGAGTGGGCTCTCGTGGAAGCTTCCCGGCCGCACCGGGGATTCGCCGATCATCGGTGCGGGGCAGTACTGCGACAACGAGGTCGGCGCTGCCGGCTCGACGGGACGCGGCGAGGCCAACATCAAGGTGTGCGGCGCCTTTCTGGCCGTTGAGTTCATGCGGCAGGGGATGTCGCCGGAGCAGGCGCTGCTCAAGGTGATGCAGCGCGTGATCGCGATGACCGAGAGGCGGCTGCTGGACGATAACGGCCGCCCGTATTTCGACCTCAGCTACTACGCCGTGAACAAGAAGGGGGAGTACGCGGGCGCGTCCGCGTATGAAGGCATGCGCTACGCCGTATGCGACGCGAACGGTCCTCGTCTCGAGAGCGCGGTGTACCTGTTCAAGGGCGAGGCACCGACGAAGACGCGGCCGGATGCCGCGTACGTTCGCTAGCGTGCTCGACGCAGGCCGTTTCTTCGTCCCCGGACCCACCGAGGTGCGTCCGGAGATTCTCGAGGCGATGAGCCGCCCGATGATCTTTCATCGCAGCGGCGCGATGCACGAGCTGATGCAGCGGGTGACAGCGAGACTCGGGCCGATCTTCGGCACGAGGCGCCCGGTCCACGTGTTGACCACGTCCGGCACCGGTGCGATGGAGTTGGCGATCCGCAACGGCACGCGCAACCGCGTGCTGTCGATCGTACAGGGCGATTTCGGTGAACGCTTCGCCAACATGGCCGAGCAGTGTGGCCGTTCGGTCGTGCGCCTCACGTGTGAGGCGGGACAGGTCGTTCCGCCCGAGAAGATCCGCGACGCGCTGCGCGCGAACCGATTCGACGCGGTGACGATGACGCAGAACGAGACCGCGACGGGTGTGTTCACCGACGTCGGGCCGATCGCCGCGCTCGTGCGCGAGCGCGACGACTGTCTCCTGCTGGTGGACGCGGTCTCGAGCGCGGGCGGCGCGCCGATCGACCTCGACGCGTGGCCCGCAGACGCGGTCGTCTCCGCCTCGCAGAAATCGCTGGCGCTGCCGCCCGGCCTCGCGTTCGCCGCGGTATCCGAGCGCTTCGTGGAACGCGCTCGGACACTGGACGACCGCGGCGTATATCTGGACGTCCTGCGGTTCGAGGAGTTCGCGGCCAAGGCGGAAAGTCCGACGACGCCCGCGGTCTCCCTCTTCTTCGCGCTGGATCGGCAGCTCGCGGATATCGAGGCCGAGTCGCTTCCCGCGCGATTCGCCCGGCATGTCGCCATGCGCGATCGGTGTACGGCCTGGGTGGAGCGTGCCGAAACGTCCGGGTCGGGCGTATCGCTGGTGGCGGTCGCGGGACACCGCTCTCCGACCGTGACGTGCATCCGTGTGGCGGACAACACGCACGTCCTGCAGAAGATGCGCGACCGCGGATACGAGCTTGGCGGCGGACAGAAGCCACTGGCCAAGACGTCGTTCCGCATCGGCCATATGGGCGACCACACTGTCCGAGGTGTCGAGAGCGTGCTCGCGGCGCTCGAAGAAGTTCTACGCTAGCCGCCAGGCGGACGGGCCACGCGGGCTGCGGTTCGATACATTCTGAGAAGAATGGCTGAAACCGCACAGGCGGCCCCGGACACGTACGACGCGGCCGCGATCGAAAAGAAGTGGCAGGAGCGCTGGGAACGCGACGGCACCAACCACACGGATGTCGCGGCCGGCGTCCGCCCGTACTACACGTTGATGATGTTTCCGTACCCGTCCGCCGAGGGACTGCACGTCGGCAACCTCTTCGCGTTCACGGGAAACGACATCCATGGCCGCTTCCAGCGGCAGCACGGCCATACGGTGTTCGAGCCCATGGGCTACGACGCGTTCGGCATCCACTCGGAGAACTACGCGCTCAAAGTCGGCGTGAATCCGATGGAGTTGATCCCGCGCAACATCGCGAACTTCCGGCGTCAGCTGAAACGCGCCGGCCTGATGATCGACTGGCGCTACGAGCTGTCGACGACGGATCCGACGTACTACAAATGGACGCAGTGGCTGTTTCTGCAGCTCTTCAAGCGCGGCCTCGCGTACAAGAAGCGCGCGGCGGTGAACTGGTGTCCCAACGACAAGACGGTGCTCGCCAACGAGCAGGTCATCGCCGGCGAATGCGAGCGGTGCGGCGCCAAGGTCGAGCAGCGGCTGCTCGAGCAGTGGTTCTTCCGCATCACTGACTACGCCGGCCGCCTGCTCGAGAATCTCGATCGCCTGGACTGGTCGGAGAGCACGAAGGCGGCACAGCGAAACTGGATCGGACGGTCGGAAGGCGCCGAGATCCTGTTTCGCGTGGAGGACCCGTTCGGGATGGCGGGCGCCGCGACCGTCGCGACGACGAGCGAGTCGCCCGCGACGGGCGTCGACGTTCGCGTGTTCACGACCCGCGCCGACACGGTCTTCGGCGCGACGTATCTCGTGCTCGCGCCCGAGCATCCGCTGGTCGACCGCATCGCGAGCGACGACGAGCGGGCGAACGTCGATGCCTACCGGGCGCGCACCGCCGGGCAGGACATCGTCACGCGCAAGGTGACGAAAGAGAAGACGGGCGCGTTCACGGGAGCGTACGCGCTGAACCCCGCGACGAACCAGCCGATCCCGATCTGGATCGCCGATTATGTGCTCATGGAATACGGCACCGGCGCGATCATGGCGGTGCCCGGACACGACGACCGCGACTTCGATTTCGCCAGGACGTTCAACCTGCCGATCGTCCGCGTCGTCGCGAACGCGGATGAGAACGAGCACACGGCGCTCGCCGAGCCCCTATTGGACACCGAGGATCCCGCTCGGCTCGTGAACTCGGACCGGTTCAGCGGGCTGCCCGTCTCGGAGGCAAAGCCGGCCATCGTCGCGTGGCTGGCGGATCATCATCGCGGGCGCCGCGTGGTGAACTACCGGCTGCACGACTGGTGCATCTCGCGGCAGCGCTATTGGGGCCCGCCGATTCCGATCATCTACTGCGACAAGTGCGGCACCGTGCCGGTTCCCGAGAAGGATCTGCCCGTGGAGCTGCCGCACGTCGAGGACTTCAGGCCGGACGATTCGGGCGTGTCGCCGCTCGCGCGCGTGGAGCGCTGGTATCGGGTGCAATGTCCGAACTGCCACGGCACCGCGCGCCGCGAGACGGACGTCTCCGACACCTTCCTCGACAGCTCCTGGTATTTCCTGCGGTATCCGAGCGCGCAGCGCAACGACGCCGCGTTCGACACGGCGCTCACGGACAAATGGCTGCCCGTGGATTCATACATCGGTGGCAACGAGCACGCTGTGCTGCACATGCTGTATTCCCGGTTCATCACCATGGTGCTGCACGACGCGGGCATGCTGCCGTTCGACGAGCCCTTCGCGCGCTTCCGTGCGCACGGCACCATCGTCCGGGACGGGGCGAAGATGTCGAAGAGCCGCGGCAACGTCGTGAACCCGGACGATTACATCGACGAATGGGGCGCGGATTCCTTCCGCACGTACCTGATGTTCCTCGGACCGTACGAGGAGGGTGGCGACTTCCAGGATCGCGGTATTTCCGGCGTGAAGCGTTTTCTGGATCGGCTGTGGGGTTCCGCGGTGGAAGCGCAGCGTACCGGCAATCCGGACGCGGCCATCATGCACAAGCTGCACAAGACCATCCGCAAGGTGGGCGAAGACATTGCGCGCCTGAGCTACAACACGGCGATCGCCGCAATGATGGAATACATGAAGACGCTCCGCTCCGGCGAGCGCACGCCGCACATCAATGAAGTGGAGCCGCTGATCCAGCTCGTCGCGCCGTTCGCGCCGCACATCGCCGAGGAGCTATGGGTACGGCTGGGTCATCCGCGCAGCATCTTCGACAGTGGCTGGCCTGCCTTCGATGCCGATGTGGCGGCGGACGAGCTGGTGACTGTGGCGGTGCAGGTCAATGGCAAGACGCGCGGAACGATTCAGATCTCGCCGGACGCCGAGCAGGAGACGGCAGTCGCGGCCGCGATGGCGGTCTCGGGGATCGCCCGTTTCGTGACGAGCGATCCGTCGCGGGTCATCTTCGTGAAGGGAAGGCTGCTCAACATCGTCGTGACGTAGCGAGCGCCGCAAACCCGCCGAGCGACCCCACGAACGGCGCGCGTTTCTAGAATCGCGCGCCGAGCGTGATTGGAATCGTGATCGCCGGCTTGCCGTCCGTGAGCACATAATGCGCACGAACGTCGGCAATCCCGACGAAGAACGTGAGCGGGACCTCCAGACCGACGCCCGCATTCACGCCGGGACGCGTTCCGAGTCCCGTCAGCCGATACACCGCGATCCCGCCGAGTGCGAAAGCGCTCGATCCCTTGCTGTTCGCACTGCGCGCGAGGAGCGAAGCGCCGAGAGACGTCATGTTGATGTCGCGCGTTCCCGCCGGCGCCGCAGCCTTCCTGTCATAGCGCTGGTAGATGAGCTCGGCTCGGAACGAGTACGGCTGATCCGCGGCGGAAAAATCCACGAGGCCGGCCAGCGTGTATCCCGCCGCGTGATTGTCCGCTATCGAACCGATCGGGATCGCGATGCCGCCGCCCACGCCACCCGACGCGCCGATCGTGGGCGACGCCGGTGGAACGGTCTGCTGCGCAGCCGCCGACGTTGCGCCAAGCACGGCGACCACGATCGTCAGTGTGACAAAACGATGCATTTCGACAAAGGGCTGAAAGGTTAGAGCATTCCGCTGATCCATTCGCCGACGAAATACCCCACGACGGCGACGCCGAGCCCCACGACGAACATATCGAGGCCCGAGCGAAACACGCTGCGTCCCGTGAACACGGATCGTGCCGCGCCGACGAGCCAGTGCGAGAGCATCGCCACCGCGAAGGCTGTGATGATCGCCACGCTGCCCTGCCAGAAGAAGAACGGGAAAACAGGAATCAGCGCGCCGACGGCGGTCGCCGCACCCGTCACCCAGCCCTCACGCAGCGGCGACATGTGCGGCTCAGAGATCCCCAGCTCTTCCTGCACCTGTTCCGCGAGCATCATTTTCGGATCGGCCATCACCTGCGTGGCCAGACGCCGCGCCGTCTCGGGCTCGATGCCTTTGGCTTCGTAGATGAGCGCGAGCTCGTCCCGTTCGACCTCCGGCATCATCGCGATCTCGTCACGTTCCATCGCGATCTCGTGCGCGTAGACCTCGGCCTCACTCTTCGCGGCGAGGTAGCCGCTGCTGCCCATCGACAGCGCGTCCGCGATCAGGCCCGCCACACCCGCCACGATGACGGTGTGATGCTGCGCGGAAGCACTGGCGCCGATCACCCCCGCCACGAGACCGAAATTGGCAGTGAGGCCGTCATTGAAGCCGTACACCAGATTGCGCAGAAGGCCGCCCGACCCCATGCGGTGCCACGGCTCTCCCGTTTTCCCCGAGATCTCGTTCAACGTCTCGGCGTGGTGCGCGGACTCGCGAGCGAGTGTCAGCGCCTCGCCCTTTCCCGCGACACCGGATGCCGTGGTGCGGTGCATGTCGAGATAGCCCTTCACCTCGCGGCCTTCTTCGGCGAGGAGCATGGGCAGCAGGAAGCCCGGTCCGAGCCGCCGGCCGAGCGCCGCGAGAAGCCGGGTTCGTGCACTGGGACGATGCGGCGTCACCGAGCGGCCGTACTGCCGAAGCAGCTCTTCCCAGATGACCGTGTGTCGGTCCTCGACGTCGGCGAGCTTGAGATAGAGCGTTCGCTTCCGCTCGTCCGCCTCCGCGCCGGCGAGCACGCGATACAGAAACGCGGCGTCGGCTTCGTCCTGCCGATGGTGCTCGAAGACGTCGAGATCGGGTACGTCGGACCCTGAGCGGGCGGTGGTCGTCACGCCTGAAACCTAGACAGTCAGGCGTCCGGCCGGCCGCCCGCCGCCCGCCAGTAAACCGTCTGCAAGGCATCCCGTGTCTGATTCGGCAGACCCCCCTAGGAACCCCAACCGGATCACGAGGTCTTCATGTACAGGAAGTTGCTGGTCGCGCTCACCATCGCCGCCATCGCGCGGCCGGAATCGGCGCGCGCACAGGTGGAATCGCGAAGCTACCGGCTGACGCCGGGACGTGCTTTTGCGTACGCCTTCGGAGATGACGATGAGAACCGCGCCGTCATCGGAATCACGACGTCCACCGGCAGCGCACGCGACACCCTCGGCGTGCTTGTCAGCTCCGTGACCGCGGGCGGACCTGCGGAGAAAGCGGGTATCGAGGAAGGCAGCCGCCTCGCCGCGATCAACGGCGTGAACCTCAAGCTCAGCGCCGCCGATGTCGGCGACTGGGACATGTCGAGCATCATGTCGCGCCGGCTCACTCGCGAGCTGGGGAAGATGAAGCCCGGCGACGACGTCGAGTTGCGTGTGTACGCCGCTGGTCAAACGCGCACGCTCCGCGTAAAGACCGCGTCCTCGGACAGCCTCTATCGTCGGATGCGTGATTCCTGGGACGACGACGACGACGATCGGGCTGCTCTTGGCGTGAGCCTGGGCTCCAGCGGGAGCCGGCGCGACACGCTTGGCATCCTCATCTCCTGGCTCGACGACAATGGACCGGCGGCGAAGGCCGGCCTCGAGGAAGGCAATCGCGTCGCAGCCATCAACAGCGTCGACCTTCGCGTGAGCCGCGATGACGCGGGCGACGAGATGATCTCCGGCGTGAAGATCCAGCGGCTGCAGCGGGAGCTGGAGAAGCTCAAAGCCGGCGATGAGGTCACGCTTCGAGTGTACGCCGACGGTCGCACGCGAGACGTCAAGGTGAAGACCGTCGCCGCGTCGAGCCTGCGCAACCGCGATCGCGGCATGTTCATGGGCCGCGGGCCGCGCGTGCGCGTCGCGCCCGTTCCGTTCCCTCCGATGCAGCCCATGCCGCCCATGTTTGACGGCGCCCGCTTCCGGATCACGCGCGTGACGATCTGACCGGAACCCGGAGACTCGACGGTCGTGAAAGGAGGGAGCCGGAAACGGCTCCCTCCTTTTTCCGCGCCACTGCCGCTGCTGCCGCGCCGCGTGCGAAGTAAAGGAAACAGCCTCCGCGGTCGATACTGGGTGACCATGGGCGGAGTGGTAGTTTCTGAGATCGTGAAGCCGACGCCGACCGTTGACACGCTGGTGCTGGCGGATGTGTTCCGCATCGCGTTCGAGCATTCGGCGGCGGGCATCTCGGTCGCGACGCCGAGCGGCGAGTATCTGCACGCAAACCGCGCGTTCTGCGAGTTCGTCGGCTACTCGCTGGACGAGCTGCGGCGCATGAACCTCATGGATCTGGTTCATCCGGATGATCGGCGCCGCACAGCGGAGCTCACCAGCAGGATGGCCAGCGGCCACCTCGCCGAGGCGCGCTGGGAGCGCCGGTACGTCCACAAATCCGGCTTGCCGCTGTGGGCGTTGCTGACCACGACCCTGGTGCGCGACGATCAGGCAAAGCCGGCGTATCTGGTGTCGCAGGTGATCGACATCAGCGATCGGAAGCTGGCTGACGAGGCGTTGCAGCGCGCGGAGGCCCGGTCGCGCGCGCTGATCGGGGCGATGCAGGATGTGATCCTCGTCGTCGACCGTGACGGACGCTACATGGACGTCGCGCCGACCGCGCAGGACCGCCTCGTGCGTCCGGCTGACGAGCTGCTCGGACGGCGCATCCACGAGGTGTTTCCGCGCGAGCGGGCCGACGCGTTCATGGCGGCGGTCGGCCGCGCGCTGGAGACGAGGCAGCCCGTGGAGCTGGCATACGACCTCGAGATTCGCGGCGAACGCTACTTCTTCGAGTCCTCGTATTCGCCGCTGCCCGAGGATCGCGTCGTGATCGTCGCACGGGACGTGAGCGCGCGCCGCCGCGCGGAGCAGGCGTTGCGCGAGAGCGAGGATCAGCTCCGCCAGGCGCAGAAGATGGAGGCGGTGGGCCAGCTCGCAGGCGGGATCGCGCACGACTTCAACAACCTGCTGATGGCCATCATGAGCAACGCGGAGCTGGCGGCGCTGGAGCTCTCGGCCGACGCGCCGCAATCGGCCGCATCGCAGCACATCGAGGAGATCAAGCACGCGTCACGGCGCGCCAGGTCACTCACGCAACAGCTGCTCGCGTTCAGCCGCAAGCAGATGCTGCAGCCGCGCGTCATCGACCTGAATACCGTGGTGCGCGACAGCGAGCAGATTCTCCGCCGCCTGATCGGCGAGAACATCACGATGACCGCTGCGCTGGATCAGGATCTGGGCGCAGTGCGCGCCGACCCGGGTCAGATCACGCAGGTGCTGATGAACCTCGCGGTGAACGCGCGCGACGCCATGCCGTCCGGCGGTGAGTTGTTCGTGGAGACCACGAACCGGGACATCGCGCCGCGCGACGCGCGCGATCATCGCGGGCTGAAGGAGGGGCACTACGTCGCCATCGAGGTACGCGACACCGGCATCGGCATGGACGAGCAGACCATGAGCCGGATCTTCGAGCCGTTCTTCACGACCAAGCCGCCGGGCGAGGGGAC
>Ga0066652_100000251_pt1 | contig 27569 bp, 17 predicted proteins | sample GraSoiAngelo_101_FD_71413 | JGI IMG/M metagenome (GOLD analysis project Ga0066652, IMG submission 71413) | Grasslands soil microbial communities from the Angelo Coastal Reserve, California, USA - 14_0903_02_30cm | ecosystem: Environmental > Terrestrial > Soil > Grasslands | place: USA... | reverse complement strand
CGAATGCCTTCATTCGCGAGCGAAATTGGTTGATTCGCAAACGTAACCAACTCGTTTGCAAGTGAAACCGGCCCAGATGCAAGTGAAACTGGCTTGGATGCAAGTGAAACTGGCTCGGATGCAAGTGAAACCGGCTCGGATGCAAGTGAAACTGGCTCGGATGCAAGTGAAACTGGCTTGGATGCAAGTGAAACTGGCTCGGATGCAAGTGAAATCGAATCAACTGTCCTGCGAATCCGCCGCCGCCTCATCCACGGAAGCACGAGCCTGTCCTCGGTATCGATGCCCCTCCAGTTCTCTCGCCTCCACCCATCCCTGCACTTCGCGCACGTTCATCCCGCCCATAAACCATGGAACACGTCGTCTCCGCGATCCTGATGGTAAGCTTCGGCCGCTTCTGCAGTGCCGATCGTCCGATCGAAACAGCGCGACTCCATGGCCCGTCTCGAAGACCTGAAAGAAGGCGCATCCGTCACCGGCGTTCTGCCGAATCAGACCGTGAGCGTCGTTGCATGTCAGTGGCACGGGGATGCCGTCGTCACTCTCATCTACAAGGATCAGGCGGGCGGCCTCGGGCAGAAACTGCTCTACCGGCACGATGAGTCGGATCTCGAGGTTCTGACGCAGGGGAGGCCGTGGTCCTTTGCCGCGGACGGCGCGCTCCTCCGACTCGTTTCCGAAGCGCGGCGGATTCGTCTCGCATACCTCTTCGATCCGTACCTCGCCATCACCACCAGCACCGTCCGGCCGCTTCCCCATCAGATCACGGCGGTCTACGAGTCGATGCTTCCACGCCAGCCGCTGCGATTTCTTCTTGCGGACGATCCCGGCGCCGGCAAGACGATCATGGCCGGTCTTCTCATCAAGGAGTTGATGCTGCGCGGCGACCTGCAGCGCTGTCTCATCGTCTGCCCGGGCAATCTCGTCGAGCAGTGGCAGGACGAGCTGCACGAGAAGTTCGGTCTCGACTTCGACATCGTCAGCCGCGAGACGTTCCAGACTTCGCTCACTGGAAATCCTTTCGCCGAACGCGATCGGATCATCTGCCGGCTCGATCATCTGAGCCGCAACGAAGAACTGCAGGCGAAGCTGGATCTGACCGACTGGGACCTCATCATCTGCGATGAAGCCCACAAGATGTCGGCCAGCTATTTCGGCAACGAGGTGAAGTACACGAAGCGCTATCGCCTGGGTCAGCAGCTCTCCGGCCTGACGCGAAACTTCCTGCTGATGAGCGCGACGCCGCACAACGGCAAGGAAGCGGACTTTCAGCTCTTCATGGGACTTCTCGACCCTGACCGTTTCGAGGGAAAGTATCGCGAGGGCGTTCATTCGTCCGATCCCTCGGATCTGATGCGCCGGCTGGTCAAGGAACAGCTCCTGACGTTCGAGGGGAAGCCGCTCTTCCCGGAGCGAGTCGCGTATACCGTTCCCTATAAGCTCTCGCAACTCGAAGCAGAGCTGTACAAACACGTCACCGACTACGTCACGACGGAGTTCAATCGCGCCGACAAGCTCGAAAGCGGCGGCCGCAAGGGAACGGTCGGCTTCGCACTGACTACCCTGCAGCGCCGCCTCGCCTCATCTCCGGAAGCGATCTATCAATCGCTGAAGCGCAGGCGCGAACGCCTCGAAGAGCGGCTGAACGCGGAGCAGTTCGCGAAGCGGGGAGGCGAGTCACGGATTCTCGACGAGTCGGCGCTCTCCGAGGCCGAGTTGGAGGACCTCGAAGACGCGCCGGAGGTCGAGGAAGTCGAAGAACAGGTCGTCGACCGCGCAACCGCGGCGCAGACGATCGCCGAGCTCGAGGCTGAGATCGCGATCCTTCGCGATCTCGAAGAGAAGGCGCACGTCGTTCGAAAGAGCAACATTGACAAGAAATGGGACGAGTTGCGGAAGCTGCTTCAGGAAAACGACAAGATCATCGACGAGCGCGGACACCACCGGAAGCTCGTCGTCTTTACGGAACATCGCGACACGCTGAATTACCTCACCGCCAAACTGCGCGGCATCCTCGGCCGCGACGAGGCCGTCGTCACGATTCACGGAGGCATGGCCCGCGAGGAGCGCCGCACCGCGCAAGAGCGGTTCACGCAGGACAAAGAAGTCGCGATTCTTCTGGCTACGGATGCGGCAGGCGAAGGCATCAACCTTCAGCGTGCGCACCTGATGGTCAACTACGACCTGCCGTGGAATCCGAATCGGATCGAGCAGCGCTTCGGCCGCATTCACCGCATCAATCAGACCGAGGTCTGCCACCTCTGGAATCTCGTCGCGGTGGAGACGCGGGAGGGCGATGTCTACCACCGACTCCTGGAGAAGATCGAGGAAGAGCGGCAGGCCCTCGGCGGCCAGGTCTTTGACGTACTCGGGAAAGTCACGTTCGAAGGACGATCTCTCCGCGACCTGTTGATCGAGGCGATCCGCTATGGCAATCGCCCTGAGGTTCGCGCCCGCCTACAGGAAATCGTCGACCGCATTCCTGAAACAGTGCAGGCGCTGATCGAAGAGAAAGCGCTCGCGCACGACTTCCTCGACGGCACGCGCGTGCAGAAGATTCGCGAAGAAATGGAGCGCGCCGAAACACAGCGGCTGCAGCCGTTTCATGTCGCCAGTTTTTTCAAGAAGGCTTTCGAGCACCTCGGCGGGAGAATGGTCGAACGAGAGGCAAACCGATGGGAGATCCGCCACGTCCCGGCCATCATTCGCAACCGTGACCGTGCCATCGGAACGCGCGAGCCCGTGCTCGAAAAGTACGAGCGAATCACCTTTGAGAAAGACCTGCAGTCGGTGGAAGGAAAGCCGCTCGCGAAGTTCGTCTGCCCGGGCCATCCTCTGCTCGACGCCACCGTGGACATCATCCTCGAGCGCTACCGCGAGCTCATGAAGCAGGGAGCGGTGCTCGTGGACGAGCGCGACCTTGGCGATGAGCCGCGCGCGCTGTTCTACCTCGAGCACACCATCGAAGACGCGCGCACGGACAAGAGCGGTCAGCACCGCATCGTCTCCAGACGTCTTCTGTTCGTCGAGATCGACGGCCATGCCAATCAGAAGATCGCCGGGTACGCGCCCTACCTCGATTACCGGCCGCTCACCGACGAAGAGAAGCCAGTGGCCGAAGGGGTCATCGCGAGCGGCGTCAACCTGGAATGGCTCTTCGCGAATCCCGAGTCGGCGGCGCTGTCGTTCGCGATCGAACAGATCGTCCCCGAGCACTTCGCCGAGGTGAAGCAGCGGAAGGAGCGCCTCGTCGCGAAAGCGCTGGGCGAGGTGAAGGACCGGCTGACGAAAGAGATCACGTACTGGGACCATCGCGCGAATGAGTTGAAGAACCAGGAGCTCGCGGGACGGACAAACGCAAAGCTGAACTCCGGCAAGGCGCGTCAGCGTGCGGAGGATCTGGAAGGACGACTCCAGAAACGAATCGCGGAGCTGGAGCAGGAGCGCCGGCTCTCCGCGCTCCCGCCGGTCGTAGTCGGCGGTGCGCTCATCGTCCCGATCGGACTTCTCAAACGCTTTCTCTCGCCGGTGAAGCCGGAACCGGCGATGTTCGCACGCGAGACGAAAGAGATCGAGCGCCTGGCGATGGAAGCGGTCATGGCACACGAGCGCGGTCTCGGATTCGACCCACGTGATATTTCGAAAGAGAACAAAGGCTACGACATCGAGTCGAGAGACCCCCGTACTGGACGTCTCCGTTTCATCGAAGTGAAGGGCCGCGTCGCCGGCGCCGACACCATCACCGTCACGCGCAACGAGATGATCTGCGCTCTGAACTCGCCGGCCCATTGGCGGCTGGCCGTCGTGATGGTCGACGGCCTGGCGGAGAAGCCTATCTATGTGATGCACCCCTTCACCCGAGAGCCGCAGTTCGGGGAGACGTGTGCGACGTTCGATCTGAAGGCCCTTCGGACGTTCGAAGAGGCCAAAGCGTGACGCCAACCTGCAAATGAAAAAGAAATTGATTGAAGTCGCGCTTCCTCTCGAAGCGATCAACCGCGAGTCGGCGCGGGAAAAGTCAATCCGGCATGGACATCCGTCGACGCTGCACCTGTGGTGGGCGAGGCGTCCGCTGGCCGCTTGCCGCGCGGTGTTGTTTGCGTCACTAGTCGACGATCCCTCGAGTTTGCCGGAAGAGTTTCCGACCGAGGAGGCACAGGAGAACGAGCGGCAGCGCCTGTTCCGGATCATCGAAGAATTGGTCAAATGGGACAACTCGAACAACGAGGAAGTTCTCGGACGGGCACGTGCGGAGATCATGAAATCGACGGGCGGAAATCCGCCGCCGGTGCTTGACCCATTCTGCGGCGGCGGATCGATTCCGCTCGAGGCGCAACGGCTCGGGCTGGAGGCGCACGGGAGCGATCTCAATCCCGTTGCGGTGCTGATCACGAAGGCGCTGATTGAAATCCCGCCGAAATTCGCCAACCAACCCCCGGTGAATGCTGAGGCTAAAAAGAAGCTGACGCACTCCGCCAAGTGGAAAGGAGCGCAGGGACTTGCTGAAGATGTCCGCTACTACGGTAGGTTGATGCGCGACGAGGCAGAGAAGCGGATTGGGCATCTCTATCCCAAGATGAGGTTGGACAACGGACACGAAGCGACAGTTATCGCTTGGTTGTGGGCGCGGACCGTGAAATGTCCGAATCCGGCGTGTGGAATCAGCATGCCACTTGTTCGGTCGTTTGCCCTTTCGACGATGGTTGGCAGAGAAATGCGGGTGTTTCCGCACATAGCCGGGCAGCGCGTGAACTTTGAGGTTCGAAGTGGAAGGGCCGGACGCGATGAGGGAACTGTCGGCCGTACCGGTGCGAAATGCGCGGCTTGTAGCACGGACGTGAGTCTCGAATACATCCGGCGTGAGGGGCGCGCAGGAAAGCTTTCGTCAGAAATGATGGCTGTCGTTGTGGAGGAGCCGCGAGGACGTTCCTATGTGGCGCCGGATGTTTATCAGGTTCGCGGAGCCGATGTGCAAGCGCCAGATTCTGTTCCGGATACGCCCCTTCCCGAAAAAGCGATGAGTTTTAGGGTTCAAGCTTACGGGATGGTGAAGCATCGCGACCTCTTTACGCCACGGCAACTGGTGGCACTTACGACCTTCGGCGACTTGGTCAGCGAGATGCGCCACCGCGTGCTGACTGATGCAAAGAAGACTATGACTGACGACGGAGTGCGTCTGGTCGATGGTGGGGTTGGCGCACAGGCGTACGCCGACGCAGTAGCAACGTATCTAGGATTGGCCGTGAGCAAGTTCACTGATCGAAATAACACCCTTGCGACTTGGGATAGCGGACCCAGTGGGACGAAGAGTTCCACTGGTGGTTCTGCGCGGACCGCATCGGTACGGAATGCATTCGCCCGACAGGCGCTTGCAATGACTTGGGATTTTGCTGAGGCCTCGCCCTTCAGTGATTCAGGCGGTGGGTTTACAAGCGCATTGGAATGGCTAGTACCAGCGATCGAACGTACACCGGCGCGAGCGTCGGGTACAGTGCACAATCGCGATGCTATGACGGGTCGGTCAATCTCGCCTATGCTCATTTCAACTGATCCACCGTATTACGACAACATTGGATATGCAGACCTCTCGGATTTTTTCTATGTTTGGTTGAGACGATCACTGCGAGAAGTGTATCCCCAACTTTTCAGCACGCTCCTTGTCCCGAAGGCGCAAGAGCTGATAGCGAGCCCGTACCGCCATGATGGAAGTAAGGAGCAGGCGAAAGAGTTCTTCGAGGCAGGACTGTGCGAAGTTTTCAGGCGCTTACGGGAGATGCAGGATCCACGATTTCCTATCACGATCTACTACGCGTTCAAGCAGTCGGAAGACGAAGCTGATTCGGTTGCGTCGACCGGATGGGAAACGATGCTGGAGGCTGTTTTGGGGTCCGGTCTCTCTGTCGACGGGACTTGGCCGGTTCGCAGTGAACTGAGTAATCGGATGATCGGCAGCGGGACAAACGCTCTCGCTTCGTCGATTGTGCTCGTCTGTCGTGCGCGAAACGACAGCGCCTCCATCGGCACTCGCCGCCAGTTCATCGCTGCGCTTAAGTCCGAGCTGCCGGACGCGCTGAAAAAGCTCCAGCACAGCAGCATCGCCGCTGTGGATCTCGCGCAGGCAGCGATTGGTCCAGGCATGGCCGTCTTCTCGCGCTATGCGAAAATAATCGAAGCCGACGGCTCTCCGATGCGCGTAAGAAGCGCACTGCAGCTCATCAACCAGGCGCTCGACGAAGTGCTCACAGAACAGGAGAGCGAGTACGACGCCGACACGCAGTGGGCTCTCGCGTGGTTCGAACAGTTCGGCATGAGCGAGGCACCTTTCGGGGAGGCGGAGACGCTCTCGAAGGCGAAGGTCACCTCAGTCGGCGGACTCGTGGACTCGGGCCTACTCCGTGCGGCGAAAGGGAAAGTTCAGCTTATCGCGCGCGAGCAGCTTGACTCCGATTGGGATCCTACATCCGACCGCCGCATCACGATCTGGGAAGTGACGCAACATCTGATCGCGCGACTCAAATCCGGCGGGGAGCAGGCTTCCGCCGAGCTGCTCCGCAAAGTCGGCGGTATGGGCGAGATCGCACGTGACTTGGCTTACCGCCTCTACGCAATTTGCTCAAACCCGAGAAAAGGCTGGACGGAAGAAGCCATCGCCTACAACTCGCTCGTCGTCGCCTGGCCGGAGATCACACGTCTCGCCACGGAATCGCAGGCGCCCCGTGCGGCTGAGCAGATACCGCTCGGGTAACGCATTAAGGCTGCGCCCTTCGGCGGTCTGGCTCATTCAACAAGGCGGGATGGGTAATCACGATGTAGAGGAGTACCGCGCGATCCACTCGTCGATCTGCCTGACCGACTGAATCGCAACCGGAAGATCGACGTGCGGTTTGACCGCATGCAGCTCTTGAGCACGCTCTCCCACGCTGCCGGAAGGGTGCTGACGGGTGAGAAACAGCGCGGTCGCGAGCGGTTCCAGTTGGCCGACCCCACGCGTGGCCAGCTCGCGGACCACAAACCCGAGCGCATGTTCGTGGTTCTCAATGGTCTTCGAGAACTGGCGCTGCAACAGCGAGTAACGCTCGCTCGGGACGAACGTGGCTCCGTACTGGTGCGGCTTCACTTTTACGAAGTCGTCCGCCTGCATCCCCCGCAGCCGGTCGCTCAGTTCGAACGAGAACGGGCCGTAGTAATAGAGCCGAAATCGATCCGACACCGGGACGCTGAAAAGCTCTTTGAGGAAAAACACCGATTTCTGAATGAGGGTCTCGCCGCAGAATCGCCCCGTGGCCGCCACGCGGTCGATCAGCGTTGCAATCACCGTTGCTTCCTCCAGCTCATTCAGGCTCATGGATCCTCCTTCAAGGCGTTTCGAGAATACCTCGGATGTTCTGCCGGAGCCATCGCCGTCCTTCGTCCAACTTCTCGGGAGTGATGAAGACGTATCCGAACCGGGCCGTCGGAATCTGCCCGAGGATCTGCGACTCCGCGACCGAGGAGACGATCGCTCCGTCCTTGTCGACGGCAAACTCCATCGGCCTGGCAACGGGGGTGTGCACGTCCTTCTCCACGCATCCGGGGAACCGGTCGCGAGCAGCCCGATGGACAGCTCCGATCGGATCTGCTGCCTTTGTCAGGTCGTCGGCTGACGGCACGTAAAGAACACGATAGAACGCACGATCTTTCATGATCCTTCGGGCCGGCTCGTGACCCGGCGCGGCGGGATCTTCCGCTGCTTTTCTCATCGCCGCCAGCACTTCGTTGTCCGTCAGCCGGAGATGCGCATCCACGTCGATCGGATAGGTGCCGGCGGGGAGAAACGCTCGGAGGAAGGCTTTGAGATGGATGTCGAGAGCCCTGCGCACCTTGTGGAAGTAGAGCTGTTCGAACATGAAGTAGCGGCCGAGCTGCAGTCCCTCCGCCGCGTGAAGTCCTCCGCGCTCGATCCCGATGACCGGCTTGCCGGGTTTGTCGGGATCGGCGGATGGGAGGACGCGGAGAGTGTCGATCAGCCGATAGTGGTCGAAGCGGCCGTAAGCGACGCCGGCATGGAGGGAGTCGCGCAGGAGATAGTCGATCCGATCGACGCCGAACGCATCGCCGGTCACGATCTCGGTCATCAACTCGTCCCAGGGAGAGAAGTCGGATTCCGATCCCGGCCACTTCTTTACGCCGACCGCCACTTTCGCGACGTCTTTCGCGATGAGCGGGATCTGCAACCAGATCTCTTGCATCTCCGGGCTCAGAATGACGTCGACCGACAGCTGTTCGTGGTGGTATCCCTCCGGAAGAAGCTCCTCCGCTCCATGCGAGAACGGCATGTGCCCGAGGTCGTGGCACAGTGCACCCATCCGGACGACGGTCCTCCAGTACTGCAGCTTTTCGTCCGGCGGGAAGAACTGGCGTACCTCGTCACGTCGATGGGCGTGGCGAACGATCACGTCAAACACGCGTCCGGCGAGATCCATCACGCCGAGGCAGTGCTCGAACCGTCTGTGCGTCGCTCCGGGATAAACCATGTAAGTGAGCGCGAGCTGATGAATGTCCCGGAGACGCTGAAAGGGACGGGAGTCGATCACTCTTCGCTCGTCGGACGAGACCCGGATAAACGTGTGAACCGGGTCGCGGATCTCATGCTCGTACTTCGCCGACGGCATGGGAGAATCGTAACGACAAATCATGGCTGCGCTCCGGATTTCCACTCCGTGTAGACGCTCCCTGATGTTCGAGGAAATCAATGGCACTGACAAATCGGCAGCGCGTCGAGCAGGCGCTGGAGCTTCTCAAGGCAGGACTTCTTCCGTTCGTAGAGCGCGAAATGAAGTCGGTCTATGGCGCTACGAAATGGGAGACGCAGGCTGCTGCGGCTCTCGACAAGCCGCTGATGAAAGGCACATGGGACACGACGGCGCTTCTTAGCGTCATGATCAGCGAGTGGCAGAACGTGTTCAAGCGAAACCTCGGCGCCACCGAGCGTGCCATCGTCGGCGAGATGCGGGATGTTCGCAACCGTTGGGCACATGAGGTGGCATTCAGTACCGACGACACGTATCGCGTATTCGACAACGTCTATCGGTTGTTGTCGGCGATCGGAGCGAAAGAAGCCCTCGACATCGAGCGCCAGAAGCAGGAGTTGCTGCGCGTCCGGTACGAAGAACAAGCAAAGAAGGAGACCGTCAAGGCGGCGGTGGCTGCCGTTGAAACCGGCGTCGCGACGGGCCTCGGACTGAGGCCATGGCGCGAGGTCATCACGCCGCATCCGGACGTCCACTCGGGCCGTTATCAACAGGCGGAATTCGCCGCCGACCTCGGGCAGGTGCATCGCGACGAGGGAAGCGATGAATACAAGGACCCGATTCAGTTCTTCCAGCGCACCTACATCACGCAGGGCCTGCGCACACTATTGGCGGGTGCGCTCAAACGGCTCTCAGGCACCGGCGGCGATCCGATCGTGGAACTGCAGACGAACTTCGGCGGCGGCAAAACGCATTCGATGATCGCGCTGTATCACTTTTTCAGCGGCGTCTCCGCCGACAAGCTGCGGGACATCGAACCTGTGCTGAAGGATGCGGCAACAAGCTCCCTTCCGAAAGCGAATCGTGCGGTGCTGGTGGGCCAGGAGCTTCCGCTTGCTGAGCCGAAGAAGAAGAAGGACGGCACGGTCGTGCGGACGATGTGGGGCGAGCTCGCGTGGCAGCTCCTCGGCAAAGACGGTTATGCACTGGTCGAGACGGCGGACAGAAAGGGTGTCAGTCCCGGGTCGGAAGCGTTGCGCGAGTTGTTCACGGTGGCCGAGCCTTGCCTCATTCTGATCGACGAATGGGTCGCGCACGCACGCCAGCTCGTCGGCAAGGACGACCTGCCGGCCGGCACGTTCGATTCGAACTTCAGCTTCGCGCAGGAATTGACCGAGGCCGCAAAAGCGTGCAAGAAGACGCTGGTCGTTGCGAGCGTTCCGGCGACCGAGGCGCAGCGGCCGAGGGGCGAAAACTGGATTGAGGACATTGAAGTCGGCGGCGACGCGGGGAAGACCGCGCTCAAGAGGATCGAGAACGTCTTCGGTCGGATGCAGTCGCCGTGGCGGCCGGCGAGCGCGGAGGAGAGCTTCGAGATCGTCAGAAGACGGCTGTTCCAGCCGATGACGGCAGATGTCTACAAGCACCGCGATGCGGTCATCCGCGCCTTCACGGACACGTACAACACGCAGAAGTCGGAGTTCCCGAGCGGCTGCAGCGAAGGCGATTATCGGCGGCGCATGGAGTCGTCCTACCCGCTGCACCCGGAACTGTTCGACCGGCTGTACGAAGACTGGTCGTCGTTGCAGCGTTTCCAGCGCACGCGCGGTGTACTGCGCTTGATGGCCGCGGTGATTCATGCCCTCTGGATTCGTGAGGACAAGAACCTTCTGATCATGCCTGCGAACGTGACGCTCGATGACGCAGCAACCGTGAACGAGCTGATGTTGTACGTCGAAGACGGGCTGCGGCCAGTTGTCGAGCGAGAAGTCGACGGCCTGGACTCTCTGTCGCTCCGACTAGACAAAGAAAACCCGAACTTCGGGCGCCTCTCCGCGGCGCGCCGGGTGGCTCGAACGGTTTTCATGGGCTCCGCCCCTCATCTGCGCTCGTCAACGAAGGGGATCGAGGACAAGCGAATCATCCTCGGCTGCGTACAGCCGGGCGAAGCGGTGGCGACGTTCCGCGATGCTCTGCGCCGTCTCGCCGACCGCGCGGCGCATCTGTACGTCAATGAGAATCGGTACTGGTTCGACACGCAGCCGAGCATCAATCGCGTCGCGCAGGATCGTGCCGAGGGCGTGAAGATCGACAGAGTGCATCAGGAGATTGAGGATCGGCTGCGTGTCGAAGCGAAGACTCGCGGTGAATTCGAGCGCGTCCAGGTGATCGAGAACGCCTCGCAGAGCGGCGACGTGCCGGACGAGCGGGAAGTGCGGCTGGTCATCATCGGTCCAGAGGCGCCGCATGCGAAGGGAACCGCCAGTACGGCCATGACTGTGGCAAAGACAGTTCTCGAGCAGCGAGGGAACTCACCCCGGTCGTACAAGAACGCTCTGGTGTTTCTGTCGGCAGAGACGAAGGCGCTCGACTCGCTGCAACAGGCGGTACGAATTTATCTCGCATGGAAATCCATCGACGTCGAAAAAGAATCGATGGACCTTTCCAAGTTCCAACTCAATCAGATTGCGACAAAACTGAAGGATGCGGACAGCGCAGTCCGCGCGCGAATTCCGGAGGCGTATACGTGGCTGCTAGTTCCCGAGCAGCCGGATAAAACGGGGCCTGTCACATGGCGCGAAGTGCCGTCCAAAGGCAGCGATTCGTTGGCCGCGCGGTCATCGAAGAAGCTGATGAATGACGGTTTGCTGATCGCAACACCATGGGCCGGCCCGCTGCTGCGGCTCGAGCTCGATCGAATTCCGCTTTGGCGCGGCGATCACGTCTCCGTCAAGCAACTCGCCGACGATTTTGCTACATACGTCTATTTGCCGCGGCTCAGGAATACCGATCTGCTGTTCGGTGCGATCTCAGATGGTGCGGCAGCCATATTGTGGGAGAAAGATACATTCGCGTATGCCGCCTTCTATAACGAAGGTGCAAAACGGTATGCCGGATTGATCGCGGGGCGGAGGCCACCGGCCGTCGACCTGGGCGGCTTTGTCGTAGCGCCAGCTGTGGCGCGAGCGCAGATGAACGCAGATTCGCCCGCCGCATCGTCTTCGGAGCAGGTTCCGGTGGGCGATGCCGGGACGGAGTCCGTGGGGGATGTGAACACTACCGCGTCTCCTTCTGCGACAGGAGGACTTCCGAATCACTTCTACGCCGACCTCGACTTGGACGCGCTTCGTTTCGGTCGCGATGCGGCTCAAATTGCGGACGCGATCATCACGCATCTTAATGCGTTGGTGGGAGCGAAGGTGACGGTCAGTCTGCAGATCGAAGCAACTGTTCCCGGCGGTATTCCGGAAAATGTCCAACGTACCGTCAGCGAGAATTGCCGCACGTTGAGGGTGCACTTCGAATTCGGGGATCGGTAAGTTGATTGGGCTATCGCGACCGGGGTTCTCGCTGATTGAAGGTCTCACCGAAAAGTGCTCGCCGTGCTAATTGTTCACGTAGACGCAGGGCGCGCAATCGGCTCTGAATCGCCTTCAAATTGCGGAGAACGCGCTGGATCCAATCTGCTTCAAGCTCCGGATCATTCAACTTTGCTATCCGACGCCGTACGGTCCGTATATTCAGTTGAGCGCGGTGTACGCCTCACCTCGGGCGGGAGCAAAACCGCTTTCGGCGTGGTTGGATATTTCACCCGTTACTGCATTGAGCAGTTCTTAGCGAGGGACTCCCAGTCTGGAGTTTCTCGAGGTATGGGGAAGCGTGGCTGAGCCAATACGAAGTCAGTTCAGAACAGACATCGAGATCGCGTGCCGCTCGGAGCTATTCCGATTCCATCCAATCAATGAATTCTGTCCATGACACAGACGTGCCGTTTTCTTTGCGTGTCCGGCCCTTGCACCAGACCAAGCCGCTCTTGGTCACGATGAGGTCGCCCAAATGTAGGTCTTGACTGTCATAGACATCGAGTTCTATCCCCTTGTTCTTCACTTCCATTGACACGCTGAGATCTTTAATACTTACTTTCATGCAGAGGTCCTCTGGCGGAATTGTACAGTTCCGGTCGTGAGATCTCAGAACCGCAGGACATCCTATGGATTCATTTGAGCAACTCGTCGCCACGGTTCTCGACCGCGCCGGTTACTGGGTTCGGACGAGCGTGAAAGTAAATCTGACGCGCGAAGACAAGCACGCGACCGGCCGCCCTTCGGCTCCGCGCTGGGAGCTCGACATCGTCGCCTACAGCGGCCGTGAGAATGAACTGCTTGTCGTCGAGTGCAAGTCGTATCTCGACTCGGCGGGCGTGCGTGCGGCGTCGTTTGATGGTCCGAAAGCGGCGAAAGAGACACGGTACAAGCTCTTTTCCGATGAGTTGCTCCGGCGCGTCGTTCTCTCGCGGCTCGAGACGCAACTGGTGGAGCAGGGCTTCTGCCCTGCCGGCACGAAGGCTCGGCTTTGCCTCGCGGCGGGCAACATTCACGGGGACCCGGTGCCGCTGCGCGCGATCTTTGACGCGAAGGGCTGGAAACTGTTCGAACGCAGCTGGTTGATCTCGGGACTGGAGGCGCTCGCGACGGAAAGCTACGAGAATAGCGTCGCTTCGATCGTTGCCAAGCTGCTCCTGCGTGAGGTCGTGTCGCCGCGCGGTGCAACCACCTCCGCGGCTGTGGAGGACGACGATGACACCGTTCCCGCTACTCGCGGCAGCGGCTATTCGACGCGGCCGGGATTCACGAACGCGAACGCGCAGACCGTCGTTCGTCCCACAGGTCTGCCGGCCACCGATCATGGTCAGTCGATTTACGTTCTGCGGTGCGGCCACTGCTCCGAGGAGTACGGCGCGAACGGGAGCGACATCTGGTTGCGGAAATGCCCGAAGTGTCAGGGCGGCCGGCCGGGGTTGTCCATCGCCTGAGCATGAGTAACCTGGATCCCTTCGAGAAGGCACCACGATCGGCGCGACGTAGTAGAGCCGAAATCGATCCGACACCTGAACGTTACTTCTGTTGCGCGTACACGATCAATTGCCACTTGATGTCGGCATTCGATGGATGCTGTGCATGAGTCTGCGGTGGAAGCGTGTGGCCTTTGGCGATCCCGATCTCATCGCCGCACGCAACGCAACGGTAAATCCCCGGAAGTGGGGCTGCCGTGCCGGGTGAGTGGAGTGCGTTGAAGGCGTCGTCATTCGAGCTTTGCAGGTACTGGATGTAACGGTAGAGCGCCATAGAGATCCCTCTTTGGGAGAAACACTGCGGGCGCAAATTGGAGGCGCGGGGAAACTGAGTTGGCGCGGCCCTTCGGCCGCGCCACCCCCGCCCACCCAAAGCGGCGGCGAATGCCGCCGCAGTCCAAAGCCCCCGCGTTATCCTTCCTCCATGACCGACCTTTTCCTCCACAACCCCCGCTGCAGTAAGAGCCGCGCTGCGCTGGCGCTTGTCCGCGAGGCGGGTGTCGAGTTGCCGGTGCGGGAGTATCTTCGCGATCCGCTTTCCGTCGATGAGTTGCGGCGGATTGTGCGGCTGCTTGGGGTGCGGCCGATTGAGATTGTGCGGCGGGGGGAGGCGGTGTTCGCGGAACTGGGGCTTGGCGATGGGACGGCGGACGAGGAGGTGTTGCGGGCGATGGCGGAGCATCCGATTCTCATCGAGCGGCCGATTGTCGTTCGCGGGGGGCGGGCGGTGGTGGGGCGGCCGCCGGAGGCGGTGCGGGAGGTTCTTTAGGCCGCGCTCGTCGGACTGGGCTTTGCACTCTCCGTTGCCATGAATACGACTGCGCTGGAACCGCTGTTGCGCGATGCGACGATCAAGGCGATCGACGGAGTCGCGAAGAAGTTGAGCGGTGTGGAGCGAAGCGCCGAGGGCACGGTCGCTCGGCTGCTCACTCACTGGAATGAGATGGATGCGGAGGACAAGGAGCATGCGGTGGGGATCGCGATCGCTACGGTCAGCACGGCGGTAATGGCGATCGCGGCGTTCCGCGGGAAGTCGAAAAAGCCGTTGAAGTCCGCCGGCAAGAGGCTGGTGCGCGCGGTGGCGAAGAAGGTGGGGTAAGCGATGGGGTTGCGCGGTTGCGCGGTTACGCGGTTGCGCAGTGCTCGGAAGGGGATCCACCGCGTGACCGCGCAACCGCGTAACCGGCCAAACTTCAGCCGCGGCTCGCGCGCAGGTGGTTGGCGATGGCGGTGTTGACGATTGGCGCGTGGGTGATGGGGGCCATGTGGCCGGCGTTGGGGAGGAGTTGGGCGCGGGCGTGGGGGAGGGTGGCGCCTAGTTTTTCGACGACGCGGCGTTCGGTGAGGGGGGAGTTTGCGCCGCCGAGGATCAGGGTGGGGGCGGTGATGGTCGCGTAGGTCGCGGGGGTGGTGCGGTCGGCGGCGAGGGTCATCACTTCCTGGAAGACTTTCCAGCCGACGCTTCGAAACGCCGCCCGCGTCTCCTCGGGGAGGCGTGTCCAGGCGCCGGGGCCGTTCCACCAGTCGACGAATGCGGTGAGCCAGGCTTCATCCACCCCTCTCGCAGGGCCGCTCGCGTCGGGGTCCCATGTCCGCTTCACGGTCGTGAGGCCGGCGCGCGCGTCGGCGTCTTCGATCTCATCGAGGATTCCGAAGGCGACGGGCTCGTATGCCGCGATGGAGCGCACGAGCTCGGGCCGCGCGAGGGCGAGCTGCAGTGCGAGGAATCCGCCGTAGGAGTGTCCGACGAGGTGGACAGGCGCGTCGATCAGGGTCAGGAGGTAGTCGAGGTCCTCGCGGAAGTGAAACGGCTTTTGGTCGGGCCATGGACCGGATGTGCCGTAGCCGAGGAGGTCGGGGGCGACGACGCGGTAGTCGGACGCGAGCAGCTCGGCGAGCTTCCGCCACTGGCGTGACGTGAAGCCGCCGCTGTGGATGAGGAGGACGGTCTCGGTGGTCGCTGAACGCAAGGGGTGAAGGCTATCAAAGCTTGATGGTTGCGCGGTTACGCGGTTGCGCAGTTGCTCGGCAGGGCTCTGCCGCGTGACCGCGCAACCGCGTGACCGCGCAACCGTTTCTATACCTGAAAGGCGTAGCCGACCTTCAAAAACAACGTGCGGCTTTGCTGGGTGAGGTCGATTTGGGCGTTGCCGGTGCGGGTGTCGGAGTAGCCGAGGAAGAGGACGGCCAGGGGGTTGATCTTGTAGGAGAAGAGGAACTGGTTGAAGAAGTCGCGGCTGCGGGCGTCGATCGGGAAGGTGTAGAGGGCGGGGTCGCGGTCGACGTCGAGGGATTGGCCGATCCAGCGGACGAAGGTGCGGTTGTTCAGCTGATAGGTCGCGCGCAGTTCGGTGAGGTTGGCGGTGTAGAGGCGGCCGCCGTCGACGTCGATCGTTTCGTAGGAATGGTTGAGGTTCAGGCGGAGGTGGCTGCCGACGTTCCAGCGGACGCCGGGGTCGAAGCGGAGTTGTTCGCCCTGGCGCGCGTTGGCGAAGTCGATCTGGTTGCCGGCCGTCAGCTGGCCGGTGACGAAGACGTCGGGATGGGCGGCGAATTCGCCGTAGAGGACGACGCTGTCGGTGTCGAACAGTTCTCCGGCGTAGCGCTGGTCGCGCGCGTAGACGTCCGCGCGGACGAAGGACTGGCGCGGGCCGTTCGCCCAGGCGTAGAAGTCGGCGTGGCGCTCGAGGCGGTCGCCGCTCTGGTCGTCGATGTCGGTTGCCTCCACGCCGAGGCGCCACTGCGTCCAGGCGCTTTTCACGGGGTACCAGGCGTGCTCGAGCAGGCTGCCTTTCTCGCGAAAGTCGACGCGCGGAACGAAGCCGAGGTCGGCGCGGAAGTCTTTGCCGACGTCGCGATAGAGGAAGTAGTACGTCCAGTCGCGGGAGGTGTGCTGAAAGACGGTGCGGATCGCGCGGCCGGTGAGCTCGGAAGCGTTCTGGCCGGTGTCCGCCACGATCGACGCCGGATACTGGGTCGAGGATCCGAGGAGCTCGACGCGGAGCGCCTTCGTGCCGCGCCAGCGGAAGAGGATGTCGCCGCCGAGCATGCGGTTGTGGTAGCCGTCGCCTTCGCGGCTGGTGAAAAAGAATCCGCCGGTGGTCGCGCCGAAGAGGTCGCGGCGATAGCGAAGGATGGTCGAGAGGTTCTTGTCGTCGACGGTCGCCAGCCGGCTTCCCTCGCTCGACGGAATCAGAAAATTCGTGCGGCGGTCCTGGGTGACGATCGCGCCGAGCGCGTTCTTGCCGGCCTTGCCGGTGAGCTTCACGCCCCACTCGGGGTCGGCGATGTTGCGGCTGTAGATGGCGTTGAAGCGCGTCTCGAACAGGTCGGCGCCTTCGAGGAAGAAGGGCCTTTTTTCTGGGAAGAAGAGCGCGAACTGGGTATTCACGGCGAGCTGCGCGGCGTCGGCTTCGACCTGCGAGAAGTCGGGGTTCACGGTGCCGGTGAAGGTGAGGTTCGGGGTAATGCCCCAGTGTCCGGTCAGGCCGGCTTCGAAATTCGGGTCGCCGGTCTTCAGCGGTCCGTTGGGGAAGTCGGTGCGCTCGCCGCTCTGCGACGCGGTGACGGTGGGATTGAGCTCGATGGAGCGGGCGGGAGAGACGCCGGAGATGCCGTTGAGGGTGGCGGACTGGCAGAGGTAGCAGTTGTTTCCGCGCTGCTGCGGGTTGAGGCCGAGGCGGTACTGCTGGCCGCGCGGATAGACGCGCACGGAGTCGATGCCCCAGGTCATCGCGCCGCCGCCGGACGGGAAGCGAAGCGACGAGAAGGGGATGCGCATCTCGACTTCGTATCCGTCCGCGGTGATGCGGCCGGCCGAGTCCCAGATCGCGTCCCAGGAGCTGTCTTCGTTGCCGGTCATCTCGTTCTGGGTGAGGTCCATCTGCACGCCGAGGGGGTTGGCGAAGAACTCGAACGCGCGGCGCTGGTCGTTGAAGGTATCGAGGACGATGCCGATGAAGTCGTCGCCGAAGGCGTTGTCGCGATCGGAGTAGCGCGCGCGGATCTCGCCGGGATGCGGGTCGTGCGCACGAAAGCCCGCATACAGGTTGCCCGCGTCGTAGGTGATCCACACCTCGGTGCGCACCGGCGCTTCCTTGTTCTCGGCCGGCCGGGTCTCGTACGCGAGCTCGAACGTCGGCGGCGCGCTGTACGTGCTCTCGTCGAGGCGGCCGTCCACGCGGATCTCGCCGGTCAGCCGTTGGACGTGGTAGGCCGGCTTGGTTGCCTGCGCGAAGGCGGGGAGGGAAAGGAAGAGCGCAACCAGAGCGATCGCGCCGCGGCGGAAGTTTTTCTGCATCATGCAGAGTAACTACGAAACGTTTCGCAGATGGTTGCGGCGGCGTGAATTTTTTTCAAATCAGGTGGAGCGGCGGCCGCTTCGGCCGCCGGGGTCTCGCGAGAATTCGGCGGCCGAGAGCGGCCGCCGCTCCACAGGTTCGGGTTCGACGACACAGAAGTTCCGTCATCCCTGAGAATGTGGTGACCGCTGCCCTCAGCGGTCACAGCGCCGCCTCACGGCGGCGCCAGCGGCGCGTAGCGCCGCCGCGACCGCTGAGGGCAGCGGTCGCCACAAAGCTCGTGGAAAATTTTCACAACCTCTGAGCGTAGCGAAGGATCTCGAGCTGCGTATTTTGAGATCCTTCGCTGCGCTCAGGATGACGGAAGGGTGTGTGATCGAGTTCAGCGAATGCAGTACGCAGCCACTGCGCCTCCCGGCCTTCTAGGAGGCCGGGAGGCTTGGAGGCTCAGAGGCTTACTGCGCGGGCGGTTTCGCGAACTCGTTCGCGTCGATCGTGGGGTTCAATTCGACGTTGCTCACGTGCATTTCGCCGGCTTTCTCGCCGTTGCGCGTGATGATGGTTGCGCTCGGGAGGTTGAGGCCGTTGAAGGTTTTCCACTCGGTGTACTCGCTCACGGCGTCGCCGGGCATGGGGCCGCCGGCGTGGCTGACGGTGCGGAGGAGTTTGCCGGTGGCGGGGTCGACGTACCACTTGACGGTCGCGCCGTCGGCGTTGACTTCGACGACGCGCGCGTCGACGGTGCCGACTTTCTCGGTCGCGCCGGCGCTGAAGGTGTACTTGGGATTGCCGATGTTCTTGATGACCGTGAGCAGCTCGGTCTTCATGTCGCTCGACGCCTGATCGCGCTGCGATGAGGGGATGTCCTGCGTGCCCATCGGTCCGATCATGAATGCGGCCTGCGGGCTGATCACGCGCGTGATCGATCCCATCGGCGTGTTCATCACGACCTTGACGGAGTTGGGATACTGCGCGACGGTCGTCATCTCCATTTCCATCTCGCCCTGCGGCGTGACGGCTTTCATGGAACCGCTGCGCTTCACTGCCTGAACCGCATCGACCTTCGCCTTGCCGCCGACGAAGTCGGCGACTTTGTTCGCGAGCGCGAGGCCTTCGGCATTTCCTGCCGCGGGTGCAGCCATGGCTGCGCCGCCGCCGGCGCCCGGCTTCGCAGGTGCAGCGCCCGGCTCGGGGATCGTGATGTCGATCGTCGTCACGTTGCCGAGGGTCGAGAGCGGTTTTTCGAAATCCTTCTGGTTGCCGACGACGAGGAGCGCGAGCTGATCGGGGTGCACGTACTTCTTCCCGACGCGCTCGACGTCCGCCGCGGTGACCTTCTCGATCTGCGACGGATATTTCTCGTAGTAGTCTTTCGGGAAGCCGTAGAACTCGAGCAGCACCTGCTGATCGAGCGCCTTGCCGCGGGTGTCGCGCGTGAAGACGAACGCGTTGAGGATCGACTCCTTCGCCAGCGACAACTCTTCCGGCGTCACCGGCGCGGTGGTGAGCTTCGCGATCTCGCCGCGCAACGCGTCGACCGACTCGAGCGTGGTGCTGCTCTTCGTGGCCATGCCGGCGCGGAAGAGGCCGGGGTAATCCCAGTTCGCGCCGACGCCGCCGCTCACGCCGTAGGTGAGGCCGCGCCTGGAGCGCAGCTCCTGCATCAGGCGTCCGGAGAAGCCGTTGCTGAAGACTTCGTTCAACACCTGCAGCGCGTAGTAGTCGGGGTTGTCGCGCGTGACGCCGGGACTCACGAACGAGATGTTCGCCTGGGTCACGTCGTCTTTGGCGATGAAGTAGGTGCCGGGCTTCGCGGGAGTGATGTCCTGCGTCGCCTTCGGGGCCTGCGGGCCTTTCGCCCACGAGCCGAAGGTGTCGCGGAGCTTCTTCTCGATTTTCGCCGAGTCGAAGTCGCCGATGAACGACACGATGATGTTGTTCGGATGCACGTAGGCGTTGTGGAACGCGACGAGGTCGTCGCGGGTGATCGACGCGATGGTCGCGTACTCGGACTGGCGCGCGTACGGAGAATCGGCGCCGTAGCCGAGCTTCGCCGCTTCGCGTCCGATGATGCCGCCCGGCTCGTCGTTGCGGCGCGAGATCGCGGTGTTGGCCTGCGTCTTCGCGAGATCGATCTTGTCCTGCCGGAACGCGGGATTGCGCAGCACGTCGACCCAGATCGGGAAGACGGTGTCGAAGTCCTCTTTCAGCACGTCCATCGACACGCTGGTCGAGGCGGTGCTGCCGCTGGTCTCGACGCGCGCCGCGCGCGACTCGAGGAACTGATCGAGGTCGTCGCCGGTCTTCGTCGTCGTGCCGCCGGTGCGCCACGACTGCGAGTAGATGCCCATGAGGCCCGCTTTGTTGGCGGGGACGTCGCGCGAGCCGCCGCGAATGAGGGCGGTGCCGCGGACGAGCGGCAGGTCGTGATCTTCCATGAGGAAGATGACCATGCCGTTGGAGAGCTGGACCCTCTTCGGCTGCGGCATCGAGAACGAGCGCAGCGGCGGAGTCTTGATGTCGTTGACGCTGGTTGCCTGTCCGAACGCGCCGGCGGCGAGAAGCAGCAGCGATGCGGCGAGCAACAGATGGCGTACGGCGGATGGGCGGACGGCCCCACCGCCCTGCCATCTGCCATCTGCCATCTGCCATCTGATTTCACGAAGCGATCTCATTGCGTTCCTCCTTTCGGAGCGGCGGTCGGGCGCGTCGACTCGATCTTGGCGATCGTGCGGTGCGACGGCACGAACGTCTCGTTCGCGACGCGCTTCACGTCCGCGGCCGTGACCTTGTCGATGCGCTCGACCTCGTGGAAGATCTCGCGCCAGTCGCCGAAGTTCGTCTGATACTGCGCGAGCTGCAGCGCGAGGTCGGAGTTGTCGTCGAGCTGGCGGATCAGGCCCGCTTTCACGCGCGTCTTCACCGACTGCAGCTCATCCGCCGGTACGTCTTCTTTCTTCAGCTTGTCGACTTCTTCGGCGATGGCCGCCGAGACTTCGTCGTTGGAGTGGCCCTGTGCGGTCACGCCGAAGAACGCGAAGAGGTGCGGGTACTTCTCGCCGGGGAATCCGTTGAAGCCCGCGGCTTGAACCGCGATTTTTTTGTCGCGCACGAGCGTCTTGTAGAGGCGCGACGTGCGGCCGGCCGACATCAGGATCGAGATGACGTCGAAGGTGGCGTTGTCGGGACTCGTCACCGCCGGGCGGTGATAGCCCTCGAGATAAAACGGCTGCGCGCCTTCGCGAAGAATCGCGATGCGCTCCGCATTCTGCGGCGGCTCGACCGTGCGCAGCGTATCGGGGAGCGGCGAATTCGGCAGGCGGCCGAAATACTTCTCGATGATCGGCCAGGCCTCATTCGGATTCACGTCGCCGACGATGGAGATGACCATGTTCGCCGGCACGTAGTACTTGTTGAAGAAGTTCGTCGCGTCGGTCGCGGAGAAGCTATGCAGATCCGACGGCCAGCCGATCGTTCCGGTGCCATACGGATGCGCGATGAAGGCCGTCGACAGGAACTGCTCGACCAGCCGTCCGACCGGGCTCGACTCGGTGCGCATGCGCCGCTCTTCGAACACGACGTCGCGCTCTTTGTAGAACTGGCGGAACACCGGATGGCGGAAGCGCTCCGACTCCAGGAACGCCCACATCTCGAAGCGATTCGACGGCAGCGAGAAAAAGTACGCGGTCTCGTCGGCGTTCGTGAACGCGTTCATGCCGACGCCGCCGGCGCGGTCGACGATGGTCGAGAATTCGTTGTCGACCACGTACTTGTCGGCCTCGGCGATCGCATCGCGCCACGCCTTCTCGAGCTCTTTGACTTTCGCGTCGTCACGGCCCGTCATCACGTGGTTCGCTTTGTCGTAGGCGGCGTACGCCTCTTCGACTTTCTGCAACGCCTTCTGTTCGGCCGGCCAGTCTTTCGTGCCGACGCGGTCCGAGCCTTTGAACGCCATGTGCTCGAACATGTGCGCGAGTCCGGTGATCCCCGGCACTTCCTGCGCCGAGCCGGTATTCACGATCGTGGCGTACGAAAAAACGGGTGCGTCGTGGCGTTCGCTGATGATGACCGTCAGGCCGTTGGCGAGCTTGCGCGTGCTCGTTCGTTTCTCGAACGAAGCGAGGTCCTGCGCGAATGCCGTTGCGGCGATGAAGGTCAGGAGCGCCATGACAAGCCCAAGTCTTGTCCGTCTTGCTCTCATGATTCCTCCCTGGTTGGATTGGTACTGAATGAATGCACGGAAATGTGCGTCGGGTATTGTACGTGAGCGCGTGTTACGAGTTTGGAACAAGTGGCCTCCCAGCCTCCCAGCTTCCCAGCTTCCAAGCCTCCAAGCCTCCAAGCCTCTAAGTAGATATGCGGATGACGAGCGCGGCGAGCTCTGGGAGGCCAGGAGGCTCGGAGGCCAGGAGGCTCGGACGCCAGGAGGCTCACAACCCGAGAATCTTGGCCGCCTCGGCCGGACGCGGGTCGCCCGGCAGGAGCTTCGCCGCGTAATCGAGATATGCGGACGCTTCGACGCGGTGTCCGAGGGCGGCTTGTACCTGACCGGCGTAGAGGTAGGCGACGCCGGCTTTCGGATCGATGCGGATCGCGTTCTTCAGCAGCTTCATCGTGTTCGTCGCGAGCGCATTTCCCAATCGATAGCGCGCCCACGCCGCCTCGGCCGCATACGTTCCGTTCTGCGCGTCGCACTCCGCCGCGAGCTCGAAGGACGACAATGCCTCGCGCACTTTCCCCGCCGCCGCGAGGCTCTTGCCCGTCTTCCACAACGCCTCGGGATCGATGAGTGCGGATGGTCCGAGTGCCTCGGCGGTCGTCTTCGCCGCTTCGCGCAGCATCGCGCGTTTGCGGAGCAACGTGTCGCGGCGAATCGGATCGGCGAGCTCCGCGTACGCGCGTGCGGCGGCGAGAAACACTTCCTGCGCTTTGTCGCGCAACGCGTCGGGAGATTTCTCGTCGAAGCGCGATGGGAGAAATCGCTCGGACATCGCGAGGTACGCCTTCGTCATCGCGACCGGTCCCGCGTCTTCCGCAACGTCGAGCAGCTCGAACGCGTCTTTGCGACGAACCGACAGATAAGCGGAGATCACTTCCTCCGCACTCGCGAGGTTCTGTGGAGCGGCGGCCGCCTCGGCCGCCGGCCTCGGACGCTCCTGCGTCTCCGCAAACGGATTGACCGCGAGCTCCAGCTTCGGCGCGGCCCGTTGGTCGCTCGTTTCGATCACGCCGAGGAGCAGGAGGGCGTAGAGCGTGCGATTCAGATCGTCGCCGTCGACACCCGCGCGCACTTCGTCGAGCCTCGCGCCGCGCTTCGCCGCGTCGACGATTTTCTGTTGATTCGCCGTCAGCTTGATCTCGTCGAGCGTGAAGAGGGGCGATTCCGACAACAATAGATATGAGCCCTTCAACGCCGCGACCGCGGCGTCGGCGTTTTCCTGCGGCTCGACTTTCTGGATGCCGGTGACGAGAAGCTGCGGCACTTTGACGCGCAGCACCGAGGAGCTCGGAGGAACGTCGCGCGAGATCGAGTAGGTGCCGCTCGTCCAGCTGAACGGCTCGAGCAGTTTGCGTCCGAGGTTTTGTTGCAGCGCGCGATAAAGCTCGGAGGGCGTGAGGAGTTTTCGCTCGGTGAGAATCTCGCCTATCGGCACGCTGCGCCGGATCGACTCCGCGACCGCCGTGCCCTCGTCCTGCGCGCTCAGTTTTCCCGACGCAACGAGAAAGCGGCTGAGCATCTCCGTCGCGATGTTGGAGCGGCAGTCGACCGGCGCGCCGCCGTCGAAGAGGATCGTCTTCTGCAACTGATTGCGCCGCAGCTCCAGCACGGCGGATTCTTCGCGCGCCGCGAGCGCGAGCAGCAGCACCGCGTACGGCGTCGCCTCGAGCGTGCCGCTGCGCGTGCGCAGAATGTCCGCGAGCTCATCGCGTGTGAATTGACGCAAAGCGCGATGATTGTAAAGGTGCGCTTTCAAGATTGTTTCGCGATGTGGCGACCGCTGCCCTCAGCGGTCGCGGCGGCGCAAGAGCGCCGCCGGCGCCGCCGTTAGGCGGCGCTGTGACCGCTGGGGGCAGCGGTCACCACAATCCAACGTTTCAAAATTAACGCTCCACTAGACCATTCGCCAGTACACCGGTCCCGTGATCGCCGCGATCAGGTAGCACACCGCCGCGACGACGAACGTTGCCGGAATGCCGAACGCGATCGACACGAGCACGGCTCCGCCTCCGCCGAGGACGCTCGTGATTCCGTTGATCGCGAGCGCGGCGGGAGCGCCGGTGTCGCGGTTCGTGAAGCGGAGTCCGGACGGGAACAGCATGCCGAGAACGAGTCCGACCAGCGCGGCGCACGCGCCGGACCACAACGCGCGCACCGCGAGCGACGCGTCGATCGTGCGATGGGCGAGCGGACCGATGACGAGATACGGCAGCACGACGAGCAACGCGGCCGCGGCGATGGCGACGAACGACACCGCGCGCCGCGATTGCACGACCCGCGTCGAGAGCGCGCTGCCGATGCCGGTGGCGACGAGGAGGCTCGCCAGCACGACGATCAGCGAATAGGTCGGATGCCCGAGGACGACGTGCAGCCGCTGCATGAGCGCGATCTCGACGAGCATGAATCCCGCGCCGAGCGCGCCGAAGTAAATCCACGGCCGGCCGCCGGGCAGCACCGGATCGCGCGAGCGGATCGAACGGACGATCGTCGGCCCGAGGAGCACGATGCCGATGAGCGTGACCACCGCCAGCATGACCGTCATGCCGACCATCGCGGCGATGTTGCCGGGAATCACGCCTCCGCCGAGTCCTGCGACCTGCTTGAACATTGCGCGCGTTTCCGGATGGAACCATGCGTCGGGCGCGAGCAGCTGAAAAAAGAACGGACGATCGTCGGTCGGCGCCGACGTGTCGAGCCCGATCGGTTTGCCGGCGGCGGCGAGATCGTCGACGGACTTCGCGTTCAACAGTTGCTCGATGACCGGGTCGGACGCTTTTCGTCCCGGCATCACCGGCAGATCGAAGCGCAACACGCTTTCCAGTTGCAGGAGCCGGCGGCGATCCTCCGCCGAAAACGGCTTCGGGCTGATGAGGATCGTCGCGCAGATCGACGACGCGACGATGGCGATGTGATCGCGCGGATTGGCGACGCCGCGATCGAGCAGCGCCGCGTACGCGAGCGAGACCAGCCGCACGGTCTCGCTGATGCGGTTCGGTGCGTACCAGCGCGAGAAGGTGAGGATCCCGTCCGGCTCCACGCGTCTCAGAAACAACGCCCAGGCTTCGCGCGTGTACAGCGTCGCCTCTGTGTGCGCGAACGCGCCCGCCGACGTCGCCGCCCACGTGTCGATGAGCGATGCCTGCAGTGTGCTGCAGCGGATGTCCTTGCGGCTGGCGAGAACGGCGCGGCCGTCGCCGACGACGATCTCCACGCGCGGATCGCGCAGCACCGGCGAGCCGGCGGCGTCGCGGAGCATGCGCACGATCGCGGGATTGATCTCGATCCCGAATACGCGCTCGTGTCCGAACTGCAACGCCGAGAGAAGATCGCGTCCGCCGCCGACGCCGATCACGCACGCCGTGCCGTGCGGGCGGAGCGTGTGCACGGCGCTGATGCCGTCGTAGCGGAGAAACGAGACGTCGCGCATGTCGCGATACCAGTGAATCGGCGTGCCGGCATCGGCGTCGATCATGATGTGGCTCGTCGGATAAACGGGCGCTTCCGGGTAAAACACCGGCGACCGCGCCCACAACGTCGGCATCCGCTGGCGAACGACGTCCGTGACGTAGACGTACGAGAGCGGATTCCAGCCATCGGCGGCCGGCTTCAGAATCGCCGTTCGAATGGTGCGGCCTTTTGCCTCCCGAATGAGCAGCAGTCCGACCGGTGAGACCTCGGTGAGGAGAATCATCGCCACCGCGACGGCTCCCAGCACCACGGGCCAGACTCCCGCGCGCTTCGGTGCGGCGATCCATGCTCCCGCGGCCGCGAGAACGGCGAGGAGCATCGTCGCGCTCGGAGCGCTGAGCGGGCCGAGGAGCGCGAGCGGAAGCAATGCGCCCGCGGCGGCGGCGATGAGATCGACGGCATACAACGACGCGACCGGCGCGCTGCCGGAGGCCATGAGACGCGCGATGACCGCACCGCCGGCGATGAGCGGAATCGTGTTGAACGCGACGACGAAGAGCAACGCCAGGATCTCGTCGGTGGCGATGCCGAAGGAGAGCGGCGTGACGACGGTGATGACGGTCGACGCGATGAGACCGATGGACAAGATCAGCATCGCGGTCGCGATGTATTTGTCGATTGGCCGATGCGCGCGCTCCGCGCGTCCGGCATGCAGCGCGCCGGCGGTGAGGCCGATCATCGCGAGATTGATGACGACGAAGGCGAGGCTGTACCAGGTGAGAACGGACAGCAGGCGAGTCAGCAAAACTTCCTGTGCGACGATGATCGCGGCCGTGAGGCCGAGGAGCGACATCGTCTTCGTGCGCGAGAGCATCCGCGCATGCTAGCTCATGTGTTCCGAGGAGAGCGGGCGTCCCGCCCGCCCCCGGGAGGCGGGCAGGATGCCCGCTCTCCTCTCGGCATCACGGCGGTACGTTTCCCGGGGGAAAGCCGAAGCTCAAGCGAATCGCGGAGTACTCCGGATCCGTCGAGCGGTCGCGATGACGAATGGTCAGCGGCGGCTCGATGAGCGGGTGGTATTGCACGGGAATGTCTTCCCGACGCGAGGCCGCGAAGACCGCGATCAGCGGCGGCTCGCCGTCTTTGAAGATGATGTCGCGGCGGCGGATGAGCGTGAGTCCCGCGTCGTCGATCGCATTCAACGCGCGCGCGTCCTGCACGACGGGGAATACGAACGCGAACAATCCGCCGGGCGCGAGGATGCGCGCGGCCGCACGCGCGTAGTCTTCGACGCCGCCGCGCACTTCCATCCGCGCGGGCACGGCCTGCGGATGTCCGGGCTCGGTTGCCGTGCCGGACGGAAAATACGGCGGCGATCCGGTGACGAGATCGAAGGGCTCTTCGTTCGCGAGGATCGACGGATCGCGCAGATCGCCGTGATAGAGCGTGAAGCGCGACTCGAGTCCGTTGTAGCGAATCGTCTTGCGCGCGAGCCGGATCGAAATGTCCTGCGCCTCGACCGTGCAGAACGTCGCGCCCGGCAATCGCCACGCGCAGATCAGCGCGACTGAACCGATGCCCGAGCCGAGGTCGGCAGCGCGCGCGACTCTGGGAGCGTATGTACTGCCGTACCAGGCGGTGAGCACGTCATCCGTCGAGTACCGATGCCCGCGCTCGTACTGAAAAATGCGATAGCTCCCGGAGATGACATCGAGCGACTCGCCCGGCTCGACGTCCACGCCGCCGGGCGGGAGGGGGCCGGGGCGGCGCCAGCCGCGATAGATGTTGTCCACTGTCAGCCGCCGCCCCTCCGGTAGATCTCTTTGCGATCACCAATTTAGCCTTAGCACTTCATTCGCTAAATTCGCACCGTCATCCTGAGCGCAGCGAAGGATCTCAAAATACGTAGCCTGAGATCCTTCGCTGCGCTTCTAATGACCGCCCCTCATCCGCCCTTCGGGCACCTTCTCCCCGCATGCGGGGAGAAGGGCAACAAATCTCGATGCTCGTACATGTTGCCCCTCGCCCCGCATGCGGGGAGAGGGTGGCGCGAAGCGCCG
>Ga0066652_100000249_pt1 | contig 27643 bp, 22 predicted proteins | sample GraSoiAngelo_101_FD_71413 | JGI IMG/M metagenome (GOLD analysis project Ga0066652, IMG submission 71413) | Grasslands soil microbial communities from the Angelo Coastal Reserve, California, USA - 14_0903_02_30cm | ecosystem: Environmental > Terrestrial > Soil > Grasslands | place: USA... | reverse complement strand
GCTTGACCCCAACCTAATCGCCTTCCCGTTTTTTAGACAGTGGCAGTGAAGAATTAGATTTCCTAATTCCCCCATTTGGGGGTTAGGGGGTCTTACAGCTACGGGGATAGCACCGGACTCGCCGCCTTGCAGGCAGTTACACCGGATTTCCCTTTTCATCCCGATGTTTAAACCGGGAACCAAATCATTGCAAATGTAGGGAGAGAAGTTTTGATGGCAGCAAGAGTTTTCAACAGAGTATGAAGAATAGAGGGAGAAACAGAGCGAGTGCGATGCTTCCTGGATTTTCTTTCTCTTTCGCGCTCGCACTGTTTCTTCGCACTCCTTTAAGTGTGTCATAACTGTGTCTGCAAAACATTCCAGCATTTCTTTAACATCTTTTCCGAACAACTATGACAGTTTTCTACGTTAGGAGTATGTTCGATGTTTAACCATTACTCCTTATTTCTTACCTACCGTAACGCTGCTAAGGACCTTATTGTACATCATAAAATCAAACCCGATGAGATCAACCTGGCAGGACCCTGTTTGCGTTGTGCTGATTTTACTTGGCAGTAGTTTAATAACTAACGGACAAACAAATGTTGCAAAGTTCCAGTTTGGCCTGGGTGCAGGCACCTTTATTTACCAGGGCGATCTTACGCCATCGCCAGTAGGATCGTACAGAACATTGCGTCCCCTCGTCAATCTTTTCGCATCGAAATTGATCAATTCCTCATTTGCCCTTCGAGCTAATCTTGCCGTTGGCTCATTAAGTGGAAACGATGCAGCCTATAATGAACCGGCTTACCGGCAACACCGGAATTTTAATTTTCATTCGCCGGTGATCGAGATGTCTGGTATCGCCGAATGGAACCTGTTTGGAAGAAATTATGTGAGCCGGGGATTTTCTCCTTACGTGTTTGCAGGAGTTGGATTCAGCGTTGTTAGTATTAAAAGAGACTATAGCCACCTCGATACAGAATATTTTCCCGCAAACTCCGAATTGTTGACTGGGTTACCGGTGGATGTACAACATCCTTTGCCGCATATGTTAGTGGTTGCACCCGTTGGGGCCGGGATCCGGTATTATTTTTCAGACCGCATTGGTATCAGCGCGGAGACCTCTTACCGCATTATGTCAAATGATTATCTCGATGGATTCAGCCGGGCCGTCAACCCGGCAAGAGGTGATCATTATTATAGTCATACGATCGGCGTAGTGTATCGCCTGGGAAAAAAGAACACGCTGGCTTGCCCGGAAAAGTTTTAGGTATATGTATTACTCTTTAAAAGATTGTCTATGAAAAACAGGTTTCTTTATTATCTGGCTGGAATAATTACCATTGTGGCAATAGCCTGCAGCAAAGGCACCAGCGGCATGGTTGCATCTGTAGATTGCAGCGGAGGTACAAAATCGTTTATGACAGATGTCAGCCCGATCATTCAATCAACCTGCGCAACAGGTTCAAACTGTCATGCAGCGGGAAGCAACAATGGCCCGGGGCCATTAACAACATACCAGCAGGTAGTTAATGCAAGGGCGTCGATCCGGTCGGCTGTGATAAACGGGACTATGCCGAAGGATGGCCGTTTATCGGCTTCGCAAATAAATGTGATTGTATGCTGGATAGACAATGGGGCGGCTAATAACTAGCAGAATTAGGGATACGTACCTGGCCGCTCTAATGTTGAACGACTTTGTAATGCCTTGAAGCGGCCTGATACGTTACTAGTTTTTTGGGGCCTTCATCCACTGTAAGGAAACTCCTGCATAATAATTCCTTCCCGGTGCTGCGTTGTAATAACGTCCTACTGCAGCATTGATATCGTTGCCAAGACTGTATTTTACATCGGTTAAATTGTCACCGCCGGCGAATAATTCCATTGCGACCTTTTTCTTGAAGTTTTTACGGTAACCCAATCTCAGTCCGATAAGATTGAAGGGACTCGCATGTTCGGTATTGCCATCATTGAGATATACTGGATCGGTATAATTGTAAGTCAAATTCAGATATAATCCAGCCTTGCAGGAAATATCCAGCCCACTGATAACGGTGTTTCTCGGCACACCCGGCAGTTTATTGCCCGAAGAATCCAGTGTGATGATATTGCCAGCGCCGTCCTTTGTTTGTTGTATGAATTCGTCGTAATGGAAATCATGAAATGCATGGCTTATCCAAAGCTTTGCTGATGTAATAAAATGATCAGGATGATCCACGAACTGATAAGAAATATAATATTCTGCCCCGTTTTGCTTCGTGGATCCAGCGTTCACATAATAATAATTGCCGGAGTTGTCTATGCGCTGTACGATCGTATTGTCCAGGTGAAAGAAAAAACCGCTGGCGTCGAAGTATAACTTGCCACCGAAAAGATTGCCCCGCAGACCCAATTCATAGTCCATACCGTCTTGCGGTTGCAGGTTGATTCCGAACAATCCGCCTGCGGGCCGCAATTCGGAACTGGTAGGCGTTGAGAATCCCCTTGCAGCGCTTGCATAAATCGAAATATCTTTCGTGATTCTTTTTAAAATACCAAGATGCGGAGGGAATTTACTTTCAAACTTCCTTTCCTGGGTTTTGGAAGGTCGTGACACCAGGTTAACGAATTGCATTTCCGACTTGTTAAAGCTTATACCTGCCGTAATGATAAACCCGTGAGGTAGTTTAAGGTCGACCTGGGTGAAGATCAAATATTGCCAGAGATTGATGTTGTCATCTGTGAGCAATGAATCAGACACACCTGATTTGTTGGTGTAATCTTTTGTGTTGAAAAATCCTTTTTGCGCTTCTACGCCCGCATTCAGTTGGAGGGCCATCTCACCCACTTGCTTTATAAAAGTGAATACGCTTCTTCCGCCGAAATGAGGCTCTTTCCTGTATTCATACACTCTTATACCGGGATTGCGGAAATCGGTATAGGATCCATAAAGCGAAGTCGTATTCTGCCAATGCTCATTGAAGTTATATTCGCTGCTGAAGCCTGCTATAAATATTTTTTGAAAGATGGCGGCTTTGGCATCGACGGCGCTGGGTTGTGTTCCGGCTTTTGGTCTGGCCTGTCTCGGATCGGCATTGTATTGCGCTAATGTCAATGCACCGGGAGTCTGATAATAAAGATCGCTGTATGACATGAACGCACGAAGGGACTGTTTGTCGTTTACTTTCAATTGGCTTTCCCATGTGGCTATGTCCTTACGGGTTCGGGTTTGAACACGATAACCATCAGAAGCCAGGTGAGAATAATTGAAGCTGTTCCTGTGATCCTCCTTGCCCGTCTTCACATTCACATTAATATTGTAATTGTTGAAGCTGCCCATTGAATAATCCAACGATGCGCCCTGGTACCATGAAGCCGGTAATGTATGTATGAGCATCGCACCACCAATGCCGGCACCGTAGAGACTACTGGCTGGACCCTTGATTATCTCGATCGAATTGAAATTATAATAGCTGAGCTGGTTGAGATAGGTGTTCCCGCTGGGATCGGTAAGTGGAATATCATTGATGTATATCTTTACGTCCCTTACTCCAAAAGGAGAACGCAATGAGCTGCCGCGGACATTCAGCCGGTAACTGCCGGGAGAACGTTCTTCCATTCTTACACCCGGGATGATATTGAGAGCTGGCAGGATGCTTGTGTTGCTGAAACGTTTTAATTGTGATTGTCCAGTAATACCAACGGGGGCCGCTACTTCAATTAGCTTACGGTTTTGTTCATATGCTTTTATGGTTACTTCTCCAAGCGTTTTGGAAGAATCGGCGGGCTCGTCCTGCGACATGCCTTGCAATGAGAACAACAACAGGGTGACGATGCAGAGTAGAGTTGGTTTCATAGATTTGGTCTGGTTAGATTGGGTAAAGGTAGAACGTTTTTTCCCTATCTTCATTGCATGACCCCCAAGAATAAGCTCGGACTCTTTGATTTTACATTGATTGTCGTGAGCCTGGTGATCGGAATGGGCATATTTCGCACTCCTGCTAATGTTGCTAAAGAATCTCCAACGCCACTTATTTTCTTTGTCATTTGGCTGGCCGGGGGCCTGGTGGCTCTGTGCGGCGCACTTACATATGCCGAGATTGGGTCCCGCCTTCCCGTGATGGGCGGGTATTACAAAGTTTTTTCTTACGCTTACCACCCATCCATAGCCTTTGCCATCAACTGCATCATCCTTGTCTCCAATGCAGCATCGGGTGCAGCGGTAGCTCTGGTAGGAAGTGAATATATCACCGGGGTTATTATGCCGGGAATAACAGATCCTGGTACCATCCAGATTGTTCATACCATTATCGCGCTGGTGGCCATCATAATTTTCTATGCTGTCAACATGCTGGGACTGAGGCTGAGTGCCAAAACCCAGGTGATTCTAACTATCATTAAGATCACCCTTATTCTGTTGCTTATCGCGCCGATTTTTTTTGCGGTCGACCCTTCAACACCGTCCGCGGCCATGCCGGCGATTTCACCTGGCCTAAGAGAATACGTCAAGGCATTTGGACTGGGATTGGTGGCCGTGAGTTTCACTTATGGCGGTTACCAGCAAACGATCAATTTCGGTTTTGAGGTAAATAAGCCTGACCGCTATATCCCACGGGGTATCTTCATGGGGATCTTCATTATAATTACGTTGTACCTGGCCATCAACTATGCGTATGTGCATGTCATCGGTTTTGAGAATATGAAAATAGAAGCGCAAAAAGCGGCACCGAATATCGCCGCCATTATGGCCTCGAAGATTTTTGGAGTAAACGCTGAAAGAATATTGTCGGCTTTTCTTTTCCTGAGTGTGTTGGCTTACATCAATGCGCTGCTGCTAAGCAACCCCAGGGTGATGTATGCCATGAGTGATGACAAGATCCTACCGGCAGCTTTCCAGAAAAAGAACAATCGGGGAGCACTGGTGGTTGCCCTGACTGTTTTTGCTGTTTTAGCAGCTGTATCAGTATTCTGGGCCAGGAAATTCGACAAGCTGTTAAGCTTTAGTATTTTCCTCGATTCCTTCGGAATGGTGCTATCGGCCGGTAGCATTTTTGTTATCCGCAAGAGAACAGCTCATCTCAATGGCACTGGTATTTTCAGTATGAAATTGTATCCCTGGCTGACATTGATCTTTATGGCGGCCTATTCTTTCGTGGCTATCAGCATTGCCCTCGACTACAAGAATAATGATAATGCCGCGCTGGTTGGATCATCGGTGCTTGCGTTTTTCATCGCCATATATTTTATTGCAAAAGCATTAAAAAAAACAAGCTAAAAAATGGACCTCTCTTATATCATCAATGAATTGGGCGAGGATCGGGAAAATTATTTCAATGCGGTCTCGCCGCCGATCATGCAGACCAGCAATTTTGCATTTAAAAAAGTGGATAACCTGCGCCAGGCTTTCGAGGATGAGATGGGCGGTTATTTATACAGCCGCGGACTGAATCCTACCGTTGAGATACTGCGTAAAAAATTGGCAGCGCTCGATGGAGCTGAAGATTGCCTGGTCTTCAATAGCGGCGCTGCGGCCATCTTCGCAGGAGTACTGGCTAATGTAAAAGCCGGTGATCATATCGTGTCGGTAAAATCTCCTTATACATGGGCTCAACGCATGTTTGATGTCATATTGCCCAGGTTCGGCGTAACGACAACCTATATCGATGGCACAAGAACTGACAACTGGGAACAGGCAACAGGGAACAATACAACCTTGTATTATCTCGAGTCGCCCAACAGCTGGGATTACGCATTACAGGATATTATGGCAATTGCCTCAGTGGCCAGACCGAAAGGCATCATTACAATGATCGATAATAGCTATTGCTCTCCGCTTTATCAAAAACCCATTGAAATGGGAATCGATCTTTCCATGCAAACTGCCACAAAATATATCAGCGGGCACAGTGATACATTAGGCGGTGTGTTAAGTGGTTCTCACCAGATGATGAAGAAAATATTTGACAGCGAATATCTGAATATCGGCAGTGGCATCCAGCCATTCAATGCCTGGCTTCTGATAAGAGGGTTACGAACATTGCCGGCGAGATTTGACCGGATCGCAGGTTCAACTTTGGAGGTAATTGATTTTCTCAAACAACATCCCGCCATTGAATCGGTTATTTTTCCTCTTGATAAAACTTTCCCGCAGTATGAACTGGCCCGGCGGCAAATGAGTGGGGCCTGCGGCTTATTTACTTTTGTGCTCAGGACGAATAAACGGGAGTCGATCGTCAGGTTTTGCGAAAGTCTTAAACACATTATGATGGCGGTGAGCTGGGGCGGGCATGAAAGCCTGGTGATACCGAAATGTGCTGGTATTCCGCCCGGCGATTTCGATCCTTCCAACCCCGGGCATCGATATGTGAGGATGTATGCGGGATTAGAAGAACCTCAATATCTAATTGATGATTTGAAACAGGCGTTGAAACAAATTAATTAAAATTAACCTCTGTTTATCAAAATTCATTAGCGTCCCATTTGAATTCTTTTATTTTTGCCACATGAAAATGCGAACTGTAATACTTTTCCTGGCATTGTTGATGGTCACAAATTGTTTTGGACAAGAAAAATGGACATTGCAAAAATGTGTGGACTACGCGTTAAAAAACAATATCACGGTAAAACAAACCGATCTTCAGGCAAGGTTTTCTGCACTGACTTTGAAGGAAAGTAAGGCTTCACGAATTCCAACGCTGGGAGTCGGCTTTAACGGACAATATAACTGGGGTCTTAACGAGAACCCAACCACAGGTGTTTTGGAGAATGTTAATTTTTTTAGTGCCGGTATGGGATTACAAAGCGATGTGACACTATTCAATTGGTTTTCGATTAATAATACGATCAGGTCAAATAAATTGACACTACAGGCAGACGAACAGCAAACTAACAAGGTTAGAGATGATATTGCACTAAACGTAGCAAACGCATACTTGCAGATATTGCTCACAAAAGAACAGGTGAACATTGCCCGCAACCAGGTGGACCTCTCGAGATCGCAGTTGGAAAACACGAGAAAGCAGGTAGATGTAGGTAAATTGCCTGAATTAAACGCAGCCGAGCTGGAAGCACAACTGGCAAGGGATAGCTCTGCTTTGATAGCTGCCGAAGCGACCGTGACGCAATCGCTATTATTGATGAAAGCGTTGCTCACATTGGATGCCGCGACACCTTTTGACATAGACACCCCTCCTGTTGAAATGATACCCATAATACCATTAGCCGATCTGCAACCTGAAGCGGTGTATGCATTAGCGTTGGCTAATTTAGCTCAGCAAAAAGTAAATGACCTGCGTTTGCAGGCGGCACAGAAGTCGGTAGATGCAGCCAGGGGAAGGATGTTTCCCACCGTTACGGCATCAGGCGGCACGGGCTCAAATTATGCAGGCCAAAGATTTCCGATCTATGCACAAGGCCCGCTACGATCTACAGGAGCCATTGTCACAGTTGGCGGAACTAATTACGATGTGCTTGTGCATACCGACGGTGCCAAGATTGGCATGACACCTCTACCGGTCTTTGGTAAGCAAATAAGAAATAATTTCGGTTCAAATGTCGGAGTAAGCTTGAATATTCCCCTGTTTAGCGGGCTTGCAGCAAGAACCAATTGGGAAAGGGCAAAATTGACCGTGTCACAGTATGAACTCACCAAGCAACAGGGCGATATTCAGCTGAAACAGGATATCTATAATGCATATACAAACGCCGTAGCAGCCGTTGAAAAATTCAATGCAAATAAAAAAACTGTTCAGACAGCTCAACGAGTTTATGATTTTGCACAGAAAAGATATGATGTGGGACTGCTGTCTACATTTGAGCTAATAACAAGCCAAAACGATCTTCAGCGTGCAAAGTATGATCTGTTATATTCGCAATACGATTATGTCTTTAAAATGAAATTGCTTGAGTTTTACAGGGGACAGGGCCTGAAATTGTAAGCCCGTCTGCAATAATAAAATCTAAATAGGTAGTTACAATGAATAAAAAATTAAAGTGGATATTGATCATACTGGTAATCCTGGTCGGTATTTTTATTATTGCAAAGTTGTTTGGCGGTAAAGACAATGGCATTAAGGTATCCACGGAAAAAGCTGCAAAGAGAACGATCGTTGAAACAGTAAATGCAAGCGGCGGTATTTACCCCGAAGTAGAAATAAAAATAAGCCCCGATATTTCAGGCGAGATCACTGAATTGAATGTGGAAGAGGGGGATAGCGTACGCAAAGGAAAAGTATTGGCACGTGTGTTCGCCGATATCTATGCATTGCAACGTGATGAGGCTGCTTCGCAGGTTAGCCGGTCGCAAGCCACTGTAGCGAATAGCACTGCCTCATTGGAAGCATTACAGGCTACGCTTGATCAGGCCAAACAGACTTACGACCGTAACAAGTCCCTGTATGATCAAAAGATCATTTCCAAGGCAGAGCTAGAGCAGTATGAAACAACATATCGGTCAGCCCAGGCTAATTATAATGCGGCTAAGGAAAATATCAAAAGCCTGCGGGCGGAAGTTCAAACGACACAGACGGGGCTTACCAAGGCAAATAAAGATCTTACCCGAACGGTGTTGGTGGCACCAATGGATGGTGTTATTTCATCCCTGAAAGTAAAGAAAGGAGAAAGAGTAGCAGGAAACAGTTTTAATGTCGGTACCGAAATGATGACGGTGGCCGATATGAGCGTATTGGAAGTGCGGGTAGATGTGGGAGAAAATGATATTGTAAAAGTTAATTACGGTGATTCAGCCGATATCAAGGTCGATGCTTACAATAACCGGAAGTTCAAAGGGGTCGTTACAAAAATTGCTAACAGCACAAAAACTGCCGCAGCTACTTCCAATGATGTAACAAATTATGAGGTAAGGATCCGGTTGGATAAAGAATCGTATAAAGATCTGCTGGACCCTACAAAACCAAGAAAGTTTCCATTTCGCCCGGGAATGAACGCAAGCGCAGAAATAAAGACCAGCAGGCATGACAATGTTTTGTCCATTCCCATCACCTCGGTTAATGCAAGAGTAAAAGGAAGTGATAAGAGCATGGCCGATAAGAAAAAAGAAGAAGAACAGCAAAAAAAGCCGGAAGACAATCCTATGGCTGAGGATCCGCTTATAGCCAGTGATGAATTGGAAGTGGTGGTGTTTATTTTACAAAAGGATGGAACGGTAAAAAAAGGCGTCGTTAAAACTGGAATACAGGATATAAATAATATTGAGATATTGGGTGGCCTGAAAGAAGGAGACGAGGTAGTCACTAATCCCTACAATGCGATTAGCGAGAAATTAAAAGATGGGATGAAGGTGAAAGTGGTGCCGAAGGAAGAGTTGTTCAAAAAATAGCGCGGATCAATGATTCTTCTGTTAATTTGAAATATTATGCCTTCCTTGAATTATTAGCGCTAAACGACAATGATGCCTTCGAACGATTGACAATGCAATCCGGGAATAGCGACACAATAAACTTTGCCTTTGCAGGACAGTATAATGACCGGGTTAGATTATTAGACCTGCTCACAGGCGAATACCTTGGATTCATAAAAATGAAATATTATTACGGAGGAGGATGTACATATCACGCCAGATCTTATTTGTTTGAAAAAAGGGACAGGCGGACATGGCGACGAAAATACGCAAGGGTAATAGAGTTTATTGCTGCCAAAGGGCTATCACGACACTGGATAGAAAATTACTGTGGTTAACGGGGTTTCTGTCCCGCTCCTGTAGGGATTTTTTTGTTTCGGGATCGGCTCCAGCCCTAAGGGCCTACCCCCGCCGCCGCCACCGATTTACTTGCCGCTTTTGTTAAGCAATAAGCAATCCCCACCAATGTTTCAGATTTTTTCTCCGAATACATCGATAGCCTGCAGTTAGACAAACTACCAGCCGGTTCTGCAGGGTACTAGCAACAATTCAAATCAGGATACTTTACTAGATGTATACATCAGGCAACAAATATCCTTTGCTATGAAGCCGGAACCAAGGGGAAAACAACGCAAGTCATGCGAAAAAACTGGCCGTAGATGATTAATTCACTAAGTGAGTCCGTTTTTCAAACTGTTTAAGATTAATTGCTGATTCGGACCGCGTTATCGCGAGGAGCGAAGCGACGAAGCAAATCCTTTGCTACCTTTATACTCATTTATTTACGGTCAACAGTCTAATCTACGGTATGCAGTTCGGTATTATTGGTAGTGGCAGTTGGGCAACAGCCCTGGCAAAGATCCTCACAGATGGAAATCATACGATCAACTGGTGGATACGAAATGAAACGACTATCAATCATATCCGGGAACGCCATCACAACCCCCACTACCTAAGCTCGGTTTATTTCAATCCTTCCCTGCTTAACCTGTCCACCGATTTGGAGAAAGTGATAGAAGCCTCAGATACACTGGTAGTAGCGATTCCCTCAGCTTTTGTGGAAGAAACTATAAGCGGATCCGGCAAACATCGATGGAAGAATAAAAAAATCGTCTCAGCCATTAAGGGACTGTTGCCAGGGAAAGATATCCTGTTGAATTATTACCTCCAACAACAATTTGATGTTCCACTCGAGAATTATTTTGCCGTATTGGGACCCTGTCATGCAGAAGAAGTGGCCGCAGAAAAACTTTCCTATCTCACTTTTTCCGGAACCGATATTACTACCGCCTCATCGATTGCCTCAAATTTTACGACTGACTATATCAGCACCGTCATTAACCAGGATATTCTTGGCGTACAATATGCCGCCGTGTTGAAAAACATTTACGCCCTGGGTGCGGGTATTGCTCATGGCCTGGACTACGGCGATAATTTTCTGAGCGTTTATATTGCCAATGCAGCCGATGAGATGGCTGGCTTCTTAAGATTATCCGGGGCAGTACATATAGTGGTAGGAGAACATGAAGCCGAAGATCCTATCACGCATCGTAAATCGCCTAATTATGCCGCCTCTGTTTATCTTGGCGATCTACTGGTAACCTGTTATTCCTTGTATAGCCGTAACCGCACGTTTGGTAACATGATCGGGAAAGGATATTCGGTGAAGACCGCACAATTGGAGATGAACATGATAGCTGAAGGATATAACGCGGCAAGATGTATCTACAATATCAATAAGAATATCAAGGCGCCGATCCCCATTGCCGAAACGATCTATAAGATACTTTGGGAAAATGTTAAAGCTTCTGGTGGCTTTAAACGCATAGAAGAGGTATTGGTCTGATTATAAGGACTGGATATCCAGTTCTACAACAATAAACTCAGAACTATGCCTCTGTCATTTAGCGGGTTCGGACCAGCAGCCATCCTCATCATGCTGCTTTGCGTGGCGGGCAAGCAAGCTTATGATTTCCTCAAGGCCAAATATCATTAAGCCTGACTACCGGCTGGTAGGTTGTAGGTAATAAGTTTAGATATACAGCACTTCGAATCAACCCATTTTTTTTTCACAGGCAGTTCAAAAACATACTATTACCCTTTTCCCTGCGTTTACAGCCAACGGACGGACACATTCTCCACAAACAGTACGATTAACATTTATTTAGAATCTTAGCAGGGGACATTTGACCGCTTCCGATTGTCAATGCCCAAAAACCAACTGCAGTGATCAAGAAATACCTTGTCCTTCTACTTGTTATCCTGTTAGCTGCCACTTCACAGGCGCAAAAATTTACCATCAACGGTTATGTCACTGATAAAACGAGCGGTGAGCGCCTTTCGGGTGCCAGCGTCTTTATCTACGAAAAAAACACCGGCACAACCAGCAATGCCTATGGATTTTATTCGATAACCCTACCGGCTCAAACAGACTCGCTGGAAGTTCAGTTCAGCTTCGCTGGCTATGATATTTATAAGGTTAAACTCTTATTGAACGATAATATTAAGCTTGATATCCGGCTCGATCATCAAAAACAACTGGAGAATGTAACGGTCAGAGCTTCCCGCCGGAACAGCATACAGAATACCACACAAATGAGCTCAATTGGTCTTTCATCGGAAACAATAAAAGCGCTACCTGCTTTCCTGGGAGAAGCCGATGTTCTGAAAGCGATCCAATTGCTTCCTGGAGTCCAGGCTGGAAGTGAAGGCAGCAGTGGAATCTATGTTCGAGGCGGTGGTCCCGATCAAAACCTGATCCTGCTCGACGGAGTGCCCGTTTATAATGCTTCTCACTTGTTTGGCTTTTTCAGTGTATTCAATGCAGATGCGATAAATGGGGTGGATGTGATCAAAGGGGGTTTTCCGGCCCGTTATGGCGGACGCCTCAGCAGTGTAATTGATATAAGAATGAAAGAAGGTAACAACAACGAATTTCATGGAGAGGGAGGCATCGGAATAATAGCTACGCGGTTTACCCTCGAAGGACCGATCAAAAAAAATAGATCCAGCTTTATGATCAGCGCCCGGCGTACCTATGCTGACATTTTTTTACGGCCTATCATCAAGGCCCAATCTGACGGCAATTCAACGGGCGGTTATTACTTTTACGATCTTAACGCAAAAGCAAACCTTTACATTACCGAGAAAGATCACCTGTATGTCAGCGGATATTTTGGTAATGATAAGTTCAGTGCAAAAGATAAATATGATGATGCTGGTGGCAAAAGCGTTTATGAAGCGGCGCTGAAATGGGGTAATGCAACAGCGATGATGCGCTGGAACCATGAATTCAACCGAAAACTGTTCGGCAACCTTACTGTCAACTATAGCCGTTACCAATTTGATATTTCTGATAAGGAAGAAGACTACGATCCTGTCAATGGCACTGAAACTTTCCTGGAAAAATATTTTTCCGGTATCCGGGACTGGTCGGCAAAAATGGATTTTGACTGGCTGCCTTCACCCAATCATTTTGTGAAGTGGGGACTTGCGCAAACCTGGCATTCTTACCGCCCGGGAGCTTTGCAGAGCAAGGCGAATACCCCGACTTACAATGAAGACACTGTGCTTAGTGGCAAATTCATTAATACTACAGAACTGGACTCGTACATCGAAGATGATATCAGGCTTTCCAAAAATTTAAAAGTAAATGCCGGCGTTCACTTCACGGTATTTAATGTTGAAGACAAAAGCTATTTTTCATTGCAACCGCGCCTGGCTGCGAGGTATTTGCTTACAAAGGACATGAGCATAAAAGCCAGTTATGCTCAAATGAACCAGTTTATTCATCTCCTCACTAATAGCGGTATTGGATTACCCACGGATCTCTGGGTGCCAGCAACGAAGATCGTGCCACCGCAACAAAGCCATCAATATGCAGTAGGCTGGGCTTATAATATTAAAGACAATTACGAGGTAAGTGTTGAAGGGTATTACAAAAAGATGAACAACATCATCGAATATGCCGAGGGTGCCTCCTTTGTCAGCACAACGGGCGATTGGCAGACGAGAGTGGTATCGGGTGAAGGCAAGAGTTATGGCGCTGAATTCTTCCTGCAAAAGAAAAAAGGTCGAACCACCGGGATGATCGGTTATACGCTAAGCTGGACCAATCGTCATTTCAATGAATTGAATAATGGTAATTGGTTCCCCTATAAATATGACAGGAGGCATGATATAAAGCTCGCCGTTGTACATAATATCAGCAGCAGGATTCAGTTAAGCGCTGATTGGGTATACGGTACGGGTGTGGCTATTACGTTGCCGGTTGCAGTTTATTCCGACAGCAATGGCCAGGAGGTGGAGATCTACAACAGCCGCAATGATTTCAGGATGCCTGCCTATCATCGGATGGATGTTGGAATAAAATTTATCAAGAAGAGAAAGAAATGGGAAAGATCCTGGAATATCAACATCTATAACGTCTACAACCGCTTAAATACATTCTTTATCTATAGAGGATCAAACTACGATTTTAATACGGGTGTAGAAACGCCGGTGTTTTATAAGGTCACTCTTTTCCCGATCATACCCAGCCTGAGTTATCAATTTAAATTTTAATTCTATGAAACAGCTACTGATAATAACCTTAATAAGTTTCATGTTGGCGGCTTGCGAAAGGGAAACGCATATAAATATACCTCCCCAACCACCTAAACTGGCGACAGAAAGCTTCTCGGGGCAAAATGTTTTTCCCGAGGCTTACCTGACACGGACAAGAGGAGTGACAGATCCTTTGCCCATCTCGGGCCAAACGGATATCTACCTTGTTAGAAACGCGACTGTGTTGTTATATGAAAACGATATTCTAAAAGACACATTAAAGTATAATGCAGGGCAACAGAGATACAAAGCGGCAATAGCTAAAATACAGGCTGGCAAAACCTATAAGCTGGTATTATCGGCGCCTGGTTTTCCAACAGCCGAAGCAGTAAGCGTCACGCCATTATTGGTACCAATAAATAATATGACGTTTACACGAAATGCCCGTAATGATATTGACGGCAACCCGCAGGACGAGGTGAAATTGTCTTTCACCGATAACGGTTCAACCGAAGATTATTACCTGGTTCGGATATACAATGCTTATCACGATATTCTTTATTGTGTCAACACGAATGATAAAGACGTAGAAAAACTGGTATATGAAGATCCTTTCTATCCTGATGATTGCCTCCAAAGCAATCGCCTGTTGTTGTCGGATAAAAACTTTAACGGCACGAATAAAACACTCATCTTTTATACTGAGGCGGGAGAACTTGAGCCGACGCCTGGTTACGGGAAAGCGTGGGTGGAACTTCTTCACGTTAACAAAGAGTATTACACATACATCAAATCGCTAAACACTCGCGAAAATGCAGACGACAACCCTTTTGCAGAGCCTGTGAATCTCTATACTAATGTAAAGAATGGTTATGGCATGTTTACAACCTATGCCATGGCCGTTGATTCGCTACAGTAAAAGCTCAGGAAAATAATTCTGCGGCAATACCATCTGCGAGCAGCTTGCCTTCCTTTGTCAGGACAAGGAAATCGTCATTTCTTTTCATTAGGCCCGCATCTATGTATTTTTTTGCAATTGCCTGCAGCTTGCCACGCGTAATATCATCCAGTCTACTCAAATCAAGTCCTTCAATGGTACGCAACGAGGTCATAATATATTCATTTGTCTTTTGCGTAGCGGTCAATACTTCTTTTTCAAAAGGGATATTGTTTTGGAGAATAGATGCAGTGTACTGGATATTGTTGGCAATATTCCATTGCCGGCTTTTTCCATCGAACGAATGAGCAGAAGGACCGATCCCCAGGTATTTTTTTCCCTGCCAGTATGCCGAGTTATGCCGGCTTCGAAAACCCGGGCGGGCAAAATTGGATATTTCATAGTGTTCATACCCCGCATCCTTCAACCATTGCATCAGCAAAAGGAATTGTTCCGATTGTTTATCGGGGTTTACATCCTGCAGCTTTCCCTGGTGGATCATTTTCTGAAGCGGCGTCTTTGGTTCCACCGTCAACGCGTAGCAGGATAGATGAGGAATATTAAGCCGGGTTGCGGTTGACACATTCTGTTCCCATTTTTCATTTGAAAGCAAAGGGGTGCCGTAGATGAGATCGATGGTGATATTATCGAAATATTGCAGCGCCATCTGCACGCTCTCGAACGCCTGGCTGGCATTGTGCGCCCGGTTCATCCATTGCAGATCTTCTTCAAAAAAACTTTGTACGCCGATACTTAATCGGTTTATCCCAAGTTCTTTCCAGGCGGCTAATTTCTCCCCGTTGATATCATCCGGGTTTGTTTCCAGGGTTATCTCAGGGTTATCACTTAACGGATATACCGACCTTATCTGCTCAACCTGTGATCGCAGCTCCTGGGTTTCCAGCAAACTGGGCGTACCACCGCCAAAATAGATCGTTTCGACGGTGCTGTCACCTAAATATTCCCTTCGCAGCTCAAGTTCCTTCAATAAAGCAGCTAACAATTCGTTTTTATGCCGGGGCGAAGTGACAAAATGGAAATTGCAATAATAGCAGGCCTGCCTGCAGAAAGGAATATGAAGATAAATGCCCGCCAATATACCTTTGCTTTAATAAATAATTTTTATACCAATCCGTACCGCATCTCCACGGAATGAGGAAATGACAAAATTAAGACTGCTCATACTTATTCTCGCTGTTTTATTGTCGCCAATAGGTTTGTTGGCGCAAAACACCAGCTATACTCTCTACGTTCATTGCGTGGATAAGGATTCAGCATTTCCCACGAGCATTGGCATTCCGCCGGTTTTCCCATCTAAAATGGGATGTATCCAGTACATCAATCAGTTGCCGGGCATTCTAAGGTCAAAAGGCTACGTGACCGCTTCTCTGGATAGCATACTTTATGATTCGGCTTTTGCGGAAGTGATATTATTCGCCGGCGACATATATAAATGGGCACAGATAGACGCGTCTCACATAGACCCGGCCATATTGCAGGAAACGGGCTGGAGAGAGCGCATGTTTACCGACCGGCCTATGGATTTCACACAGGTGCAGTTGTGGCAAAACAGGATCCTGAATTACCTGGAGAATAACGGCTATCCTTTTGCAAAGATCTATCTCGACAGCCTTCAATTGAATGATGAACATGTCTCAGCCAAGTTGAAGGTGGAGAAAGGACCGCTTTACAGGATTGATAGCATAAGGGTGTATGGAACCGGGAAAATTTCGAATGAATATCTTCAGCGATACCTTGATATTCGCAATGGCAGCATTTTCAGCAAAGAAAAATTATTACGTATCAGTAAGCGCATGAAAGAACTTACTTATGTTGAAGAAGAGCATCCAGCCAGGCTTATCTGGCTTGGCAGCGGATCCATTCTTGAAATGTACCTGAAACAAAAGCGGAGCAGCCAGTTTAACGTGTTGGTAGGGTTTTTACCCAACAATGATCAACTTTCTTCGAAAAAATTGCTGGTGACTGGTGAGGCAAATATCAAATTAAAGAACGCATTCGGCAATGGGGAGACGATCGGGTTGAACTGGCAACAATTGCAACCAAAATCTCCAAGGCTCAATATACTTTACCAGCATCCGTACCTGTTTCATTCTCCATTCGGCCTTGACCTTTCTTTTGACATGTTGAGAAAGGACAGCATTTACGTGAACATCAATATGCAAATCGGGGCCCAGTACATTTTAAATATTCACCAGGCTGGCCTGTTGTTTTTGCAAAGATTTCAGACAATCGTAAACGGCGTTAATACTGCTTACGTCTTACAAACTCACCAACTCCCTCCTGATGCCGATGTAAGTTCGTTGAATGTGGGTATCGACTATGATTACAACAATACAAATTACAGGTTGAATCCATCTTCCGGCAGCGAGTTTCATATTACGACCTCGGGGGGAAGTAAAAAAGTAAAAAAGAACAGCCAGGTATTGGATTTAAAAGACCCTTCAAATCCCGATTTCAATTACGAATCGCTTTATGATACGGTAAAACTGAATACTTACCAGTTCAGGGCCCGGGTGTACGCAGCAAGGTATTTCCCCATTGGTGCCCGGCGCGCCAGTACCCTAAAGACCGCTTTCAACGGTGGCTTTTTTCAAAGTGGGAATATTTTCCGGAACGAATTATTCCAGATCGGGGGTTACAAACTTCTCCGGGGTTTCGATGAGGAGAGCCAGTATCTTTCACGGTTTGCAATCGGAACTGTTGAGTACCGGTATCTTGTTAACCAGAATTCTTTCTTTTATCTATTTGCCGATGGTGGCTGGGGAAAAAACAGTGGCAATAATGAAAATGTGAATCACACATATTTTGGGGCAGGCGCAGGTCTCGCTTTTGAATTAAAAGCCGGGATTTTCAATATTGCATGGGCAGTGGGCAAACGTGACGATACGCAGCTCAACCTCCGGCAGTCAAAAATTCATTTTGGGTTCGTAAATTATTTTTAAAAAAAACACTCACGCTATCCCGCCAACGGGCGGGACTGCGACGCAACGGCCTTGGTTCGCCGCTCGCGTGTCGCCGCAGCCTTAGCGGAGGTACAAGCTATGCGAAGGCGCAGCGCAAAGGATAACAGCTCAATTTTCGTAGCGTCGTGGCGGCGTTGCGTGAGATAAACTTCAGACTTGATCATTACCGTATTTTTGCAAAACAAACTGTTTATTTGAGACCCTTTATTTTCCTACTCTTCTGTTTGATCATTTTGACAGGATCGGCTCTTGCTCAAAATGATTCCGGACTTCCGCGGCTACAGGACACCCTACTTCCCAGAGATTCATCTGTTGTTCATCACCCGATAGATTCTGTCCCGGTTAAACCTCCCGATTCTGCACGCCCACTACATCGCGAACCTGTGCAAAGAGTGCATCGCGATTCCCTTCCAATTGTCACGACAGATACGGCAACTGTCCCGCCGCTTTCCGAATCTGTTTCGAGGAAACCGTTTTATCCGACCTGGAATGTTGACAGGAGCCTGCCGCTTTATTACCAGGTATTGCAACATCACCCGTATTTTCCTTTCAATGCAAAACCGGTGATTGTTCATTCGGATCTGAGGACTTACCAGGGCAAAGAGATATTTTTCTATGGATTGATAGGATTGCTATTTGCGTTTGCACTGCTACGCCAGGCATTTCCGAAATATTTCAATGATATGTTCAGGCTGTTGTTCAGAAACACACTTAAACAAAAACAGATAAAGGAACAACTGATGCAGACACCTTTGCCATCATTATTGCTCAATTTCTTTTTCGTGATCACGGGTGGATTATATGTTGATTTGTTATTGCATCACTATGGCATGACACCGATTGAAAATTTCTGGTTACTCATGCTTTACTGTAGCCTTGGACTTGCAATTGTTTATTTCATTAAGTTCATTGGGTTAAAAGTTACAGGGTGGTTGTTTAATTTAACACCAGTAGCCGACTCTTATATCTTTGTTGTCTTCATAATCAATAAGGTTATTGGTATCTTTTTATTGCCTTTTTTGGTGTTGCTCACATTCATGGATGGGAATGCTTATACCATTGCTATGATGCTGTCCTGGTGCGGAATTGGCGTGTTATATATTTATCGTTTTTTATTGACTTATGCTTCTATTCGTAATCAGGTCAGGTTCAATCCTTTTCATTTCTTTTTATACTTATGTGCTTTTGAGGTAGCGCCCCTATTACTGATTTACAAGGCTTTGCTTTTCGTTTTTCCATAGAACCTTTATACCTTTGCAGTCAACTTTAGCCGGGTCACATATGGTAAAAAATGGGGTCAAGGCCGAAACACCACCAAAAAGCATGAAAAAAATCCTGATTACCCAACCAAAACCTGATAGCGATAAATCGCCATACTTTGAGCTGTCAAGGAAATACAATGTTGCATTGGATTTTCAACCGTTCATCCGGTTAGAAGGCATACCCTCAAGAGAATTCCGCAAACAAAAGATCGAGGTACAAAATTATACTGGTGTCATTTTCACCAGCCGCAATGCTATTGACCACTTCTTCCGTATTTGTGAAGAGATGAAAGTGAGTGTTTCGCAGGATACAAAATATTTCTGCATCACAGAAGCTGTCGCTTTATACTTGCAGAAGTTCATACTTTATCGCAAGCGTAAGGTTTTTTATGGCGCCGACGGTACCAACAAGAGTATGTTTGACGTCATCAACAAACACAAAGGCAACGAAAAGTTCCTCTATGTTTGTTCGGAGAACCAGCAGGACAATGAAATCGTAAACTGGCTAAAAGCAAATAATTGCGAATATGCGCTGGCATTCATGTACCGCACGCAGAGCAATGATGTAAAAGAGTTGCTCACCAAAACAGAATATGATGTTATCTGCTTTTTCACACCAAGCGGTGTAAAAAGCCTGTTCGATAATTTTCCGAAATACCAGCAAAACGGAACTGTCATTGGCACTTTCGGCAATAATACTTCCAAAGCTGCTGAAGATGCAGGGTTGAAGCTGGATATTAAGGCGCCTCTTCCACAGGCGCCCAGTATGGTAGCTGCGTTAGAGCAGTTCCTTTCGGGAAAAAAGAAATCATAAACCCACCGCCGTATAGCTATAGTGGGCGAAGCACGGGATATTTTTTTTGATAAAAGGACACCTTATGGTGTCTTTTTTGTTTTAAAGGATAATTCGGTCAACTTCGTATCGAAACTTAAAACCAGATGCACAATCATACCAATCACCTTATTCATGAAACAAGTCCCTACCTTTTACAACATGCGCATAATCCGGTTGATTGGTTTCCCTGGAGCGAGGAAGCTCTTGAAAAAGCAAGAAAAGAAAATAAACCAATCCTGGTCAGCATTGGATATGCAGCCTGCCATTGGTGTCATGTAATGGAAAGAGAAAGCTTCGAAGATGAGGATACCGCGAGAATAATGAATGAGAATTTCGTCAATATCAAGATTGACCGGGAAGAAAGACCGGATCTTGATCACATTTATATGGACGCTGTCCAGGCGATGACCGGTAGCGGAGGCTGGCCGCTGAATGTATTCTTAACTCCTGAAGGCAAACCTTTTTATGGGGGAACTTATTTTCCACCTAAAAGAGCTTTCAATCGACCTTCCTGGCAGGAGATACTATTAGGGATCGACCGGACATTTAAGGAAAGCCGCGATGAAGTGAATAAACAGGCGGAAAACTTGACGGAACATATTTTACAATCCAATTCTTTTGGTGTACAGGATGCTGCGGGTACTTCCGTTATTTCCAAAGAACAGCTGGACATGGCTTTTGAAAATATCATGAATACCGCCGACCGGGGATGGGGCGGGTTTGGCAAAGCGCCAAAATTCCCACAAACCTTCACGATACAGTTTCTTTTGCGATCCTTTCGCATGGCTAAACTCCATCAACCTGGGTCTTCAGCAGGTTCTCCTGTTCAGGATAGAAATGAGGGAAAAGACCAGGCTTTACTAAGCATCAACAAGATGATTGAAGGAGGCATCTATGATCAGGTTGGCGGTGGATTTGCCCGCTATTCCACAGATACTGAATGGCTGGCTCCCCATTTCGAAAAAATGCTGTACGATAATGCCTTGCTTGTCTCGGTATTAAGTGAGGCTTATCAACTTACAAAGGAGCAACGGTACAAAGAAGTGATCGTTGAAACGATGAGCTTCGTCCGGCGGGAAATGCTTCACCCAGCCGGTGGATTTTATTCAGCGTTGGATGCCGATAGTGAAGGAGAGGAGGGTAAGTTCTATGTATGGGAAGCAAATGAAGTAAGGTCTATAATCGGTAAGGATGCCGATATATTTTGCCGATTCTTTGATATCACTGAACAAGGCAACTGGGAAGGAAAGAATATTCTTCGTGTAAAAACTCCTGTGGAAAAATTCGCGGAACAAAACGGCATAGCAGTTGAAGAGTTAAAACGAATAGTGGAAGAGGGGAATAAAAAACTTTTGGAACGAAGGCAAAAAAGGATTCGTCCTCTCCTCGATGACAAGATCATCCTGGGCTGGAATGCCCTCATGAACACTGCGTGCAGCAAGGCTTTCATGGCAACAGGGATTATTGAGTACAGGGATTTGGCGGTTGACAACATGCAATTCATGCTTGAGAAGTTTGGATCGGGTGAGTCGAATGAACTTAACCATACCTGGAAAAACGATAGGGCGAAATACCCCGGTTTCCTGGATGATTATGCATTTTTGATCCAGGCCCTCATCCATTTGCAGGAAATAACTGGCGATACTAAATGGCTTGAGAAAGCAGCTCAATTGACCCGGTTTGTGGTGGATCAGTTTGGGGAAGAGCAGGATGTTTTTTTTTATTACACGAAAAAGGATCAGCGCGACGTTATCGTAAGGAAGAAAGAAGTGTACGACGGGGCAGTTCCATCCGGTAATTCTGTCATGGCTTATAACCTTTACCATCTTTCGATCTGTTTTGACAAAAAAGAATGGCGGGAACGAAGCTTTAAAATGGTCTCTGCTCTTGGACAGGTGATCGGTCGGTATCCTGGTTCGTTTGGGGTTTGGGCAAGTCTGCTGTTAGAGCTGGTTTTGGGAACGCTGGAAGTCGCAATTGTAGGCAAGAACTATTCAAAGCTGGTGCATGACCTGTTTAAGGAATATCTTCCTAACCGGGTTTTAATGATGTCGGAAACAGAAAAGGAAGAGTTTCCACTGCTTGCGGGAAAAAAATCCACCGATATTCCGTTGATTTATCTGTGTAAAGATTTTGTCTGTCAGCAACCTGTCACTTCAATTGAACGTTTTATATCACTGATAGACAGGCATTGAACCCTGGAATTAATTTTAAGTTAAAGCAATAAAATCAATTAATTACCGTTTGAAATTTTACTGCGTAAAAACCGATTTGGATTGAAAAAAATAAATAGTAACGTTGTGATGACGAATAAACCAAAATATTATATTTGCCCAATACCCTCTAAGTATATGAAGAAACTGAAAAACCCCTATTATTCCCTGATTGCACTTGTTTGCATTATAATGCTTTCGAGCTGTGGATCGGGAAACAAAGGTAAAGGAGGAAGCTCCTTGCCTAACGACGGTCAGGTGCATGGAATTGCTCCGGGAAACAGGTATTCAATGCCAAAGCCTCCGGGCATGGTATACATACCTCAAGGAACATTCCATATGGGACCCAGCGATGAGGACCCAGCCTATGCATTTAGCGCCCGTAACCGTTCCGTATCCATCAGTGGCTTCTGGATGGACGCAACAGAAATCACAAACAACGAGTATCGCCAGTTCGTATTCTGGGTTCGTGATTCTGTAGCAGCCCGCAAGCTTGGCTATGTAAAAGCCGGTCCTGATGGTATAGAATACGTGGACAGGGTTAAGATGAAAGCGCTCAAATGGAACGACCCTAAAGTAATTGAAGCCCTCGCCGGCACAGATCTTATCCTGCCTCCGGATGACAGGATCTTTGGGAAAAAAGAAATTGATCCCAGCAAGATCGTCTATCATTCAGAAGTGTTTGATCTGAAAGAAGCGGCTGCCAGGGCCAATGCTGGTCAACCCCGTTCTAAGTTCATCGTCAGAAAAGATGTTGCTATTTACCCCGATACATTAGTTTGGATCCGCGACTTTGCTTATTCATACAACGAGCCGATGACCAAACGCTATTTCTCTCATCCCGCTTTTGGTAACTACCCGGTTGTGGGTGTTAACTGGAAACAGGCCGTTGCTTTCTCTGAGTGGAGAACGCATTACCTGAATTCATGGCTGGATGGAAAGAACAGAGTACAGGAATCGGATTTCCGTCTGCCGACAGAAGCCCAATGGGAATATGCAGCCCGTGGTGGTCGCTCACAATCTATGTTCCCCTGGGGTAACTATTATCTCCGTAATAAAAAAGGATGTTTGATGGCCAACTTCAAACCCGGTCGTGGTAACTATCCTGAAGATGGTGGTTTCTATACTGTTCGTGCCGATGCTTACTGGCCTAATGATTTCGGTCTGTATTGTATGTCAGGTAACGTGGCAGAATGGACATCATCTATCTATTACGAAGGACGTACAAACTTCATGCATGACATGAACCCCGATGTTCGGTGGAATGCCAAGGATGACGACTTACCGCTTATGAAGCGTAAGATTATCCGCGGCGGAAGCTGGAAAGATGTTGGTTATTACCTGCAATGCGGTACCAGCACCTACGAATACCAGGATTCAGCTAAATCTTATATCGGATTCCGTGACGTAATCGACTTGCCCGCAGCTCCACAAAGGCGTCGCTGAGATTAAATTATATAAAAGAGGTCTTTTCTCAGCGACCTCTTTTTTCTTTTTTAAAACAATTTTTTCTAAGTCCTAATCGTTTTTGTTAAATATTAATCATTCATAAAACGAACCCATTATGCTGTTCTTTAAAACCTCACGAGGCCAGGTAGTCCTCAACTTTATTTTCGCTTTTTTCGCCGCTGTAGTTATTCTCGGGGCGCTCTTTAAAATCCGTCACTGGCCTGCTGCTGATGAAATGATCACATTAGGTCTGCTGTCAGAAGTAATAGTGTTCCTGGTGATGGCCTTCATGGTGCCTCCTCCCGAAGAACCACATTGGCAGCGTTATTTCCCTAACATCAACGAACACCCCGATGTTGAGAAAGCACGTACCGGTAAATTTGAAGTTACTCCCCTTGCTTTAGGAAACACTGGCGGTAACCCAGCGCTGACTAAAATGGAAGATATGCTTCGTGATGCCGATATCACCCCGGCAAACCTTGGCCGTTTGAGTGACAACTTCAAGAAATTAGGTGGAACAGTAGATAAAATGTCTGATATCACGGATGTAGTAGCAGCTACTGGTGACTATACAGCTAAAACACGTGAAGCAGCCACTGCACTAGGACAAATGAAAGATGCTTATGTAGGCGCAGCCAGCAGCATCCAACATTTTAATGCAGCTGCCGATGGTACAAAACAATTCCATGAGCAGGTACAGGTGCTGACCAAGAACCTGTCTTCTCTGAATACGATTTATGAACTGGAGCTCCAGGATACTAACAACCATCTGAAAGCAATGAACCAGTTCTACAGCAATTTAGTAGACGCATCTCAGGCAATGGAAGGAAGTGTTACAGATGCCAAGAAAGCACATGACCAAATCGCTTTACTGGCTAATAACCTCGGCCGCCTGAATAGCATTTACGGCAATATGCTTAGCGCTATGCAGGGTCGCAACTAAACTAATAACAGGATAAGAAGTTCGTTCGTTTATTTAAAATCCGTATATCCTGTGATTTTTGAAAAGTCACCATTACTTGTAAATTAAAAACCATAAATCGTCATGTCTTTACCTCGCGAGCCCCGGCAGAAAATGATCAACATGATGTATTTGGTGTTAACAGCCCTGTTGGCACTGAATGTATCAGCTGAAATTTTGAATGCCTTTAAAACGGTCAATAAAAGCTTGGAGACCACCAATGTCACGGTGTCTAACTCTACCGACGTAATAATAAAGTCGCTTGAGGATAAATTGGCAGATCCCAGGAATGCTGAAAAAGCTAAGATCTGGTATCCTAAAGCACAAGAAGTACAAAAATTGTCCAAGGATGTTTATTCATACATCCAGGATATTAAGAATGATATCATCAAACAGGGCGGTGGTGATGTTTATAGTCACAAGTTCAAAGCTGATAACCTCGACATTGCTACCCGCATGATGGTGGACAAGAAAAAAGGTATTGAACTGAAAAAAAGACTTGAGGAATTCAAGAAGAATGTGCTTGCAATAGATCCCGACATGGGAAAAGCATTTGCCAACACACTTCCAATAAGCACAGAAGTACCTAAAACGCAAAGCAGTTCGAATAACACGTTCGAAAGAGCTTACTTCCATATGGTGCCTACTGTCGCAGCCCTGACAGTTCTCAGTAAATTCCAGAACGATATCAAGACTTCAGAAAATAAGCTCGTCGAATGGTGCCACAATCAGGTAGGAGCGGTTGTAGTTCGCTTCAATCACTATGTGGGTTTTGCAGCTACCGATAAGAGTTATGTAATGCCCGGTGAGGAAATGAAGATCAGTGCCGGTATTGGCGCCTTTAGCGATCAGGCTTTACCCACAGTTACAATCGATGGCACAAATGAGCAATTGAATGGAGATGGTGTTGCACTGAGAACAGTGAAAGCATCCTCTGGTCTTGGAAAGCACAGTGTTACTGTAAACATTAAATATACCGACCTCGATGGTAACCTCAAATCTGTTGATAAGACTATCGAGTATATGGTTGGTCAATCTACTGCTTCAATAGCGTTGGATAAAATGAACGTATTGTATATCGGGGTAGACAACCCAATTACGGTATCAGCCAGTGGTGCTGGCGATGATAGGATCAGCTTGTCGATCACTGGAGGTGGCGGCCCCGCACCTATAAAACAAGGTAACGGGAAATACATTGTTCGTGTCAACAGTGTTACAGATGATTGCTGGATCAATGTCAATGTCGATGGAAAATCAGGTAGCAGAAATCAGTTCCGCGTACGTACTGTACCAGAAGCCCAGGCTTATGTCGGTGGACAACCCAGCGGTACCCAGGTTAATGCAGGAGCGTTCAAAGCTCAACCCGGTGTAGCGGCAGGTATTAAAAACTTCCCTTTCCAGCTCAATTATGAAGTGGTAAGTTATACGTTTACCTGCGATACAGATGACGATATCGTCTCAATCCCGGTTACTGGAGCATTGTTCCAGGGCCCGGTGAAAAGAGCTATCGATCAGAACGTAAAACCAGGCCGCATGGTAACCATCGAGAATATCAAGGTAAGAAATCCGGACGGGCGCATAGCTTCAGTACCGGCTGTGTTTTACTATATAAATTAATAAGTGTGTCATGAAAAGCATTGTATTAAAATCAGGCTTTTGCTTTCTGCTGGCAGTTGTCCTTGTAAAAGAATCGGATGCGCAACGTAGGCCAACCAGGCGAGGTAATACTCAACAACCTGCGACTAATAATCCTACGCAGCAAACCAATAATAATAACCGCCCTGCAAACTATGATCCCTACGGTGGTCTTCCGATCACAGTAGATTCATCCGGTATAGCAGATACGATCATCCGCAAATCATTGCGGAATGATAACGCCTACGATAAAAGCAGTATCAATGCACGCACACCCCTGGTGTATGAGCACCTGAGAGCTGACGATGCGTTATTTGCTGAAAAAGTATGGAGAGAACTGGACCTTCGGGAAAAGATGAACCAGCCTTTCCGTTATGAAGCAAGGGACGATAATGGCAGCCAAATGTTTGTAGATATTCTTTTAAAAGCAGTAAAAACAGGCCAGGTTACAGCTTTCCAGGACGACAGGTTTTCGATCCCGATGCCTGTTAACGAAGTGGAGCTTTTGACCTCGGGAACGGCAGATACTACTCCTGTTTATAGCCTTACGGACATGACCAAGATCGAAAGCTATAAAGTTACCCGCGCTACTTTTGACGCAAAAAGCGTCACTAAGCTCAGGCTAAAAGAAGAATGGGTATTTGACAGGGAGTCCAGCAGAATGTTTTGCCGTATTTTAGGAATCGGTGTTTTGAAAACTGAATATATTCCCAATACCAATAAGGAAAGAGGAACATCTACTTTGTTCTGGGTATACTACCCCGACATGAGGCCGATCCTCACCAAGTACGAGGTATATAATCCTAAGAATATGGGTCAAAGCCGCTTAACCTGGGAAGAGTTATTCGAAAGCCGGATGTTCAGCAGCTATATTACCAAATCAACTATTGATAATGCAGCTAACCGCAACATCAGGCAATACATCAAAGACCCGATATTGGCTTTACTGGAAGGTGATAACGTAAAGGATAAAATATTCAATTACGAACAGGATCTTTGGTCTTATTGATTAAATAAAAGATTAATAATATTGATGAATGCCCTTTTGTAAAGGGCATTTTTCATTTTAAAAACTATTCGTTCAAATTGTTTAAAAAAACTTTCGAAAATCGTAGAACCCCTATAGGAAAATTGGATAATTGTTGTATTTTCGTCTCGGTTTTTCATAGGATATTGGATTTTAAAAACGGGGCTGGATTTCTATCCTGGCCCCATTTTTTTTTGCCCTATATACGAACGATTTCTCTCTCAATAGGCGCTTAATCAGCCTTTAAAGTAGTTTGAAATAAGCCCAGCTTTAGACTTGCCAATCAATGATTCCAGCTCAGCCAGGCCATTTTCCTTCTGAAGAATTTCCCTGATATTTTTTACCGATTTAAATGTCTTTAATAACAGATCCGCAGTGGCATTTCCAATTCCCGGGATATCCTCCAGCTCGTTTTTGAAGGTGCCCTTGCTTCTTTTTTGCCGGTGAAAAGTGATTCCAAACCGGTGTACCTCATT
>Ga0066652_100000248_pt1 | contig 27664 bp, 21 predicted proteins | sample GraSoiAngelo_101_FD_71413 | JGI IMG/M metagenome (GOLD analysis project Ga0066652, IMG submission 71413) | Grasslands soil microbial communities from the Angelo Coastal Reserve, California, USA - 14_0903_02_30cm | ecosystem: Environmental > Terrestrial > Soil > Grasslands | place: USA... | reverse complement strand
GCGGCGTTCCACGGCCTGAAGCCGTACCTGGTCGGGCACGACCCAACGCGCCTCGAGGAGATGCGGTTCGTCATCGCGAATCCCACGGCGTCGCTGTACAACAACCGGACGCAGATTCTCGCGGCGCTCGAGTTCGCGTGCCTCGACATCCTCGGACAGAAGTGGGACGTACCGGTGCATGCGATCCTCGGGGGCGCGCTGCGCGACCGCGTGCCGTTCGCGTCGTATCTATTCTTCCGATACCCGAACGTCGACGACACGGGCGAAGTGCGCACGGTCGACCAGCTCATCGCCGAGGCGAAAGCGCTGAAGCACGCGCACGGATTCACCTCGCACAAACTGAAGGGCGGCGTGTTCCCGCCGTCGTACGAGCTGGAGTGCTATCGAGCGCTCGCCGAGTCGCTGCCGGGCGACAGCTTCCGCTTCGACCCCAACGGCGTATGGTCCACCGAGCAGGCGATCTGGTTCGGCCAGCAGATCGAGGACCTGAACAACGACTATCTCGAGGATCCCGTGTTCGGGCTGCACGGGATGCGGCGCACGCGCGAGAAGGTACGGATGCCGCTCGCGACGAACACGGTCGTCGTCGGATTCGAGCAGCTCGCAGCGAACGTCTTGAACACCGCGGTGGACGTCGTGTTGCTGGATACCACGTTCTGGGGGGGCATCCGGCCATGCGTGAAGGCGGCGGCGGTCTGCGAGACGTTTCAGCTCGGCGTCGCGGTGCACTCGTCGGGTGAGCTCGGCATTCAGCTCGCGACCATGCTGCACCTCGGTGCCGTGATCCCGAATCTCACGTTCTCCGCGGACGCGCACTATCACCACCTGCGCGACGACGTGATCGTGGGCGGGAAGGTGTGCTACAAGGACGGATCGATCGCCGTTCCGACTGCGCCAGGCCTCGGCGTGCGGCTCGATCGGGACAAGCTCAACGAGTATCACGAGCTGTTCAAGGAGCTCGGGACGTACCCCTACGACCGCGATCCGCTGCGCCCCGACTGGACGCCGCTCGTGCCCAACTCGCGATGGGCCGACCCGCTCGACGGACGCACGCCCCGAATGACGTGATGATGCGTACGCTGTTCGTCGCGGCCGCGATGCTCGCGCTCCTCGGCGGTTCGGCGCGCGCCGACGACGGCTACGACCTGTGGCTGCGGTATCCGCGGGTGAGCGATCCTGCGCTGCTGGCCGAGTATCGCGCCGCGGCGACCCAACTCGTCGTCGGTGGCGACGGCCCCACGCTTCGTGCGGCGCGCGATGAGCTGACGACGGCCCTCACCGGGCTGCTCGGCTCCGCGCCAGCAGTTCGCACGAGTGTGACGACGGACGGCGCCATCGTGATCGGTACGCCAAGGTCGTCGGCGCTGATCCGCTCGCTGCCGATCGCCGCCGAGCTCCGCGGCCTCGGACGCGAAGGATATCTCATCCGGTCCGTGCGGATCGCGGGCCGGCGCGCGATTGTCGTCGCTGCAAATGAAGAGATCGGAGTGCTGTATGGCACCTTCGCGCTGCTGCGACGATTCCAGACGCAGGGCTCCCTGCGCGACCTCGCGCTACACGACGCGCCGAAGATCGCCCTGCGCGTCCTGGATCACTGGGACAATCTCGACGGCAGCGTCGAGCGCGGCTATGCGGGCCGCTCGATCTGGCGCTGGGACAGTCTGCCGGCCGGGATCTCTCCCCGATATCGCGACTATGCGCGCGCCAACGCGTCGATCGGCATCAACGGCGCGGTACTGACGAACGTCAACGCGAACGCGCGCGTGCTCACGCCGGAGTATCTGGACAAGGTCGCCGTGGTGGCCAACGTGCTGCGGCCCTACGGCATTCGGGTGTACCTGACGGCGCGATTCAGCGCACCGATCGAGCTGGGCGGGCTCAAGACCGCCGACCCGCTCGATCCGGCCGTACGGCAGTGGTGGAAGTCGAAGGTCGACGAGATCTACGCGCGCGTACCCGACTTCGGCGGCTTCGTCGTGAAGGCGAACTCCGAGGGCCAGCCCGGACCGCAGGACTACAAGCGCACCCACGCCGACGGCGCGAACATGTTCGCCGATGCGCTCACGTCCCACGGCGGCGTGGTGATGTGGCGTGCCTTCGTCTACAGCAACGAGGTGCCCACCGACCGGGTGAAGCAGGCGTACGACGAGTTCAAGCCGCTCGACGGCTCGTTTCGCGAGAACGTGCTGGTGCAGGTGAAGAGCGGCCCGCTGGACTTCCAGCCGCGCGAGCCATTCCATCCCCTCTTCGGCGCGATGCCGAAGACACCGCTGATGATGGAGTTCCAGATCACCAAGGAGTACCTCGGACAGGACACGCACCTCGTCTACATGGGCAGCTACTGGGAGGAGGTCCTGCGCGCGGATACCTACGCGGCGGGGAAGGGCTCGACCGTGGCCAAGGTCATCGATGGGACCGTGCATCACTACGCACGGACGGGCATTGCCGGCGTGTCGAACATCGGCAGCGATCGCAACTGGACCGGCTCGCAATTCAACCAGGCGAACTGGTACGCGTTCGGGCGACTGGCGTGGAATCCGGAGGGCTCGGCGCGCGCCATTGCCGACGAGTGGATCAGGATGACGTTCACCAACTCGCCGGCCGAAGTCGCGTCGATCCGTTCGATGCTCCTGCAGTCGCGCGAGGCCGTGGTGAACTACATGACGCCGCTGGGGCTGGCGCACATCATGGCGACCGGGCACCACTACGGCCCCGCTCCGTGGGCACGCCTCGCGCGCGCCGACCAATCGCCGACGTACTACCACCGCGCCGACACGCTTGGCGTGGGGTTCGACCGGACGGCGACCGGAAGCAACGCCGTCGCCCAGTACGCCGTACCCGTCCGCGATCGGTATGCGAACCTGGCCACGGTCCCCGACTCGGTCCTGCTGTGGTTTCATCACGTTCCATGGACCTACAAGACGCCCTCCGGCCGCACGGTATGGGACGAGCTCGTCTTCCGCTACAACGCGGGGATCGATACGGTGCGTGCGATGCGGAAGACGTGGGCAACCGTCAAACCGGCGGTGGACACCGAGCGATTCGCCGAGGTGGCGGGATTCCTGGACATCCAGGAGCGCGAGGCACGCTGGTGGCGGGATGCGGCGTTGACGTACTTCCAGCAATTCTCGCGGATGCCGATCCCGGCGACGTACGAACAACCGGCGCATCCACTGGCGTATTATCAGCGCATCACTTGTCCCGCCAACCGGAACAAGCCTCGCTGCGACGTCGTTCCCTGATCAACCGCGCATCACCTCTGCGGAGCGTGATGCGGACATGCTCACCTTCTGCGCGCGGATAGCCCCACGATGCCTCGTTCAGCGACACAGGACGCCTACACGCCCCGACCGGAGCACCACTTCACCTTCGGCCTGTGGACCGTGGGCAATCCCGGACGCGATCCCTTCGGCGAAGCCACGCGGCCTCAGATCGGCGCCGTGGAGATCGTCCACAAGCTCGCCGAGCTCGGCGCCTATGGCGTGAACCTGCACGACAACGATCTCATTCCGCGCGACGCGTCCCCGGCCGAGCGCGACAAGATCGTGAAGGACTTCAAGGCGGCGCTCCAGCAAACGGGGCTGAAGGTTCCGATGGCGACGACGAACCTGTTCGGCGATCCGGTGTTCCGCGACGGAGCGTTCACGAGCGTCGACGCGAAGGTTCGCCGCCACGCGCTGCAAAAGACGATGCGGTCGATGGACCTCGGCAAGGAGCTCGGGGCGTTCACGTACGTGTTCTGGGGGGGTCGCGAAGGGACCGAGACGAATGCGTCGAAGGATCCGCAGGAGGCGATGAAGTGGTTCCGCGATGCGCTCAACTTCCTCTGCGAGTACTCGATCGCGCAGGGATACGACTACAAGTTCGCGCTCGAGCCGAAGCCCAACGAGCCGCGCGGCGACATCTTCCTGCCGACGATCGGCCACGCGCTCGCGCTGATCTACACGCTCGACCATCCCGAGATGGTCGGGCTGAACCCAGAAGTCGCGCACGACACGATGGCCGGCCTCGACTTCTCGCACGGCGTGGCGCAGGCCCTCGAGGCGGGGAAGCTGTTCCACATCGACCTCAACTCCCAGAAGCCGGGGCGCTACGATCAGGACCACCGCTTCGGCAGCGAGGACCCGAAGGCCGCGTTCTTCCTCGTGAAGCTGCTCGAGGACTCGAAGTGGTCCGGCATGCGGCACTTCGACAGCCACGCCTACCGCACCGAGGACCAGCAGGGCGTGTGGGACTTCGCCGCCGGAAGCATGCGCACCTACCTGATCCTCAAGGAAAAGGTCGCGCAGTTCAACGCGGACACGCAGATCCAGGGACTGCTCGCCGATCTGGGCGCGCGCGGTTCCAAGGCGGGCGCGCGGTTCAAGTTCTCGAACGAGCTCGCGAAGACGATCCAGAACGAGCAGTTCGATCTGCCGGCGATGCGTGACCACGGCTACGCGTACGAGCGGCTCGATCAGCTGACGATGGAGATCCTGTTCGGAGTGCGCTGACGTGGCCGAGTCGGTCTTCCTCGGACTCGACGTCGGCACGAGCGGGGTGAAGGCGATCCTCGTCGCGCCGTCGGGCGACGTCGTGGCCTCGGCGACGTCGCCGCTGACGATGGCCACGCCGCATCCGGGATGGGCCGAGCAGGACCCCGAGGCGTGGTGGCAGGCGGCGCTCACGTCGATCGCGACGGTCAGGAAGCGCCCCGGTGCACGAATCGCGGCGATCGGGATCTCCGGACAGATGCACTCGTCGGTGTTTCTCGACCGCGCGGGAGAGGTGATCCGTCCGGCGCTGTTGTGGTGCGACGGACGCACGACGGCGGAGTGCGCCGAGATCACGAGTCGCGTCGGCGGCGAAGAGCGGTTGCGCGACCTCGCCTCGAATCCCGCCCTCGAGGGGTTCACGCTGCCGAAGGTGCTGTGGCTGCGCCGGCACGAGCCGGAGGCGTTCGCACGGCTCGCGACCGTGCTGCTGCCGAAGGACTACATCCGCTATCGGCTCACGGGGACACTCGCCACCGAGCCGTCGGACGCGTCGGCCACCCTGATGTACGACACGGCGCGCCTGCGCTGGAGCGAGGAGATCATGCGTGCCGTCGAGTTGCCGACGACGCTCCTGCCCGACGTCGGACCATCAGCGGGAGTGCTCGGACGCGTCAGCGCCGACGCCGCAGCGCTGACCGAGATCGATGTCGGCACGCCCGTGGTCGGTGGGGGAGCCGACAATGCCTGCGGCGCCGCGGGCGTCGGCGCGGTCGCGCCTGGCGAAGTCGTGACGAGCTGGGGGACGTCGGGCACCGTGCTCGCGCCAACGGCGAAGCCGCTGGTCGATCCCCGGCTGCGCGCGCACACCTTCTGTCACGTCGTGCCCGACATGTGGTACGTGATGGGCGTCGTGCTCACCGCCGGCGGCGCCTTCGCATGGTATCAGGACCAACTCGCGCGCGAGCTGGCAGGGATGAGCGACGCGGCGGCGCGCCTCGACGCGGAGGCAGCGTCGGTGCCGCGCGGCGCGGAGGGCGTGACCTTTCTCCCCTACCTTCAGGGCGAGCGAACTCCGCATCGCGACGCCGCTGCCCGAGGTGCCGTGCTCGGGCTCAGCCTGGCGCACACGCGTGCGCATCTCACGCGCGCCGTGCTCGAGGGCATCTGCTTCGCGCTGCGCGACTCGGTGACCATCCTCCAGTCACTCGGATTGTCGCCGAATCATCTGCTGCTCACAGGCGGCGGCGCGAAGAGCGCGCTACTGCGGCAGCTCCAGAGCGAGATCTTCGGGCTGCCGGTGACGACGGTGAATCGCGAGGAAGGGCCGGCGTACGGCGCGGCGCTGCTCGCCGCGGTCGGCGCGGGGGCATTCCCCGATCTCGCGACAGCCGTGCGCGCGACGCTTTCGCGCGCGCCCCTTCAGGTCCCCGACCCCAACGCGCACCTCGACTACGCGCAACCATATGTGCGCTTCCGGCAGTCGTACCTTGCCGCGCGCCCGGATCTCCTCGCTCATGACTGAGCTCACCGCCGAACGGCCCTCGTCGCGGACGGCGGACATCGTGCGGCGATTGCTCGCGTCGCAGGAGACCGGGCTCGTGATCGTCGTGACGCTGTTGACGATCGCGCTGATCGCCCTCGCCGGCTCGCATCTCGACCGACGCACGGGCCTGGAGGTCAACAACTTCTGGAATCCGAACACGCTGGTGCAGACGCTCACCGACGCCAGCTTCTTCGCGATCATGGCGATCGGCGCGACGATGGTGATCATCAGCGGCGGGATCGATCTCTCGGTCGGCTCGATCTACGCGCTGGCCGGCGTGAGCATGGCGCTCGTGCTCCGCGCGATGGGGCCGATGGGAAGTGGAGCGACCGCGTTCGTCGGGATCGTCGTCTGCGTCGGCATCGGCCTGATGTGCGGACTGATCAACGGCATCCTCGTCGTCGGGCTGCGCGTGCACCCATTCATCATCACCCTCGGCTCGATGTGGGTGCTGCGCGGCTTCGCCTTCGTGATCTCGAAGGCGGAGAGCATTCTCGTGCCCCCTTCGCTCACCGACGTCGCCAAGGCGCCGCTCGGTCTCGGCGGCGGACTGTACCCGGTGCCGATGCTGGTGATGCTCGTGCTTACCGTGCTCGGCGCGATCTATCTCACGCGCACGGTGATGGGGCGGCACATCTTCGCCTTCGGCGGCAACCTCGAGGCGAGCCGCTTCGCGGGACTGTCGCTCGGACGGATCCAGATCGGCGTGTTCGCCGTCTCGGGGCTCACCGCGGGGATCTCTGCGTTCCTCGGCGCGAGCTTCTACGGTTCGGCGTCGTCCGGCGACGCACAGGGATACGAGCTGTACGTGATCGCCTCCGCGGTCGTGGGTGGCGCGAGTCTGATCGGCGGGAAGGGAAGCGCCGTCGGTGCAACGCTCGGCGCGCTGCTGATCGTGCTCATCCGGCAGTCGATCCGCACGCTGCACTTCGACCAGAATTACGAGTGGATCGTGATCGGCTGCGCGATCATCATCGCGGTCGTCATCGATCAGTGGAGCACGCGCATGACGGCGCGCCGCTTGACGCAGGCGGCCGAGTCCGCGCGAGCCGCGAAATAACCACACCAACGGGAGAAGGACATGAGTGCAAGGCGTGCAAGCTGGAGCGGTGTCGTGCTGTCGGCGCTGTGCGTCGCGGCGCTTGCCTGTAGCGGCGGCGAGAGCAAGTCGGCCGCGACGGGGGACTCGGCAAGGGCGGGTGGTGCCGCCGGTGCCGGCGGCAAGTCGATCCGGATTGCCATGATCGCGAAGAGCTCCGACAACCCGGTGTTCCTCGCATCACGCACCGGTGCCGAGGCCGCGGCCAAGGAGCTCTCGGAGAAGAGCGGCACGAAAGTCGAGGTCGAGTGGCTCACGCCGCCGAAGGAGGATGGCGAGGTGCAGGCGCAGCGCATTCGGCAGGCGGTGAACGAGGGCGTCGACGCCATCCTCATCTCGTGCTCCGACGCGGGCAAGGTAACCGGCGCGATCAACGATGCCATCGATCGCGGCGTGCAAGTGATGACGTTCGACAGCGACGCGCCGCAGTCGAAGCGCTTCGCGTTCTACGGCGTCGACGACGCACGCGCCGGCCAGCAGACGATGGAAGAGCTCGCGAAGCTCCTCAACGGCAAGGGGAACGTCGCGATCCTCGCGGGGAACCAGAATGCGCCGAACCTGCAGAAGCGCGTTCAGGGCGCGAAGACCGAAGCCGCGAAGTATCCCGGGATCAAGATCGTGGGCGTCTTCAACCACATCGAGACGCCGCAGGATGCCTCGGCCGAGGTGATCAGGGTGAACAACGCGTATCCCGAGATCACCGGGTGGGCATTCATCGGCGGCTGGCCGCTCTTCGCGACGTCGCTGCTGTCCGAGCTCAACCCGGCGAAGCAGAAAGTCGCGTCGGTCGATGCCATCCCCGTGGAGCTGCCCTACATCGAGAAGGGGGTCGTCCCCGTGCTCCTCGCGCAGTCGGTCTATCTGTGGGGTGACGTCGGCGTGCGCACGATCTTCGACAAGATCCACGACAACAAGACACCGGCGAACCCTGTGATGCCGATGGAGCTGGTGCGGGTGTCGAAGGAGAACCTTGGCGACTGGGCGCGGCAGCTGAAGGCGTGGGGCTTCACCGATGTGGATCCCAAGTACCTCGCGCTCCCCGCGGCGTCCGGTGCCGCTGCCGCCGCGCCGTCGCGTACACCAGCGAGCGCACCAGCCGGCAAGCAGTGAACGTCGCCGCCGTCCGGTTCGAGGGAGTCAGCAAGCGGTTCCCCGGCGCGCAGGCGCTCAGCGACGTCTCGTTCGAGATCAGTGCGGGCGCCTGTCACGCGCTGTGCGGCGAGAACGGCGCGGGGAAGAGCACGCTCGGCAAGATCATCGCCGGCATCCATCAACCGGACGGCGGACGGCTGCTGATCAACGGCAGCGAGGTGCACTTCACGACTCCGCGCGATGCGCTCGCGGCGGGCGTCGGCATGGTGCACCAGGAGCTCGCGTTCTGCGACAACCTGAGCGTCGCCGAGAACCTGACGCTGTCGGATCTGCCGGCTCGGAGTGGCATCGTCGATCGCGAGGCAATGCGGCAGCGCGCCGAGTCGATGCTCGCCGAAACTGGCACCGAGCTGGACGTGACGCGCGAGTTCGGCAAGCTCGCCATCGGACAGCGCCAGATGGTGCAGATCGCCGCCGCCGTCGGCGGGGGCGCGAAGATCATCGTGTTCGACGAGCCGACGAGCAGCCTGAGTCAGGCCGAGGCAGAGCGCCTGTTCGCGCTGATCGAGCGTCTGAAAGCGCGCGGCGTGACGTGCATCTACGTGTCGCACCGCATGCCGGAGATCTTCCAGCTCTGCGACGCCGTCACGATCCTGCGCGACGGACGCCACGTCGCCACCCGAGCGACCACCTCGCTCACCGAGTCCGATCTGGTGCAGATGATGATCGGCCGCCCGCTCGCCGAGTACTTCGGCCGCCACAGCGACGCGAGCGCGGGCGACGAGATGCTCCGCGTCGAGGGACTCACCGTGCCGGGCAAGTTCGAGGACGTTTCGTTCTCGCTTCGTGCGGGTGAGATCGTCGGTCTCGCTGGCCTGATGGGGGCAGGCCGGTCGGAGGTCGCCTCGGCGCTGTTCGGGCTCGAGCATCCGTCGCGTGGGCGCATCGTGCTGCGCGGCAAGCCAGTCGAAGTGCGCAGTCCTGCGCACGCGATCGAGCTCGGCATCGGCTACGTGCCCGAGGATCGCAAGCGGCAGGGACTCGTGCTGTCGGCGAGCGGGTTGCACAACACCTCGCTCCCCATCCTCGGCCGACTCTCGCGATTCCGATGGATCATGCGTGCGCGCGAGCGGAGCGTGGCGCGCGAGTACTTCGACCGGCTGCGGGTGCGCACGCCGAGCCTCGACGCGACCGTCGCCGGTCTCTCGGGAGGCAATCAGCAGAAGATTGTCCTCGCGAAGTGGCTGGCGGCGAGCTCGCAGATTCTGATCCTCGACGAGCCGACACGCGGCGTCGACGTCGGGGCGAAGGCGGAGATTCACGCGCTCGTCGGCGAGCTCGCGGCACGTGGAGCGGCGATCCTCGTGATCTCGAGCGAGCTGCCGGAGGTGATCAGTCTCTCGGATCGCATCGTCGTGCTCCGCAGCGGGCGCGTGGCGGGCGAGCTGTCGCGGCGCGAGGCAACCGAGGACTCCGTGCTCCGGCTGATGGCCGGGATCGGGGAGCCGGTGGCCTCATGAACGCGACTTGACAGTTGAATGCCGATCCGTAATTTGACCGCCACCAAGTCATCCGATGACTTGATGTGCAGGGCACGCGCTCCGTACGCCCGGGGTGTCCGTGTACTCGGGACGCCGAGGGTGGGACCACGATGGCGAGAGTGGGCGCTCCGGCATCGTGCGCCGGTCTCCGTTCGTGTCGAGTGAACGGAGGCCGGCGGGAGTCGCCCCAACGCGCCGCCCAGCCACTCGTCTTGACGCCCCCTGTCGGTGTTGCCTGTGACATCACCAATCCGATCCGGCTCACTCGACGCCTGGGCGAAGACGAGCGAATCCCCGAGGGCAGGGGGGTGACAGCGGCCAACCGCTTCCGCAGCGCGCGTCGGCGCGGAGTGTCCGCGGGCCTCGTGATGCTCGCCGCATGTCGTCCGCCGAGTCACGCTGCCCCGAGCGCCGCGGAGCCGGTCTGGGTCGGGACGTGGGCGACGTCGCAGCAGCTCGTGGAGCCCGCGAACATGCCACCGGTGCCCGGGCTCTCGGGCAGCACGCTGCGCCAGATCGTGCACCTCTCGCTCGGCGGACGGCGCGTGCGGATTCGCTTCTCGAATGTCTTCGGCGACGGACCGCTGACGATCGCCGGGGCGATCATCGCACCGTCGCTCGGCGAGAGCCGCATCGACTCGACGGCGCAGCGCAGAGTCACCTTCGGCGGCAACGCGTTGGTCGTCCTCGCCGCGGGCCGCGACACGCTCTCCGATGTCGTGGCGTTCGACGTGGCGCCGCTCGCCAACGTCGCGATCACGACGCGTTTCGGCGCCGTGCCTCCGGCCCTCACCGGACACCCGGGGTCGCGCACCACCTCGTACATCCAGTCCGGCGACGCACTCGCCGCTCCGCTCATGCCGGCGGTGGTATCCACGGCACACTGGTACGTCGTCGCGGGGATCGACGTCCTCGCCGAGCCGCAGAGCGCGGCCGTCGTCGCACTGGGAAACTCGATCACCGATGGCCGCGGCTCGGGAGCGGACCGGCAGAATCGCTGGCCCGACGAGCTGTCACGCCGGCTGCAGGCCGATCCCGAGACGCGTCACGTCGCGGTACTGAATGCCGGCATCGGTGGGAACTGCGTGCTGCGCAACTGCCTCGGACCATCCGCGCTCGCCCGGCTCGAGCGTGACGTGCTGCGGCCGCCGGGTGTGCGATGGGTCATCGTGCTGGAGGGGGTCAACGACATCGGTCAGGCCAAGAGCGCCGCGCAGGCCGATTCGGTCGCGCGCGGCCTCATCGACGCCTATCGACAGATCGTGCAGCGATCGCACGCCGGCGGTATCCTCGCCTACGGGGCGACGATTCTCCCCTTCGGCGGCTCGTTCTACGACGCGCCGTACCGCGAGGAAGCGCGGGCCGCGGTCAACCGATGGATTCGAGCGAGTGGCACATTCGACGCCGTCCTGGACCTCGACGCGGCCCTTCGCGACCCGGCACAGCCGACGCATCTGGCCACGATGGCCGACGGCGGCGATCATCTGCACCCGAACGAGGCGGGCTATCGGATGATGGCCGCCGCAATCGATCTGAGGTTGTTCCGACGCACCCGCTAGCCGTCGAGCGACGCCCCCGTCCTCGACCATCCGCAACGGCTGACCAGGAATCCACGCATGGCCCTCGCACACGAACGATTGTCCGTCGGAGAGAAGGTGGGATACGGCATCGGCGATGCCGCCGCCAACTTCATCTTCCAGACGATGATCATCTTCCAGCTCGCCTTCTACACCGACACGTTCGGGATCACGGCGGCGGCGGCTGGCACCCTGTTCCTCGTCGTCCGCGTGTTCGACGCGGCGTTCGACCCGTTCATGGGGGTGATCGCGGACCGCACGAACACCCGCTGGGGAAAGTTCCGGCCGTGGATCCTCTGGACGGCGCTGCCGTTCGGGATCATGGGGCTGCTCGCCTTCACCACCCCCGATCTCACGCCGGCCGGTAAGCTGGCCTACGCCTACGTGACGTACATCCTCCTGATGATGGTGTACTCGGCGAACAACCTGCCGTACTCCGCGCTGAGCGGCGTGATGACGGGCGACGTCGTCGAGCGGACGAGCCTCTCGTCGTATCGGATGGTCGCCGCGATGGCGTCGCAACTCGTGATCCAGGGGCTGGCGCTGCCGATGGTGCACCGGTTCGGCGCCGGCAACGACGCGCAGGGTTACCGGATCACGATGGGCATCTTCTCCGCGCTAGCCGTCGTCTTCTTCCTCATCACGTTCGCCACGACGCGCGAGCGTGTGCGCCCCGATCCGGCACAGAAGAGCTCCATCCGCCAGGACTTTGCCGACCTGCTGAGCAACGGCCCCTGGAAAGTGATGTTCGCGCTGACGATCATCCTCTTCGTCACGCTCGCGCTGCGCGGCGGCGTGATGGTCTACTTCTTCAAGTACTACGTGGGCCGAGAGGACATGTTCAGCCTGTTCAACGTGATCGGAACCGGCGCGACGATCATCGGCGTCCTCCTCTCGAAACCCGTTGCCGAGCGAGTCGGCAAGCGGCAGCTGTTCATCGTCGGCCTGCTCGGCACCGTCGTGTTCACCGGGGCCTTCATCCTGCTGCCCCCGACCAACCTGCCGCTCATCATCACGACCGAGGCGCTCCGTCAGTTCGCGTACGGCTTCACGATTCCGCTGTTGTGGGCGATGATGGCCGACGTCGCCGACTTCTCGGAGTGGAAGAATCGCCGGCGCGCGACCGCCGTCGTCTTCTCCGCCATCATCTTCGGGCTCAAGGCGGGGCTGGGGATCGGTGGCGCGATCGGTGGCTACCTGCTCGACGCCTACGGCTACGTGCCGAACGCCGTGCAGTCGGAACACGCGCTGCTCGGCATTCGTCTGACGGCGAGCGTCTATCCCGCGATCGCGTTCCTGCTGTGCGCCGTGTGCCTGTGGTTCTACCGCATCGACAAGTCGACCGAGCTGGAGATGTCGACCGAGCTCACGGAGCGGCGCAACGCCTTCCAACCGTCTCCCGTTCCATCCGTGCCATGATGACTCGCCTTCGACCGGTCGCGTTCGCGGCCCTTCTGCTGGTCGGCTGCCACGCCGGATCGGGTACAGGCGCCGGACCAACGTCGGCATCGTCGAGCGGAGGACTCAAGGACGCCTTCCGCGAAGCGTTCATGATCGGCACCGCGCTCGCCCCACAACAGTTCGGCGAGCGCGACACGGCGAGTGTCTCGCTCATCACGCGGCAATTCAATGCGACCACGCCGGAGAACGTGCTGAAGTGGGAGCAGGTGCACCCGCAGCCGGACCGGTACGAGTTCGGTCCGTCGGATGCGTACGTGTCGTTCGGCGAGCGCCACGGGATGTTCGTCGTCGGGCACACGCTCGTGTGGCACAGCCAGACGCCGCGCTGGTTGTTCGAGAATGCGCAGGGCCAGCCGCTCTCGCGCGACGAGCTCCTCGCGCGGATGAAGGAGCACATCGCCACCGTCGTCGGACGGTACAAGGGCCGCATCAGGGGCTGGGACGTGGTGAACGAAGCGCTGAACGAGGATGGCACGCTGCGCCAGTCGCCGTGGCTGCGCATCATCGGCCCGGACTACATCGCCAAGGCGTTCCAGTTCGCGCACGAGGCGGATCCCGCCGCGGAGCTCTACTACAACGACTACAATCTCGACTATCCTGCCAAGCGCGACGGTGTGGTGCGCCTCGTGCGCTCGCTGCAGGCAGCCGGGGTGCCGATCCACGCGGTGGGCAGCCAGGAGCACCTAAAGCTGACGACGCCGTCGATCGCGCTCGTCGACTCCAGCATTCGCATCATCGCCGCGACCGGCGTGAAGGTGAACGTCACGGAGCTCGACATCGATCTGCTGCCGCCGGTGACGCGCACCGCCACCGCGGACGTCTCGGTGCGCGCGGGCCCGGCACCGCAGCTCGATCCGTACAGGTCGGGATTGCCCGATTCGGTGCAGCAGGCGCTCGCCCGCCGGTACGAGGATCTCTTCCGCGTGTACCTCGCGCACAAGGACGTGATCGATCGTGTCACCTTCTGGGGAGTCGCCGATCGCGACTCGTGGCTCAACGGCTGGCCAGTGCGTGGACGCACCAGCTATCCGCTGCTGTTCGACCGCGAGAACAAGCCCAAGCTCGCGTACCAGCGCGTGATGGCGCTGGCTCGCGCACACCCACTCGTACCGTAGGAAAAGCGATGAGAGCGTTTCGACTTCATGCCGCGCTCGCCGCGCTGGCGGTGACGGTCGCCTGTGCCGGCGCCTCCGCGCCGCGCGCGGCGACCACCGTCGCCGCGGCCGGCCCACACGCGGGCGATCCCCGGTTCGACTGGTTCGAGTACGTGGGCGAGGACACCATCTATCGGAAGATGCCGGCGGGGCCGGGCGAGTATCACAATCCGATCCTCGCCGGCTTCTACCCGGATCCGAGCATGGTCCGCGTCGGTGACGACTTCTACATCGTCGTCTCGAGCTTCGCGTACTTCCCCGGCGTGCCGATCTTCCACAGCCGCGATCTCGTGTCGTGGACGCAGATCGGAAATGTGCTCGATCGTCCGTCGCAGCTGAACCTCGACAGCGCGGGGATCTCACGCGGCGTGTTCGCGCCGGTGATCCGGTACAACAAGGGCACGTTCTACATGATCACGACGGTGGTGGATCGCGGCGGCAATTTCTTCGTCACGGCGACGAATCCCGCCGGACCGTGGTCGGAGCCGACGTGGCTCCCCGAGCTCGTCGACGGCATCGACCCGTCGTTCTTCTTCGACGACAATGGCAAGGCGTACGTCGTGAACAACGGCCCTCCCGAGGGCAAGCCGCTCTATCAGGGCCACCGGGCGATCTGGATGCAGGAGTTCGACATCGCCGGCAAGCGCATGGTCGGTCCGCGCAAGCTGATCGTGAATGGTGGAGTGGACCTCTCGAAGAAGCCGATCTGGATCGAGGCCCCGCACATCTTCCGCAAGGACGGCAAGTACTATCTGATCTGCGCCGAGGGCGGCACGGCGGACCAGCACAGTGAAGTCGTATTCCGCAGCGACAGCGTGTGGGGGCCGTATGTGCCCTTCTCGGGAAATCCGATCCTCACACAGCGCCATCTCGACAAGAACCGACCGAACGCGATCGGCACTGCGGGCCATGCCGACTTCGTGGAGACGTCCGCGGGTGAATGGTGGGCCGTTTTTCTCGCGACGCGCGACTACGTCGACAACGTCTACAACACCGGCCGCGAGACCTTTCTCATGCCGGTCAGGTGGGAGAACGGCTGGCCCATCATCACCACGGGCGACCAGACGGTGCCCTACGTGGCGAAGCGCCCGACGCTGCCACCGCAGCCTGCGCCGCCGGTGCCCACGAGTGGCAACTTCACGATCCGCGACGAGTTCGACGGACCCAGGCTCCCGCCGTACTGGCACGTGATCCGGACGCCACGCGTCCAGACGTACGATCTGACCTCCACTCCTGGCGCACTGACGCTGTTCGCGCGCCCCGTCGGCCTCGAACCGACGGGAATTCCATCGTTCGTCGGACGCCGCCAGCAGCACCAACGGTTCTCGGCCACGACCTCCGTTCGCTACGCTCCGAGCCAGGATGGCGCGAAGGCGGGGATCATCGCGTTTCAAAATGACGAGTTCTACTATTTTCTTTCGGTGGCGCGTGTGGCGGGCAGGACGATGGTGCAGTTGGAGAAGCGTGCGGGCGCCCAGACGGGTTCCGCTGGAACGATCGTCGCCTCGGCGCCGGTGGACGCGGCCCAGCCGATCCGGCTGAGGATCCAGGGTCGAGCAGACCGTTACGATTTCCTCTACGCCGCAGGCAACGACCCCTGGCGAACGCTCGCGGCGGATCAGGACGGCAGAATTCTCAGCACCGCCGTCGCGAAAGGGTTCGTGGGGACGATGCTGGGATTGTACGCGACGACCGCTGCACGGTGACCGACACACAAGCACTCACATCGAGCCGAGAGCATGAAGCACTCGTTTGAACCGGTCGTGAAGCAGAGCCTGCCCGACAAGCTGGCGCGGCAGATTCGTGGCACGATCCAGAGCGGCAATTACCGCCGCGGCGATCGTCTCCCGCCGATTGTCGAGATGGCCAAGCGCTTCGAGGTCGGTCAACCGAGCATTCGCGAGGCGCTCAAGAAGCTCGAGGCGATGGGCGTGGTCCAGATCCGTCACGGCTCGGGAGTGTTCGTCACACGCAGCGAGGAAGTGCTGGTGCTGGCGAGTCCGGACTATGCCGGCACCGTGACGAAGAAGCTCCTGCTCGATCTGATTCGCGCTCGCATCCCGATCGAGATCCAGTCGGTCGCCGACTGCGTCAAGAACGCGACGCCGGACCAGGTGCAGGAGCTGAAGCGCATTCTCGCCAGCGCCGGGAAGCATCTCGACGACGACGAGACATTGAACACCGTGAACATGGACTTTCACGGCAAGATCGCCGAAGGGTCCGGCAACTCGGTCACGGCGCAGCTGCTGGCCGTGTTGCACGAGCTCTTCACGGAAGAGCAGCGACTCATTCTCGACATCTTCGGTTCGCGCGAGGACGATCACAAGGACCACGTGCAGATCCTCAAGGCGATCGAGCGGCGCGACGAATCGCTCGCGGTCGAGCGCATGCGGTCGCATCTCGAGAGCGTCCATGCCGCGATCCAGCGCTGGGAGCCGGAGGACCACCCGGTCCAGTGAGCGCCGCTCGCGCCAACGACGGGAGCGCGCGCCGTCCGGACTGAGCCCACCTGGGCCAGTCGCGTGGCGCGGCGCCTGGCAGTATTATCTCCCCGCCGGCGCGGCGCCCGTCCGCCACCGGCGTGCGGCGCCACGCGAGGTGAGTGCCGTCCAGCGTCCCTCACACCGCTCCCCCTCAGTGCCGTCGTCCAGCCCTGAACAGGTCGGCGCTCCGACGCTGCTCACCACGGAGCGCCCGCTCGTGGCGCCCGCCATGCTGCGCCGCTGGATCGTGCGGATCGGGCCGGCGCTCGGGCTCATCGCGATCATCGTCGTGTTCTCGTTGATCACGGACGCGCCTGGCCGGTATCTCTCGGCGTTCAACCTGCGGATCGTCCTGTCCCAGACCGTGATCACCGCGATCGGGGCGATCGGCATGACGATGATCATCGTCAGCGGCGGGATCGATTTGTCCGTCGGCGCGACGATCGCGCTCACCGGTGTCATCACCGCGCTCGGGATCGGTGCCGGATGGCCGCCGTCGCTGGCGGTGCTCGCGGCGATCGTGACGGGCGGTTTCATCGGAGTGTTCAACGGCGCGATGATCACGACCCTCCGCGTCGTGCCGTTCATCGTCACGCTGGGCATGCTCGGCATCGCGCGCGGTGTCGCCAAGTGGCTCGCGCATGAGCAGACGGTGAACGCCCCGGCCTCCTGGGTGAACGATCTCCTCGTCACGTTCCCCAAGCCTGCCTGGCTCGTGCTCCCGATCGGCGTGTGGACGGCGCTCCTCCTCGCCGGGCTCGCCGCGCTGGTGCTCTCGCGCACCGTGTTCGGGCGGCGCGTCTTCGCACTCGGCTCCAATGAAGCCGCGGCCCGTGCCTGCGGTGTGAACACGGGTCGGCTGCGCATCGCCATCTACGGCATCGCCGGCTGCCTGTTCGGTCTGACGGGTGTGATGCAGATGTCCCGCCTGCGCCAGGGCGACCCGACCGTCGCAAACGGCGCGGAGCTCGACATCATCGCCGCGGTCGTCATCGGCGGCGGGAGCCTCAGCGGCGGGGAAGGGAGCATCGCCGGCTCGATCATCGGCGCGCTCATCATGGCCTTCCTGCGCAACGGCTGCCAGCAGATGGGTTGGCCGAACTACATCCAGGAGATCATCATCGGCGTCATCATCGTGCTCGCCGTCGCACTCGATCGTGCGCGCGCGACCTGGGCGGAGCGCTCGGCAGCCGCGGTGCTCGCGTCGGAGGCGTGACGATGACGGCGATTCGCGCCATCGACGCACACGTGCACTTCTGGGATCCCATGGTGCTGCGGTATCCGTGGCTCGCGGGAGAGCCCGCACTCGCCAAACCATTTCGTCCGACCGACTTCGCGCCGCTCACCGCCGGCGAGGTCGACGCCGTCGTCTTCGTCGAGGCCAATCCCGCGCCCGAGCAGGCCGAGGACGAGGTGGCGTGGGTGGAGGAGCTCGCCGACTCGGAGCCGCGCATCGCGGGGATCGTCGCGTTCGTCGACCTGCTCGATGAGCCGCGTCGCACCGCGGCGCTCGGGCACCTGGGTCGGACGCCGCGCGTCGTCGGCGTGCGTCACAACATCCAGCACCAGCCGACTGGCTTCGCGCTGCAACCCGCATTCGTGCGCGGCGTGCAGGCGGTCGGCGAGTCGGGACGGCCGTTCGACCTGTGCATCACCGCGGACCAGCTCGACGAAGCGATCGAGCTGGTGCGTCGCTGTCCCGATGTGACGTTCGTGCTCGACCACTGCGGCAAGCCCGCGATCCGTGACGACGCGTTCGACGGTTGGGCACGCGACCTGGAGCGTCTTGCGTCACACGATTTCGTCTCGTGCAAGATCTCGGGCCTTCTGACGGAGGCGCGCGAGGATCAGCGCACCGCCGAATCGCTCGCACCGTGGATCGCGCAGGCGCGCGCATGCTTCGGCGCGTCCCGTCTCATCTACGGCTCCGATTGGCCGGTGAGCGTGCTGGGTGGCGGGGCAGGGCGCTGGCGGTCCATCGTCGATTCCGTGACGGCCTCGTGGTCAGAGGCGGAGCGGCGGGCGCTCTTCGCCGACAACGCCGCTCGCGTCTACGGTCTTTCGGTTCCCGTTCATGACTGAGCCGAGCGAGCCGGCCACGTTCGGTGGCCGCACCGTCATCGTCACCGGCGGCGGGTCCGGGATCGGTCAGGCGATCGCCACGCTGTTCGGTGCGCGTGGCGCCCATGTCGCGATCCTCGATCTCGCATCGGCCGACGCGACCGTTCAGGCGATCACTGACGCCGGCGGCTCGGCTGTGCACGTTCGGTGCGACGTTTCGAAGCAGGATGACGTGTCAGCCGCCTTCGCCGACGTGCAGCAGCGCTTCGGGCCGCTCGACGTCCTCGTCAACAGCGCCGGCGTCGCGCACGTCGGCACGGTCGAGCAGACGACTGAGGCGGACCTCGATCGCGTCTACGCGGTCAACGTGAAGGGCGTCTACAACTGCCTCAGGCTCGGCGTGACGGCGATGAAGCCACGTGGTGGTGCGATCCTGAATCTCGCGTCGGTCGCGGCGACCGTCGGCATCGCCGACCGCTTCGCCTATTCGATGAGCAAGGGCGCCGTGCTCACGATGACGCTCTCCGTCGCTCGCGACTACATCCACGAGAAGATCCGCTGCAATTGCATCTCGCCCGCGAGGGTGCACACGCCCTTCGTCGATGGCTTCCTCGCACGGAGCTATCCGGGCCGCGAGGCCGAGGTGTTCGATCAGCTCGCGAAGACCCAGCCCATCGGCCGCATGGGCAACCCCAGCGAGATCGCCGAGCTCGCGTTGTTCCTGTGCTCCGATGCCGCGTCGTTCATCACGGGCAGCAACTACCCGATCGACGGCGGCTTCCTCACTCTCAAGATGTGATCGATGAAACTGATTCGCTTCGGTCCCGCGGGCGCTGAGCGTCCCGGCGTACAGCTGCCCGATGGCCGCCGCATCGACGTCTCCGCGTTCGGGGAGGACTACGGCGAGAGCTTCTTCGGGGGCGATGGACTCGAGCGCCTCGCTCGCTGGGTGGAGCGCGAGGGCGCGCGTGCACCCGCCGTTGGCGACGACGTCCGCCTCGGACCGCCGATCCAGCGGCCGAGCAAGATCATCTGCGTCGGCCTCAACTATCGCGATCACGCCAAGGAGTCGGGAATGCCCGTCCCCGCCGAGCCGGTCATCTTCTTCAAGGCGACGACGGCGCTCGTCGGGCCCAACGACGACGTGATCATCCCCAAGGGCAGCACGAAGACCGATTGGGAGGTCGAGCTCGCGGTGGTGATCGGTGCGCGCGCCAGCTACGTGTCGGAGGCGGATGCGACGAAGCACATCGCCGGCTACGTCCTGCACAACGACTACTCCGAGCGCGTCTTCCAGCTCGAGCGCGGCGGCCAGTGGGTGAAGGGGAAGAGCTGCGACACCTTCGCGCCGCTCGGTCCCTTCCTCGCCACGCCAGACGAGATCGCCGACGTGCATGACCTGAAGCTGTGGCTCACGGTGAACGGAGAGCCCAAGCAGGACGGGACCACCCGAGACCTCGTGTTCGGCGTGCCGATGCTCGTCGGCTACATCAGTCAGTTCATGACGCTGCTGCCCGGCGACGTCATCTCGACCGGCACGCCGGCAGGAGTCGCGATGGGTCACAGGCCCGTGCGCTTCCTTCACCCGGGCGACGTCGTGGAGCTGGGGATCGACGGACTCGGCTCCTCGCGCCAGCGGTTGCGGGCATACGCGTGAGCGAGCGGCGCTCACCGACGATCACCCAGGTCGAGGTGCGCGACGTGCGGTTTCCCACGTCGCGCGGCTTGGACGGGTCCGACGCGATGAACGCCGATCCGGATTACTCCGCGACGTACGTCATCCTGCACACCGATGCGGCCGATGGTCTCCAGGGACACGGGCTCACCTTCACGATCGGTCGCGGCAACGAGCTGTGCGTCGCCGCGGTGCGGGCGTTGGCGCCGTTCGTCCTCGGGCTCTCGCTCGACGAGATCGCCGCCGACATGGGCGGGTTCTGGCGTCGCGTCGTCGGCGACAGCCAGTTGCGCTGGGTCGGGCCGGAGAAGGGTGTCATCCATCTCGCGACCGCCGCCGTCGTCAACGCGGTGTGGGATCTCTGGGCGAAGGCCGCGGGAAAGCCGCTCTGGAAGCTCCTCGCCGACATGTCGCCCGAGGAGATCGTGCGGTGCGTCGACTTCCGCTACATCACGGACGCGCTGACGCCGGAAGAGGCGCTCGCGATCCTGCACCGTCACGCGCCCACGCGCGCGCAGCGCGAGCGCGAGCTGCGCGAGAGCGGCTATCCGGCGTACACCACTTCCGCCGGCTGGCTCGGATATTCCGACGAAAAGATCCGCCGACTCTGTCGCGACGGGATGGCCGACGGGTGGTCGCACTTCAAGATCAAGGTCGGGCGTGACCTCGCGGACGATGTGCGCCGCGCGGCGCTCATCCGCGAGGAGATCGGTCCCGACCGGAAGCTGATGGTCGACGCGAATCAGGTGTGGGAGGTGAACGAGGCGATCGACCACATGCGTGAGTTGGCCCGGTTCGATCCGTGGTGGATCGAGGAACCGACGAGCCCCGACGACGTGCTCGGGCACGCCGCGATCGCGCGCGCCATCGCGCCGATCGGCGTCGCCACGGGTGAGCATTGCCAGAACCGCATCGTGTTCAAGCAGCTCATGCAGGCCAACGCGATCTCCTTCTGTCAGATCGATGCATGCCGGCTCGGTGGCGTGAACGAGGTGATTGCCGTCCTACTCCTGGCCGCGAAGTTCGGCATCCCCGTCTGTCCGCATGCCGGTGGCGTCGGCCTGTGCGAATACGTCCAGCATCTCTCGATGTTCGACTTCGTGTGCGTGAGCGCCTCGATGGAGGATCGCATCATCGAGTACGTCGACCACCTGCACGAGCACTTCCTCGACCCTGTCGTGATTCGCGCCGGACGCTACATGCCGCCGACGGCGCCGGGCTACAGCATCACGATGCGCGCCGAGAGTCTGGAGGAGTACGCCTATCCGGATGGCGCCGCGTGGTCGGGCGTGGCCCGCTCCTCTATTCCGGCGATCGCACGGTGACGGCGACCGCGACGCCCACCACGATGCGCGCCGCCGTGCTCGTCGACGTGGCGCGAATCGAGGTGCGCGACGTGCCCGTGCACCAGCCAGCCCCACACGAGGTGCTCGTCCGCGTCGAGGCGGTGGGACTCTGCGGCACCGATCTGCACATCGTGGCCGGTCACGCGAACTACAACACGGACGATCACGGTCGCGTCCTTCCCCTCGCGGTCGCGCCGCAGATCCTCGGCCATGAGATCGCTGGTGTGATCGAGGCGATTGGGAGCGCCGTTGCCGATGCAGCGCCGGGCGATCGCGTGATCGTCGATCAGGGTCGCACGTGCGTGAGCGAGCGCCGCGCCACACGCTGCGAATACTGCCGGACGGGCGACTCGCATCAGTGCGAGCAGTACGCCGAGCACGGCATCACGGGCCTGCCCGGCGGGTTCGCCGAGCTCGTCACCGTGCCCGCCGCGAACACCGTGCGGGTGACGACGAATCTGCCGGCCGAGCAGGCGGCGTTGGCCGAGCCGCTCGGTTGCATCGTGCACTCGAGCGAGATGATCTCTCGTGCTGCCGCGCGCTATCCACTCGGTCGGCGCGGCGGGTCCCACGGGGTGCGCTCGATCCTCGTCTGCGGAGGCGGACCGGCGGGTCTGCTGTTCGTACAGTACCTCCGCAACGTGCTCGGCTACGACGGCGTGCTCCTGCTGAGCGAGCCGAACGCCGCCAAGCGCGCGCTCGCCGAGCGGTTCGGCGCCACCACGATCGACCCGTCGAGCGGCGACGTCGTCGAGGCCGTCGCCGAGCTGACCCAGGGGCGCCGCGCCGAGCTCCTCGTCGAGGCCACCGGGTCGGGCGCGCTGTTCGGCACCATCCCGTCGCTCGTGCGCAAGCAGGCCACGATCCTGCTGTACGGCCACGGCCACAGCGGCGTCGACCTTGGCGTGTTGAATCGTGTGCAGTTTCTCGAGCCGACGTTCGTGTCGCCGGCAGGCGCGTCCGGCGGGCACGCGGCCGACGGCCGACCGCTCACGTATGCGCAGGCACTCGATCTCATCGAGCGGGGAACGATCGACGTGGCCTCGCTCATCACTCACCGCTATCGCTCGCTCGATGCCGTGCCCGCGGCATTCGGGGGTGATCACCGGCGCCCGGATTACGTGAAAGGTGTGGTCGTCCTCTAGCTCTGCTGCTTCCTCGGGCCGCCCTGTACATTCCCGGCCGTTGCTGGCCGATCCACGACGTTCGACCTCGCCACTCTGGAGACTCTCGTTGACAACGACTCGACGCTCGGGGACAGCCGCAGTGCTGATCGCGCTCGCGGCCGCGTGCAGTGGCGGTGCAGACGCCGGCTCGAAGCAGCCCGCGGCCGGCGCGAGCGGTAGTGCCGGCAAGACGTTCACCATCGCCGTCGTGCCGAAAGGCACGACGCACGAGTTCTGGAAGACCATCCACGCCGGCGCGATTCAGGCGGCGCAGGAGCTCACCGCGAGCGGCGACACCGTCAGGATCATCTGGAAGGGTCCGCTGCGGGAGGACGATCGCGAGCAACAGGTGCAGGTGGTCGAGGGCTTCACCTCCCAGGGCGTCTCGGGGATCGTGCTCGCCCCGCTCGACAATCGCGCCCTCGTGCGTCCCGTCGAGGAAGCGAAGGCGGCCGGCGTGCCGACGGTGATCTTCGATTCGGGCCTCGAGTCCGATCAGATCGTGAGCTTCGTCGCCACTGACAACTACAAGGGCGGCGAGCTCTGCGCCGAGCGACTCGGCTCGCTGCTCAGCGGCAAGGGAAAGGTGCTCCTGCTCCGATACCAGGAAGGCTCGGCGAGCACGACGGAGCGCGAGAAGGGCTTCGCCGACAAGATGAAATCGGCCTACCCGGGGATCACCCTCGTCTCGTCGGACCAGTATGCCGGCGCCACGCGCGAGACGGCGAAGCGAACATCGGAGAACCTGCTCAATCGCTACGGAAACGAGCTCGCGGGGATCTTCACGCCCAACGAGTCGTCGACCGACGGGATGCTGCTCGCGCTCCAGGACATCGCCAAGGCGGGGAAGATCCGTCTCGTGGGATTCGACGCGAGCAAGTCCTTGCTCGATGCCATGCGCGCGAAGCAGCTCGATGGCGTCGCCGTGCAGAATCCGATGAAGATGGGCTATCTCGCGGTGAAGACCATGGTCGCGCATCTGAAGAACCAGCCCGTGGAGAAGCGCATCGACACCGGCGTCTCCCTCGTCACACCGGAGAACATGGACCAGCCGGCGTCGAAGGAGCTCACCAATCCACCCGTCGACCGGTATCTGAGCGGACAGTGACGGCGGGTTTGCAGGTCACCGGCATCGCGAAGCGCTACGGCGCCACCATCGCGCTCGACGGCGTCGATCTCGCCGTACGTCCGGGAGAGGTACTGGCACTGCTCGGTGAGAACGGAGCGGGGAAGAGCACGCTGATGAACGTCCTGTCCGGCGAGGTGCAGGCCGATCGCGGCGAGATGCATCTCGACGGCCAGCCCTTCGCCCCATCGGCCCCGAGCGACGCGCGCCGCCGAGGCGTGGCGCTGATTCACCAGGAGCTCTCGCTCTGCCCGCATCTCTCCGTCACCGATAACGTCCTGCTCGGAAACGAGGTGTCGCATCGCGGGTGGATCGATCGTTCTGCGGCGAGAGCTCGCGCCCGCGCGCTGCTCGACGAGCTGCCGCACCCGGAAATCCATCCCGACAAGCGGCTGAGCGACCTCTCCCTTCCGGCGCGTCAGATCGTCGAGATCTGTCGCGCGCTCGCCGGCGATGCGCGCGTGCTGCTCATGGACGAGCCCACGAGCAGCCTTCAGGGCTCGGATGTGGACCGGCTGTTCGCGCTGATTCGCCGGCTCGCCGCGCGTGGCATCGCGATCGTGTACATCAGCCACTTCCTCGAGGAGGTGCGCCAGATCGCCGATCACTACACGGTGCTTCGCGATGGCCGCAGCGTCGGCAGCGGAACGATCGCCAGCAGCACGAACGAGCAGCTCATCACCATGATGGTCGGGCGCCCCGCGGAGGGGTTGTTCCCCACGCGGCATCCGCCCCGAGATCCCGAGGTCTTGATGTCGGTGCGCGGACTGTCCGCGCCCCCTCGCCTGCACGAGGCGAGCTTCGACCTGCGCGCCGGGGAGATCTTCGGCATCGCGGGTCTGCTCGGCTCGGGCCGCACCGAGCTCGTTCGCGCGTTGTACGGTCTGGACACCGCCGCTGCCGGGACCGTGACGCTCCACGGTTCCCAGCGTCCAGCGCGCCAGGCCAGTGCGGGAGAGCGCGTGCATCAGGGCGTCGGCTACGTGAGCGAGGATCGCAAGGGCGAAGGGCTCGCGCTGCCGCTTTCCATCGCCGACAACCTCTGCGCCACGCGACCGCAGCGCTCTCGCGCGGGCATCCTCGACCTCGCGCGTCAGACGGAGCGTACTCGCCACTGGATCCGCGAGCTGCGCGTGCGCGCGCGCTCCGAGTCGCAGGCGGTACGCTCGCTCTCGGGCGGCAACCAACAGAAGGTGGCGATCGGTCGGCTGCTGCATCAGGACGCCGACATCCTTCTGCTCGACGAACCGACGCGCGGCATCGACATCGGCAGCAAGGCCGACGTGTACGAGATCATCGCGCGACAGGCCGCCGCGGGCCGCGCCATCCTCATCGTCAGCTCCTATCTCCCCGAGCTGTTCGGGCTGTGCGACCGGCTCGCCGTGATGTGCCGAGGTCGGCTCTCACCCGCTCGGCCGATCGCCGAGTGGACGCCCGAGCGTGTGCTCGCCACGGCGATCGGCGAACCGGCAGCGTGACGAACGCCTCTCGACCACATCCCAATGTCCAGTCGATCGCCTGACCCGAATCGCGCTGCCTCGACGAGCGGCATCCGTCGCGAGCCATTCGGAACCACTGCCGACGGACGTGCCGTCGAGCGCTTCACGCTGGCGTCTGCGAGTGGAGTCACGATCTCCGTGCTCTCGTTCGGAGGGGTGATCCAGTCGATCCTGGTGCCGGACCGTTCGGGCAAGCCCGTGGACGTCACCCTTGGCTACGACACGCTTGCCGAGTACGAGAAGGACAAGAGCTACCTCGGCGCGCTCGTCGGACGCTACGCCAATCGGATCCGCGCCGGTCGCTTTTCTCTCGACGGACGGGACTTCACGCTCGCGCAGAACGCCGGCGGCAACCATTTGCACGGCGGCACGCGCGGGTTCAACAAGGCGGTATGGACCGTCGAGCCGTTCGAGGACGGCGACGACCTCGGCCTCGCGCTCCAGCACGTGAGTCCCGACGGTGACGAGGGATACCCCGGCACGCTGCGCGTGCGCGTGACGTATCGCCTCACTACGAATGGCGAGCTTGCGATCGATTTTTCGGCCACGACCGACGCCGCTACGCCGGTCAATCTCACCCAGCACGCCTACTTCAATCTCGCTGGGTCCGGGTCGGGGGACATCCTCGGCCACGTGCTCGAGCTGAACGCCTCGCGATTCACGCCCGTCGACGCGACGCTCATCCCCACCGGCGAGCTGCGCAGCGTGCGGGGGACCCCGTTCGATTTCTCCACGCCGGAGACCGTTGGCGCGCGCATCGGCGAGGACGACGAGCAGCTTCGCCTCGCGGGTGGCTACGATCACACCTTCGTCCTCGATCGTAGCGCGGCCAACGAGCTGGCACTCGCGGCACGGCTCACCGATCCGACGAGCCGCCGCGGGATCGACATCTACACCACCGAACCGGGAATCCAGTTCTACACCGGCAATTTTCTCGACGGCACCGTCATGGGAAAGGGAGGCGTGCCGCACCGGTATCGCTCGGGTCTCGCGCTCGAGACCCAGCATTTCCCCAACTCGCCGAACGAGCCCGCTTTTCCGTCTACGATTCTGCACCCCGGTACGGAGCATCGCTCGCGCACCGTCTATCACTTCGTCGTGCGCGACTGAGTCTCGCCGAAGCGTTCGCTCGACTTGCCACCTTTTCGCCCGCTCGCTCGATGCACATGACCTTCCGCTGGTTCGGGCCCGACGACCCGATCCCGCTCGCGAACATCCGGCAGATCCCAGGCGTGACGGGAATCGTCTCGGCGCTCTACGACGTCGCCATCGGCGACGAGTGGCCCAAGTCCAAGCTCGAGCGCCTTGGCGAGATGATCGATCGGCACGGAATGCGGTTCTCCGTCGTCGAGAGCATCGCCGTGCACGAGGACATCAAGCTCGGGCGTCCCACGCGCGACCGGCTGCTCGATCAGTATTGCGCGAGCGTGCACGCGATGGGCGAGCTGGGCATCCCCGTGCTCTGCTACAACTTCATGCCCATCTTCGACTGGACGCGCACCGATCTCGCCGAGGTGCAGCCGGATGGATCGACGGCCCTGTCGTACGACGACCGCGCGCTGTCTCGCATCGATCTCTCTCACGGCACCGGCGATCTGCCCGGATGGTCCGCGGCCTACGACGCGACGACGCTCCAGGCGCTGCTCGCCGCGTACAAGGAAATCGATGCCGAGCGCCTGTGGGAGAATCTCGCGTACTTCCTCGAGCGGGTCGTGCCTGAGGCCGAGCGCGCTGGTGTGCGCATGGCCATCCACCCGGACGATCCACCCTGGTCGATCTTCGGCCTGCCGCGCATCATCACCAGCGGCGCGGCGTTCGAGCGGCTGATCGATCTCGTCGACAGCCCCTCCAACGGCGTCACCTTCTGTACCGGCTCGCTCGGCGCCGATCCGAACAACGATCTGCCGACGATTGCGCGAACCATCGGTGGCCGAGGGCGCCTCCACTTCGCGCACTGCCGCAACGTCGCCATCACCGGCGAGCGTCGGTTCCACGAGGCGCCGCACCCCTCGCGCTTCGGCGACGTGCCGATGCGCGACGTGCTCGCCGCGCTGGTCGACGTCGGCTTCACGGGCCCGATGCGCCCCGATCACGGTCGCATGATCTGGGGCGAGCACGGGCGAGCGGGCTATGGCCTGCACGACCGGGCACTGGGTGCGATGTACCTCCAGGGACTCTGGGAAGGACTCGAGCGCGCGTGACGACACGCGACCGGCGCGTCGGTCATCTTGTCCGACCCTTCGCGCCGGTCTAGATTCGCCGCTCCTTCCACGCGAGCGGCAACCTGGCTCCCCCTGGCTCCATCGAAGATCCAACGGCTTTCACTCCGGCCAACGCCGGTTCGAAGGAGGACGACGAGCGCGGCA
>Ga0066652_100000247_pt1 | contig 27719 bp, 22 predicted proteins | sample GraSoiAngelo_101_FD_71413 | JGI IMG/M metagenome (GOLD analysis project Ga0066652, IMG submission 71413) | Grasslands soil microbial communities from the Angelo Coastal Reserve, California, USA - 14_0903_02_30cm | ecosystem: Environmental > Terrestrial > Soil > Grasslands | place: USA... | reverse complement strand
CCTCGAGAACGACGCGGTCACGGGGGTCGCCCTGGCGCGTGGGGAGGTGGTCCGCGCAGACACCGTCGTCGTTGCGACCGGCCGATGGACGCAGGATTTTCTCGCTCCACTCGGCGTGGACGTCCCGCTCGCGCCCGTGGAGAGCACGGACTCCAAGGCGGTTGGTCTCCTCGTCACAGCGCTACCGGCGGCGGGGCCTCCGCGAACGGTCCTGCATAGCCCCGAGGTCAACTGGGCGCCCCGGCCTTCGGGGTATGCCGTCCTTGCGAGCGGCAGCGCGGATCGCGTGATCGCGCGCGATCGCTCGCCTGAGACCGTCGTGGCTACGGCTGGCGCGCTCATGGAGCGGGCGGCGGATTTGAGCTCACGCTTCGCCGGTGCGAGCTTCGAGCATGCGCGGATCGGCTTGCGCGCCCTCCCGATCGACGGAGTGCCAGTCTGCGGTTGGATCAAACCGATCGGCGGTCTCTATGTTGTCGTGACGCATAGCGGGATCACCCTCGCTCCGCTCCTGTCTCGGCTGGTAGCGGAGGAGATCGTCGCCGGAGTGGAAGCATCCGTCCTCAGTCCGTTCCGGCCTTCGCGGTTCGATAGCCCCGCCGGCAAGTGCGCCGCCACCGGCTGACCGGCCAGCACGTTCAGCGGCGACCGGCCAGACCACCCACCTTCCGGACGATTGGGCGGCTCAGCCAGGCGCCGACCGGGCCGAGGTCATCCCGAGCAAGCCAGTGCAATTCCTGCACTCCGCGGAGTGATCCGGCCCATGCGCGCACGCTGACCCGATCTTCTCCCCGGCTGGGCAAGACGGCTCCGATGTCGCGCTCGTCCAGCCACTTCCGCCCCTCCTGAGCCGACGTCTCACCGATCGGTTGCCCGGAGAGGTCCCGATAGCAGAGACGAACGACGTCGAGACCGTTGGCGCCGGCGAAGAGACGGAACACGCTGCTGACCCGCGCGTTGACGTCCAGAACCTTGTACGTACCGTCACGACTGTCGTAGCGCCATCCGATCCCAACACAGCCGCGATATCCCAGCGCCGTCATGAAACGGTACGTCTGACTCGCAACCGTGTCGTTCGACGCACACACCGCCAACGACGCGGTTGCCGTCGATGACAATTGTCGGAGCTTCCTGCCGGTGAACACGACTCCGTGCCCGTCGCCGCGTCCGAAATAGCCGTTACACATCCAGACGTTTTCGACGCCGCCCGGAATGTACTCCTGCAGTACGAAGTTCCATGATGCACGCGACATCGTTTCCTGAATCGCGTGTTCCAGCTCGGGCCGGGATCGAGCGATCCCTTTTGAGTAACGACCGGGCAGATACGGATCGGCAGGCTTCACGACCACTGGAAATCCCGTCTCTGCCACGAATTCATCGACCTCTGCGCGAGAGGTTGGTCGCGCCGTGATCGGGGCGGGGATGTCATGGTCGATCGCCAGCTTGTGCATCTCCCACTTGTGCAGCAACCTCTCCACAACCGGTGAGGTGGACCGTGGGAACCGCCAATGGTCGATCAGATGATCGCCGTTGCGCTCGAGGAAGGTCGCGAGCCAATCGCTGGGCGTCAACACGATCGGGCGCGAACCGTGTTTCTTCGCGAGTCTGTCTCCCAGCTCTCGAAAGAAACCAACCGACTCCAGTTCGGATCGGTCGAAGAAATCCCACCGTACCTTCTCTTCCCAATAGCGCGACGAAGAGACAGGTGAGAATGACGTCGCCTCCGGCGCAACGAGATAGACCGAAACTCCGAGACGGCCGAGCGTACGTGCAACGGCGAGGGCGCCATAGCCGTCAAAGCCGACCGCGACAGGTACTCGGGTGTCGATCAAGGTCTAACTGGGTGAACTTCCGCGGCGACCTCGTCGCCGTACCAGGCGACGAGGTCGTCCAGGGAGAAGACCCCGTGGTTCTGGGGAGTTGGGAGATCCGCCAGATCGGGTCCCTCCAGTCGCTCGCCTACGAGGTAGACCTTGTTCATGACACGCTGCGCCCACGAGATGACCTCATTGATCGTCGGTGTCTCCACACCGGCGATGTCCGCGAGCGCGCGGGTGACCGCCAGCCCATACGGAACATCCTCGGTGAGGTAGCGGTATTGGAAGTTCGGAGTGAATTCCCCGGGCGCTGCCTCGATCATCGGTGCCCGTCGCGCTTGAATGGGCCCGGTTCGAAAACACGTGGCAACCGTGCTCGGGTCGGCGGTCACGTCAGCGTACGACGCTCGCAGCCAGTCGTGCACGGATTGGACCTGGTCGAGTCGCAGCGCCCCCTTGGTCCGAGCCCTCAGCGCATGGGCGACGGCAATCGCCTCCCGAGACATGCGTTCGACGATCTCTCCCATCTGGTCGGTCGCGGCTGCGTACAACCAGGGGACCGACTCGTGGTCGTACGGCTTGCCGCTCCACGACCGAAAATGCCCGTACATGAGGCCGGGATGGATGAACTGGCCCTGGTTGCCGAGAGTCAGACTCAGGAAACTCGCTGCGGGCACGAGCCGGGTTCCGAAGAACTGGGACAGCCTGGGTGCCAGATCTCGCTTGAAGTCGGCCGGCAGCGATGCGAGCGTCGCCTCTGCCTTCGCTGCGCCGATGTTCACGACTTCGCCGGGCTTCACAACGCGCGTCGACCAGGGGAGCGTCTGCAGCCCAAAAATCGTCCGGCGTCTCTCGCCGCGACGAGGAAGGTCCCGCGCCGCCTCGAACTCGAACCCCCCTCGCGTCGCCAAGCATCCAACTGGGGTTGCATCGCCGAGATGCGTCCCGATCCGGCGAAGGACCCCAGCGTGAACAAAGGCGGGCACGGCGAGCAAGACCATGTCGGCGTTCGGGATCACCTCCGCTGGATCTGAGGAGATCGTTCGCAACCGATCCGCCTCGGCGCTGATGACCCCCGTCGAGCGGAGGCCGCCACGCGATAGGCCGCGGCGAAGGAGGTCGGCTCTCTCCGGCGAGCTGACCAGCCAGTCGATGTGCCCAGCGACGCGCTTGGAGAGGACCACCGCCAGAGCGTGGCCGGCGTTGCCGCCCCCGCAGATCGTGAGGACGCGGGTTTGGTCCGCTGCTGTACCTGGTGTCTCGCTCATCGGGCGCCGAAGGCCTCCGTCTTGAAACGGGCGATCATCTCTGGGATCGGCGCGCGCCGACCTTTGTCTTAGTTCGCCGAACTCGGACATACGGTCTACCGGTATTGATTCTTTCGCCACAGATGATCGAACACCCGCCTCAACGGGCCGCCTCATCGACTTACTAGAGCGGCTATCTGTCGCTCATTTCGCGGGGGTCGTCGCCGGGGGCAGCTCGCCTTCGCGGGGCGCCTCCGCGGCGACCCGCCGGCTCATGAGTCTCGCGCGAATCGCTCGCAGGAGCCCGAAGAGCTCCGCGGTCATCCTCGGGGCGATCACGCCGAGCGCCCCGACGTAGATCCCGACGGCGAGCACGCCCTCGAGGCCGAGGAGCGCCACGCCCAAGCCCGTGCTGTGGCTGTCGGCGTTGACGACGAGGTGCTCCACCGGATACAGGATGATTGCCATGGCCGCCGCGGCCGCAGCCGGCGGCCAGATCTCGTGGAGCATCCGGCGGCCCGGCAGCTGGATCACGCCGCTCGCCTTCCGCAGCGCGTAGGCGGCGGCCACCGCGGCGCTGGCGGAGACACCGACCGCCACCGCGGTGAGACCGAGCGGGAGGAGGGCGAGCATGAAGATTGGGCCGCTGACCGCCGAGAGCAGGTTCATCTTGGGAAGGATCTCCGGACGACCCGCCCCCTTCAGTGCCTCGGAGCAGAGCGAGAACATGGACCGGCAGCCCGTATACCCGGCCAAGGCCATCGTTACGTAGCCCGCGGGCCGCCAGGTGTCGCCGAGCAGCACGACGGCGGCGGGCTCGCCCAGCGGGATCAGCACCAGTCCGAGAGGCATGCCGATCAGGCACACCGCACGCAGCGAACGGACGAAGGCGCGGCGCAGGCGCTCGGGGTTGTGGGCGATCCTGGCGAATGCCGGGAAGAGGACGTACGAGCCGGAGCGGACCATCAGGTCGTACGGCCTCAGCCCGAGCCGGTTGGCGTAGGTGTACTGCCCGAGCGACGCTGTGCCTATGAGCCCGCCGACCACCGCCCGCTGAAGCTGCCCCCCGGTCACCCCGACGATCTGGCCGGCGATCACGTGGCGGCCGTAGCCGACCATCTCGCGCCACAAGCCGAATGAGGCGAGCCGCAGTCGCGGGCGCCAGCGCGCGAGGGCCCAGGCCGCGACGACCATGATCGCCATTTGCGCCGTGTTTCCGAGGACGAGCCCCCAGACCCCCATCCCGAGCTCCAGCGTCACGATCGAGACGGCGCCGAACGCGATGATGCCCAGTGGCTCGACGAGGACCCGGCGGAGGATCGAGAAGCGCCTCTGCATCAGCGCGTCGGGCACCGAGGTGGCCGAGCGGAGCAGGATCCAGCCGGCGGTGACCGCCGCCACGGTCGCGATCGTATGGCTGCCGAAGAAAAGCCCCACCAGAGGGGAAGCCGCGAGCGCGATGAGGCTAAGGATGAAGCCGGCGAGCAGTGTCGCGACCACCGCCGTGTTCGCCGCCTCCTGGAGCCGATCGCGCCGGTGGATCAGCGCCGCCATCATCCCCGAGTCGGCGAACAGCCCGCCGGTGGTCACGAGTATCGATCCTGCCGCCAGCTGTCCGAACTGCGTCGGCGTCGCAAGCCGCGCCAGCACGATGTAGATCGCGAGATTCATGAGCTGGTTGACGACCCAGCCAAGGCCGGTGAGGCTCGACGCGCGGACGACCGTCGGGGTGAGCCCGCCCGCTTCGTCCGGTCCGCTCATCGGCCGCCCCACGCCTACAGGTACCTGTACGCGACGGTGCCCGCGATGCGCGTGGCGAGGAGGGGTGTGCGCTTCCAGGCGCGGGCCGGGAGCCAGTCGTCGTCGTGCGCCAGCCGCCAGGCGAGCCCGATCGACCGCTCCGGATCGCCGCCCCCCTCGCTCGCGTCGGCGCGCGACGGGTACATGTAGCGGAACCTGGCCGTCGGCTCCCCGCTCCACCGGCGCTTGAACTCGGCCAGCGAGCTTCCCTTAACTGCGAGCCCGAGGTCGAGGTAGCCGAAGCGCTCCTCCATGCAGAGCTGGATCGTGCGCCAGTAGAGAGCGTGGTTGGGACGCAGGTCGTAGTAGCGGTCGTCGCTCCCGTTGTAGAGCAGCTCCGCGCCCGCGCCCCAGAAGTGGAAGATCCCGCCGGCGACCGGCCGCCCCTCGTGCTCGACCAGCATCAGCCTGAACACGCGCTGCGGCTCGAGCAGGCGCATCGAGACGGAGAGCTGCCGGTAACTGCGCGGAAGGATGCGATGCTTCTTCATCGTCATCAGGTACAGGCGGTAGAAGCTCCGCAGGTCCTTTGTCGAGCGCCCCTCGCGCACTACCAAACCGGACCGCTCGGCCTTCGCGATGTCGCGGAGCCGGCTCTTCGAGTGGCTCTTGACGCGGTCCAGGAACGAAGCGTCGTCGCCGGGGAGCGGGATCCGCCACGACGGTGGATCGTCCGTGTGCGAGGCGAGGCCGGGGACCATCGACTCGTATCCGCTGACCAGCGAGTAGACGGTCAGCCGGTCCGCGCGACCCTCCCGGACGAGCTGGCACGCCGCGTCGATGAGCGCCGCCTCCTGCTCGCGCGACCCGGCGAGCGGTCCCCCCGATCTCGCCATCGGCAGCGAGTTGAGCCGTGAGCCGGAGACCAGCCCCCCGCGCTCGACCAGGGGCATGACGCCCGTGATCGCGCCGTCGGGACCCCGCATCGCCATGTAGACGGGGCGGAACCGGTACGCCGCCCGAAGAATGGTCGCCCAGGGCGAGAGGTGATAGGCCGTCGCGCCGGGCCGATCCCCCACGAAGGCGTCCCAGGCCTCGCCAGGGGTGGGATCAACCTCGATCGAAGCGGTCACGACTTACAGTATCTTCGGCGCTGCGGCCGACGGTCCGCGTGCAATGGACGCTCTGGTAACTGACGCGCACGAGAGGGCAGTCGTGGCGGGCCTTCGCGGGCTGGGCATCAGCGGCGTCGCCGTAACAGCGCTCGCGCCGAGCTGGAGCGGCGCGGGGCTCTGGTCACGCTTCGCCACCGACCGCACGGTGGGGCCGGACCCGGGGCGCGATCCCGCGGGGTTCGCGGACGAGGTGGGGCGGGTGAGCGCTGCCCGGGGCGCGATGGTGGTCTACCCCGGCCGCGAGGAGGCGATCGAGGCACTGCTCGATCACTGGGACACGCTGCCGCGCGGGGTCGTCATGCCCTATCCCTGGCCGGCGCCGCTCAGGGCGATCCGCGACAAGACCCGCCTTCCGGAGCTCGCAGGAGCCGCGGGGATCCCGACGCCGGCGACGCGGACCGTCGCGGCTGCGGAGGCGCTCGCCGCCTCGCCGCCGGAGTTCCCGTGCATCGTGAAGCCCGGGGACCCCGTGGGTCGCCTCAAGAGCGCGCACCTCGTTCGCGGGCCCGATGAACTCGACTCGCTTCTTCGCCGCCGGCGCGTCCCGCCGGACGAGCGGGTGCTGGTGCAGGAGTGGGCACGGGGGCCCGTTCTCTCGCTCGAGGTCGTTCTCGGCCGACGCGGCGAGGTGGTCGGCCGGTTCCAGCAGAGGACGGAGCGCACGTGGCCGGTCGCCGCCGGGTCGATCGCCTTCGGGACGAGCGTTCGGGCCGATGAGGAACTCGTACGGCGCGCCGCGAGGATGCTCCGCGACGCAGGCTATTGGGGCCTGGCCCAGCTCGACTTCGTCGCGACCGTGGAGGGGCCGGTCCTGGTCGACGTGAACCCGCGCTTCTACTCCTGCCTTCCGCTCGCGATCGCCTGCGGGGTCAACCTACCAGCCGCCTGGCACGCGGTGGCGCTCGGCGGTGGAGCTCGCTGCCCGGAGGCCTATCCCACCGGGGTCAGCTTCAGGTGGCTCGAAGGCGACCTGGTGGCAGCCGCGCGCGGCTCTCCGAAGCGCCTGCTGAGGCGCGCGCCGCCGCCACGAACCGGATCGATGTGGGCCTGGCATGACCCGCTGCCCGGCATCGTCTTGGCCATCGGGGTAGTGGGAAGCCGCGTGAGGCGGACAATCCGGCGGCTTCTTCGGACGTGAGGCGCTTCAGTCCCTTGAGACGGACAGCGGGCTGGACGTCACGAAACCGCGAAACGGGAGCGGGGAGCGACGTGCTCGTCCTCTGCTACCACGCCATCAGCGATCGCTGGGACGCCGACATCGCTGTCACGCCCGAGCGGCTGGAACGGCAACTGGCCCTCCTCGTTCGCCGCGGGTACCGGGGCATGACCTTCACGGACGCGGTCACCCAACCGCTGCCCGGCAAAATCCTCGCGGTCACCTTCGACGACGGTTACCGCTCCCTGATCGATCACGCCCTGCCCGCTCTCAACCGGGCGGGGGTGCCCGGGACGGTGTTCGTGCCGACCGACTCGATCGGTGCAGACGCGCCGATGAGCTGGCCCGGGCTCGAGGGCTGGCTCGACGGTCCGCACACCGACGAACTCATGCCGATGTCGTGGGACGAGGTGCGCCAGCTGGCCGATGCGGGGTGGGAGATCGGGTCGCATACCCGGACGCACCCTCGGCTGACCACCCTGCACTCCGGGGCGCTCCAGTCCGAGCTTCACGAGTCCCGCCGAGAGTGCGAGGAGCAGGTTCGGGTCCGCTGCCGTTCGCTTGCCTACCCCTACGGAGACGTCGATGCTCGCGTCGTCGCGGCCGCGCGGAGCGCCGGATACGAGGCTGCATGCGCCTTGCCGCGCGGGAGGTTCGCTCGACCGCAGCACCTTCTGTGGCCGCGGGTGGGCGTTTACGGCCAGGACAGGCCGTGGCGATTTCTCCTCAAGACGTCGCCGGTGACGCGAGCGGCGCGCGAGCTCCCGGCATGGACCGCGGCCGATCGACTCCGGCGAGCCATCGGGCATCGGGGACGCGGTTCGGCACCGCATCCGCGCGGCTGATAGGCCCGAGGCGGTCGGCGGACCCTGCGTGGAGCAAGGCTATTCGGCCGAGGTGGCCGCTGAGCGATCATGGTCTGGCCAGGAAGCGCCGATAGCCTTCTGCGCCCATGAGTGCGTCCGCCCTCCGCACGAGCCGTCTCCGGGCGCGGATAGTGCCCGCGAAGTGGTGGCTTCGCCGTCAGCTCTCGCGATGGCTCTTCGAGCGCCGGCTCGATGTCGACACGGAGGGGGCCTACTCACAGGCGCAGCCCTTCGGCGACGCCAACTATTTGTGGCACCAGCCCTCCCCCTGGCTGTCGCTGCGTATCGGGTTGCGTGGCTATGAGATCACAGCGGACGACGTGTTCGTGGACCTGGGATCTGGCAAGGGGCGAGTGGTGCTCCAAGCGGCGTGCAGGTATCGGTTCAAACGCGTGATCGGGGTCGAGCTCTCGCCGGAGCTGAACGAGGTGGCGCGCGCGAACATCGAGGCGAACCGCGACAGATTGAAGTGTCGCGAGGTCCAGCTGGAAACCGCCGACCTCACCGAGTACCAGCTCCCCGACGATGTGACAATCGCCTACTTCTTCAATTCGGTGACGGGCGCGCCGTTCACCACGCTGGTCGCGGCACTTCTGAATTCGCTGGATCGCCGGCCCCGTCGGCTGACGTTCATCTACCCGAACCCCACCGAGCATGACCGGATCATCGCCACGGGCCGGGCACGGGTTCTTCACCAGTACCGGCGGAACCCTCTTCGCGACCACCCCCTCCACGTCTACGAGTTGACCGCCGCCGCGCAGGCGGGTGGCTAGCGTCAGCGCGCTGGCGGCGCCGGGCACGCAACGCCCGCTGCGCCGCCCAAGCTCGGGATCCGGGCACAGGCGACGATACTTTGCCCCGGATGCTGTTCGAGGCACAGAGGGCCGCACCGTCACACCGGATCCTGGTGTTCGGCGCCGCGCGCTCCGGGACGACCTGGGTCGCGGCCGCCCTCGCCAAGCAGTCGGGCGCGGCGCTCGTCAAAGAGCCCGATAACCAGTACATGCATCCGTACGCGCTCCGGGCGAAGTCGCAGCTTGCCACGCGCGGGTTCTTCCCGCGGCTGGCCCCCGATGAGGACCGCGAGGACGCCGATGACTACGCGCGGCTGTGGACGGCGGCGCTCGGCATGACCCATCCCAATCCGGCGGTGGCGTCGGCCGAGGAGTTCCGCCGCATCGCCGCGCGTGCTCTACAGAAGGCGGGCAGCATCGCGACGATCCGCCGGGTGCTCACCGGGCGGGAGCCGCCGAACGCCTGGATCGGCGTGATCAACGCCCTGGCCGCTCCCTCCCGCCCCACACCCGGAGCGAGGACAGTGATCGCGAAGTCCGTCTACGGCCTCCTCGCCGCCGGATGGATCGCCGCCCAGTGCCGCGCCCGCGTCTGCGTCGTCCTACGAGACCCCCGAGGCGTAATCGCGAGCTGGAAACGCCTCGGGTGGCTGGGGAGACCAGGATTCGACGCGCTCGACAACGTCGACGAGGAGCTCCGCGCCGAATTCTCCCGGCGGAGGGGGATCCCGGAGCCCGGTCGGGACGCTTCGCCACTCGAGCGTGCCGCCTGGATGTGGGGGTTCCTGAACCGGGAGCTGCTCGAGGAGGCGTCGGACCGCCCCGACTGGAAGGTGGTTCGACTCGAGGCGATCGCCGCCGACCCGGCGGAAGGCTTCCGCGGGCTGTCGAGGGATCTCGGGCTGCCCTTCGTCGAGCGGGCTCGGATCGATCGAATCAGCCGCGGGTATCGCATCGCGGATCCTGCGTCGCCCAGCGAGCAGGGATTGACTGCTGATGAGGTCGAGGCGATCGCGCGGACCACCGAGCAGTTCGACCTGGCGAGGTTCACACCCGCCGTCGACGCAGCCGTCTTGGGCGTCTAGTCATTTCGTCCATCTCCGCGTACGGAGGCTTGAAGCGCGCGCGCGGCGGCCGATGAGGTTCGCGACGTAGAACGAGCGCGGGGACGCGCTCCCGACAAAGGCACACCCGCCGTGAGGTGGGGCCGCAAAGCAAGGGGTCTCAAGCGATCGAGACAGCCCGGCTGCCGAAGGAGGAAAATCGGTGTCCCGAGCCTGGTATGCGCACGGGCCGCGCCTGCTCGCCGGGCTCGCCGTCGCCGCGTGCACCCTCCTCGTCGGAACCCCGCTCGCTTCGGCGTCCTCGCCCAGCGCTCGCAAGTCGGTGGCCCTCCTGACCGGCGCCGGACGAGCCAAGGCCACCCACCAGTGCCGGCCCGGCCGCCGCCACAAGCATCGCCTCCACCGGTACTGCGCCACCCGGCGCTACCGCGCCGGCAGTAGAACTGGGCGAAACGCGCGACGGGCCCGAAACACCAACTCGTCCGCATCATCGACCGCGACTCCGGTCTCCCCGGATTTCTACGGGGTGAACGGCCAAGTGTTCGACCAGAAGTTCATGCCCGCCTCCCAATGGGACCGCCACCTCCAGGCGATCCACGACGCGGGGTTCACCTCGGTACGGCGGGAGGCGTGGTGGTGTGACGTGGAGCCGAACCCGCCCTCGAGCGGCGTCCACGACTACCGGTGGGGCGAGCTCGATCAGTTCGTCACCGCCTTGGCCAGCCACCAGCTCCGGTGGTACAGCACGATCAGCCCGGGCGCCGCGTGGGCCGGCGGCTGGGACCACCCGCCCACCGAGGAGCACATCCCCGACTACACCGCCTTCGCCGTGGCGATCGCCAAGCGGTACGGCCCAGGCGGGACGTTCTGGCAGGCCCATCCCGAGCTGCCGTACGAGCCGGTCCAGGACTTCGAGCTCTGGAACGAACCGAACCTGAAGCGCTTCTGGGGGGGAGACGTGAGCGCCCAGTCCGCTGCACATTACGGCCGGATCGTGGCAGCGGCGACCTCGGCGATCCACAACGTCGATCCACAGGCGCGCGTCGATGCCGGGGCCCTCGCGTACGGCGGTGCGATCGGCGCCCCCAACTACATCGCCCAGATGGTCCAGGCTAACCCGGGGCTTCGCGGCCAGGTCTCGACGATCTCATTTCACCCCTACGGCCTCACCGCGACCCGCAGCCTGAACAGGATCGTCGCGGTCCGCCGGGCGGTCGACCAATGGCTCGGCCGGGACGTCTCGATCGAGATCAGCGAGGACGGGCTCACCCTCCCGCCGGACTCGCCCTACACCATCAACGACCGCGCCGCCCTCTTGAGCAAGCTGGCCCTAACCCTGCCGCGGACGGACTGCAAGATCTCCGGCTTCCTGACCCATGCGTGGACGAGCCAATATCAGGATCCCACGCAGGACGACGAGTGGTACGGGATCGCCGACTGGAACACCGCCCAGCTCGACGCGTCGGGGATCGCCCTGAGGAACGCGGTCCTGCGGGAGGAGGGCCGAAGCACGACTCCGCCCGCGAGCGGCACAGTCCACCTCTGCTACGGCTAAGTCTCGACGCCCTCAGGCGAGGCGTCCCTGCCGGCGATCGATCTCCTTTCCCTCCCGGAGCAGTCGCCGTCGCTGGCCTCGCCACTTCCAGTGGAGGCGTATGAACCCCCAAAGATGTCGAAGCGCCGCTCGGGACAAGGGCCTCTGGGCCGTCGCACGCCGATAGGAGTGAATGGCTGTGGCTTGCGGGTCATACGCGATCCGGTAGCCGGCGGCCCTGATCTGGAAGCACCAGTCGACGTCCTCCATCGGGAACAGGATCCGAGGATCGATCCGACCCGCGTGGCGTCCGACCTCGGCCCTGAACAGCACGCAGGCGCCGATCATGTACTCGACCTCTCGGGGCTCGCGAAGCGGGACATCCATCATCAGGTGACGCCGCACCGCCCACGTGTGCTCGAAAAAGCGCTCGAGGGGAGGCCGTCGCAACAGCGGAAGATTGAACGGCGGATAGCGGCGAGCGGAGTACTGGAGGCGACCGTCGTCGTAGACCAGCCGGGGTCCGACCAGCCCGAACCGGGGATGCTCCTCGAGAAAGCGGACGAGCTCCTGAAGAGCGCCGTCCGTGAGCCGCGCGTCGCTGTCCAGGAACATCACCAGACGTCCCCGGACGATCCTCATGGCGTGGTTACGGGCAGCACCCTGCTCGTTGGCCGACAGCCGGATCAGCTTGATATCGGGAAACCGTTCGGCGACCAGGTCGGGGGTCCCGTCGGTTGAGGCATTGTCGACGAAGATCGTCTCGACGGTCAAAGGATCGCCCCGGATCGAATCCAGGGCCTCGGCGATCTCCTCACGCACGTTACGGCCGATGACGATGACTGAAACATCGACCCCATCTCGTTCTGAGCGCTCTGTGGACAAGGAAGGCGACTGGATTGGCGGAAACGCGGCCGCGGTCACGCTACCAGCCCGGGGCCCCGGTAAGCAGGGGAAAAGGCCCATCGGTCCGTTGGCTCTCCGGGTACCTCTAGTACCTCCGTCTGGGCTGACATTCTTGGGCTCTGCTTTGCGGCTCGCGGTCTACACCGATGATCTGTACCGCCGGGACGGCGAGTCGATCTACTCCGACCTCGCCTTCTCGCTCTTCCTCGGCGGGCTGGCGCAGTTCGTGGATCGGCTGACGGTCGTCGGACGGCTCCACCCAGAGCCCGGTCGGGGCCCGCACGAGCTTCCCGCCGGCGCCGACTTCGTGGCGCTTCCCTACATCTCCGACCTCTCTCAGCCCCTCGCCGTCGCATCCGCCGTTCCCGGAGCGCTATGGAGGTTCTGGCGGCTGCTCGGAAAGGTGGAGGCCGTGTGGCTGCTCGGTCCGTCGCCGCTGGGGCTCGCGTTCGCCGCACTCGCGCTGCTCAGGAGTCGCTCCGTCAGGCTCGGGGTCCGGATGAACTACCCGGAATACGTCCGCCACCGCCACTCGGGCCGCCGAGTCCTCCACGCGATGGCCCGGCTTCTGGACCTCGCTTGGCGCGCCCTGAGCCGCCGGCTGCCCACCGTTGTGGTCGGCCAAGAGCTCGCCGCTCATTACGAGGGCTCGCGCGAGCTGCTGACGGCCACGGTCTCGCTGGTGCGGGAGGAGGACCTCGTCGACCCGGACTCAAGTGCCGACCGCGAGTATGACCGCGATCTCGTGGTGCTATCGGTCGGTCGCCTCGATGGCGAGAAGAACCCGCTGCTGCTCGCCGACGTGCTTGCCCGTCTGCGCCAGCGATCCGGTCGCTGGCGCATGGTCGTTTGCGGTGAGGGAGCTCTGAGGAGCAAACTCGAAAACCGTCTGCGGGCGCTGGGCATCGCAGAGCACGCCGAGTTGCGTGGTCATCTTGAACTCGGGCGACTTCGAGAGCTCTACCGGCAAAGCCATGCCCTGCTCCACGTTTCCCACACGGAGGGCGTCCCCCAGGTCCTCTTCGAGGCGTTCGCCGCGGGCCTTCCCGTCGTCGCGACCGAAGTCGGCGGCGTGCCCGACGCGGCCGGGCCGGCGGCGCTCCTGGTTCCCCCCGACGACGCGGCCGCCGCCGCCGAGGCGCTCGAGCGCATCGCGAGCCACCCGGAGTTGCGGGAGCGGCTCGTTCACGCCGGCCTGACGAGGGCCCGGACGCACACCCTGCAATCGGAGTGTCGCCGCCTGGCCGCTTTCCTCAGCGATGGGGCTCCTGCCGGTAGGACCACCGCGCGGGCAGCCGCCTCCGCATGAGCTCGGTCGATCGAGCCGCTCCCCGCGTCCCCCACCCAGTCGTCCTGAGGTTGTCGTGGGCTCTCGCCGCGCTCACGGCGTGCGCCGGGATCGCCGGGGCCGCGGGTGTCGGCTCCAATGCCGCGGCCATCGCCAGCTTCGCGATCCCGCTGACGGCCCTCCTACTGCTGCGCCCGGAATGGCTTCCGCCGTTGCTGGTCGTGACGGTGTTCACCGAGCAACAGGGCGTCCACAACGTCCACATATCGCGCGTCGTCGCGCCGATTGCGGCGGTCGCGCTGATCGTCTATGTCGCTCGCCAGCGCGCGCTGCCGCGATTCCCCTCGCGGTGGATCCTGATCGCCGTCGGCGCGTACACCGCCTGGGCTCTCGTCAGCCTGCTGTGGACGGAGCACGTCGGGTCGATGTTCACGCGCGACGGGGGCACGGCCTACGCGCTGGCGTCACTGGCCCTGGCGGTCCTGTACATGCTCGCCTGCGCGACGCTCATCGAGCGCTGGCAGGACGTCCGGCGGATGCTCATCGCGGTCTGGCTCAGTGCGACGGTCGTGGGCGCGATCGCGATCGGCCAGTACCTCGCGGGCGAGCGCCCCGCCGGGCTCAACGTGGGCCCGAACTACTTCGCGGCGGCCCAGGTCATCGTCCTGCCAGTCGCCGTGATGCTGGCCACCACCACGGAGGACCGCAGGTGGCGGGCTGTCGTGCTAGCCGGGGTGGCGGTGATCGGCTTCTCGATCTTCGCCGCCGAGTCGCGCGGCGGCCTCATCGCGCTGGGCGGCGTCCTCATCCTGCTCGCGATCCAGAGGGCGGGAACCTTCTTCCCCTCGGTGAAGTTCAAGCGCGACTTCCTGGTGACCGCGGTGGTCTGCGGGGCGGTCCTGTTCCCGATCACGTGGTTCGGCGTCGGGAACGGCGTCTACGGCAGCGGCGCGACGAGCCAAGCGTCGAGCGGGGGGCTGTCCGGTCACGTCGCGACCACCGGCGCCGGCGGGTCGGGCCGCATCTACCTGTGGCGCGCCGCCGTCAGGGGATGGGAGGACCACCCGCTGTGGGGCCTTGGATACGGCGCGTTCACTCCGGAGGCCAACCGCCTCCTGCTGCGTACGCACGTCAACCTGAACTCCTATCGCCTCCGCCCCCACGGCCAGCCGGTCCACAACGCCTACCTCGAGTCGCTGGCCGAGTTGGGAGCGGTGGGGCTTCTGCTCTTCGCGGGCGTGCTGGGCACGATGTACGCGACGCTGCGGCGGGTCGGCGCCGAAGCCGACAATGCGAACGACAGGCTGTTGGGAACGCTCTCGCGCGCCTTGATCATCTCCATCGCCGGTTACGTCCTGGCCGCAATGTTCCTCTCGATCGAGACGTATCGAGCCTTGTGGATCCTCCTCGGCCTGACGCTTGCGCTGCCGTGGCTCACCCGCGAGGCTCGCCCCACTGCGGACGCAGCGGGAACCGCGGACCGATAGCACCCCCCCAGTCTGGCATCGGCGGCTCGCCGCGCAGAGCGGGGGGACCTACTCCTCTCCGCGCACCCGATTCACCACCGGCTCGCGGCGTCCACGACCGTTTCGCGGCAGCCTCCCCGGCCGGCCTGCCCGCCAGCGATGGCGTCGCGGCTCCGTCCCCCTCCGGCGGTAGTCGCCACGGCTCAGGTGATGCTCGAAGAACGCGTAGAGGACGACGAAGAGGTACCGGCTTCCCATCTCCTGGAGGTGGAGCTTCGACTTCCCGGCCGTCCGGCCCCGCCACCGAATCGGCGTGATCGCGTACGAGTGGCCGCGGATGATCGCCTTCAGCGGCAGCTCGACGGTGAGGTTGAAGTGGTGGGAGAGAAGCGGCTGGACGCTGTCGATCACCTCGCGCTTGTAGGCCTTGAAGGCGTTCGTCGTGTCGTTGTATCCGTGCCCGAACATGATCCGGATCCCGGTGTTGACGATCCGGTTCGCGATCAGCTTCAAAAGCGGATAGCCGCTCACGCTGGCGCCGGGGATGAACCGCGATCCGAACGCGCAGTCGTAGCCGGCGGCGAGCAGGCGGCTGTAGGCGACCAGGTCCTCGGGGTCGTCGGAGCCGTCGGCCATCATGATCGCCACCGCGTCGCCGCTCGCGACTTGGAGCCCGGCCCGAACGGCGAATCCGAAGCCCATCGGATACGGAGATCGGTGGTGGCGAACGCGCCCGTCGCGCTCGGCCAGCTCGGCCACCACCTCGGCAGTCCGGTCACCACTGGCATCGTCGACGACCACGATCTCGTGCTCGATGTCCTCCCGGTCGAGGACCTCGGTCGCCGATTCGACGGTCGCAGCGATGGCCCCCTCCTCGCTGTGAGCGGGGATCACGATCGAGAGCTTCATTCCACCGTCGCCGCCAGCCATCGCTCGGCATTCTGCTCGTAGATCTCCCGCATCGTGTCCTCGATGCCACGGGTCAAGCTCCAGCCCGGGTAATCGGAGCGGAACTCCTCCAGGTCCGAGACCCACCAGCGGTGATCGCCGACCCGCGGCGTCTCGTCGAGCGTCCAGTCGACGGCACGTTCGGAGATCTCGGCGCAGAGCGAGATCGCCTCGAGCATCGAGACGTTGCTCTCGCGCCCGCCGCCGAGGTTGTAGACGGCGGCCTGGCGCGGCTCGCGGTGGAAGGCGCCGAAGGCGCGCACGACGTCGCGGGCGTGGATGTTGTCCCGGACCTGCTTCCCCCCATAGCCGAACACCGTGTAGGGCGTCCCGGTCACCGCGCACCGCATCAGGTACGCGAGGAACCCGTGAAGCTGGGCGCCGGCATGCTGCGGGCCGGTGAGGCAGCCGCCACGGAAGCACACGGTCGGCATCTGGAAGTAGCGCCCGTACTCCTGAACCGCGAGGTCGGCCGCCGCCTTCGAGACCCCGAACAGCGAGTGCGTGCACCTGTCCAGCGACATCGAGGTGTCGATCCCCGCGTACCAGCGGTGGTCCGGCGGAAGCTCGAGCCGGGTCTCGTTCTCGACCAGCGGCAGGTCGTTCGGCCGGTCGCCGTAGACCTTGTTCGTGGACAGGAAGATGAACGTCGCGTCGGGGGCGTGGGCGCGCGCGGCCTCGAGCAGGTTCAGGGTCCCATTGGCGTTCACGGCGAAGTCCGTCTGCGGCTCGCGCGCCGCCCAGTCGTGAGAGGGCTGCGCCGCGGCATGGACGATCAGCTCGGTCCGGGAGGCGTGGCGCTCGAACACGCGGGCGACCCCGTCCGCGTCGCGCAGGTCGATCTCCAGCGAGCGGAAGGCGTCGAGCTCCGACTCGAGCCGTGCGGTCACCGGCGCCGTGGACGCCTCCGGGCCGAAGAAGTACGCCCGCATGTCGTTCTCGAGCCCGATCACGTCGTAGCCCTGCTCGGCGAGGAAGCGCACCGACTCGGAGCCGATCAGCCCGCCGGACCCGGTGACGATCGCGACCGCCATCCGCCTAGAGCGCCTTCCGCAGCAGCGACTCGTGCCCGTTGATCCACTCGAACGTGTCGGCCAGGATCTCTCTCGCTCCGCGCCGAGGCCGCCACTGCGTGCGGTCGAACAGCGCACTGCAGTCGGAGACGTAGATCGGGACGTCGCCGTCACGCGTCTCGGGGACTGAGCCGATCGAGATGTCGTTTCCCGTCAGCTCGCGGCAGATCTCGGAGGTCTCCCGGAGCGACAGGCTGCACCCCGGCCCGCCGCCCACGTTCACGGTCACTCCGTCCCAGCGCTCCGGCGTGGCGAGCTGCTCGTCGATCAGTTCGAGGAGGTCCTCGACGTGGAGCAGGTCACGGACCTGCTTCCCCGAGCCGCTGTAGCCGATGTAGTCGAGCTCGCGCCGCCTGTAGAACGCGAGCAGCCACCACGTGAACACCCCCTGGTCGACCCGCCCGAGCTGCCAGGGCCCTGCGACCACCCCGCACCGGTTGACGGTCGTCGCGAGGCCGGGATCGTCTCCGTACTCGGCGACCAGCAACTCCGCCGCGAGCTTCGTCGCTCCGTAGAGGGTCCGCGCTCCCTCCAGCGGGAAGTCCTCGGCGATCCCCCTGCCCGAGGCCCCCGGGAACGGCTGCTCATCGGCGAGAACGAAGCGGGTCTCGTTCTCCTCGTACCTGAGGCCCCTCAGGGGTCCCACCGGGTAGACGCGGCTCGTCGAGAGGAAGATCACCTGCGCCCCGCTGCGCGCCGCCAGCTCCAGGCAGTGGTGCGCGCCGAGGAGGTTCGTCTTGACCGCGAAGCGGCGACCCTCCCCCGCGGACGCCAACACCGACGGCTCGGCCGAGCACTCGATCAGGACGTCGAGCTCACCGACCTGCTCGAGATCGTCCGGGTCGCGGACGTCGGCGTGGACGAAGCCCACGTCGGCCTCGCGGAGCCGATCGAGCGTCAGCTCCGACCCACGCCGATAGAGGTTGTCGGCCGCGACCACCTCCCAGCCTGGATGACGGGTCGCGAGCGCGACGGCGACGTTCGAGCCGATGAAGCCCGCCCCTCCAGTGACGACCACCCGCATGGGGCGCAAGGATACGGCTATGGTGATGCGCTCTTGATGGAGTCAGCACCGCCGGCCTCCGGCACCGCATCGCGGTCAGGGCGGGACTCGGCAACGAGGGCGGACGGCCTGGACCGTGGCCCTGCCGAGCCGCGCCACCGGCGCACGCCGGTGCTCGGCCTCGCCATCTCGGCGGTCGCACTCGCGGGCGTCGGCTGGTGGGCGGCCCATCAGACCGCGCCCTCGTTTCCCACCTCCTCGAGCTCGCTCCTCGAGCTCGCCGGGGCGCTGGCGGTCTACGCGATCGCGACCGCGCTCAGGGGCGCGCGGTGGAGCACGATCCTGCACCACGCGGGGATCGTCTGCTCCCCCGCCGAGCCCTACGCCCTGACGGTCGTCGGGTACATGGGCAACACCGTGCTTCCCCTCAGGGGGGGAGAGATCCTCCGGGTGGTCCTGCTCAGCGACCGTTCGAGCGCCGGCTGGCGGGAGGCCGTTGGATCGATCGTCCCCGAGCGGCTGCTCGACGTCGCCGCGCTCGCCATCCTCCTGATCGCGGTCACGATCGCGCGGATCGGGGGCGAGCCGGCAGGCAGCGCGCCTGCGATCGTCGCCGGGGCCCTCTTCGTGGCGGCGGTCGCCGGGGGGTTCGGCTATCTCGCCCTGCGAAGCCGGGGGCACTTGGAGGCGTTCGCTGATCGCATCCGTCCGTTCGCCCGTGCCTCGCGGATGCTGTTCACGCCACGGGGCGGGGCGCTGCTCCTCCTCAGCGTCGGCATCTGGCTGCTCGAGGCGGTGGTCTTCTGGCTGGTGGCCGAGGCCCTCTCGCTCCACATCACGGTCTTCCAGGCGCTGATGGTGGACGTGCTGGCGAGCTTCTCCGCACTGATCCCGGCCGGCCCCGCGTACATCGGCACCTACGACGCGGCGATGCTCCTTGGTCTGCGGGCGCTGGACGTCTCGGCGAGCGCGGCGATCTCCTTCACCCTGCTCGTCAGGTTCGTGGTCTTCGTGCCGATTACCGCCCTCGGCCTGATATTGGTGGTGACCCGCTACGGAGGCATCGCCCAGCTCGCGCGGCGGCCCGCCGTGGAGAGCGCGGGCTAGGGCTCAGGGGATCGCCCGCCCCGCTCAGAGGCCGAGCCGCTCCTCCGCGCCGCGAACGTCGACGCCCACCACCTCGTGACCCCCGGTGTCGGGCTGCGCGGGGGCGAACCATCGCAGCCGCCCGACGGCTGCGAGCACGATCGGCCCCCCGATGATCACGACGCCCAGCACCCGCGCGCCGAGCTGACCGATGCTCGGGGCGAGCGCGCCCCTGCTCTGGAGCGCGACCGTGAGCGCGGCCATCGTCGTGAACTCCACAACGCGGTTGAGCGCCGCGACGCGCGCCCGGTTGACCCGGTAGTACACCTGCACCGCCAGGTCGCAGAAGCCGTCGAGGGCGAACGCCACCAGGAGGACGGCCATGGGGCCGGCCGCGCCGTGCCCTGCCGATCCGAGGATGGCGAGCCCCACGAGCGTCACCACCGGCACCAGGACCATCCAGGCGCTGCCCAGGATCAGCCCCGCTTTGCTCAACAGGCGCGCCTCGCGCCACGGGTCGGGCGCCGCGATCGTGTACGGCAGGACCGCCTGCGTGATCGCGGTGTTGACGATCGAGGCGCCGGCCGCGACGCGCCACGCGGCGCTGTAGGTGGCCACGTCGGCCTGACTGGCGACGAGCGCGAGGATCAGCACGTCGAGATTGAAGAGCGCCGCTCCGCCGAGGTAGGTGACGGCCACCGAGCGCCGAAACTCGGCGTCCACGGCCGGGCTCGCGGGAGGCTGCCGGCCGCCCTCCTCCGGCCCTGGCACCGAATCGGCCGGGTGGCCCCGCTGCGCCAGCAGCACCATCGCAGCGACCGGCATCGCGACGGCGGGGGCGACCACCGCGTAGGCCACCAGGAGGCCGATCCCGAGCACCCCGGCCACGGCGCACACCGAGACCAGCGCGATCCGAAGGATCCCGATCAGGGTGAGCACGAATGCCCCCGAGTCGAAGCGACGCAGCCCCTGGAGCGCGGAGACCAGGAACTGGTCCATGCTCCAGAAGACCGCGCCGCCCGCTCCGACCAGGATCGCAAGCCGGTACGGAGCGAGCGCGGGGATCGCGACCCCGATGATGATCATCGCGGCGCCGACCGCGATGGCCGACGCGAGCCGGCGCAGCGCGAGCGGCCTCAGCTTCCCGTAGTCGACAGCTCCCCCGCGAAGCTGCCTTCCCGTGGCGAGCTCGGTCACCGCGACCATCCCGAGTCCGAAATCCGCAAGCTGGACGCAAAAGCTGTGCACCGCCAGGCCGACGCCGAAGGCTGCGAACTCGCCGGGCGGGAGGACGCGGGCTGCGAGGATCGCCGCCGCGAAGGCGCCCGCGGCCCCGCCGAGCGAGCCCCCGACGGTGACCGCGGCGGATCCGGCGCGCCCGGACCCAGCCGCCTCCCGCCGCAGCGCGTTCTTGAGCAGCTCTAACGGCCGATTGCCGCGGCCTCCCCTCATCGGGTCGCGCGGCGGAACCCGATCAGCCGAGCCCTCGACGCGCGATCGCGCTCCGGGTCATTGCGACCAGCAGCTTCGCCGCGATTCCCGCATACACGGCGACATCGAAGAACGAGTTCTGGCCGGCATAGAACTTGCGGTAGAAGCGGGTCATCGAGCGGTGGAAGGCGAGGTTGTTCTGCGCGCTCCTGTATCGACCCCTCCTGCCGACCGCCACGGTGGCCCCGCCCTTGACGTGAACGACCGTAGCCCCGCCGTCGTACCACACCTTCCATCCCCACTCCTTGAACCGGTAGCACCAGTCGAGATCCTCCATGTACGTTCCGTAGCCCTCGTCGAGCAGCCCCACCTCCTCCATCGCCGCATGACGCACGAGCATGAACGCTCCGTTCACCGCGTCGACCTCACCCGCCTCCCATTCGCTCAGCTCCGGGGCCCGATACTGCGCAAGTCGCGGCCCGGCGGTCGGACGGCGACCGAAGCCCGTGAAGTGAGCCAACGCACTCAGGCGAGTGGGGAACGAGCGCTTCGCCGCGTGGTCGAAGGCCCCGTCGCGCTGCACGAGCCTACAACCGGCGATGCCGACGTTCGGGTGCTCCTGGATCACCTCGAGCATGTAGTCCAGTGCCCCGTCGGTCAGCTCGGTGTCGGGGTTGAGCAGCAGCGCGAAAGGCGCCTCGGAGCGCTCCAACCAGTAGTTGTTGGCGGCGCAGAACCCTTCGTTTCGGGGGAAGTCGACGAGCTCCACCTCGGGAAACTCGTCGCGAATCAGCTCCACGGTGCCGTCCCGGCTGGCGTTGTCCGTCACGTGCACGACGGCCGGCCCGGCGCGAAGCGGATACCGCCGAATCGACGAGAGGCAGTCGCGCACGAACTCGCGAGTCCCGGGCGCGGTGACGATGATGATGTCGAGCAGCGGCGTTTCGCGCCCCTGGGGAACCATGCTTCGGCAAACCCTAGCCGTGGCCGAGGCCGTATGAGCTGCATGCACGCAGGTCCCGGCGTCAGCGACGACGGTCGAGTTCGTGCCCGCCTCGACGCGAGCGGGTCACGGCCTCCTCCTCCCTATCCGGCATCCTCGCTCGATTGTGGCACGGGCTCTCCGCTCTCACCGGCCGTGCCCGGCGCCCCGTTTCCGGTCGCGCCCGCGGGACCGCCGTCCGTGTCCCGAGAGGAATCCCATGCGAACCCGCCGCTCGATGGCGCGGAGTCGGCCCGCGAAGCTCGCGTGGCGGCCAAGCACGCCACCAGCAACACCCACCAGGTCATCGCCAGGAGCTGAACCTCGAGGGTCGGATAGAAGAGGCCGTAGAGGGAGAGCCCGAGGCCGGCTGCCGCAGCGCTGCGGACGAGCCGGTTGGCCCCCCGGATCGCGCCCTTGGCGAACCGGAAAGCTACCCACACCATGTACGCCCCGATCGCCAGGGCTCCGACCAGGCCCACCTCCAGGAGCAGCTTCAGCGGATAGCTCTCGACCGGCAACGGAGCCTGGGAGGCGACCACCCTCGCGTTTCCGGTCGCGGCGAGGCCCTCGCCAAACGCCTTCTCCGCGATCGGCAGGCCGCTGTACGCGTTGAGCGCCGCGTGCATGCGCGAGAAACGCTCCGCGTTGCCGGGGTCCCCGCTGGCGTTGACACTCGAGCCGAGCCGCGAGCCGAGCTTGCCGGGCGTCACCCCTCCGGCGGCGCCGAGGACGGCCGCGACGAGGGCCACCGCGAGGCCCGTGGCGAGTAGACGCCGCCGGTCGCTCGGGCTGCCGCCGGCCAGGAGGGCCAGCGCCCCGACGCCCATGATCGCGAACCCGCCGCGACTGAGGGTCAAGCCCATCGCCCCGACGATCAGCGCCAGCAGTACGGCGACGACCACGCCCTCCCGTCGCCGCCAGCGCTCGAGCACCAGCCCCAGGGCGAGCACCGCCGTCGTGCCGAGGAAGATCGATGCATGCAGGTAGCTGCCTGTCGCGCCGCCGTAACGGCCGCCGACGTAGATGTCGCCGGTCGGGGCCGCCGCCTCGACGAAGCTGATCAGCCCCGCCCGCTCGACGAAGACGGAAACCGCCACCACGGCTCCGATTGCAACGAGGAGCCGGACGAGTCTCTCGGAATCGCCCCGTTCCCACGCCAACCACGCAACTATCGCCAGCGTTGGATAGGTCAGGTACTGGGCGAGGCCGATGGCGTAGACGTGAAGTCCGACCGTCTGCGTGGCGAAGTCGAGGATCGCGACCGCGGCGATCACCGCCCAGCCCACGAGCAGAGGTCTGCTGCTGCGCGGAAATTGCGCCCGGTGTTCGATCAGCACCGCAAAGGCACAGCCGGCGACGATCGCGGGCTGGATCGCGTTCACCAGCGTCAGTCCGTCGGGGAGACTGATGGCGTTCGAGATCCCGAGCAGGGCGCCCCGGATGGCCGAGATCACCACCACCGATGCGACCAGAACGCGAACGGCCGGTCGGCCCTCGAGCCGAACGAACGCAACGGAAAAGGCGAAGATCAGCCCGACCACGACGGCCGTGTACGCAGTGACCGACGCGCTGGCGACGGCAGTGAGCAGCGCCGTCAACGCCAGGGCCCCGGTGGCCGCGGCCGCCTGCCGGCCGCGGCGGGGCAGCGACGGCGCCAGCCCGGTGCCCGGTGCCGTCGCCCAGCGGCGGGCAGCAACGAGGCCGCCGGCTCCGACCAGGAGCAGGCCGAACATCGCGCCCACCAGCCCCGCGCGCCACGGAGCGGGCGCGAAGTGCGTGCTCGCCGGCGTCGCCGCGCGATCGGGCGAGTACGCGATCTCGTACCGCGTTGGCTCCCGGATGATCGACCTCTGAAGCCGTTGGATCCGCGCCGGGCCATGGCCTCGCCGCATCAGCGCGTCCTGATGGCGCGTGAGCGCGTGCGCGTACTGGAGCGCGGCCTTGGCAGCAAAGTTCAGGGCGGTATCGGAGTCAGACGCCCTGCCGAAGAACGTGCCGCCGTAGATCTGTCCGTGGCCGCGCCAGTAGGTCGCCGTGCCGGGCGGTGGCGGCTGCGATCGCGGCACCCGCGCCGCGGCCAGCTCGTGCTGATCCACGGGTTGGACGACGACGCCGATTGAATGCTGCAGCGAGTTCGATGCGACCCCTCCAGGAGGGCTCGCGAAGATGCCGACAACCCCCCCCACGACCGCGCAGCCGGCGACGGCGAGGGCGGCTCTCCACCAGCCGGTGGTCACGAAGAGTGCTCGGAGCGACTCCTCGCCCCGAAAACCCGCTGGTTTATGCCGCGTGTTCGCAGACACCGCTATCGCCTTGATCGGCAACGTCGAACCTTCCCGCAAGCGAGGACGCACGCGCTGCCGTTGATGCCCACCTGCAGCTGAATTATGACCAGACGCCGAGCACCGGGCACCGCCGGGAGGTCCCAACCGTGCCGGCGCAGCGCACGGCGCCGAGGTTCGGTTGTGGTTTGATTCCCGCGATGCGCGCCCCCAAGCCGAGCCGGCGCCCGACCCGGCTTGGATCCGTAGCCATCATGGCCCTCGCGGCGTTCACGGTCGGTTGCAGCTCGTCGGGACACAGCACGACCACGACGGTCCAGCCGGACATCAAGAGCCTCAGCGACCTCCGGGTGACGCGCAAGGAAATAGCGGCAGCCGGGAGGAATTCTCCGTCCGCGGCCTTGCTCACCTGGTGGCGCGCGATGCAGACGGGACACGTCCGCCTCGCCAGGGAGGCCTACGCCAAGCCCGTCAACACGGCCGGAGTGCCGAACGAGGTCAAGCGCCTCGACTACTTCCTCATCCGCTCCCGTCCCGACATCAGGAAGGTAGAGACCAAGGACGGGACCGCTCGCCTCACCACCTTGGTGAATGCGGCCCGGTTCAGCACGTCGAACCCGAGCGACGTGTTGGTGGTGCTCCAGACGCCCACCACGTTCCGGCTCGACCGAGAGGCTGGGAAATGGAGGCTCGCGGATGACGACTACCTGGAGCAGCTCTTCAGGGCGGAGATATCCCCGACGAAGTAGCGAAGAACGGGGCACGGGGATTGAGCTCCCGAGCGCGCGCCAGGGCCTGCCGGGCCGCGTCCCCGTTGCCTGCCTTGATCTCGAGGCGGACCTTGACGAACCAGAGCTCCCAGTCATCGGGCGCCCGCTGAATCGCCTGATCGAGATCGCCATTCGCTGCTTCGAGATCGCCGCCCAGCTCCTCGACGAGCGCGAGCTGGAGGCGCGGCTGCGCCGCCCACGGTTCGAACGTGATCGCGTCGCGGGCATCCTGCGCCGCCGCCTGCAGATCTCCTCGATCGACCGCGTCCTGGCTGTCGCCGACCTTCACCTGGCTGAAGAAGAGGAGACCTCCGGCCCAGATCGCCGCGATGCCCGCCACCACGGTGCCAATGCCGAGCGCGAGCCGCCAAGCTCCTCGACGCCGGCCTGGCGGGGCCGGAGCAAACCGGTCAGGCAGCATGGTCGCCGGTCCGGTGAGGAGCGCGGCGGCGAGCACAACCGGCACGAAGCAGGCGGGGAGCTCCCACGTCCAGTCGAGGGCCGCCGAGACGAGGCCCGCCGTCAGGACGGCCAGCGCGGCGCCGACCTCGCCGCCGGGCCAGCCGCGATTCCTTCGGGTCAAGCCCGAGACGACCGGGACCGCGAGGAATGCGAGCAACACGACGAGACCAACGATCCCGAGCTCCGCCATCGTCTCCAGATAGAGGGAGTGCGCGTCCAGGGCCTGGGTGGTGAGCGTGCCGTGCTGGTCCCAGTAGGCGCCGTACCCCCCGGCGCCGATCCCGTGGAAGGGCTCGGAATCGAACCCGTGAATGGCGGTGCCCCAGTACTGGTAGCGACCGCTGCCGTTGCCGCTCGACAGGTGGGACGCGACGTAGCCGCTCTTGGTCGCCAGGGGGGGCGTTGCCTTGAACTCCTGCCACCGCGCCGAGGGGTTGGCGGCGATCACCCCGATCACGATCGCGACGCCCACGGCGAAGAGCGCCGCGATCGCGACCGGACGCGGGACGCTGAAGCGCCCCAGGGGCCGGTCCGCCGCGAAGCGCAGAACGCCGACGGCCGCGATCACGACGAGCGTGATCACGAGCATCTGGTCACCCTGCTGGGCGGCAGCGGAGTTCGTGAAGCCGCTCACCAGCTCGTGCTTGCGGCTGGCGATCAGGATCAGCCCGGCGCCCGCCGCGCCCCCGAGCGCGAGGCCCGCGAGCATCCGCGACCGGCCCGGTCCGAAGGCGAGCAACGCGATCAGGCCGGCGACGCCCGCGATCACGCCGCCCCGCGAGGAGGCGAAGTAGACCGTCAGCATCGCGAGCGGCAGCGCGGCGACCGCGAGCGCCCGGACCGCAGCCGTGCGGGCCTGGGCGCTCAGCCAGACGAAGAGGACCGAGGCCATCGCCATGCACGCGCCGAGGCCGTTCCAGTAGCCGATCGGATACGTGAGTCGCCCGAGGGCCGCGGGGAGGAACCTGCCGACCACGTGCTGGCCTCCAAAGGAGGGCTCGAACCGAGAAGCGAGCGCGAGGGCGGCGACGGCGGCGAGCCCGATCGCCAGCCCGGTCAGCCAGCCCCTGACGCTGGCTCGAGGCGAGGCGATCACCACCAGCACGAAGAGCCCGAGGTAGCTCAGGACCCTCACGACCTCCACGAAGGCGCCCCCGTTGTCGCTCGCCCACCCGATCGAGAGGGCGGTCCATCCCGCGAACACGGCCAGCAGCAGGCCGGCGGCGATCGCGGCGCCCGGGACCGGGGATCCGGGCCACGCCCGCAAGGCCAGACCGAGCGCTACGGCCCACCAGATCCCGACCGTGATCGCCGCGATCAGCTCATGGGAGTAGCCCCCGTCGGCCAGCGCCAGGGCGACATAGAGGACCGCAACCGCCGGCACGAGCAGGTGTTTGATCGGTATGCTTCTTCGTTCGCGCAGGCCGGCGGGAGTGGTTTCGGGCTCGCGCATGAGAATGGTTTCGGGTTCACCCATGAGAGAAAGAGGCGGCAAGTGTAGGGGCAGGTCTTTCGCCCTCGTGGCGACATTCCTGCTGGGCGCGGCCGTTGCCGCCCCGGGGCCAGCCGTCGCGGGGACCCCTGCCCAGGACCAATACACCGCGAACATACCCACTTCTCACGGGGGGAAGGCGAACGGCGGGCAGAAGCCCGTCGCGCATCCCGGCGATCTATCGCCTCAGGCGCAGGCTGCCACCTCTGGTCCCGACCAGAAGCTCCTCACGCAGATCGCCACCGCGTCGCAGCTCGGCGCACCCACGACCGCATCGAAGCGCCACGGATCGGACGGGGCACTCGTGGGCCCAGGCGGCGGCTCGAGCGGCGGCGGCTCGGGCGGAGCCGGCTCCGGGGGTACGGGGGTCGATCTTTCCGGCACCGGCCACTCGCTACCGGCGGCGGTCGTCGGCACGGCGAACAGCGGCCCCGGGCTCTGGCTGCTCATCGTGCTTGGGACGATCGCGGCCGCTGGAGCGTTCACCCTGGTTCGCCGGCGCCGAGCCCGTTCCGGGCCGACCCAGCGATAGCTCGCGCACCGACGGATCCGGAAGTCGGCGCCTCGCACCACAGTGGGGCGGCAGAAGGGACCACGCGGGCTGACGCCGACTTCTCGGTCGTCGTCGTCACCTGGCGCTCGGCGGCGAGGTTGCCGGCCCTGATCGCGTCGATGAATCTCCACCTCCGCGGCGCCCCCGAGCTCGTCGTGGTCGAGAACGCATCAGGCGAGAGCCCGGAACCCGCTGCACGGCGCTATCGCGGCCGACTGCGCCTTACCTCGCTCGGGCGGGGCGTCGGCTTCGGCGAGGCCTCCAACATCGGGGTGCGGGCGTCGAGCGCTCCGGCGACGGTGCTCCTCAATCCCGACTGCGAGCTCGTCGATGCGAGCCTCCCCGCGCTGGCCGCCGTCGCGCTTCACCGCGGAGCGCTTGCCGGGCCTCGGCTGGTCAACCCGGACGGATCGGTGCAGCCCTCGGCGAGCGGTCCGCCCACGGGACCTTGGCCCTGGGTCTCCGCGTTGGCTCCGGGACGCCTCCAGCCCGCCGCGCTCCGCGCCCGGACCGAGCCCTGGCGGCTCGAACGTACTACCCGGGTCGCCTGGCTGACCGGGGCGTGCATCGCGGCTCCCCGC
>Ga0066652_100000244_pt1 | contig 28280 bp, 23 predicted proteins | sample GraSoiAngelo_101_FD_71413 | JGI IMG/M metagenome (GOLD analysis project Ga0066652, IMG submission 71413) | Grasslands soil microbial communities from the Angelo Coastal Reserve, California, USA - 14_0903_02_30cm | ecosystem: Environmental > Terrestrial > Soil > Grasslands | place: USA... | reverse complement strand
CATGGCTCGACCTGGTATTGACAGGCCAGTTCATTATTCCCACTACTTCAGCTCCTGTTCAATGGATCTGGCGAGATTTTTACCAGGTTGTCAACAGGTCTAACCAGGTACTGCAATATGTCAGTCCATATGATGCCAGTATATTGACCGCTGAGCAAAAAAGCAGGATACTGGGACAGGCTTATTTCTTACGCGGCCTTGCCTTCTATAACCTTGCCACTACATTTAAACTTATTCCTATCATTACAAAAGTGGCCAGTAACCCGGACGATTATTTTACTCCAACAGCCACTGAAGATGTAATATGGAACCAGATATTTTCAGACTTCCAGAACGCTGAAGCAAATCTCCCCATTTCCTATGCCAGCGTTACCGGTCCTGACCAGGGACAGAAAGGTCGCGCTACCAGGGGAGCTGCCGCGGGGATGCTTGCCAAGTCTTACCTGTACAGGAAGGATTATGCAAAGGCAAAGACTCAACTTGAAAAATTCTTCGGAAGCGGACCGCTGGCAGGTGTTTATTCACTGATGCCTAACTATCGCGATAACTTTAAAGACATAAATGAAAATAACAGCGAATCTCTATTTGAAATCCAGTTCACAGAAGGATTTGGTACCGATTTCAACTGGACATTCGATCCCACGACCACCTGGAAGCAAGTCACAGCTATCTCTGTTACTTACGGAATGGAAGGCGCAGGGTTTTCTGATTATTTACCGACACGCTGGTTGTATAATGAATTTAAACTTGAACCAACGGTAGCCGGCAAAAGCGATCCAAGACTTTTGGCTACGATCGCATCTTATGAGCCTGCCGACAACTCAACACAGGCCTATGGACAGGACTGGATTACTTTTCTTTCGTCACATGGAGTCACCAACCCCACCACCCGCATCTATCCGAGGAAATATACCAATGATGGCCTGGGCAGGGCATTTGAAACCCCGGAATCGGGAATCAATTACAGAGTATTGAGGTATGCGGATATATTATTAATGTATGCTGAAGTATTGAATGAAACAAATAATACAGCCGGTGCTTATACTTATATCCAGCAGGTAAGAACAAGGGCTAATCTTCCTAATCTTGCCACCGTGAAACCCAACATGACGCAGGCGCAAATGCGTGACCAGCTGGCACACGAAAGAGCATTGGAGTTTGCGATAGAAGGCCAGCGAATAGTTGACCTTATCCGTTGGGGCTGGTTCAGCGATCCCGCTAAACTTGCCCTGTTAAAAACACATGATACGGATTTTAATAGCTATACTCCCGGCAATGAGTGGCTGCCTGTGCCACAAACAGAGTTGGATGTAAATAGAAATTTATTACCGAATCCAGCTAACTAAGATTTATTTTAAATAAAATTTTTTCCCTGCTTCATAAAAATCATGGAGCAGGGTTTCTGCTAATCAGCAATTATTGATCAGTGAACAAAGAAGAATGAAAATGAGGCGATATACTATACTCAAGTTGTACAGCATTGCCTGCCTGTTATTTCTTTGCCATGCCTGTAAAAAGAAGCAGGGAGGAGGCAGCGATAATCCGCCCGTCATTACCCCTCCGCCGGCTTTTGACATTAACACTATCGAAGATACTTATGCGTCTATCGCTCCATTTGCGTACTATAATCAATGGAGCGTTTATAATGTGCATGATCCTTCAATAAAAAAATTCGGGGACTACTATTATTGTTACAGTACTGATGCAGGGTATGGCATCGACGTGCGTTCAGGTCTTCAAATAAGAAAATCAAAAGATCTGGTGGAATGGACCTTTGTTGGTTGGGTCTTTAATAGCTTGCCTGCAATGGGAGCCGGCTATATCACCGGCCAGGGCGGAACTCCCTTCAATTCTTTGTGGGCGCCTTATATCATGAAGGTGGGAAATGAATACCGGCTATATTATTCGCTATCATCCGCCGTTTTAAGACTCAGTGTTATTGGTTTGGCTACAGCCACCGCACCTGAAGGGCCGTGGACAGAGAAAGGACTCGTGGTAACATCAAGAAATGATCCTACTACGCAGACAAATGCTATTGACCCTACAGTCGTGGTGACTCCCGGCGGTTATCATTGGATGTATTACGGTTCCGCATTTGATGGAATTTATGCGCTGAAATTAAACCCGTCAACGGGGCTTGCTTTATCTTCAGGCGATAAAGGCAGCAGGATCGCCCAGCGTGGATTTACGGGGTCAACGATCAACGGGAATATCGAAGGAGCCGATGTTGTTTATAACGAAGCGCTGAATAAATATTATATTTTCATTGCTTACGATTGGCTCGAAACAAAATATAATGTGCGGGTTGGCCGCAGTGATAATCCCCAGGGACCTTTCTTCGATTTTAATAATATCGACATCAATACTGTCCAGGATCACGGCCCGATGATCGTGGCACCTTATAAATTCCAGGGACATGGGGGATGGCAGGGGACAGCTCATTGCACTGTATTCAAGGATGACGCAGGCCAGTATTATATGGCCCATCAGGGAAGACCAGGCGTCAATAAGTTTTTTATGGACCTGCATGTGAGAAAAATATTCTGGATGCAAAATGGCTGGCCGGTTGTATCGCCGGAGAGATATGCGTGGGAAGACAATTCCACCGTTGTCCAGGATAGTATCATAGGACAATGGGAAAGAATAAAGTTCAATTATACGGTTGTACCAGGTTTCAGCAATGAGCAAACATCGCCGGATTTTCAAGTGTCGACAAATTTTACCATCAATGCCGGTGGAACTATCAATACCAACGAAGGAACCTGGAGTTATGCCGCGCCATGGCTGCAACTGAACTGGAGCACAGGCTCGGTTGAAAAACTATTTATGCAAAAAGGGAGGGACTGGGAAAATAAAAAGATGTCTTATGTTTTTACGGGACTCAACGAAACAGGAATAGCGATATGGGGTAAGAAGAAATGATCGTGAAAAAAGGAAACGGGGCCAGCACCTATGATAAAGAGGAAGTGCAGAGAAGCTTTGCAACTTTATGCTGGCGATTTCGGATGGCAACAGGACTTCAGATCTTATCCCGGCTTACTTTATAAAAGATAATGCGCGGAAAACATGAACTATTCCCGGCACTCGATAAAAGCCAACCGGCAGGGCAATTGCCTTCGGTCAAGAAAAAATTCTTATTGCATGGCGACCACGCCAAAGCGACTATGAAAGACCTGTTGAATACCATTTCGGCAAATGACATGGTGGAGAAAACATGCGAAACAACCGCTTCCGTGTGGATTGAAAATAAGGGCAATGGAAATTTTGTTTCGCATGTTTTGCCTCTCCGGGCCGTCCAATCCCATGGTATTTTATTAAAAGCGAATGGTAATGGAGATTTCGCAACAATAATGAGCAACTAAAATGTTATAAAATAAAATAGTTAACCTAAACTGATATGCTGTCGAGGGTCATAAAAAACGGATTACTGCTTTTCTTTTTAAGCGCTGGCGCTTATGTGCAGGCGCAACATGCCCGGATCAAAATCGATATCGATCGTACGATCGGGGAAGTTGACAAGCATATTTATGGAAATTTTGCGGAGCACCTTGGGCGTTGCATTTATGGTGGAATTTATGATTCAGCTTCTTCGTTATCGGATAACAATGGCTATAGAAAGGATGTTATACAGGCTGTCAAAGAACTGCATCCCACCATTATAAGATATCCCGGCGGCAATTTTGTTTCTAACTACAATTGGCTGGATGGAGTGGGGCCAAAAACCGAACGCATTCCCAGGTTAGATCTTGCATGGGCCACATTAGAACCCAATCAATTCGGTACAAATGAATTTATCGGCTTTGCCAGGGCTGTTAATGCCGAACCTTATTTCTCCGTCAACATGGGAACGGGAACGATAGAAGAAGCGAGGCGATGGGTGGAATATTGTAATGTGAAAGAGGGCCCATACTATGCGGAACTGCGAAAGAAACACGGCTATCCCGACCCATATAATATTAAATACTGGAGTCTCGGTAATGAAATGGACGGCCCCTGGCAAATGGGACATTTGAATGCCGAAGATTATTGCAAAAAGGCGCTGGAAGCGGCGAAGCTAATGGTTCGTACATCGCCTGATATAAAATTAATTGCCGCCGGCTCTTCCAATTACCGGGAAGGCGCCGATCCCGATTACTGGAACCAGACCATTCTGCGAGAACTGAAAGATGTGATTGATTATATAGCGCTTCATATCTACGTGGGCAACCCTGATAGTAATTATTACAATTTTATCTGCACCCCGCTTGTATTAGAGCAGCGGACAAAGATCGTAAAAGGAATGATCGCGCTGGCCATGCAAAAAGCAAACCGGCCGAACAAGGATCCAATTTATATAGCCTGGGATGAATACAATGTCTGGTATCGCGCAAGAAGAGGCGCTTCAGCCAGGGGAAGGAATGCTCTGGAAGAAAAGTACAACCTCGAAGATGCACTCGTCGTTGCAGGATTTTTAAATGCATTCATTCGCAATGCCGACATAGTCAAGATGGCAAATATGGCGCAGCTGGTAAATGTTATTGCACCAATTTTCACTAATGAAACCGGTCTTTTCAAGCAAACAATTTTCTATCCTTTGCAATTATTTGCCAATAATGTCTACGGGACTTCTTTAGATGTACTTGTTGATTGTAAGCGGTATAATACGGGGAAATTTTTTATTGGGTTGGGGGAGATGACGACGCAACAAACCAACGTGCCTTACCTTGATGTATCGGCTACCTACAAAGATGGTGAATTAATGCTCTGTGTCGTCAATCGCAACAAAGACGATGCCATAACCACCGATATTATTTCCCAGGAAGGTAATTTCAGCGGGCAGTTCACCATCTATGAAGTCAATGGCCCTGATATAAAATCCGGGAATGATTTTTCCAAAGAGAATGTAAAAACAGTGGTTAAGCCACCAGTCAATATAAGCGGAGCAAGATTTACGTATACATTTCCGCCGCATTCATTCACGTTGCTAAAAGGAAAATTACAAAGATGAAAGTAGGTGCGACAAAATTATATTATTTGGGAGGTATAGCTCATGCAAGCCGCGGCCGGGGTCATCTCATCGGGGCAATCAGTTTTATTGCATATTTTTTCATTGCAGGCCGCTCGTTTTGCCAGGTAAGGATCCTATTACAGATAGATAACGCAACGGAAGGAATAAATAAGAATATCTACGGTCATTTTGACGAACACCTCGGCCTTGCATCTATGGACGGTTCTATGTTAGGGATAGCGACCGGGTAACTTTTTAAACAAACGGAACAATGAAAATTCTGCAAAGTATTCTAACAGGGGTGGTGGTAATGGCTCTATCGGTTTGTTCGATGGGGCAGTCGGGTAATAGTATTACGGTAAAAGCCGACCAGCTTGTTGCCGAAGTACAACCTACTATGTGGGGAGTCTTTTTTGAAGATATCAACTTAGGCGCGGATGGAGGCATCTATGCGGAAATGGTCAAGAACCGTTCTTTTGAATTTTATAAACCGATGATGGGATGGACAATCCTGGGCAAGCCATTGACCGAAGGAGATTTTTTAGTTGTGAACCGAAAGAAAGTGAATGAAGCTAACCCGCGGTTTCTCTGCGTGACACTGCATAATAATAAAAAAGGAAGTATTGGGTTGAATAATGAAGGGTTTCGGGGAATGGGAGTCAAAAAGGATATCGGTTATGATTTTTCTTTTATGTATCATCAAACATCTCCCGGTATTAAAATGTATATCGAACTGGTAAATGAAACAGGCGAAATCATCGGTTCAACAGTTGTGAATACCACGGCCACGGGTAGCGAATGGAAAAAGATCAAAACAAGCTTTATTGCCAGTGCCACAGCGCCAAAGGCATCTATGCGAATTTGGTTTGAAGGGGATGGACCCATTGATCTCGATATGATCTCGCTGTTCCCACAGGATACCTGGAAAAAAAGACCGGGCGGAATGCGGGCCGACATGATCCAGATGCTCGCCGATATGAAGCCGGGATTCATTCGTTTCCCGGGCGGTTGTATAGTGGAAGGCTATGATCTTTCACAACGTTATCAATGGAAAAAGACAATAGGACCCGTTGAGCAAAGACAATTGATCATCAATCGCTGGAATTTTGAATTTGCCCATCGTCCCACACCCGATTATTTCCAAACTTTTGGTCTCGGGTTCTTTGAATATTTTCAACTTGCTGAGGACATAGGTGCCGAACCCCTTCCTATTTTGAATGCAGGCATGGCCTGTCAATTTAATTCTGCGGAACTGGTACCCATTAGTCAATTGGACCCTTACATACAAGATGCGCTCGACCTGATCGAATTTGCCAATGGGGATATTACCACGCAGTGGGGCAAGGTTCGCGCAGAAATGGGGCACCCGGGTCCTTTTCATCTTAAGTTTATGGGTGTTGGAAATGAAAATTGGGGACCGCAATATATTGAGCGGTTAAAGATTTTTACAAAAGCCATCAAGGAAAAATATCCCAATATCAAACTGGTCAATAGTTCCGGCACCGATCCAAACGGTGAGCGATTTGACTATCTAAATGGCGAGCTAAGAAAAATGAATGCTGATATCATCGATGAACATTATTACCGTCGCCCGGAATGGTTTTTACAAAACGCTTCGAGATACGATAACTATGACCGCAAAGGTTCGAAGATCTTCGCCGGGGAATATGCAGCACAAAGTGACAAGACGGTAAGCGTGAATAATAAGAACAACTGGCAGACAGCTATCGCCGAAGCGGCATTTATGACGGGCATGGAACGCAATGCTGACGTGGTTTGCATGGCTTCATATGCGCCACTATTTGCCAACGTAGATGGCTGGCAATGGACACCGGATATGATCTGGGTGGACAACCTGCAGGTATATGGGACCCCGAACTATTATGTGCAGAAATTATTTTCCCTCAATAAAGGAACGAATGTAGTACCCATACTCCAGGACAATAAGCCATTGTCCGGCCAGGATAGTTTATACGCCTCTGCAGTCATTGACAAGAATACAAATGAGTTGGTGGTCAAACTGGTGAATGTATCGGGGAAGACGCAAACCAAAGACATACAGGTATCAGGCATTAAAAAACTGGATGCAGACGCAAAGCTCACAATATTAAAAGCAGATGATTTAACCGATGTGAATTCATTTAATCAACCGGGTAAAGTAGCGCCAAGCGAACAGGCATTAAAATTAAAAGGGAAAAAGATCTCGCTATCGCTAATGCCGTATTCATTTACGATTGTACGGGTAAAAATGTCGTGATGGGAAAAAAAGCCGATGAGAATCTATCATACAACGATACTGCTTATTTGTATATCCATACTAAGTGCCTGTCATCATAAAAAAACTTTATTTCAATCGCTTTCATCTTCCCGGTCGGGAGTGGGTTTTAGCAATAAAGTAGAGGAGAATGATAAATACAATGTTCTCAACTACATGAATATTTATACCGGCGCAGGAGTGGCAGCCGGTGATATCAACAATGATGGACTTACAGATCTTTTTTTTAGTGGCAATGAGACCAGTTGCAGGTTGTATGTCAACAAGGGCAACATTCAATTTGAGGATGTCACTGAAAAAGCCGGTTTAATTACGAATCGCTGGTGTACCGGTGTATCCATGGTGGATATAAACCAGGATGGGTATTTAGATATATATATTAATGTAGCCGGAAGCGCCAAATTTGGCAATACGGCTAATCTCCTTTACATCAACAATAAAAACGGAACCTTTACAGAAGAGGCGGAGAAATATGGTATTGCCGATGCGAGGCTGACCATGAACGCTTCATTTTTTGATTATGACAGGGATGGCGACCTTGATCTATTCCTGATCACAAATCCAGCGGATGAAAGAGTAGATGATGTTACTACTGTGCTATCCATACAGGGCCGTGGCGAATCATCAGGTGCAGATATTTTATACCGTAACAACGGCAATGGCAGCTTTACAGATGTTTCAAAGGCCGCAGGCATAGTGAAAGAAGGGTTTAGTCTCGGCACTGCTATTAGTGATATTAACAATGATGGCTGGCCCGATATTTATGTTTCCAATGATTTTTTGCACAGCGATATCCTGTACATCAACAATCACGATGGCACATTCACCGATAAGGTACATGAATGTTTAAAGCATACAAGTTTCTCTTCCATGGGAAATGATGTGGCCGATTTTAACAATGATGGTCTTACCGACATTTTTACCCTGGATATGCTGCCAGAAGGTAATTTCCGGAAACAGATGATCATTCCTGCTGCCAGTTATGATAAGTTTCAATTGTTGTTGCAGAAGGGGTATGAGCCTCAATATACCCGCAACGTGCTGCAATTAAATAATGGTAATGGCAGTTTCAGCGATATCTCGTTTTTATCCGGTGTCAGTTCTACCGACTGGAGCTGGGCGGCATTGTTCGCGGACTATGATAATGATGGAGATAAAGACCTGGCCGTAACAAATGGTTTCTACCGCGATTTTGGCGACCAGGATTTTATTAATTATCAAAAACAGCTGCATTCGATCGGCAATCCCGGTATCGAAAAGGAAAAACAATTAAAGGCGATCGGCGAACTGGCTAAGGTCCCTTTACAGAGTTACCTCTTTGAGAATAATGGCGATCTGAGTTTTACAAATCGCAGCAGTGATTGGGGATTTACTGAACCAGGTTTTTCAAATGGTGCCTGCTACGCCGACCTTGACAATGACGGCGATCTGGAGCTTATAACAAACCAGTTTAACGGACCCGCAAGAATTTTTAAGAATAATACCAATGAGCTGTTACATAATAATTATCTCACTATAAAATTAACGGGTTATGCACCCAACCTGCAGGCCATTGGCAGCAAAGTGTATGTATATGCCAAAGGACAAATGCAGATGCAGGAACTGAATCCCTACCGCGGGTACGAGTCCACGGTGGAATTGCCTTTACATTTTGGATTAGGAAAAAATACAACTGCAGATAGTTTAAAAATTATTTGGCCCGACGGGTCACAGCAATCGAAGTATAACATAGCTACGAACACCGTTGTTAGTGAGGTTTATTCCGCTAAAGCAGGCCCTGTTGATACGCCGGTTCCACTTAGTAGTGGGACCGGCTCACGGGGTATTTTTGAAAATGTAAGCGGATCAAAAGGATTGGACTGGACTCATAAAGAAAACTATTTCGTTGACTTTAAAGTACAACCCCTGGTGCCTCACATGCTTTCCCGTTGTGGTCCCGGTATCGCGGTGGGCGACATCAATAACGATGGCCGCGAAGATTTTTATATCGGCGGCGCTTCAGGCAGCGACGGAAGTTTTTTTATTCAAGACAAGACAGGAATATTTTCGGAGCAAAAATTAAAGAAGGATACTTCATATGAGGACATGGGCGTATTGCTCTTTGATGCAGATAATGACGGCGATCTTGATTTATTTGTTGTAAGTGGCAGCTCTGAGAAGGAAGAAGGATCTGTCATGCAGCAGGACAGGCTCTATGTCAACGATGGTAAAGGGAATTTCAGTTACCGGCCAGATGCATTACCCGACACGAGAGCAAGCGGTTCCTGCGTCGCCGGATGTGATTATGACAAAGACGGAGATGTTGATTTGTTTGTTGGAGGTAGAGTAATCCCTGGCAAATATCCATTAACACCACAAAGCTACCTGCTCAAAAATACGGGTGGCCGTTTTTCGAATGCTTCATTCGAACTGCCCGCCAATGGAAAGATGGGAATGGTTACATCTGCCTTGTGGACCGACTTTGACAATGATGGCTGGATCGACTTAATGATCACCGGGGAGTTTATGCCTATCCTGTTTATCAAAAACAAAAATGGCAAACTGCTGTTTAATTCGCCGTTGGTCATTGCAAATTCGGCAGGGTGGTGGAATAGCATTACCGCAGGTGATTTTGATGAGGACGGGGATATTGATTACGTGGTAGGTAATTTGGGGCTAAACACAAGACTTAAAGCGCGCCAGGAAGAGCCGCTTTGTATCTATGCAAAAGATTTTGACAAGAATGGAGCGATAGACCCGGTAATGTGTTATTACATGCAGGGGCATAATTATGTTTACCCTTCGAGAGATGAATTGATCGGACAAATACCGGTTATGCGAAAAAGGTTTGAATTGTATAGGAAATTCGCTTCAGTAACATTCGAAGAAACGTTTTCAAAGGAGGAGCTGGGAGATGCTTTTATTGTAAAAGCAGAATGTTTTGAAAGCAGTTATTTGGAAAATAAGGGAAATGGTAAGTTCGAGAGGAAAGCGCTTCCCATTCAATGCCAGTTTGCACCTTTGTTTGGAATGGTGACTGGAGATTATAATAATGATGGTCGTTTGGATGTTTTGTTAGCAGGCAATTCCTATTCAACAGAAGTTTCTACCGGTAATTATGATGCCATGACAGGTGTGTTATTGCTGGGAGATGGAAAAGGAAATTTTAAACCATTGCCATCTGCTATGACCGGGTTCATGGCCGATGGTGATGCAAAGGGAATGGCCCGCATAAATTTGGTTGATAATTCATCACTTATTTTGGTGGCCAATAACAACGGGAAACTGCAGAGCTACGAAACGGCAAAAGACCAAAAATTTTTTCCCGTAACTCAAAACGACGAATATGCGATCATTCATAAGAAAGACGGCAGCTCATTCAAACAAGAGTTGTATCTCGGAAGTACATATCTATCATCATCACCCAGGATGTTGGCTATTTCGGAAGCCGTTGATACTATTACTATCTATAATAACAAAGGGGTAAAATGGCTGATCAGATAGAGAGAATGGCGGATGAGAAATTAAGCGGAAAAACACTATTATTGGCAAGACAATGAATTATGAATGATATTTAAAGTGTTTAAATCGATTATATGGGATACTTCTTTAAAGTAGTTTTGGTTTTTGTGGTTCTAAACACTCAAATTGAAGGTCGATATGAAAGGCATAATCAATTTTGCGGGGGGATGAATGGTTCCGATATAAAATGGTCTCTAGATGTAAAGAAAAATAAAACTTATACCCTTGAGATTACAAAAAGAAAAAACGAATATTTGAGCAAATCTCAAAATGTGTTTATAATGGGATTATGGCGTATAGAAGGTGATACATTGAAATTGTATCAACTAGGAAAAGAGGATAGCGCTTTCGTGTTTTGTAAGAAGGAGGATAAACTCATTTTGGTGAATAATAAATATAAAACTGAAAATGAGCTATTTTTTCTTGACTATTTGGAAAAAACGAAGAAATGAAAAAGATAAAATGAACGCAGCTCCCGGAGTCGCTGGCATCTTTAGATTGCGTCGGCAACGACTATCTAATTCTATTTCCCTTCTGTTGCCTCGCAATGACGTGCTCAAGAGAGAGGGTACTGTCTTACCGGACTGAACACCCGACGGTCATAGTAGCGGAGACTTCCCAGCTCGCAGAGTGTACCGTCTTTGCGAGGGATGTCGGCGATGACCGTCTTGGGCTTAGGTGTGTCCCACGAACAATCAATCTGGAAATAAAGCTAAATCGTTGTCGAAATGACATGAATACCTGAAATTTGAATGTGCTACCGTCAATGATAGGGGACCAAAACGATTGCTATGGGTAAAAAACAATCTCTCTTTTTTTTCTTCATACTATTTACAATAAAGATTTTCCCGCAGACAAACTTATTTGATGCCGACTGGAGATTTCATCGTGGCGGTGCACAGGGCGCAGAGTCACCGGGATTTGATGATTCGAAATGGAAAAAGATAGATCTACCGCACGATTGGAGTATAGAAGACCTGGGCCAGGCAGGCCTGCCGGGAACAAACTCTCCTTTTGACCCCGATGCAATTGGACAGGTAAGTACCGGATTTACTGTCGGCGGAACAGGATGGTACCGCAAAACATTTCTTATTCCTTCGTACGAGAAGGGTAAACGCATCCATATTCGTTTTGATGGTGTTTATATGAATGCGGATTGCTGGCTCAATGGTCAGCACATCGGTAACCATCCTTACGGGTATACCAGTTTTTGGTTTGATATAACGGATAAAATAAAATATGGCGAGAAAAACCTGATCGCAGTGCAGGTAAAAAATGAGGGACAGAACAGCAGGTGGTATTCCGGTTCTGGCATTTACCGTCATGTCTGGTTGGAGATGTCTGAAGAAGTGCACATAGCTCAGTGGGGAGTTTATATCACCACTCCCGAAGTAAGTTCTTCCATAGCTGGGATAAAAATTGATATTAAGGTCGTGAATGAAAGAAACAATACAATACCCGTGCGGATAGTTACGGAGATCAGGAATCCTGGAGGAGGGGTAGTTGCGAAGACCGAAACAAGACAAAACATGTCGGGAAGATCGGAATATGTATTCAAGCAAGAACTGAATATTGAAAACCCGCAATTGTGGAGCCTGGAATCACCTGGTTTATATAAAGCCGTCATTGGTGTATTCGACTCTGATAAAGGCCTGGAAGAAAATGAAACAGCATTCGGTATCCGTAGTATTTCATTCGATGCGACAAATGGATTCCGTTTGAATGGTAAAACAGTAAAGCTACAAGGGGGATGTGTTCATCATGATAATGGGCCGCTGGGTTCAAAAGCGTTTGATCGTGCCGAAGAACGAAGGATCGAATTGCTGAAAGCAAGCGGGTTCAATGCTATTCGTTGTTCTCATAATCCGCCATCGCCGGCCTTTTTAAACGCATGCGACAGGTTGGGCATGCTGGTAATTGATGAAGCATTTGATATGTGGCGGATAGCAAATAACCCGAACGATTACCACCTGTATTTCGATGAGTGGTGGCAAAGGGATATCGAAAGCATGGTAATGCGCGATCGCAATCATCCTTCCGTAATAATGTGGAGTATCGGGAATGAAATACGCGATATGGAAAATCCCAAGGTGATTGAAGTGGCAAAAATGCTTGGAGATCATATTCGTCACCTGGAGCCAACACGACCGGTCGCTGCAGCTGTCAATAATTTAAGGCCGCAGAAAGATCCTTTTTTTGCAACTCTCGATGTCTGCGGTTACAATTACGCTGCCGGCGGTGATCATATGCAGGAAAGCATATATCGCCAGGATCATAGTCGTGTGCCTGGTCGTGTAATGATGGGAACAGAATCCTATGCGCTTGAATCCTTCGATGCCTGGATGGGAGTTGTTGACAATCCATTTGTGATCGGCGATTTTGTGTGGACGGCTTTTGATTATATCGGGGAAGCGAGCATTGGCTGGAGAGGTTATTGGCAGAAACAAAATTTTTATCCCTGGAACCTCGCCTATTGCGGCGACATAGACATCTGTGGATGGAAACGTCCCCAATCTTTTTATCGCGATGCGCTCTGGAAGGAAAACCAATTATCCGTTTTTGTAAAGCCACCAACGCCAGGTTTTCCTTTGAACCCAGAGAAACAATCATGGAGCAAATGGGAATGGCACGACGTGGTGGCTGACTGGAATTGGAAAGGGTATGAGAATAAACCGCTGGAAGTATCGGTTTATTCTTCCTGTGAGGAAGCTGAGCTTTTCCTGAATGGAAAATCGCTGGGTAGAAAGAAAACAAACCGCGATACGAAATTTACAGCGAACTGGAATGTTGCATATCAACCGGGAATCCTGAAAACAGTGGGGTATAAAAACGGGAAAGAAGTTGCTTCATCTCAATTACAAACGGCTAAACCGGTTTCGAAGATCAAATTATCGGCAGACCGCACGACTATCGCTGCCGACGGCCAGGACCTCTGTTATATTACAGTTGAATTGACAGACGCGAATGGAATTCGCAATCCAAAAGCGGAGAACCTGGTAAAATTTAAGGTGAGCGGTGGCTCGATTGCCGGTGTGGGAAACGCAAACCCGGTAAGTCTTGAAAGTTACCAGTTGCCGCAGCGAAAGGCGTGGCAGGGGAGATGTTTGGTTATTGTAAGGTCATCGGGCAAGACGACGGCGATTACATTGACAGCGTTAGTGGATGGGCTGCCGTCTTCGAGCATAGGTATTAAGACAAAATGAGTAATAAGTGATCTGTAGGCGTCATACTACTATGTATTTATCCTGGGTATAAAAAACTAATTTCATTTACCATGAAACTGTCCTGTTCACATCGACCAACCGGAAAAATATTTTTTGTCCTCGCGATCCTTGGTTGCTTTTTCAGCGGGTGCATGCAGTCGGGAGAAAATATATCCACCAATCGTGTCCGCGACTTCGATAGCGACTGGCGTTTTATAAAAGACAGTATTGTCGGCGCCGAGCAGGCCACATATGAGGATTCTGCATGGCGTGTTATTGATCTCCCACATGATTGGAGCATAGAAGACCTGCCTGCCGGACAGATTCCCGGAGAAACAATCGGACCTTTTTCCAAAAAAAGTGAGGGAGCGAACGACGGAAATTCTACCGGGCATGTAGTCGGCGGCACCGGGTGGTATCGCAAAACATTTACACTTGCAAATGATGATAAAGGCAAACGGATATCCGTTTATTTCGAAGGCGTATACACTGAAACCGATGTATGGGTCAATGGGAATTTCCTGGGTGATCACAAACATGGATATACTTCCTTCTTTTTTGATATTACAAAGTTTTGCAAACCGGCAGGTGAAAAAAATGTGATTGCAGTCCGCGTAGTTAATAAAGGAAAGAACAGCCGCTGGTACAGTGGATCCGGGATTTACCGTCATGTAAAATTGATCGTCACAAACCCCTTGCATATCGATCAATGGGGAGTATATGTAACGACACCAAAGGTTTCTGTGACGGAAGCCACTGTGAAGGTCGCTACCACCATTTCCAATGAACAGGAATTGAAAAAAGATATAGTTGTCCGTACCAGGATACTGGATGCGGATGGGAAGGTTGTGAAGGAAACGGAAAGCAGGCAATCGGTCGATGGTAATCATAAGACAGATATTTCCCAGGATATCATACTTGAGTCGCCAAAACTATGGTCAATTGATTCTCCTAATTTATACCAGGCACAGGTGACCGTACTTGCAGGGGACAGAGCGGAAGATATCACTAACACCAGTTTTGGGATAAGGGAACTCAGCTTCAATGCAGAGAACGGGTTTGTACTGAATGGGAAAAAGACAGAATTGAAAGGGGGTTGTGTACATCACGACAATGGCATATTGGGTGCTGTAGCCATTGACCGAGCCGAAGAGAGAAGAATTGAATTATTAAAGGCAAATGGTTTCAATGCTGTCCGTAGCAGCCATTGTCCTCCATCAGAAGAATTTTTGGAAGCTTGTGACCGCCTGGGAATGCTGGTAATTGATGAGGCGTTTGACATGTGGCAAAAACCAAAGAACCCGGACGATTATCATCAATTCTTTGATAAATGGTGGGAAAGAGATCTTTCGTCTATGATCCTGCGTGATCGCAACCATCCTTCCGTTATATTATGGAGTATTGGAAATGAGATCCAGGAGCGAGCCGATTCCTCGGGTCTCGCCATTATTCAAAAATTCAAACCGGTGATTCATCGACTTGATCCATCGCGCCTGATCACTTCAGCTGTTTGTGAATTCTGGGATAACCCCGGGAAGAAATGGCCTGAAACAGCTCCAACATTTTCTTTACTGGATGTAGGCGGATATAATTATCAATGGGGACAATATGAATCGGATCATAAACAGTTCCCTAATCGCATAATGGTAGGAACCGAATCAGTTCCGCAGCATGCATTTGAAAACTGGCAGCTGGTAGAAAAAAATCCCTATGTAATTGGCGATTTCGTATGGACTGCTATGGATTATTTAGGGGAATCAGGTATCGGGCATACCGTGTGTGACACTGTAAAGGGTGGTTTTTTTATGCCGTGGCCATGGTTTAATTCCTGGTGCGGTGATATCGATTTAATAGGCGATAAAAAACCACAATCCTATTACCGGGATGTGGTCTGGCGAAGAAGTAAAATTCAAATGGCTGTTCGTCCAATGAGTGGATGTAAAGAGAGAATAAGTTACTGGGGTTGGCCTGATGAGCAGCAAAGCTGGAGCTTTCCCGGCCAGGATGGAATGAAGTATGAAGTCATTGTGTATTCACGGTCTCCGCTTGTGCGGTTGGAACTAAATGGGAAAATAATTGGTGAGAAAACAATTCCGGACAGTGCAAAGCTGACTGCAAAGTTTGAAGTGCCTTATGCACCCGGGGAGTTAAAAGCAATTGCGATTGAAGATGGCAAGGAAGTTGGGCAAGTTAGTTTGAAAACCGCAGGAAGTGCAAGTAGCATCCGTCTCAAGGCTGACAGGACATCTATCAGGGCCAGCCGTAATGATCTTTCCTACGTGATGGCTGAAATAATAGATGATAAGGGAAATATTGTACCGTGGGAAACGACCCCTATTGATTTTACCATAACCGGTGCGGGAGAGCTGGCTGGAATTGGAAATGCAAGTCCATCCGATATGGCAAGCTTTAAACAACCAAAGCGAAATACTTTTCGGGGAAAATGTCTCGTGATCCTTCGACCTAAGGGTGCGGCAGGAGATATTGTTTTGGAAGCAAAAGCTGCGGGGCTACAGCCAGCAAAGATAATTATCAGTACTAAGGAATAGGGCTACAGGCTCGGCCTTCAGCCCCTTTCAATTCTTACACTTTTTAATTTTTTTTTGCATTAAATGCTACCGGATGCTACCAGAAGTAAAATTAAAAATATCACTGCAGGAGCTATGCTTGAAGGGGGCCAGGATAATTGTGCGATCCCTTCTTATCTCCTTTACCTTCTCCTTTAATCTCCTAGCCATATCTGGCACCTTTACAGAACGGGGAAACAGAGCGAGAGCGAGTACTCTACTACTCACAATGGCGATATCTAGCATCTAGTATCCAGCAGTAACTTTTTTCGACGAATGAGAAACCCTGCATCCTTTATAAATCGCTGCTTCAACACCATGCCTGTGTTTTAATTGGGCCAGCAACTCCGGGGCTTCCTGTTTGCGCACGAAAAATTCCATCACATAACTGTAAGCGCAGTTTTCAAAATATGCTTCGTATATGTTCAGGTAGTGAAAGGATTGCGTGCGGTAAAATTCAAGTTCGGTTTCTCCCTGCGCTACGAATACCACTATCCTGGCATCTTCTTTTACATTATTATAGGTAGATTGAAGCTGTACCGGGTGATATCCGCCAGCCAGTTTTATCCTGGCTTTTTGTTCAGGGGGATGCATCCTGCTCCTTTCCTTCATAAATGCAAACCTGAAATCTGCTGCGCTGGATTTATGTTGTATCACATAATTAAACCTGTTGCCGTTTTTTTCTGTAACGCCTTCCTGTAACAGGATATTTGTAGTATCATCCACGCGCAGGTCTGCATATGATTCCCACATATCCATAAATTCTTCGGGTTCGAGAATTGATGTAATGCAAATAAACTGCACAATGGTATCTTTATTCATAGCTCTTTAATTTAAGTTTCGATTGATGCTGACCAGTTAATGCGTTAATCAGGGTGGGACAAATATTGGTTGCAGGTGAAACGCAGGGTTGTAAGGTACCGCTTTATTTACTCTTGTGCTTTGTTATTTTAAGATACCGTTAATGTATTTTAATATATTTTGAGTGCTGCCATAAATAGACTACCTTTAATACTGACAGATTAAAATACTTCATCATTCAGTCAGGATTAGGAACGATTTTTTCTTTCCGAACCGATAATAGTCTTCTTCTCTTTTCTTTTGCTGCTGTATTTATCCCTTTCATTAAAAATTAAAAAGTTTCTATTATGAACATGTATGTTTCTAACCTGGGTTTTCATACCAGTGATGACGATTTGCGTAAATTATTTGAATCCTTTGGCCAGGTTTCATCAGCTAAAGTGATAACTGACCGTGAGACAGGCAGAAGCCGCGGGTTTGGATTTGTTGAAATGAGCTCCTCCACAGAAGCCGACCAGGCCATGAGTAAGTTGAACGGTAAAGAAATTGAAGGCAGATTTATTTCTGTTACAGTTGCAAGGGAAAGAGAAAGCCGCCCAAGTAAGACAAAATGGTGATCATTATAGGAAGAGCAGACAGTTCTTCCTTTTTTTTGAATAGTAGGAAGTGGTAGCGATACCATCATTATAAAAAGTGAATATGACGACAATCCTTCAAATTATGAATGCTGACAGAAATCTTAGTATGTTCAGCCGTGGAGTAAAAATTGCGGAACTGGAAAATAAATTGAATGAAATGGGGCCATTCACGATACTTGGACCGGTCAACCTGGCTTTCAACAATCTTACATCGGGAACTTATGACAAGTTGCTTGACCCTGCTAATCGGGGTAAGCTTCTTGACTTATTATCCGGGTACATTATTAGTGGTAAAAAGATGTTTTACGATTTCCGGAACGACCAAAAACTGCAATCGCTTAACGGTAAACAACTCACGGTTACTGTAAAGAATGGTGAAACGCTTATAAACGGTTCCAAAATACTGGCCCATAACAGGCAGGCATCGAATGGCGTCGTTCATTTGCTTGATAAAACTTATGCTGTCGTTTTGAACTGACCCGGTTCTGCACAGCTTACTTTAAAATAATATTTCATGACGTTCCAAAAGGAAGATCTTGAAGGCACTCATTATGATTGGTCTGACGACAAGCAGAATCTTTTTACCGGGCGGCCCAGCCGGAGAAGTTTTGACAGGTTTAACGGTAACCAGGTACTGTTTCTTATAAATTTTTATGGGTCGTTGTCAGAAAACTTTACAATCCGGGAAGGGAAAAGCATTGAAAAGGGAATTTACTCTGATTTGCCTTTGGAAGCAAAAAGTGAAATATCTGTTTTCAACTGGATAAAAAATATGGCATTCCTGCCTGGGTGAGATCTTCTTTACCAAATGCCCGGTAAGACTTTAAACCCTATAACATACTGCATTTATATTCATGCCGGCTCCCACGGAAGCAAAAAGAACAATATCACCTTCTTTAATTTCATGTTCTGTCATTTCGCCCTGAAGGACCAGGTGATAAAGTGTGGGAATGGTTGCGACTGAACTATTGCCTAACCATTGTATGCTCATAGGCATGATCCCCGAAGGCGCTTCGGACACCCCATATAACCCGTATAGCCTTTTCACTATTTCTTCATCCATTTTTTCATTGGCCTGGTGAATTAAAATTTTCCTGACCTGCCTGATATCTATTCCTGCCTGGTCAAGACATGATTTCATGGCGAAGGGTACATGCTTCAATGCATACTCATAAACTTTTCTTCCCTTCATTTTGATATATAATGCAGCATTGTCATCGTCCGACCTATAGGACTTCCCCATATCAATATAATCAACCTCACCTGCGCTATGCGTTTGAGCGCTGGTGCCAAGAATGCCGGGACCTCCCTGCGGAGAATTTTTGTATTCCAATACACATGCACCGGCACCATCAGCAAAGATCATACTGTCCCGGTCCGAAGTATCTATCACTCTTGACAATGTTTCGGCACCGATCAACAGAACTTTTTTTGCCATACCTGCTTTGAACCAGGCATGAGATTGAATAAGGGAATGAACCCATCCCGGGCAACCAACCAAAACGTCGTATGCGATACATTCAGGTCGCAGAATACCTAATATATGTTTTACCCTGCTTGCAAGCGTGGGGACATTCTGTGATTGAATACTGCCATAGGCTACGTCTCCAAAATTGTGTGCCACGACAATCTGGTCAAGCGTTTCCGGATCTATCCCGCTATTGAGAAGGGCTTGCCTGCCCGCTACTGCAGCAATGTCGGAGGTATTTATATCGGTTGGAGCATAGCGTCGTTCATTGATACCCGTAATTTTCCTGAATTTGTCGATAATGGATTTTGCCGGGTCGGTTAATGGGAGACCTTTTTCATCGAAAAATTTATGTTGCTCGAAATCCTGATTTAGCTGAATTGTTTCGGGTATGCAGATGCCTGTCCCAGTGATGACTGAACTTAACATAGTTTCAAATCTTGTTTAACATGATCATCCAGTTTCCTTATCCCGAAGATACGTCCCACGGCCGTAGAGTATGTTTTGAATGTAAACAAACCGGCAATCAATTTAAGATACAATTATTTTACCAGAAATGAGAGGTTGCAGCCGGATTATGCGGTTTGCAAGGCTCCGGTTGTTTATTCGGTCAACAAAGGGATCCTGAACTAACTCCCGTTGACCGCGATATTTGAGTAAAAATTATGATTGAAAAATGATTTAAATTAACGATTTTAAAGAGATTCGATCTTGCTCCGGCTCCTCCATTCCTGTGGCGTTACATTATTCTCCTGCTTGAATACACGTGAAAAATAAGCGGGACCATTGTATCCGCAATCCAACGAAATATTAGCGATACTATTTTGAGGATCCTTCAGTAACTCCTTTGCCCTGTTGAGGCGGATCATTCGTATAAACTTGTTAGGACTGCAGCCGGTCAACGCCTCGAGCTTCCTGTGAAATTGCGAATGACTCATGAATATATATTTGCACAGTTGCTATCATTTTCCAATATGGAAGGATTTCCGGTTTCAATCTCAGGTATGTTCATGGTGACTAATTTAATCACCTAAGTTACTTTGAAAGATCGGCGCGAGCCCGGAGTATCCGGCATCTCGCATCCAAACCGTAGTGTCCAAATCAACCCGCTATAAAGTCCATTTAGCACCCCTGCCGGGTAGAATTTAGACAATAGCTTTGGTCTGGTAATATTTTCAAAATCAAAAATTGTGAAACATGAAAACATCAGATTTTACAGTAACCCTGCTGGTAGACGAAACCCCTGAAGAAGTGTTCAACGCCATCATCAACGTTCGTGGATGGTGGACTGGACAGCCCGGGGTTGAAGGCAACACTGAAAAACTTAATGACGAGTTTACTTATCGTTATAAAGACATTCATTACAGCAAGCAGAAGGTGACCGAATTAGTTCCGGGAAAAAAAGTTGTTTGGCTCATCACGGACAGCCAACTTAATTTTACTAAAGTCAAAGACGAATGGACCGGTACTAAGATCAGTTTTGACATTTCTGGAAAAGATAACAAAACGCAGGTTCGCTTTACTCATATTGGGCTGGATCCCGGGATTGAATGTTATCATGATTGTTCAAACGCGTGGAGTTCCTATATTAACAGTAGCTTGCGGAACTTCATTACAAAAGACAAAGCAGAGATTAATTTATAACCAGGAATACATTTTTTAAAAAAAAGTAATAGTATGGCTGACATTATACATCGTATCGGGATCAAGTCACCGGCTGCCCAGGTTTATAAGGCATTATCAACCATAAAAGGCCTTTCGAATTGGTGGACGGAAGAGGTTGAAGGTGATGAAAAGATCGGGGGAAAGATCAAATTCACTTTTCGATCTGATAACGGAGAAGTAAAAGGATCGATGGCCATGGAGGTGCAGGAACTCAGTCCGGGCAAAGTTGTTCGGTGGACCTGCGTCGACGGGCCCGAAGAATGGATTGGAACCAGCGTTACTTTTGATTTGTCACAACAGGACGATCAGACAATTATTATTTTCGGTCATCGAAACTGGCGTGAGGCCGTTGAGTTTATGGCTCACTGCAGCATGAAGTGGGCAGTGTTTCTTTTAAGTCTCCGCGAGTATGTGGAACAAGGAAAGGGCAGGCCCTCGCCTCATGATCTGAAGATCGATAACTGGAATTAGTGCAAATCATTTTCGGTCGGCCATTCAGCTGAAATTGCCTCTTTCTCAAATGGGATTTCATCGTATTTGTGAAACAGGGAATAACCGATGTACCGTTCCAAAAAGCCCAGGATGCCATATTCTTTGTATTGCCGTACATGCGTCAATTCATGCCGAACCCACCACGGTTGGGCGTAAAATTCATCTTTGGTACAATTGACAAAAACTGTTCTACCAAATGTGATCGCATATTTGCCTTTATACCCAATCAACCCGCTGATCATTTTGGCTATTTTGCTGTTTTCGACAACCCTGATTTTTTGTGAATGAGAGCTGGTGGTAAGAAGGAGAAATAAGAAGACGAATACAATTTTCTGCATAAAGGTGGCGAGTATGTTTAAACCCCGTAAACATAGCGAATTAAGTTTTAAATTATTTATAAAGCCAAAACAAAAGAACTTCCAAACGAATGACAGTGTGACACTGATATTTTAAGGCCCATGGTGAAACGGTCACCTCGACTATCTAATGGTATTTTCATCTTTGTAAGATTAATACGTGCTGGTTTCGTTTAATTTTGCAGCCTGTAGCAGGTGATCTTATTACTCAACGTGGCAAGATGTTAAAATCCATACGAAAACAACTCAAGGCAATTTTTGACAATATCCGTAATGAAAGACTGAAAAACAATTTTCTACAGGCTATACCTTTTTGGATCGCCTCTTTAATTACGGGTCTAATTGCAGTGCTCTATGCCAAAATGTTTGCTTATGCTGAGAAAGGGAGTTCTTACATCTTTCATCACCGTGCCTGGCTGTTGTTTATCGTTACACCAGTTTGCTTCCTGATCGCGCGGTGGTTGATTATAAAGTTTTCCCCTTATGCAAGAGGAAGCGGTATTCCACAGGTGATGGCGTCTATCGAGCTGGCTACACCACGTTATATCGATAAAGTAAATAAGTTATTAAATGTCCGGGTCATTGTCGTAAAGATGATTTCCAGTCTCGTGGTAATCTTTGGCGGAGGAGTGATAGGAAGAGAAGGTCCCACTATACAAATTGCAGGTTCTGTGTTTCATACGGTGAACAGGCTATTACCTGCCTGGTGGCCAAAAATTTCAAAGAAGAACATGATCATGACCGGCGCTGCTGCCGGTCTTGCCGCAGCCTTTAATACTCCGCTGGGAGGAATTGTGTTCGCGGTTGAAGAGTTAACTAAAACGCATATCAGTTATTTTAAAACCGCCCTTTTTACAGCGATTATTATTGCCGGGTTGACCGCGCAGGCATTGTTAGGTCCCTACCTGTATCTTGGCTATCCAAATATAAGCGGCCTGTCTTCCTATATTTTTGTATGGGTAATTGTAATCGCAGCTGTGGCAGGACTTGCAGGCAGTACAATGGCAAAATGCATACTCGCTTTGATGCGTTGGAAGTCCTCGTTTAAATTCAATTGGCAGCACATATTGTATATCCTGGTCTGCTCGCTTTGTCTAGTGACTTTAGGTTATTTCATTGATGCTTCGATCTTCGGTTCGGGTAAGGGGTTAATGGCGCATTCACTGTTTACAAATGAAAAGTATAGTGCGGTGCAGGAACCATTATTGAGAATAGCAGGCCCCATACTGTCTTTTACAACAGGCGCCGCAGGGGGCGTTTTTGCGCCAGCTCTGGGATGCGGAGCCAGCATCGGCTCCTATATGTCGGGATTACTTCATCTTTCTAACGCTGATTCCAATATTATAATCTTATCAGGTATGGTCGCCTTCCTGACGGGGGTAACAAGATCTCCATTTACTTCCGCTATCCTTGTATTGGAAATGACGGACCGCCATAATGTTATTTTTCATCTGATGATAGCTGGTATGACTGCAAGTCTTGTTTCAATGTTAATAGATCGCCATTCTTTTTACGATCGCCTCAAGGTGCAGTATATACATGAATTGCACCAACAACCCTTTAACAGTCCGAAAGAGAATACAACTAAAGAAACAATCGACTGAAGACAGGGTGCCCGGTCGGTTAAACATAATAAAAAAAATGCTGGGCAGTCTGCTCTGCCCAGCTTCGCAATAAAACTTACCCAAAATGAAAAAAACTATGCTAGTTAAAAAATTTGTGCCGGCTAGTTGCTGCCTTCTTTATTGCTGCCCTCTTTCCTTTTCGCACTGGCTTCCAGGATAGGGATGAATTTTTTCGCATTTACATTTTCGGGATCTATTTGCAATATCTTATCGAAATACTCGATGGCTTTTTCATAGTCTTTTAAAGTATTGGCCTCATAGGTTGCTAAATAACCATAAGCTTCCACTACCCATTTTTTATCTGTTTCTGAAAGAGAATCTGTGCCCACAACCTCAATCAATTTGTTGTAATGAGGAATGGCGAGACCCGCAGTCATTCCGGAATCGATGACTGCGTTAGTACGTGCCCGCCAATAATACCCGAACCCCTGGTTCGGGTATTTCATAGTGTACAGTCCAAACACAGAGTCGGCCAGCAAATAGTTTTCCGACCGGTACGCTGCAATGCCCCAATTGAAAAGATCGACATTGCTTGCCTGGCCATTGGTGGAATAATATTGGCCCAACCATTTGGCTTGAGCCATATAATCTTTCTTCTTCCCCGAAAGGCTGGCCAGGTGTTTATAATACTGGTACAATAGTGTTGAATCGTTAGAGGCCTTCGCCGCTTTCTGGTAGTAGGCGATCGCTGAATCGGCATTATCAGCAGCGCTATATAATTGCGCCATGGTTTCAAAATCCTTTGCAATAAAGTTGCTGTCTTGCCCAAACCGGAAATACTGGCCCATATAATCGACAGCATTCAGCGTATCGCCGGACTCTGCATAGCTGTAGGCTATCAGTTTATAGATCCTTGGCTGTACATTATGTCCTTCTTTGCTTACCAGCTGCCTGGCACTGGCAATAGCTTCCGTATAATTTTTATTGAGATATAAAAGATCCGCATATGAATAGTCTTGCTGGGTCGTTTTATCGGACAGTGCAGCATATTGACGGAAATACTGCATGGCTTTTTCAGCATCCGGTTTTGTATAAACATGGTAGTTATAAAGTTCATAATAGGCAGGACCAAAGTTTTTATCCGCTTCTATGGCCTTGTTAAAATGGCTGAGATACAGGTCAGCATTTTTCTGGGAAAGAAAAATATCACCGAGATAATAATAAGCTTCCGCAAGACCCGGGTCCTTTTCAATGGCCGTTGAGTATGATTTAAAAGCTTCACTGCCGTTGTGCATTTTGCGATATATATTTCCCTGCAATACATAAAGTGAATTATTCCGCTTGTCTTTTTTCATGGCCCTGTGAACCAGATCCAGCGCATAATTCATATCACCATTTTCGGATAGAGTCTCCATATCGGCGACAGCCGCGGGAATAGCGGGGTCCCGGGATATATCGATCGCTTTATCAAAATACCACCGGCTGCTGTCTGGCCGGTTATTCACCAGCGAAATTGTACCCTTTGCAATTAAAAAGAACGGCTCTGAGCTCAAGGAAGCCGGGGCGAATGACAGCGAATCCCCGGCTTTTTGAATTTTGTTTTCCAACAGGTACGTTTTGGTTAACAGTAACCAGGCCTCGGCATCCAAAGGTTGTTGCCCAAGATAACCATGGAGGATGCTTTCCGCCGAGGCGTATCGATGATAGTATATATTTTTTTTGGCTTCTTGCACCGGTTGAGCATACGATGTAACCAGTAGCGACTGTAAGAGAAAAAACGGTAGGAGCCTTTTCATTTCGGAAAAAAGAATTTTAGATGATTGAATAATTAGTTTGACTGACTGCCAGCACCTGCGTCTTTGAGTTTACAGGTAACTGATCGGAAATGTCCTTGTTCATCCACCCGATTCTGTCCTCGGAGCCCTGCACGATCAGTAGGTCGGCGTCGACCCTTTGGCAATAATGAAAGATATCCCACCCTTTATTGCCTACTTTCAGCACATCATAACTGATGTTATTGAAGGAGCGGTTCTTCAATACCCGGCAGACATTCAACAAAGCGGTTTGCAGCGAATCCGGATCATCTCCCTTTTGCACGAGGATCAGCAACCGGATATGAATACGGAATTTATTTCCCAACGAGTTGATAATGGCAAGTTTGTTGGCAGGGAACATTGGGCCGACGGGTACCACTACGGTCCTTACCTGGTTTGATAAGGCGCCGGGTTTTACTGTGAGCACCGAAGTCCCGGTTCGCCTGGCAATCCTGCCGGAAATGACTGTATTTAAAAAAGGCAACAATGAATGTTGACAATTCTTTCCAATAATAACGAGATCTGCAGCAATGCTCTTTGCCTTTTCAATAATGGCTTTTTCCACGGAACTGCTATAGGTGACTGAGTAACTGGCAAGGATACCAGTTCTTGTTTTTTTAATGTAATCCAGCCATTCCTCAAGCCGGTATTTAACTTCCGCCGACACCTCGGTGTCATTATTCAATGAATATTTCGCCAGGTACCGGTAATAACCGAAAGCACTGGTCGGAATTAGATCCGGCACATGGAGCAGGTGAATAGTCATCCCGGGCCCTTCACACAATTCAATAGCTTTTTTTACAGCTACTTCTGTGTTAATAGTAAAATCGACCGGTATGAGGATCCTGCTAAAGCTCATATTGATGTTATGCAATATGATTGTCCGCAGTTAAGACCAAATTAATGCTATATTAGAATCTAATTGGAAATCCAGCGAGCGTCATAGCTGTGTCATCTCGCGAAATTGAAATAGTAAATTGCGGAAAATTAATGGTATGGAAGGACGGAGTATTTTACTTGTTGAAGATGAGGTGCGTATTGCAGATACATTACGTGTAGGGTTAACCGAAAACGGCTTCGAAGTAGATGTGGCCTACGATGGAAGGTTAGGGTATAAACTTTTCCAATCAAAACCTTTCAATCTCATTGTGCTGGATATTAACCTGCCTGTCTATAATGGATATGAATTATGTAAGATGATCAGGGCAACTGATATGGAGGTTCCGGTGATTATGCTAACCGCGCTGAGCGGTCTCGAGGATAAAATTGAAGGTTATGATGCCGGCGCCGATGATTATGTTATCAAGCCATTTGAATTTAGAGAACTGTTGATGAAGATCCGGGTATTGCTTCGAAGATCGGGAGATAAACGCACCCCGGTGGGAAATTTCTTAAGAGCCGCTGACCTGCAAATGAACCTGGACACGAAGGAAGTGAGCCGGGAAGGCGTTTCAATAAACCTTACCGCTAAAGAATTCCAGTTATTGGAATACCTGTTGCGCAACAAAAACCGCGTTGTAAGCCGGGCGGATATTGCTGTAAATGTCTGGGACATCGATTTTGATACAAACACCAATATAATTGATGTATATATTAATTATGTACGCAACAAAGTAGATAAACCATTTGAAAAAAAGCTGATTCAAACCCAGGTAGGCATGGGTTATATCTTAAAGGAGAGTTGAGTAATGCCAGTCAGGCTTCGCATAACGATTTTATTTACGCTGATGGTATTTATCGTACTTGGGATCGTATGTTCCTCTATCTATTATTTTTCTTACAAAACCAGGAGAGATGCGATCCGCGTGAGACTATCAAACAGGGCGATCACGACCGCGAGACTGTTAAGTAAATCCGAAATATTTGACAGGCAATTAATCCAACGGATCGATTCTCTCACCACCCTTGCATTGAAAAATAAATCGGTACAGGCATACAATGACCTGGATAAAAGGATATACAACTACAGTGACATCCCCGGTGATACTGTAACTATCACCAAAGACATATTGGATAAAGCGCAGTCTAAGAGTAGCGGTCATTATTTCGAACAGGGAAATAAAGAAGTTGTTGCCTATTATTACACCGATCCGGGCTTCCGGGTAATTGTAGTGTGCGCAGCTACCGATGAGGATGGGAAAAAAATTTTATTGCAACTAAGGGCTATTCTTATTTCAAGCTTTCTCTTTGGAATTTTCATCGCCGCCATCGGGGGATACTTTTTCTCAAGACGGCTCTTAATGCCCATCAAAAACATTACCCAGGAAGTAACGGAGATCACCGCCCAAAACCTGGCCCGGCGAATACCTACAGGCACGGTGAAAGACGAATGGTTCAAGATGGCTGATACTCTCAATGAGCTGTTGAACCGGCTGCAGGAAAGTTTTGAATTACAAAGAAGATTTATATCAAACGCATCCCATGAATTGTCAACACCGTTGACGGCTATTTCGAGTCAATTGGAGATCGCCTTACAGCGCAAGCGGACCCCGGAAGAGTTTGAGAAAATAATTGCTGACGTGCGGCAGGATGTGCAGCGCATGAGCAAGCTCACCCAAACACTGCTTGAATTTGCAAAGGCCGCAGGAAACAAAGGTGGTTTGACAATTAACCTTGTTCGTATAGACGAAATATTAATGGAAACGCCGGCGATACTTCAAAAGCAAAACAGCCAATATGATGTTTTCCTGGAGTTTGGAGCGTTGCCGGAAAATGAAGATGACCTGTTAGTGTTTGGAAATGCCGATCTGCTTTCCGTGGCTATTACCAATATTGTTGCAAACGCCTGTAAATATTCCGCCGACCATAGAGCCGTCGTCAGTTTTTTAATTGAAGACAAATGTTTTGTCGTCGCCGTAGCTGATAAAGGCGAAGGTATTCCCCCTGAAGAACTGGAGAAAATATTCCAACCTTTTTACCGGGTAGACAGCGTACGTTCCTCTGCAGGC
>Ga0066652_100000243_pt1 | contig 28312 bp, 20 predicted proteins | sample GraSoiAngelo_101_FD_71413 | JGI IMG/M metagenome (GOLD analysis project Ga0066652, IMG submission 71413) | Grasslands soil microbial communities from the Angelo Coastal Reserve, California, USA - 14_0903_02_30cm | ecosystem: Environmental > Terrestrial > Soil > Grasslands | place: USA... | reverse complement strand
GACGCTTCCGGTTGCATGGATTCTATACAGGTAACGCTGGTACAATCGTTCCCGGATCTATCCATTACTACAAACCAAACACCCGCCAGTTGCAGCATTACTCCCGACGGGAACATTAATGTGCAGGCTACGGGAGGCAGCGGCAATTTCCTATATTCAAGCAATGGTACAACTTACCAGGGCAATAACAGTTTTACTGTAGCCGATGGAACGTATAATATTTACGTGAAAGATGGCAATGGATGCAAAGACTCATTGTTGTCCGTGTTAGTACCAAAAATAAATTCGGTGGTTGTCGATGCGGAACCCGATACTTTTATCTGCGAAGGCACAAGCTATAAGATAAATGCCACAACAAATGCCCCGAGCGTTAATTGGTTTCCAACCACAGGGCTTACCAATACCAATTCATTGACCCCAACGGCAAACCCTGCCAACACCATTTTATATTATATAACGGCTACCCTGGGCAGCTGCACGCGCATGGACTCGGTCAAATTGAATATATGGCCGGCTCCCGTCGCTGAAGCCGGGGATAATATAGATATATGCTACGGTATCTCTGCGCAGCTAAACGGATCAGGTGGCATCGAATATCAATGGTCGCCCGATCCGACCTTTATTTCGTCAAGAGATATCAGTAACCCGATCGTTAAGCCTTCGGCAACATCAATCTATTATTTACATGTGAAAGATATTCACGGTTGCCGTTCATTACAGACGGATGCTGTTACGGTGAAAGTGACGCCATCGGTAAAGATCTTTGCCGGTAATGATACAATTGTGGCCATGAACCAACCGCTCCAGCTGCACGCGACAGAAACTAATAATAGCGGTGTGACACAATGGGAATGGTCAGCTGCTACTTATTTAAACAATCCATTGATAGCATCGCCCATTGCAACCTTCCCTTCACCGGTTGTGACTGCGCCTTATGATTATGTTTATATGGTGAAAGGCACAACACCGGCAGGTTGCCAGGGTACAGATTACATCAAGATAAAAGTTTACCAGGGACCAGAAATTTATGTAGCAAGCGGGTTTACTCCAAATGGAGACGGTAAAAATGATTTCCTGGTTCCAGTACCCGTGGGTATAAAGGACCTGAAATACTTCCGTGTATTCAACCGCTGGGGACAAATGATCTTTGACACAAAAGACCCTGGCAGGGGTTGGGATGGCAGGATCAGGGGAATTGACCAACAGACAGGTGTATTTATCTGGATCGCGGAAGGTATCGATTACACGGGAAAACTGGTAACAAGAAAGGGAGCCAGCACACTCATCCGGTAACGGTCCTGGTGTAACATTACATTAACTATATACGGGTTTCTCACCGCTCAAATTCCTTAATTTCGTTTTCTATTTATCCCGGTATGAAAAAGATATATTTCGTTTTATCCGTTCTGTTGATTGCCTGTTCCGTATCTGCGCAAAGCACATATGATGCTACACCGCCATTCAAGCGCTTCCCGAGTGTACCTCCGTTCCATTTGCTGGCGGTAGACAGTGTTACCATTTTTACAAAGGACCAGCTGAAAAAAAATAAACCGGTAATGGTCATGTATTTCAACCCTGATTGTGAGCATTGTAAGCATCTCACCGAAGAAATCATCAAACACATAGACGATTTGAAAAAAGTTCAGATAGTGATGGCTGCCTGGCCAGGCCCGGGATCTTTTGGCAACCTGAAAACATTTTATTCAAACTATAAAATTGGCGAACAGAAAAACATCCATATAGGGCATGATTTTCAAGACCTGTTGCGAAGTTTCTACAGGGTTCAAAGCTTTCCATTCCTGGCCATGTATGATAAAAAAGGAAAACTCATTACCACCTTCGAAGGTTCAATGAAAATAGAAGACATTATCAAAGTCTTTGAGTAAATCGTTGATGGAATGTATTTTATTAGAACAGTTTCCGTGTCAGCTAGAACTAGATAATAGAATTCTGGCATGGTTTTCTAACCGATAGTGTCCTAAGCTGTGACAATTATGTGCCAAAACCTCTCCCGGTTGCCGCGAAAAATCGTTTTTCATAAACTTGCTTTGTGTCTGTTTCTCCTTTTGACGATTAATGCAAAAAGCCAGACAGTTATAATGTTAGATTCCGGGTTTGTGACAGGAACCACTGTCGTCTATCCTGGCCTTGAATATAACAGAAGCGGTTATCATAATTTTTGGTGGGGCAAGCATTACCGCAGGGAATGGTCAACAGCAATAAGAGTAAAGAACTTTTATCTCGATACCGCCAAAGGAGGATTGGAAGTAACGAAGGAAGGGGGCAGCAGGCAATCCATGGGCTTGCGCCTGGAAGATAAAAACGGCAAAGAATATGTTTTAAGAAGCATCGATAAGGATTTCAGAAATGGCCTGCCTGAAATGTATTACAAGACTTTCCTGGGTCATATTGCGAAAGATCAGTCATCCATAGGTTATCCCTTTGCTGCCATCACTATCACCCCGATGATCGAAGCAACAGGTATTTATCATACAAACCCGCAGGTAGTATTTGTTCCCGACCAAAAAAGCCTCGGAGACTACAACAAGAAATTCGGCAACCAGCTTTATCTCTTTGAAGAACGACCCGATGGGAACCAGGAGAATGCTCCCAATTTCGGTAATTCAAAAAATGTAATCGGCACTGACAAAGTATATGAAAAGATCTACCAGGATAATGACAATCATATCGATCAACGAGCTTTTGCAAAAGCGAGGCTCTTTGATATGTTTATAGGCGATTGGGGAAGGCATGCTGATCAATGGAGATGGGCAAAGTTTGACCAGGGTGATCAGAATATTTACCGGCCAATCCCCCGTGATCGCGACCAGGCTTATACCCGCTTTGATGGAGTTTTCCCTGGATTGGCGACGAGTGTTTTGGGTGCTACCTGGCTGGAGTCTTTTAACTATCACATGAAGAACGAGAAAAGGTTTAATACGCCTGGCCGTCCGCTGGACAGGCAATTCACGAACGAACTGACAAAGCAGGACTGGATCGATATTGCTAACGAATTACAAAAGCAACTTACCGATGAAGTAATCGAAAGAGGGATGCATCAACTGCCGCCAGAATTATTTGCAATTCGTGGTGAGCTTACTATTTTAAAACTAAAATCGAGAAGAGACGACCTCGTAAAAATGGCCGGGAATTATTACAATTTCCTTTCTCACCACGTCGATCTCGTAGGCTCTCAGAAACGAGAATTGTTTGAAATAAACAGGATCAATAAAGAAGAAACCCGCCTTAACATTTATAACATCAGGAAAAATGGCGAACCCGAATCAAAGCCATATTATTCAAGACTATTTAAAGACAACGAAACAAAAGAGATAAGGGTCTACGGGTTGGAAAGCGCGGATATATTCAAAGTAACAGGCAATTCGAAGAGCGGTGTAAAAGTGAGAGTGATAGATCCTTCCGGGGAAGATTCGTTGATGTTGGAAAAGGATCACTTCAATAAAACAGCCATAGGCAAACGGTTTGAGTTTGATACCCTTCACCAAAAGAAATTTGATTTTCAAATTCGTCCTTTGCTGAGCCCGCCCGACTATCACATCTTCGACAGTGATCCACTTGACTTGTTCACACGCACGGGTGTAAGAGTTAGCATTAATTTCAGGTATGCTACACAACCCTGGAGAAAAGCCGAATATGAAAATGATCATCTGCTAAGTATCAACTATGGTTTCCTGAGAGGAGCTTTGAATGCAGGATACATTGGCAGATTGAGGCAGTTTGTAGGTAAATGGGACGCAATATTGAAGGCAAGACTGGATATTCCTTCTGTTGAGAATTTTTATGGCGTAGGCAATAATACTGTTAACGATACAAAGACTGGAAGAACATATTACAGCACAAAGAGTACACGGCTGTATGGAAGCATTGGTGTCGGGAGAATGATCGCCCTGCACCATGTTGTCGAATTCAGTGCATTTTACCAGCAGGTGCAGATCAACCATAACAATGTACTAACCGATTTTCATGAAGATCCTTCTGTATTTGGGGCAAAACAGTTTGCGGGGCTCGAAGCTGGCTATTGGTACGAGCATGTAGATAACCATATCTTTCCGACAAGAGGTCTCCGGTTCCGGTTGGGTGGTGGTTATGTGCAAAATTTGCAGGAAACCGACCGTTCTTTTCTTAAAGCTACTTCTGTTTTGTCTTTTTATGTTCCGCTTGGTAGTGCCTTCAGTATCGCTGTACGTGGCGGTGGCGGTATAATTAGCGGTGACGCGGATTATTATCATCTCAATACACTTGGCGGCAACGAAAACCTGCGGGGATATGCTCGGGAAAGATTTTACGGAAAAGATTGTTTTTATAATAACAATGAACTACGCTGGGTAGTTCCAACGAGCAACTATGTGTTTAAAGGTAAAATCGGCTTACTGGCCTTTTATGACAATGGCCGGGTATGGCAACCCGGGGAAATTTCCAATCTCTGGCATCACGGTTATGGCGGCGGTTTGATCATAATACCTTTTGAAAGAGCTGCATTGACCGGTACTTACGGTACGTCCAGTGAAGGCGGGCATATTTTGCTGCAGGCCCAGGTTTTCTTCTGATAATAAAGCAAAAAACTTCAGTCCTCCAAATCAACTTTCTTATACCTTTGCCGGGCAAAATAATTTCTCACTTCCTTAAAAGTATATAATGAAAGTTACTGTTGTAGGCGCTGGCGCTGTCGGCGCTACCTGTGCCGATAATATTGCCCGCAAAGAACTGGCGCAGGAACTAGTTTTACTGGACATTAAAGAAGGTCTTGCTGAAGGTAAGGCCCAGGATATGATGCAAACAGCCGCCCTTCTCGGGTTTGATACAAAGATCACTGGCTCAACAAACGATTATTCCAAAACAGCAGGAAGCGATGTAGTTGTTATCACATCCGGTATTCCCCGCAAGCCCGGCATGACAAGAGAGGAGCTTATTGGGACAAACGCCGGTATTGTAAAGGGTGTTTGTGAAAATATTTTAAAACATTCTCCCAATGCGATCATCCTTGTGATCAGCAACCCGATGGACACTATGACCTATCTCGCTCTAACCGCCACAGGTCTGTCTAAAAACAGGATCATCGGCATGGGTGGCGCATTGGATAGCGCAAGATTTAAATACCAGCTTAGTCTGCGTCTTAACTGCAACCCAGCTGACCTGAACGCAGTGGTGGTCGGAGGACACGGTGATACAACGATGATACCACTTATCCGCTTTGCTACCTGGAATAGTGTTCCGGTTACAAAGTTTTTGAATGAAGAACAGCAAAAACAAATTGTTGCCGATACTATGGTGGGCGGAGCCACCCTTACCAAATTATTAGGTACATCTGCATGGTACGCACCGGGAGCTGCGGGAGCTGCCCTGGTAGAAAGTATCGTGAGAGATGAGAAAAAATTATTCACGTGTTGCGTATCGTTAAGCGGTGAGTACGGCCAGAAAGACATTTGCCTCGGCGTACCGGTAGTAATTGGAAAGAATGGTTGGGAAAAAATAATCGAGTTTGGTTTGAATGAGAAGGAACAGGCTGAATTCAACAAAAGCGCTGATGCAGTACGGAGTATGAACGATGTTTTAAAGACCTTGTAACATACAACCCACAACATATAGAGAAAGCTGTTTCGTTATTCGGGACAGCTTTTTTGTTTCAGGCATCCAATTTGCGGCCTGATTCGATTCATATAAAGGTCTCAATCTAAATTCATATTCTATGTGGAAATTTTACGCAAAGAGGCCCACCATTACTTCTGTTTTTCTATTTTTTATTTCCATCGCTTTATTTGCACAGGATCCGCATCTGACGGTCACACCCGTTCTGACGGGTCTTGGAACTCCTGTCCAGGTCACAAATGCCGGTGATGGCAGCAACCGGATATTTGTCGTGATGCAGGGAGCTTCGACCAGTGCATCAATATTTGTATATAACAGTTCGTTTGTCAAACTGGATACCTTTCTAACGGTAACCGGTATCAGCACCGGGGGCGAACGTGGATTGCTAAGCATGGCTTTTCATCCGCAATACGGCAACATATCCAGCCCTTTTCATGGATTATTTTATGTGTATTATACAAATGCTGCCGGGGATCTTGAGATCTCCCGTTACCAGGTAAGCAATAATCCCGATTCTGCCGATGAAAATACAAGAGCAATAGTGCTAACAATACCACACCCGGTAAACGCCAACCACAACGGTGGAACGATACGATTTGGACCAGATGGTTACCTGTACCTGGCTACCGGTGATGGTGGCAGCGGAGGTGATCCTCCGAACAACGCACAAAATCCAAACGTTTTATTGGGAAAAATGCTGAGGTTGGATGTTAACAGTTCTTCTTCGCCGCCCTACTACTCCAGCCCTGCCAGTAATCCCTATTTTGGTGTTACAACTCCTGATACTCTTGACCAGATATATGCATTTGGCTTGCGCAACCCATTTCGTTATAGCTTTGATCGGCTGAATGGGAACTTATGGATCGGTGATGTAGGCCAGGGAACTCGCGAAGAAATTGATTTCAGGCCGGCCGATTCCACAGCGGGCGTCAATTATGGCTGGAGATGTTACGAAGGCAATCTTCCATATTCTCCCGGAGGTTGCGGGCCGATAGAGAGTTACCAGTTCCCAATCTTTGATTATCCCAATCCGGGTGGCGCGGCTGTAACAGGGGGCGTGGTATACAGGGGAACTCTTCCCGTCAATGCACCATTGGCGGGATTTTACGTGGCTACCGATTATTATTCCGGCACTTTTTATAAGATCAGACCTGACGGTGCAGGCGGCTGGACAGTATATTCCCAGGCTGGATTATTAACGGGCGTTCCCAGTATCGGCGAAACGGAAAGCGGCGAAATTCTATTGGTGTCCCAATTTAGCGGAGGAAGAGTTATGTCTGTCACCGTTGATGCTGTTTTACCCGCACGAATGACTGAGTTTACAGCCCGGCTTGTAAATGGAAATACACAATTGACCTGGCGGACAAGCTTTGAAGAAAATCTCTCCCGGTTTGAAATTGAGCATAGCAAAGACGGAGTCATATTTAACACGATCGGCGTTGTAAACGCGACTAACAATCCTAATGGTGCCGTTTATTCGTTCACCCATACCCTTGTTAATTCCGGAAAACAATTTTACCGGTTGAAAATGATAAACCTTGATAATAGTTCTGAACTCTCGGGTATTGCCTCAGTTGAAACAGGTGGAAAAGACAGGAATTTTGTTCGTCCTTCAATTATCACAAGCGGAGTTATAAATGTCTTCCTGGATGATTCTTATAACACCGTCGAGGTGGTGAGCATGAAAGGAGAAATACTGGCAAAACAAAATATAAATGGCAGGACTGGGCGGGTGGACATCCCCGTTGGCGCAATACCTGCCGGTACATATATTGTTCAATTAAGGAACCGCGAGTCGACCGCACAGCAGAAAGTAATTATCCGCTGATAAACATTAAATATCGAAATCGAAGCGTGAAAGGGGTTAAAAAGCAGGACTAATCGGGATTTTACTATACATCGGCTTGATTTTTTTGGGTAAACCTACCCGATTAATGTCAAGAAATCCCTACTTCGACTTGCTCAGCATCATTTTAGGCTCTACCTTTGCCCCGAACCCACTTGGCCATCCCTAATCCTCTTTAATGACCGCCTGAGTTCAATTCCCATCCCCGTGAAAACCTGATCGAAACCATTTTGAAAACAAAAAAAATCAGGTTATGAAGAAATTTAACTCTATTCTTCACGACGAAAAAGTACAAGGTAATTTGATCATAGGCGGAATGATCTTATTGATCGCTGCTATTATGATCTTTACTTGGGGTAGATAATTTTATTATCCCAACTTTTGTTGTCGTCTACTGGCGCTTGCCGCTAAAATTAATTGCTCCCGCAAACGTGGGAGCTTTTTCTATTTCCTGTGCTGCCGCTTATTTTATTATTTTGAAACAATACCGTGGCGCTGATCTTTCAAAGTCGAAAGAGGTAGTAGCCCGGGTTATATCTTTTACGGATGAGGCATTTATGGCATCCTTACCCAAAATGAATTTTTGGTAGTTGGTGCTGAAATAAAGTTCGCCTTCTTTTGCCATTCCGGTGAGGCAGTCATTGATCAATTCCACGTGATCGCGTTGTGTATCCAGGAAATCTTCCATCCGTTTGCTGTTACTGAAAGTTGGCGGATCCAATATGATAAGATCAAAACCGTTTGGCGGGATCTTTTTTAAATACTGCTTTACGTCGGCTTGTATGTAGCTGTACTTTGAATTATCAACAAACCCATTTAACTCCATGTTTCTTTTAGCCCGGTCAAGATAGGTCCTCGAAAGGTCCACCGTGACGATTTCATCTGCGCCGCCGGCCGCCGCATATACCGAGAAAGAACCGGTATAGGCAAACAGGTTAAGCACTTTTTTATTCTTTGATTCCGTCCTGATCATCTGGCGGGTGATGCGATGGTCCAGGAATAACCCGGTGTCCAGGTAGTCGCTGAGATTTACAATAAACTGCAAGCCGTTTTCTTCTACCGTGAATTCATGTTGTTGTGCATCGAGTTTTTGGTATTGCCCTTCCCTACCCTGTTTCCGCTGGCGAATTTTGACAAAAATATTTTTTGGTGGGACCTCTGTTACACCGGATATGATATCAACGGTTTTTTCTATCCATTGGTCATGTTCATCTTCCGTCATGCCGTGATGCCGCTTATATTCTGCAACATATAGTTTATCGCCGTAAAATTCAATGCAGAGCGGAAACTCCGGCAGGTCATGATCGTAGAGGCGGTAACAGCTGACCCCCAGGCGCCTGGCCTGCCTGCCCAAATGGCGGAAAACTTTCGTAAGCCTGTTACGGAACATTAGCATTTTATCGTCGGTCAGTGTTGCCAATTTTTTACGAAATTAGCTGTTCCTTTTATGTATGCAATTGTGGATATAGAGACAACAGGCGGATATGCAGCAGCAAATGGCATAACCGAGATCTCCATACAGGTATTTGACGGAGAAAAAGTGACGGAAAAATTTGAAAGCCTTATCAATCCCAACCAGCCTATCCCGCGCTTCATACAGGTCATGACAGGTATTACCGATGAAATGGTATCGGGAGCGCCGGAGTTTGAAGAGGTAGCTTCCACGATCTATAATCTACTGCACGATAAAGTATTCGTTGCCCATAATGTCAATTTCGATTATTCTTTTGTAAAAGCTCATCTCGATCAATGCGGCTTTATACTGGATTCAAAAAAATTATGCACGGTAAGGCTAAGCCGCAGGATATTACCCGGTCTTCCTTCCTATAGCCTGGGAAAACTATGTCACTCCCTGGGTATTGAAATTAACAACCAGCACCGGGCAGGAGGCGATACAGATGCAACGGTAGAAGTATTCAGGCAGATATTAAAAGGCGACAGGAATAACTTCATCCAGAAAAGCCTGCAACGGAATTCTAAAGAGTTTATTCTACCTCCGAATGTTCCCAAAGAACATTTTGATCAACTGCCTTATACTCCCGGTGTATATTATTTCCACGATGAAAAAGGAAAGATCATTTATGTTGGTAAAGCGAGAAATATCCGTTACCGCGTAAACAGCCATTTCAGCAACAATTCGCAGAGCCGGCAAAAGCAGAATTTCCTGCGTCATACTTTCTCTATCAGCCATCAACCCTGCGCCACGGAACTGATGGCCTGTATTCTTGAGTCTACCGAGATCAAAAAATTATGGCCGGTCTTTAACTATTCTCAAAAAGGATGGGAGGATGCCTATGGTATTTACGCATATGAAGACATGAGAGGATACACGCGGCTGGCCATCGAAAAAAATAAAAAACAACTGGAACCTGCCTGCGTTATTCATAATGTACTCGAAGGTCACTCGATCCTCAGGAAGATCATCAAACAGTTCAATCTCTGCCCGCGTTTATGCTTTATGCAAACTGATCTTGACAAGTGCCAGGGAATTGAAGAAGGATATTGCTTCGGCGCCTGTGAACAGAAAGAAAGCCCGGTAGAATACAATGCCAGGGTCAACGAAGCTATAGGGTCGCTGCAGGCAAAACCTTCATTCGCTATTATTGAAGATGGATTGCAGGCCGATGAACGTTCCTGCATACTTGTATTAAAGGGAAAGTTCTATGGAATGGGATATTTGTCTTATGATATCCCAATAACACAACCTGCCGAAATGCGTGAACTCGTGACGCCCTATAAACCCAACAACTATATCAACAACCTGGTGAATAGTTATGCGGCCAAATTTCCCAATAAAGTGACGTTGTTGGAAGGGGAATTCGTTTGAGTTTGCCAATCAATCAATCCACACAAAGTTATCTGCCGGCGGCATTTTTGAAAACCCTTCGCTGATCTGCGGCGGGGGAATCGCGAGTTTTCGCCTGGCTGTATCGATCCAGGCGCCGTCAACGGTGAGAATAGCGGACTGAATATCGCCGTTTTTCATAATATCGTGTTGTATCGTCCATCGCGAATAGTCCTTCTTTGCTTTCACCAGTTTAAGGCCGATCGTAATCTTGTCTCCCAGCCGGATCTCTTTTCTGAAAACACATTCCTCTCTGAAAAGAATAGGGCCGAATTGCAACTGTTGCATTAGTTCGGTTGTCACCCCATGCGCATATAAAAATTCAATACGGCTGAATGCACCCCAGTCATAATATACAGAATGGCGAAGATGTGCATTCGGATCAAGGTCCGACCACCGGAGTTCCACGTTCCTGGTAAATTCTTTCATTCGATAAAGTTAAGATGCGCTCCAAATTATAGCATTGGAGCTTCAAAATACCGATACCAAACTCTATTTTTACGACTTAATCGCCATTAATGAAGAAACTGGTCCTGTTCCCTTGCTTCCTGGTCAGTGTTATCGCTGTTTGGTCACAGGCTGGGAAAAATCCCGGCAATACTTCAGTCAAATTAGCCAGTCCTCCATCCATGCTAAAGACGCTAAACGATTCCGCCAGTTATGCTGTGGGCATTACGCTAGCCAGTTTCTGCAGGGAATTTGGGATCGTACCGAATATTCCTGTAATCTGCCGCCCGTTTGCTGATGTCAGGGATAATAAGCCGCCCCAGGTCAGTGAAACCGTTTCCAGTGATTTAGTTCTCCGCCTACTGTCAAGACAGAAAAACTCTGATTCATCACTCTCCATGTTTTTAGATACAACAGCCCTTAAATTGAACAGGGATGATTCCAGTTACGCCATTGGACTGAACAACGCAACTTTCTTCAAGCAACAGGGCATAATCGATTTCGATACTGCAATCATTGGTACAGCGCTTCGTGATGTGTTGGGTAATAAGCCGTCGCAGTTGGATGACAATACCGCTACGAAAGTAATGAACAAGGTAATCATACTTCGACAGGAAGAAAACGCAAGACCAGTGATCGAGGCAGGCCGGATATTTCTTGCCAACAATAAAAAACGGCCGGGAGTAAAGGTTACAAAAAGCGGTTTGCAATACGAGATCATCCGGCAGGGTAAAGGTATTAGGCCACTGAAGACCGACACTTTCGTCTGTCACTACCGGGGTAAACTGACCGACGGAACTGAATTCGATGCTTCCTATAATCGTAATGAGCCGTTGCGACTTGGTGTTTCGCAGGTCATCCGCGGTTGGACCGAAGGATTACAACTCATGCCGGTTGGTTCGAAATATAAATTTTATATCCCCTACGAATTGGCTTACGGGCCTTTTGACAACCCTCCTATCCCCGGTGGCTCTGTATTGATATTTGAAGTGGAATTACTGGCTGTAAAAAAAGGCAAAGCGTCTGCAAGTACGGTTAGACCCCAAAAATAAGATCAGTTCAGGTTACCTTTCATTTGCTCGATCTGTTGCCTCGTTCCCAGCACGATCACTTTCATTCCCTGGCAGATAATGGTATTCTCGGGCGGGTTGATCACAAACTTCCCTTCCTTGCTTTTGATCCCGATGCAATTGACCCCTGTTTTCTTCCAGGTCATTACTTCATAAAGGGTTTTGTCTTTGATAGCCTCGGGCAGATCATTATAGGGCACTGATTCCATATTGATGCTTTCTCCTTCCTCGCCGGATAAATAATCAATGAATTCGATAACATCGGGTTTGGTAACCAACGTAGCCATATGTGTACCCCCGATTTTATCGGGCAGGATCACGCTATCGGCGCCTGCTTTTATCAATTTAGCCTGCGAAGCTACATGTGAAGCACGGCTTATGATACGGATGTGAGGGTTTAGCGAACGGGCCGTTAATACAATAAATACGTTATCAGAATCAGTAGGCAAAGCAGTGATGAGCGCATCGGCTCTTTCAACTCCTGCTTTCAGCAGTACTTCGTCTTCCGTGCCGTCGCCCAGTATATAGATCGCGTCGTGATTATCAGCTACATACTTTTCGATCATTTCTTCCCTTTTCTCCACGATCAAAAAAGGCACATTATGCATTTTTAAAGTGCGGGCTGCCTGCTGCCCATTCCGGCCGAGACCGCAAACGATCACATGCCGCTTCATTTTATCAATAGTGGTCATAAGCCTTCGTGTTTTAAAGTATTTGTTGATTTCGCCGCTAACAATAATTTGCGTAAGTCGTGACAGGATGAAGATCAATGCGCCCCAGCTAAATATTAGCAGGAAAGTAGTGAATACCTGTCCTCCCGGGGATAAGGTCCTTACTTCTTTGAACCCTACCGTTGTCACTGCCAGCGTAGTCATGTACAATGCCTCAATTATATTATAGTGCTCTATCAGCATGTAGCCGACAATACCAACCACGATAATACCCTGCAAAAGGATAAACGGGAAGATCAGCCTGTACCCCCAGCGTTTGTGCATTGGTTTTTTTTATAAAAATACTGAAGTGTGGAGTTAACCGGGATGATTTTTAGAGACCGGAGAAGGAAAGTGTTTCAGCCACCTATTCGCTGTTTTGCCAGTGCTAAGGATTTCTGCAATTGCTCTGCTTCGGTAAGATTGGTATTGTCCAGCTCAATGGCGTCAGCTGCTTTTTTCAAAGGGCTTACCTCGCGGTGTGAATCCATGTAGTCACGCATCTCAATATTATTTCTTACTTCTTCAATAGTGATATTTGGATTCTTTTCGTATAGCTCTTTGAATCGTCGCTCTACTCTTACAGCGCTGTCGGCAATCATGTATATTTTTAATTCAGCGTTGGGGAAAACTACAGTACCGATATCCCTTCCGTCCATAACTATTCCTTTTTTTGCACCGAATTTATGTTGCTGGGTCACAGCAAAAGCCCTGACTTCTTTTATGGCAGCGATCTCGCTCACTTTTTCAGCAATGATCAGGTCGCGGATCAGGTATTCCACATTTTCATCATTCAGGTGAATTTCACTCGCGCCGGTTCTGTCATTTACCCGGAAATCCAGCTGGATCTCTTTTATAGCATTTTGCAGCTTCTTTTTATCGTTCCATTCTACATGATTGCGGAGAAAATACAAGGTGATAGCGCGATACATGGCGCCGCTATCCACGTAAACGTATCCCAGCTTTTTTGCAAGGGCCTTTGCCAGCGTACTCTTTCCGGCGCTGGACAAACCATCTACCGTTACGATTATTTTTTTCATATCGTCCGGCAAAAATCAGTACAAATACCGAAAGAAAAAAAGGTTGTGCACCAAAAAAGACTTGCTTTATTGCAATGATTTGTTTAAGTTGATCCCTTTGTCCGTTTCACTAATGCAAATAATAAAAAGGGCTGCTACTAATTGAACAGCCCTGGAATTTCCTGGAAATTGGACAATAGTATGTTAATAGCGAATCAGCGACTGCACATCTGCCACCCTCTTGTCCTGGTCCCTGAATCGCACCTGGTAGCTACCCTGTGTTATCATACCTGTATTTAATGATACACGGGATGTGCCTGGCAACACCTCCTTTTCCTGCCAGCTTATTAACTGACCGGTGGCGGACACAAATTCAATCCTGATCTTTCTCCGTTCCGCCGTGGTAATATTGACAAATATTTCGTTGCTGGTCGTTGGATTGGGATATATCTTCCCGATGATAAAAGCATTATGTTCACTAAAACGTACGCGTAAAACGGCACATATATATTTTGACTCTCCGGCAAGATCGGTCTGCTTGAGTTTGTAATAAGCGGTTTGCAGACCAGCCACCTGGTTATCGGTATATGAATAGGATCCGTTTCCGGATGAATTAGTGTTAACGGATCCGATAGGCGTATAATTGATGCCATCATTACTTCGTTCTACAGTAAATCCACCGTTGTTTTTCTCGTCTCCTACTTTCCAGTTAAGAACTGCGTTATTTCCTGAATTGGCAACACGAAACTCAATACAACTAACAGGCAGGGCAGCCTGTGGAATCGGCGCAGCCAATCCAAAGCTTCCAGCCAGCCCGCCGCTGAAACTGGCTGAAAATACACCTCCCACACCGGCAATGGCGGAATAACTCGTCGCAGCGCTAACTGTATTGACCCCGTTTGCACCGGAATATGCTGCGGCCGTAGTATGATGAAGTTGGAAGGATGAACGAGGCAATCCCGTTGCAACTTCCAGTGCTGATATTTGCGCTTCGGAAAAATATAAATAGATGGTATACATGTTTCCCGTGGCCTCGGCCGTGGGAATCACTTTCACGATCTTACCAGAAGCCTTATAAAGGTTACTGCCGTCACTATACCAGGTAAAACTTGAATTACCTGCTTTTTCAATTCTTGTGCTTGTGCAATGAAAATCATGGGAGGATGTATTGTTAACTCGTATAACCAGTTCACCGTCATTTTGGCTATAAACATATACATCCTGCCCCGCGCCTATCGTTTCATTGCCTTCATCATTGAGATCTTTTTCTATTTTCCTCGGTACCGCTTTTATAGTAAGATTGTCGATATTGATACTGACGGGTCCTCCTGCGTTTCCATCGTTATACCACCTGAAACCCAAATAAAATTGTTTGTTGTTTAGTAATGAAGGCAGGGCAATCGTGTAGCTTCCGGATTGTGGGGTCGCTGCCGCAAAGACTTTGTAAGGTCCGGTGTTTAGCTCGGTGAAATTCGTGCCGTCGAAAGAATATACGATTCCCATATAATCAAATACGGGAAGATTTTCCGGGTCGGTTGATCCTGATGCGAGGTCCACCTCACCCTGTACCGTATAATCAAAATGAATGACAGCTGTGTTCAGGCCCCTTGCGTCTATTTGGGGGGATCGAATAATCGATTTGCTTTCGCTCAGGTTGTTATATGTTCCGCCGGGCAGTGCATTATTGGTGGCAAATATTTTACCGGTAACCGCCAGCTTGTTGCTGAAAATCCCCCATTGATTCTTTCCGACAGGCGTCGGGTTATTGATCACATCAAAAACACCCTCCGGTATTTCCATGATCTCGCTCCAACCCACGGGATCAGCAAATCCATCAGCCCTCGTGAATGTTTCATTTATCAGTGTAATTGAATCCGCTCCAATTACCGGGATCACATCGTCATCAACAATAGTAATGGTATAGTTAGTGTTAATGGGACTACCGCCTGCATTAGTGACCGAGACAGTCAGAACTATTGTTTCGTCGGCTTCGACTACTGCATCATTTTTAATGAACACAGCTAATGTATCCTGCCTGGCAGAGGCACTGGAATTGGAAAGAGATGTGTTGCTCAAGGTATAATCCGACCCGGAGATTGCCGTTCCGCCGGTTGTGATGTTTGCTATTGAGTTGGCGGGAAGAAGAATGGGAATAGAAAAAGTAAGTCCGTCGTTACAACCTGTTCCTAAGCCAGTTTCAGATAGCGTAATTCCCGGTTGAAATATAAAGCCATAGGTGATCACGCAGGGTGTCACAAATGCAGCGCCTACTCCGACTGCATACCAGGCATTGGTCACTGATTCAACTACCGGGTCGCAGGGATTACCTGTAAACGCATTTGCCACAGCTATTGAAACGGTCCTCGCTTCCGCATAAGTAGCCGCAGACGTCAGCAAGGTTTCAGTGATGAAAATAATATTCTCCGATACATCAAATCCCAATCCGTTCACGCGGTAAGGATTCCCCAGGTCATTGATCTCATCGTCAGAATCCGGGAAATAATAAGGTGAGGTTCCGGGGCCTCTTGCGCCTAATTTCGACCCTGCTGTCAAAAGGAAAAACCATTTGTTCAGTACACCGCTATTTGTATGCACGCCACATTCATCATTTACAAGAGTGGGCGAGCATACTGGATTAATCCAGTTTATACCGTTATATGTATCCGGGTTACCCTGCTGCCCAGGATTGTCCATTCGCCTGAGGGGATGATCATTATCCGACCCGATCTGCTCACCAATATAAAACGGGCGATAGGCATTGAATGGAACTGTACTTCCTGTCCTTGTCATTGCAAAATGTTCGATACAGGCTGCCCAAATATCACTCAGCGCTTCGTTCATAGCGCCAGATTCACTGGCGTACACAAGATCGGAAGTATGGCTGCAAACGCCATGTCCTATTTCGTGTCCACAAACATCCAGCGAGGTAAGCGCTTTAAATCCTGCCGCAGCCGGTCCCGAGCCATCACCATAAGTCATCGCAGTTCCATTCCAGAACGCATTATCATATGCGGGACCATAATGTATAAAACTTTTGATCTTTCCATTGTTGCCATCGAAACTCAACCGGTTATGTTTGGCCAGCCAGTAATCGTAAACTACTTCAGCGCCCCAATGTGCATCCCATGCAATATCATCATTTTCGGCTTCCATGGCACCATCATTTCCCGGTGATCGATGATGTTCGGTCAGCGTCCAGTTATTATCTATATCGGTAAGGGATTTGCCCTGTGCATACAAACCGGGAACGGAAAGAGGTAATCCTCCCACTCCATTCAGATCGTAAGTTTCTATGCCATTACCCCGGGTGTCGTCCATTAAAACATAAGTTGGAGTGCCCGCGATGTAAACTTCATTGCCCGGGTGGCTGCTGATTAATGGAAGTCCGGAATTTGGATCGTTCCCGCTGATCTGCTTTGTTTTGATCACCTGTATTCCGGCATATCTTGTTTGTACCGTCGCATCTATTGAAGGTGGCGCGGGATTCTTTTTTCCATCAAGATCCTTAAGGATGCTATCATACAAAAGAATCTTTCCATTCTCAGCGTCAACGTATATCCAACCGCGGCTCAAGGGATTTGTAGCATAGATATTAAACTTATACGCAAGTCGGAGGACGAGTGTCTCTTTTCTTGTGAAATCTCTTATTATCACCAATTCTCCTTTTGGCAGGTATTCATTTAATTCTTTCTGAAATGCCTGCCTTTGCTGTGGATCTGATGTTTTTCTCAATAGATCCTGTATTTCTTCCCAGGCATACCTGCTCGCGTTGACAGATGATTTGGCGAATCCTAATGCCTGTATTTCCGTCAATACTGGCTGTTGGGACAGTGTTGAGGGTATGTCGAACCAGGCCCCGGTCATGAATTGTATGGTCCCATTTTTGACCAGCGCTTTATACCTGCCCTGTTCAACCCGTATTCCTTTAAAGGACTGCTGAAATTCAACTGTCTCCAGGTTGTTTTTGAAAATTATAGACCTTGAAAGCTCAAGCTCATCTATAGTGGGTCGCATATTCAACCATCCAGTGAGTAATGATCTGATGTTTTCTTTTGAATAATTTCCGTGTCTTGAATCCATCAGGATCAATGATGGTGTTTGTCTTTCTGCGGAAAATTCAACGGATGCTACTTTTTGGTCGGCAAGAATTTTTCTTTTGATCGACTCAACGACCTGGGGAGTTTTTTGCCCAAAACTGATAAGTGATATGGAAAGAAAATTCAACAGCCAAAGGCAGTAGCGGAACGGGTTGCGAAGCATAAACAGTATGATTTTAAAGAAATGAGTCGTCGGACCGGCGGATCCGGGAGAATTCAAAGGGCAGATTGACTGCTTTGGTAAGGAGGGGAAGGCTTAGTACCGGACACAATACAGAAGTGGCACAATAGAGTTTAACAATTTGTTTGCCAGTTTCGATTGAAGAGCTGGAGAGAAAGTTTGCTTAACTAATCACAAAGTCAAAGGCATGCCATATCCCATAAAAAAAGTCACCCCGCCTTGATGGCGGGATGACTTTCAAAATCTATTCTATATCCTATGATGCTTTCGATTTTTCTTCTACCTTCTTAAATGTAAACTTAAGCTGGTGATTTTCCTTATCAAGTTCTGCAACTAATACATCGCCTGGTTTTACATTCAGGTTGAGTATCTGCTCTGCAAGCGGATCTTCAAGATATTTTTGGATAGCCCTGTGCAACGGCCGTGCTCCAAATTGAACATCATATCCTTTTTCGGCAAGGAACGATTTTGCATCTTCGGTCAGCTCCATGGAGAAACCAAGATTGACCAACCTCTTCAGTACACCTTTCATCAGGATATCAATAATGCTGAAGATGTTTTCCTTGGTCAGGCTATTGAAAATTACCACATCATCAATTCGGTTTAGGAACTCTGGAGAGAAAGTTCTCTTCAGTGCCTTTTCAATAACTGCTTTGTTTGCCTCGTCTTCATGCTCTACCCTCGAGGTTGTCGCAAACCCAACACCTGATCCGAAATCTTTCAGTTGGCGAGCACCGATATTCGACGTCATGATGATTAAACTGTTCTTGAAATCAACTTTTCTGCCCAGTCCATCAGTCAATTGACCATCGTCGAGCACCTGCAAAAGAATATTATAGATATCCGGGTGTGCTTTTTCGATTTCATCGAGAAGTATAACACAATACGGCTTGCGTCTCACTTTTTCGGTCAACTGGCCACCTTCTTCGTATCCTACGTATCCCGGAGGTGCTCCGATCAGCCTGCTTACAGTGAATTTCTCCATGTATTCGGTCATATCGATGCGAATGAGCGCATCTTCAGAATCGAACATATATCTTGCAAGGGCTCTGGCTAATTCCGTCTTACCGACACCTGTGGGACCGAGGAATATAAAAGTACCGATTGGCTTTTTGGGATCTTTCAACCCTACGCGGTTACGCTGGATAGCTTTCACCACTTTCAGGATCGCATCATCCTGGCCGATCACCATGCTCCTCATATCATCAGCCATCTTGCGAAGCTTTTCTGTTTCAGCCTGCACCATTCTCTTAACAGGAATTCCTGTCATCATGCTTACTACTTCAGCAATGGCTTCATCATCTATTGGGTAACGTTTGTGTTTGCTTTCTTCTTCCCAATCGGCCTTGGCTCTTTCGAGATCTTCTGCCAGGCGTTTTTCTGTATCACGAAGTGAAGCAGCTTCTTCAAATTTCTGGCTCTTCACCACTTTGTTCTTTTCATTCTTTACATCTTCTATCTTCTTCTCCAGGTCTACGATGTTCTGAGGAACATTGATGTTCTTTAAATGTACTCTCGCACCTACTTCATCCATCACATCTATCGCCTTATCTGGCAACAGGCGATCGGTAATATAGCGATCACTAAGCTTAACGCAGGCGTCAATCGCTTCATCATTATAAGTTACGTTGTGATAATCTTCGTATTTCGATTTGATATTATTCAATATCTGGATAGTTTCATCCACGGTCGGAGGATCTATCATCACCTTCTGGAAACGACGATCGAGCGCACCATCTTTTTCGATGTACATCCGGTATTCATCCAGCGTTGAGGCGCCGATACATTGGAGTTCTCCTCTTGCGAGGGCTGGTTTGAATATATTGCTTGCATCCAAAGAACCGCTGGCACCACCTGCTCCAACAATGGTATGCAATTCATCAATGAACAGGATCACATCACGATTCTTTTCCAGTTCATTCATGATAGCTTTCATTCTTTCTTCGAACTGGCCGCGGTATTTTGTACCGGCGACCAATGCGGCCAGATCGAGTGAAATAACTCTTTTATCAAACAATACCCTGGATACTTTTCGCTGAACAATGCGTAATGCAAGACCTTCGACGATAGCCGTCTTACCCACGCCAGGTTCACCGATAAGGATTGGATTGTTCTTTTTGCGGCGCGATAGGATCTGGGATACCCTTTCAATTTCCAGTTCACGACCTACGATGGGATCCAAAGCTCCCATTTCGGCCAGCCTTGTTATATCCCGGCCAAAATTGTCCAACACAGGGGTTTTGCTTTTAGCACTTCCGGCCTGTTTTGAGCTTTTCTGTTGAGAATATTTTTTCTCATCATCAAAGTCGTCATCATTTTCATCGGTGTATTCGGCTCTTGTAGAATCGCTGGATTTTACTATACCCAGCTCCTGCCTGAAAAGATCATAGTCCACGTCAAACTGATTTAGAATTTGTGTAGCAATATTTTCCTTGTTTTTAAGTATCGAAAGCATCAGGTGTTCTGTTTCAACAGTAGTGCTTTTTAAAGCCTTTGCTTCAAGAACGGTGACCCGAATTACTTTCTCTGCTTGCTTGGTAAGTGGAAGACTATTGATGTTGGCTATATTTTTTCCGGTTTTGTCTTTTACGGCAAGTTCGATTTCTTTCCTGAGTTCATACAGGTCTACATTAAAACTCTTTAGGATACGGACTGCCGTATTGTCTCCTTCCCGGATTAACCCGAGAAGCAGGTGTTCGGTGCCGATAAAATCATTTCCAAGCCTCAACGCTTCTTCCCTGCTGAACGAGATTATCTCTTTTACCTGGGCTGAAAAATTATTATCCATTTTTAGATAATTGGTTTATACAATATTAACGAATATATTTGGTTTCTCTTCTCCCGTAATTATAAACGGAATGTTGATAACATTAGTTGTTCAGGGAGCTGGGTTTTTGGCTTTTTGCCGCCCTCAGACCAAATATTGTACAAATGAAGGTCAAAACAAATACCAAAGAAAAATTTCATGTCGTCACGTTGCCTGGACCCTCAATTTCTGCTAGTATGACAGAAGCACTGGGTGAATGTTTATTGCCTTACCTGCAAAATGACGTTAAAAACGTCGTGCTCAGTCTTAAAGACATTGAAATCGTAGATAACGCTGCTGCAGAAAAACTGGTCTATATCCAGCAGAAGTTTTACGAGAACAATGCATCTTTCGTAGTCTGCGAGGTTCAACCGCAGGTCGAAAACTTTCTTGATCAGGGTGAACTATTGGAAATGATGAACGTTACGCCTACCGAAAGTGAGGCCTGGGACATCGTCCAGATGGAGGAAATTGAACGGGAATTGCTAGATGAAGACGAAAACCCTGGCTTGTAATTAGCCCGTTCTAATCCGGTGTTAAATTTTTATCAGGGATCAGGTGTGGACGCTGATCGCTTGATGGATGTTCGATGTTGTATCCTAAGCACTGTCACTGTCCAGAATCTGGCATCTGGTATCCAGAATTAGGTTCAATAATCATTATGAATCTCCTTCCTGTCAAAGAACATTTAAAAGAACTGCTATCTAAACAACTTAACACAGCTATTAGTTCAATCGAACTTCAGGCTGTTGGTGGCGGCTCGATAAATGAGACTTACAGGGTATCGTTTAATGCCGGCCAGCAATTCTTTTTAAAGCTGAACTCCAAAACAAAGTTCCCGGGGCTTTTCGAAAAAGAAAAGAACGGCCTTGACTTCCTCGCCAGGCATCATTGTATACAGACACCGTCAGTTATTTTTTCCGCCACCATTGATAATTATCAACTGCTATTGCTTCATTGGATCGATCGCGGAATACGTAATGAATCTTTTTGGCAAATCTTTGGTGAGCAACTGGCCAGGCTACATCACGTAAATGATGAGCATTTTGGTTTTGTGGAAGACAACTTCATGGGTTCTCTTCCCCAGTCAAACGAGCCGACCATCGACTGGCCAACATTCTTTATACATCACCGCCTGCAGCCGCAAATCGAAATGGCGACAGCCAGGCAACTATTGCAAAAAACTCACACGGTTGCCTTCGAGTCGCTGTTTCTGAAATTAAATTCTGTTTTTGATGCGGTAAGGCCTTCCCTGCTTCACGGGGATCTGTGGAGCGGCAATTTCATGTGCGATGAGCGATCGTTGCCAGTACTGATCGACCCGGCGGTTTACTTCGGTCACCGGAGCATGGACCTTGCGATGACTACCCTGTTCGGCGGATTTGACAAGTCATTCTATGAATCGTATAACTATCATTTCCCTTTTCCTTCCAATTATCATGAACAATGGGAAATTTGCAACCTGTATCCCCTGCTTATCCATCTGAATCTTTTTGGTAGCAGTTATCTCCATCAAATTACAGATACATTGAATAAATTCAGATGACCGTTGACGCGCGACGTTCCTGGCCATTTATCTGAAAGCGTGGCAGGATTTGACCTTCAACTTAAAATTATCTTTCTATTTTTGACACATGCTCGCAGTGACAATTCTCGGAAACAATTCAGCAGTACCGGCATTTGACCGTCATCCAACCAGCCAGGTGGTAACACTTGACGGGGAAAATTTTTTAGTGGATTGCGGTGAAGGAACTCAGATACAAATGATCAATTATAAGATACGTCGAAGCCGGATCTCCCATATCTTTATTTCACACTTGCATGGAGACCATTATTTCGGTTTAATCGGCCTGATCAATTCGTTCAGTTTGCTTAGCCACCAGCAGGAACTACACGTCTTCGGGCCTGCACCGCTCCAGGAAATAATCGAAATCCAGTTACGGGTAGCCGACACACGCCTTTGCTTCCCCCTGCATTTTCATACGATCAGCGGCCCGGCGACCCTGGTAGACAATGAGAGGATCGAAATTAAATGCTTCCCCACCCATCACCGGATCGAATGCTACGGCTTTTCTTTTCGCGAAAAGAAAAAACCGCGCAAACTGATCCTGGAGAGTGTAAAAGAAAACAATATCCCGCTAAGCTTTTATGAGCGGTTAAAAGACGGCGAAGACTTTGTTACCACGTCTGGGCAGGTGATCAAAAACGAATGGGTTACAATCGAAGCGCCTAAAGGAAAGTTTTATGCTTTTTGTGCCGATACAAAATATAACGAAGCGATGATAGAGCATATCAAAGACGCCGATATGATCTATCATGAAACTACCTATCTCGACAATCTTCGCGAAAGAGCCGAAGACCGCTTTCATTCCACTTCCAAGCAAGCTGCGCTTATTGCACAAAAAGCTAATGTGAAAAAATTGCTCATCGGCCATTTCAGCAGCAAATATGATACGCTGGAAGAATTCGAAACGGAAGCAAGGGAAGTTTTTTTAAATACGGAGTTAGCGCTTGAAGGAGTAGCCTACAAAGTATAACCTGCCTGCCAGCGGGCAGGTTATGGGTGTTGAATTATGAATTGATCTATGATATATCATCCTTCCAACGGAAAATTGCAAGCATCGGGTTTTTCACATCTCACATCTCACGTTTCACTTTTCACTTTTGACTTTTGACTTTATTGCTGCAACATCCAATTATAAAACGCAGGAAACTCGGTTCTCCATCTTTGCTCATTATGTTTTCCTTCCTCACGGATAACAGTTGTCATTTTTGATTTTGAAACTGCCGACATCAGTTCGTAAGCCTTTCTGGTATCCGGTACCATGGTCTCGCCTTCCTGGGTCCCGGCGTAGAAATAAATTTTCGAATTGACCTTGTTACCCTTTGTTTTAATGTCATCAAAGATCTTAGGCCCTACCCAAAATGCCGGTGAGAAAACTCCTGCACCCCCGAAAATCTCCGGGTATTTCAATATGGCATACATTGAAATGATACCGCCCATCGAGCTACCGGCGATAAATGTGTTTTGTTTTCCGGGCTTTGTCCGGTAATTTTTATCAATAAATGGCTTTAGCGTTTTTGCCAGGAACTCTACATATTGATCGCCTTCTCCTTTGCCGAATTTTTCCATATCGTAAGGGCAATATTCATTTATACGTTTAGCCAGCCCATTATCTATCGCTACGACAATGCATTTCTTCTTCATCGAATCGATGCATTCATCCACACCCCATTCACCAGCATAGGAAGTAGCATCATCAAAAACGTTTTGACCATCGTGCATATAAAGAACGGGATAATGTTCCTGTGATGCTTCATATCCATCCGGCAAATAGATCCACACCCGTCTCACTCTTTGCAGTTGCGGAATTAGGAACGCTGTATCGATGATATGAACATTCCTGGTCGCGGTACTTACTCTTGGTTTTGAAGGAAACCTGTCGGACCATTCTTCCACATTTAGCTGAACGCTGGTTTCACCAGGGACTACCAGTACCCGGTTCGCGATAAATCCACCGCCTGCTTTACATTCTCCTTTATCCCACCCGCCTCTCGTGAGCTTGTATTCATATTTTCCCTCTGCCAGTTTCAGGTCGAGGTAATAATCTCCTTTCCCTGTTCTTTGGAATTTGAAATTCTGATCCTGGGGATTCCAGCCATTGAATGAGCCCGCTGCATAAATATCGCTGCCGGAAGGATGATAGGACGGTAAAGACTTAATTTCTAATCGGACGTTGTTTTGCGACATTGCGTAAGCGCTAATTAAAAGTATTGATACGGCAAGGATTGATTTTAACATAACAGCAAAATAAGCAGAAATTTTCAAACATATGTGGAATGAAGCTTTAGCGGCATCTTATGATAGTGCCGACGCAAAAAAGATTGTATTATGTTCCGGGAATGATTAGTTTATTGGCCCTGGTCATTTTCTTAAAATGGTATTCAAATAGATTTGAATATCGAACATACGATAGCTATCCCTTTGCTGTTCCCGATAGTAGGGAGGAAAGCCGCTCACTCGTGGTTTCGCGTTACCAGATAGAAAAAGATATCAGCAAAAAGAAACAGATACAAATAATGCTCGATGAAAATGAAGCAGAGAACAGTAAAAAATTTGACTTGATAAAATATGAAGCGAGAAAGCTGAAATACACTCACGATACCTCAACGGTTCTACGGATAAGTTTCACCGAAAAGATGAATTACGGGCAATTTATCCAGCTAATCAGATTGTGTAATGCTGACGGACACAGGAGGTTTGCTTTACTGAATAAATCTTTTGTTATCTGGGGTGAATGGCCTGCAAAACCGTCAAGATTTTAAAATGGCGGTTTATTTAGCAGGAAAATCATTTTTGTCACTGAAATACCCTGACATAATCCACGACCATCCGCTGAGGAAAAACTGTTGTCCCATCCGGAGACCCCGGCCAACTACCACCAACGGCGATATTGAAGATGAAAAAGAAATTACTATTAAAAGGATAATTACTGCCTGCAACATCGGCCGAAGTAACATGCACATACTCCTGGTCATCTACCAATACACGGATATCATCCTGCTTCCATATAAGGCTATACACATGAAACTGCTGGTCGAAGCTGCCGCTGCCAAGGGTATAACTGTTCCCTTTGGAACCATGCGACGCCAGTGTATTGCCCCAATGCATCGTGCCGTATATTTTGTTGGGCTCGTGCCCCAGCATTTCAAGTATGTCCATCTCGCCGCAGGCCGGCCAACTGACCGCATCGATATTGCTACCCAACATCCACAATGCCGGCCAGATACCTTTGCCTTTTGGCAATTTAGCGCGTATATCTATCCTGCCGAATTTGAAAAACTTTTTATTCTTGGTGATCATCCTGGTAGAAGTATAATTTTTGCCGCCGAATGATTCGTTCCTTGCTTCAATGATCAAATTACCCGCCGATACAAACGCATTTTCCGTCCGGTCGGTATAATATTCGAGTTCATTATTTCCCCAGCCATTGTTATTCCCAATCTCAAAGCTCCAGTTGGATGTGCTCAAAGCGTTTCCATCAAATTCATCACCCCAGGCTAGTGTATAGCCGGGATAGGTGGTGGGTGTGCTATAACCTGTATTGGCCACTGGAAAGTAGAGCCCGTTCTTGTTAACAATTGTGCCAGTGCCTTTATCGGTTTGTAATGTGCAATTCTGTGGGTTATCCAGTTGCACAAAGAAAGTCTGATCATCCTTACGCAAACTATCGCCGGTAACAGTGACGTCTATCGAAGCTGTAAGTTGACTGGCGGGTATCGTCAACGTGCCTGATACCGGTGTAAAATCAGTGTTGGCCACGGCTGTCCCCGCAACCGTAGCAAAGTGAATAGTCACCGCCTTCGTCGTAGCCTTGTCGAGGGAAACAGAAAAATGAAATACTGAAGAACCGATGGTTCTTTCCTGGCTTACATTATTAATTGCAGCTGCCGGAGACGGATCGTTATTACCACCACCTTTCTTTCCGCAGCTTATCAGTAGCGAGCTCACCACTACCAGGCTAATCATTGTCGTAAAATGCAAGCGCATATTGGTTGATTTTGGGGATTCTTTTGTATCGTAAGTTAACAAAAAACTGCGGCATTTTCACGCCATGACGCAACGTCGCAACGATGTATTTATGGTGTAAAATCGTTGCGCTTACCCCTCAGATCAACAGGTTACATGCCGTCAAAATGAAGTGCTACCCGCTTCGTTTTCATTACAAGATCACTACGTGGATCGTCGGCAGTTATTTTTTCATTATGTTCTTCAAAACAATAAAGAGCGGGCCCTTTTTCCAGTCGACCGAAGGTTTTATAGAAGCAGGGGCTATCGAAAAATTACCTATTACAAGATCCATTTTCCCGTCACCATCGATATCGCCGGCATCCATGGTGAGCCACCGGCCCGCGCTTGTATTTGGAATGGTGTAGGAAAGGAAATCAAAATTGCCTTTATTTTCCAGGTAGATGACGCTTTCTTCCGGATGCCTGATATAATCTGCAAAAAAAGATATCGCGGCAATATCAAGATCTCCATCGCCATCAAAATCCCTTGCCAGGGCCTTGAAGCAGCCATACATTGGGAAAAAATATTTTTGTTGGAAACTGTTATGGCCATCATTGATAAAAATATAGACGCCGTGGTAAGGTTTGAATGCCGGCGAAAAATCTGCATTATCGCCACAGGTATATAGAATATCTTCAACGCCGTCTTTATTAAAATCTACCAGCTCAAAGGATGAGGACCCGAAAATAGGTTCAAACCGCAATACCTGTTTTTCAGTGAACTCTCCATTTCCCTTGTTGGTAAATAAAAATACACCCTCCTCCCCCTGCGAAAAAAGCACCCAGATATCAGGCAGGCCATCTTTGTTGACATCCCGTATATACGATTTGATTGCGCCCGGAAACGCCCGAAGGACATGCCGTTCAAATTTGCTTCCTTTGTTTTCCATCCAGGATAAAGAGCCGGTAAGGTTACCGAATTCATTGATCAGGTAATCGATATTCCCGTCATTGTTCAGGTCTACCGGGGTAACCTGCACGGGTCTTGCCAGGTTTTCAAATTTTAGGCTGGTATCTTCTTTTATTTTTCCCCTGCTTCCAAGGCGAAGCTTTCGCACAGTTCCATATTTGCCATTATTGGGATTCATGACACCGATATTGCAAGTGATGAGGTCCTGCTTCTGCCACTCAATATCAACTACCGGGCTTATACTTTTAAAAGTATCCGAGAGTTTCAAATGATCATCAAATCGGAAAATGTTTCTTGATATCATGTCTGTGGTCCATAACCGGTGAGGTGACACTGCTGTATCAATTTTCACGAAAGAAGTGGTAGGCACCGCGGTTCTGAATACAGGAGTCTCTACATTAAACAATTTATCATTGAGAGTAACAGGATGCGTTCTTTGTTGTGACGGCAACGAATCAGGAGACACCGAAGAGTAATAGTCAATGATATGTTGCCAGTCTTCCGTCGACAATAGTGGTTTCGATGGATAAAAATTTTTTTCAAGCTCCAGGTCATGTTTGCTGGAGGGATACTTCTTTAACCCATGCTCAAAAATTCCCAATCGTGGTCCCATCTCAGGCAAAACTCCCTCTTCCCAATCTTTTGCATCCAATAATGAAGGATCGGGAAGCATGTGACAGGACCGGCAATAGGTGGCTGCCAGCGTTTTCCCTTTTTCGATATCCGAATCGGGAACGTGCTTATGTGAGCTGTTCTTCTCACCGTTGTTGCAGGAAAAAAGAAAAACAGTTGTACCCGTCAGGATAACTATCCCTGTAGAGAGAACCCGCATTGATTTCATCAAAAAACATTTTTCTTTCATTTCCCGGCCGGGCCATCCGCTACCTGCCCTTCAAACGAAAGCGTTTGGTATCTTTTTTTAATAGTATTAGTAGTAACGATAATTGTCTGGTGAACAAAGCCCGGTTGATACTTATTCTTAAACGTTGCGGAAATTTCTCCTTTTTCGCCCGGTAAGATTGCCTCCTCCGGGTATTTAACCACGGCACAACCGCAGGAGGAATGTGCATACACTACAAATAGGGCCTTGTCGCCACTGTTTTTAAACCCAAACCTGGCAACGACCGTATCCCCAATCCTGACAGTCCCGAAATTTCGTAATGTATCTTCCCATTCGATTGCCGTATAGTTGGCGCTATCCAT
>Ga0066652_100000240_pt1 | contig 28655 bp, 25 predicted proteins | sample GraSoiAngelo_101_FD_71413 | JGI IMG/M metagenome (GOLD analysis project Ga0066652, IMG submission 71413) | Grasslands soil microbial communities from the Angelo Coastal Reserve, California, USA - 14_0903_02_30cm | ecosystem: Environmental > Terrestrial > Soil > Grasslands | place: USA... | reverse complement strand
TGCACAATTTTCTTTGCGAGTGTTTTGGCATTGGTCACTTCGCCAAACTGTTCGAACAGCTTGTGCAACCGTTGCTCGTCATACGTATTCACCACATCAAAAGCTGTAAGTGGCTGCCGTTGGTCCATACGCATATCAAGCTTGGCATTGAAGCGGGTAGAGAATCCTCTACCTGCCTCATCAAACTGGTGGCTGCTCACCCCCAGGTCTGCCAATATACCGTCCACTGTATTTATTTTTTGCAGGCGCAAGAACCGCTGCACGTGACGAAAGTTGTGAGGTACGAATTGTACCCGTTCGTCAACAGGCAGGTTCTTAGCTGCCGCTTCATCCTGGTCGAATACGATCAGTCTGCCATCGGGACCTAGCTTTTGCAGAATGGCTTTTGAATGGCCGCCACCTCCGAACGTACAGTCTACATAAATACCACCCGGAACAATTTTCAAACCCTCCGTCACTTCATTTAAAAGCACCGGGATATGATATGTTGGTTCCAAGGCTCGATAATTATGAGTTACTGGTTGTTACTACCGCGATTCATTACCTCGTTGGCCAGCGCATTATGCCTCTCCTGTGAAAATGATTCAAAGAGCTGTTTGTACTTATTACTATCCCAGATTTCTATTCGTTTTATTCGCGAGACCAGGACTATGTCCTTTGTAAACCCGCACTGATCTTTCAGGTTCGGCGGTATCAGCAGCCGGCCGGCCGTATCCGGCTCTACCGGTGTGGCCCCGTTCAAAAAGCTGTCAAGGAATTCCCTGACTTTGGGGTCATACTCATTCAATTTGCTGATATCATCAAAGACCTGGTCCCAGTTCTGAATAGGGTACAGATTCAAATTTTTATTAAAACCCCTGTTGATAACAAAGTGCAGGCTGTCCTCGTCCGGCAGCTGCTTTTTTATGCCAGCCGGCAGGAGAAACCGTCCCTTTGCGTCTATTGTGGCTTCGTATTCGCCCAAAAACCTTATCATTATCAGGGGATTGAATCAATTTACCATTAATTACCACAAAATAACACATTTTGACATTTCGACCCCAATTTTTTTCAATTTTCTTTTATCCCCACTCCTTTTTCGCATGAAATGCAGGCCTGTACAAGGTTTTGTGAATGTCAAATTCAAAACTGTTGATTTTAGCGTTAATTGAGTGTGAATTGCAGTGGATAACCTGTTGATAAGCTATTTTGAATGCTGGATGTTGAATTTTGAATGACCGGCATCTATGCTCGCAAATGGCAATCATCATATAGTCGATTCTATTTTGAATGGCAAAAGGAGCCTAATTCAAAATAAATTGTGTCAGCGCAAAGCCCGACGTAAAAACCAGGTTAATTTGAAGCTTATCTGCCGAAAGAATTTCTTCATTCAACATTTAAAATTCAACATTCAACATAATTTCATATCATGGCAACAGCAGGTTACTCAGGAACTCCATTGATCAAAAAACTGGGCATTAAACCAGGCGCCATCATTCAATTGATCAACCAGCCCGGTAACTATTTCGAATTGCTGGAAAGCGATATCAATGACCAACTCTATAAAAAAAATCAAATTCCCGATCTCGTTCATTTATTTGTGAAGAACAATAAGGAGTTTGAGACTGAAATGAAAAAATTAAAGGTTGTTTGCAAAAAAAATCCTTCCGTTACTTTATGGGTTTCCTGGTATAAAAAAGCTGCTGGCATCCCAACAGATGTCACAGAAGACACGATCAGGAATTATGCTTTGAAAAATGACCTGGTGGATGTAAAAGTTTGTGCAGTGAGTGATATTTGGAGTGGATTGAAACTTGTGGTACCATTGACAAAAAGATAATTCTCATTCATTAAATGCGACGGTTGGTCGCAAAAATATGGACCTGAAAAATATTCGCATCAGCGATTATACTTACGATTTGCCCGAAGAAAAGATCGCGGCCTATCCCCTGGGAGAAAGAGATGCTTCGAAACTTCTAATCTATAAAGAAGGGAAAATTTCGGAAGACATCTATAAAAATATCGATGCTCATATCCCTGCAGGCAGTTTATTGATCTTTAATGATACCAAAGTAATCGAGGCAAGAATACTATTTAAGAAACCCACGGGTGGCATTGTAGAAATTTTTTGCCTTGAACCGCATGAGCAGTACGCGGATATTACTACCGCCATGGGGCAGCAAAACCGTGTCCTTTGGAAATGTCTGGTCGGCGGAGCCTCCAAATGGAAAAAAGGCCAGGTGCTCGAAAAGATAATAATTCATGAAGGTCATGAGCTCATTCTCCAGGCAGCATACAAAGAAAAAAAAAGCGATCATTTTATTATTGAACTATCCTGGTCGCCCGATGCAAGCTTTGCCGAAGTACTGCACCTTGCCGGGGCCATTCCTCTTCCGCCCTACATCAAACGGAACACAGAACCCAGTGACGTGGAAAGATATCAGACTACCTATGCTCATTACGATGGCTCGGTAGCCGCACCTACAGCAGGACTTCATTTTACTCCCGAAATTTTTCAAAAGCTACATAGGAAAAATATCCAAACCGGGTTTGTGACCCTGCATGTAGGTGCAGGCACATTCAAACCCGTGAAAAATGAAACGATCGGCGGGCATGAAATGCATGCTGAATACATTGATGTATCAGCCACTGTCATCGAAACTATTCTCCGGCATTTGAACACAGACATACTTGCTGTAGGAACCACTTCTCTCCGCACGATCGAAAGCCTTTATTGGCTCGGGGTCAAACTGGCAATGGGCATCGCCAGTGAATATCCGGTTTTGCATCTTGATCAATGGGAGATCTATGAAAAACCGGACACCGGCATTTCACCAACAAAAGCATTACAAACCCTGCTGGACTGGCTAAGGCAAAACAAAAAAAGTAAACTGGTTGCGAAAACGCGGGTAATTATTGTTCCGGGCTATAAGACAAGGATAGTAAAGGGCCTTATCACCAATTTTCATCAACCCGGCTCGACCCTGCTATTACTTGTCGCTGCACTTACTGCCGGTGACGCAGGCGAAGGGCGATGGAAAAAAATCTATGACTACGCTTTAAAAAACAATTTCCGGTTCCTGAGCTACGGAGATGGGAGCTTGATTTGGGTAAACTGATCCTTCTTTAATCGTAGATTTTAAAACCAACTACCATATACGTTGGCTACTTATTTATGTTGAATTTTGAATTTTAATGCTGAATGAAAATAGTTCTTTCGGCAATCTATACAATGAATTATCGTTTCCGAACAATCGGAAACTAAGAACAAAGTTGGCTATAGGATTGCTTTCCATTGTGCGAGCACAGATGTTCGTCATTCAAAATTCAACATTCAACATTTAAAATAATCAGGACGCATTTTTCTTCAGTGGCATCTCAATCATAAATGTGCTGCCTTTACCTAAGGTACTGTCGGCTTTGATATGACCATGATGTGCTTCGACAATGGTCTTTACATAACTCAATCCTAATCCAAAGCCCTTCACGTTGTGGATATTGCCAGTGTGCGCCCGGTAAAATCTTTCAAAAACCCTTTTTAGTGTTTCCTTATTCATGCCAATACCGTTGTCCTCCACTTTAATGTGCAGGTTCTTTCCGTTCGATTGGGTTGTAATCTTGATATAAACAGGAGTGTTCTCTTTTGAATATTTTACCGCGTTATCAATAAGGTTATTGATCAAATTGGAAAAATGCACTTCATCGGCCTCTATCAGGTCGTTCTCGGCATTCAATACCAGTTCGGCCCTGCCTTTCTTTTCTTCCAGTTGCAATGCGAAATTATCCGTCACATCCTTTATTATTTCATGCACATGCACCGGTTTGAGGTTGAGGTCCACCTCCTGCTTTTCCAATTGCGATGCTTTCAGGATCGTTTCTACCTGCCTGTTCATCCGCTGGTTTTCTTCTTTGATGATCCCGCTGAAATACCCGATCTTCTCCTTATCCTGCAATACTTTTTCGTTCTTCATTGCATCTACGGCCAGCGATATTGTCGCGATCGGCGTCTTGAACTCATGGGTCATGTTGTTGATAAAATCATTCTTGATATCACCGAGTTTCTTTTGCCTGAGCATTGTTCGAACGGTCAGGTAAAAAGCCGTTATGATAATGATGATGAATAATACTGCGGTAATGATCCTTAGACGAAGGGATTGAAACGAAAAGTTTTTATAATTCAGCCCAACGATAACCAACGTTTCATCCGCCGCCAGGTTTTCCGCAGCTGAACCACTCGGTGTCAGCAGGGCATACCCTTTCGAATAATTGTTGACCGTATCATTAAATTCTGCTGGAAAATTCTCAGACTGTCTTTCGATCTTACCCATCAGACTGGTGCGGGGGTCAATGTTTGCCAGCCCAAACTCAAACTTCATCTTTTCAAGGTCTACTTTTTTAAAAGCCAACTTTATTTTTTCATTCAGCTCAGCCGCAGTAAAACGCCTGCCGATTGTTGCCGGTTTCAAAAATTCCATTGAAAAATCATCGGTAAACATATTGTCGACAGATGATTTACTGGTGGGTCCGGGAGAATAGTTGCCTTTATAAGGTTCCAGCTCATGACCCACGATATCCGTAGCCTCGTCAATTTTTTCTTTGATCTGCTCTTCCCGCAAGGCTATCATGTTTTTCAGCCAGGATACCTGGAAGAAAATAATACCGGCCAGCGACAGCGTTATCAGAATAGTGATAATAGTAAAAATTCTTTTCACAAAGAAGTACCTGATTTGAACGGAAAGATAAACGGTTTTTAATATATCAAAACAATCCGGCAAAAATACTATTCGTTCATGGGATACTATAGCTGTTAATAACCGTTAAGCAATTTTTAACGGGGATTTACACAGCAACATTCCTTTGATATTGCGTAATTAGAGCGGTTACCAGTTACTTGTTCCTGGTTACCGGGACTCGTATAATGGATCATCTACCGGTGCGCATGGAAGAACGCGATCGGGGCGATTTTTTGGCAAGAGAAAAACAGTGTGGTGTTTATTTTAAATAGATTTTATCCTAACTTGAAGTATGATTCAGCCCGGACCCGGCATATTGTTAATTGCAGATCCATTCTTAAAGGATCCTAACTTCCTCCGGACTGTTGTTTTCCTTTGCGAACATAAAGATAGCGGCAGCTTTGGTTTTGTACTGAACCGTAAATACGAGAATACACTGGATGAATTGGTCCCGGGGATCGAGAACATAAAGCTGCCTGTTTTTTATGGCGGACCGGTCCAAATGGATACGATCCATTTCTTACATCAATACCACGATGAAATTCCAGGCAGCGAAGAAGTGATCAAGGGAGTTTATTGGGGAGGTGATTTCGAAACCGTAATAGCTATGCTAAAAAACGGAACGCTAAGCCCCGACAAGATCAGGTTCTATATTGGCTATTCGGGATGGAGCGATGGACAGTTAAATAATGAATTGCAGGAAAAATCCTGGCTTACCGTGGCAGGTACCCGTAAACTGATATTCCATCGCAACTACCAGGAAATATGGAAGGACTCACTCAAAACGTTGGGAGGCGATTATGAAATGATGATCAACTTCCCGATCGACCCGCAACTGAATTAATTTATCTTACCTGAATTACTCTTACATTTACTTTCTTAGTTTTACTTTTTATCTTTCTGCATATGAAAAGAATCGTCCTGGGTATAGCATCATTGCTGATGCTTTTTATTTCCTGTAATGAAAAAAAAGATGCGACAAATGCACGGGTGCTTGTCTTCTCTAAAACGGCCGGTTACCGTCATGCTTCCATTGCGAAAGGCAAACTGGCCATTCAAGAACTCGGAAAAAAGTACGGCTTCCTCGTTGATACCACCGAAAATGCCGATGTCTTTACAGATAACGATCTGAAAAAATATGCTGCTGTTGTATTTCTCTGCACAACCGGCGACGTATTAAACTACCGCCAGGAGGTTGCATTGCAAAGATTCATCCAGGCAGGTGGTGGATTCGCCGGGATCCATGCTGCCGCTGATACCGAATATGACTGGGGATGGTATGGAGACTTAAACGGCGCCTGGTTTGCCAGTCACCCGGAAATACAACCCGCCTCATTGAAAGTTGTCGACAATACCCATGCTTCCACCGAGGCTTTGCCCGCAAACTGGAAGAGAACAGATGAATGGTATAATTACAAAAAACTAAGTAATGAGTTGAAAGTGCTGCTCACGATCGACGAGACAAGTTATACAGGCGGGACAATGGGCAGCAATCATCCCATTGCCTGGTACCATGAATTCGATGGGGGCCGTGCTTTTTATACAGGACTGGGCCATACAGAAGAATCTTACTCGGACTCACTGTTCCTGAAACATATTTTAGGAGGTATCCAATATGCCATCGGGAAAAACGATATTGACTATTCAAAAGCAAAGGCCCCCTACCCTCCGGATGAAAGCAAGTTTACGAAAACAGCTTTATCACAAGCTGAATTCTTTGAGCCTACGGAAATGACCGTTCTTCCCAACCTGGATATCCTGATCGTGCAACGCCGCGGGGAAATACTATTATATAAAAATGAAACAAAAAAAATCAAGCCGGCGGGTTTCCTCAAAGTATACTGGAAAACACAACATACACCAGGAGTAAATGCTGAAGAAGGATTGTTAGGCGTTTGCAAAGACCCGAATTTTGGCAAGAATAATTACGTATATATTTTTTATTCTCCTTTCGATACATCGGTTAACCGTTTATCGAGGTTCGAACTAAAGGATGATTCGATTGATATGCATTCGGAGAAAGTTGTGCTGCAATTTTATTCACAAAGGGAGATATGTTGTCACACTGGCGGCTCCATTGCTTTTGGGCCCGATGGTTTATTATACGTGTCAACCGGCGACAATTCCACTCCGTTTGACGAGAAAGGACAGCCTTTTGTCAATCACGGGTTCGCTCCATTAGATGACCGGCCCGGTCATGAACAATATAATGCACGGCGTACAGCATCCAATAGCAATGATCTTCGCGGCAAGATCATTCGTATCCGTATAAAGGATGATGGCAGCTATGAAATACCCAATGGCAATCTATTTCCGCCGGGTGAGCCCAATACCAAACCGGAGATTTATGTAATGGGCGATCGCAATCCCTACCGCATCTCCGTTGATCAGAAAAACAGTTTCCTGTACTGGGGAGAAGTGGGGCCCGATTCAAACGAAGATAGTCTCGAGACCCGGGGCCCGCGGGGGTACGATGAGATCAACCAGGCCAGGAAAGCAGGATATTTCGGTTGGCCATTATTTATTGGGAACAATTATGCTTATCATGATTACAATTATACGACCGGTAAGAGTGGGCCTACATTTGATCCAATGAAGCCAGTAAATACGGCCAGGTCAAACACGGGTATTAAAGAACTGCCTCCGGCGCAACCTGCGTTCATCTGGTATCCATATATACCGTCGCATGATTTTCCGGATATGGGTGTAGGCGGCCGTACTGCAATGGCGGGACCGGTTTTTTATTCCGATATGTTTCCTGCAGAGACAAGATTGCCCGATTATTATAACGGCAAGTTATTTATCTATGAATGGATGAGAAATTTCATCAGGGCTGTAACGCTCAAGCCCAACGGTGATTTTTACCAGATGGAACCATTTATGGAAAAAACAAAATTTGCCGCACCGGTCGATATTGAACTCGGTCCTGATGGGAGATTGTACATACTGGAATATGGAACGGGTTGGTTTAGTAAGAATAAGGATTCGGGGTTGTTTAGAATTGATTTTACGAAGTAAGTCGCAGGGATGGATGCTGGATACTGGATACTGGAACCTTGGTAGCCGACAATGGACACCGCTGCATCTGGCGGCTAGCATCCGGCATCCGGCTGTTTCGTCGCTTCGGTCAACGAACTGTTTTCATTTTCCTCTTGCCATAAAAATAATCGATCAGCAACACGACGATGAGGATGACCAGGCCAAAGAATTCTCTTGTTTCTTCAACCCATGGTTTGGTGGCTTTCATGGTCTCCGCAATATTTTCGGCATTGTGATGCTGTATCCAATCCAGCACGCCGTCTTTGTCAAAAAACTTATAAGCCGCATATCCCGCATATACCAGGATACCGAGCAGGTAAGCCTTAGGATAAAATTTATTCCGAAAAGCCAGCCAGCAAAAAACGGCGCCATAGAGATAGATGGGTATCCATACATAAGGGTCCGGGTCGTTGTATTGCAATGCGGCGGCATAAATAAACAGCAGGCAGAAGAGCAGGTTGAAGACTTTCATGCATTAAACATACAAAACCTTCCAAATAAATCAAACCCTCTTTCAATGGAGAGCAACCTGTTGTTTCGTGCCGCTCGCAGTATCAATTGCGTGTCCAGCCTGCATCTAAAATCCAGCATCTGTTGCTCACCGCCCAATTTCACCTCATCAATCCTGCGATCTAATCCTATAATTTGCATTTCGCACCTACGGCGCGAGGAGAACAATATTGATGATCACCACCGATATAATGTCCCTACGGGACATTCCCATAACTCGTATTTCCTTTCTCTCATTTAAGATTTAATGCTTCACTTCGCTCGCAATGACGATTCAACATAAAAAATACCAATTCGGGCACTGCCTTTGTACTATCATTCTTATGGCTGGATTTGTTTTTCATCTCTTAAAGACTCCTGGTTTCGTTGAGTTCATAGAAAAATTCGGGTATATCGGGATTTTTCTTTGGTTCATTACAATTGACCAGGTGACGCCAATTCCAGAGGAAATTTCCCTACTCATTGTCGGTTATTTATGTGCCCATGAAGTTTTCCACCCGTTAGCGGCCGGACTCTTTTGCCTGGCTGGGTTTATTAGTGCGGATATTGCGTATTATTATTTGTCAAGGACTGGCAGCAAACTGATCAAAAAAAGAGCTGGGAAAACAAGATCGTCCTGGATGACATCGTACAAGGAAAAATTAAGGAATCATATGGCAAAGACGGTAGCCATCCTTACATTCATTCCCCGTATGCGGATGTGGGCGCCGATCCTGGCTGGTTCTTCGAGATTATCCTTTAAGAAATTCCTGTTGTTCGATAGCCTGGCTCTTATCGCATTTACTGCGCTCTATCTTTCATTGGGAATTATTTTCAACAACAGTCTTGGCGCTTTAATGGCAAAAATGAAAAACCTGCAGCATTTTATATTCTTTGGGTTTCTTTTGGTGGCCGCCGTTGTAATTATCGTTGTCGAAAGAAGGAGAAGAAAAAATACACAAGCCGTTAGCCGGTAATTTCCAGGTCAAAATATTAACAGCTCGAAATGAAACTTTTTTAAATGTACAGGCGTTATGTTTCTCATCATGCGCCAACCTGCTTTCTTACTTTGTTTTGCGATGCGAATCCTCACAATGGCCCTGTTGGCTCTGATTCTTTCCTGTAAAAACAAACAAAAGAACACAAATACCGTAGCCAATTTCACCGTATATCCCGCTACCGGGGATACATCTTCCTGAATTGGCAAGTACTATATCAGTATAAGCACGCGAATGCTGAATCTCCCTGATTTATCGAAAGGAACTCCAGATTCCATGGAGATCAGGGTTTGGCGTCATGAGTTTCTAGACTTGTTTGAAAACGTGTTTATTTTTAAATTGGATAGTAATGGATGGAAAGGGTTTCACTATAATTCCTGGACTATGCCTTGGAAAAATTCTGGACAAGTTTTTCGATTCCAGGGTCAGCCTAAAATGGGAGATAGTGTTTTTATTGTGACGGAAATCGTTCCAAAATGCGATTGACAGAAATTTTCGGATAGCATTTCGTTTTTCCAAATACCGACGTTGCCAACACAGGATTCAATCAAAGACTTTAAATTTATCAGTCACACGGATGGCAACAATTATTCTTTTGAGATCGCCACGCCGGTATATTACCGATATCTTTTTTATGATATGCCTGATTACTATCAACACAAAGAATGTAAGTCTGTTAAAGAATTCCTGGCAATGCTTACAAGACAATTTGGAAGTGATTTTAACTGACCCTGGCAATGGCGTGTCCTAAATAAAAAACCTCCCGAATAAATCGAGAGGACATTGAATTTTGTTTTCAAATCAGGATTAGTAAGTACTGCCTGTCTTTCGACAACCAGGGTTTTTCACTGGTCTCTTTAATGGTTTATGTAGTTTCGGTAGCGCCTTCTACCAATACAGTTACCTTGTTATTGAGCACCTCCACAAATCCGCTTTGAATGTCAAAGTAAGCTAAATGATTCTGTTTATCCTTTAAAACTTTTACACGTCCTGCTTTTAGGGCGCTGACCAGGGGCGCATGCCTGTCCAAAACCTCGAAACTGCCACTGATACCCGGCATCTGCACGCCGTATACCTCGCCGCTGTATAATTTCTTTTCTGGTGTTAATATCTCTAAGTTCATAATTTGAAAATTAGATAATTTGAAAATTTGAAAATGACTGAGCACCCTGCGTTTTTAGATTGTCTCATTTTTCTAATTCCCAAATCTCCATATTAACCTTTTATAGGTTTGAAAACTTCGAATTCTTTTCTATCGATTTGAAAACTTCAAATTCTTTTGAGCTTCCCTCATTATCAAATTATCTTATTTTCAAATTTTCAAATTACCCCTGCGCTGCAGCCATCAACTTCTTACCCTTTTCGATAGCATCATCGATCGAACCTACCAGGTTGAATGCCGCTTCGGGGTAATCATCCACTTCTCCGTCCATGATCATATTGAAACCACGGATCGTTTCTTCGATCGGTACCAGCACCCCTTTCAGACCCGTAAACGCTTCCGCTACGTGGAAAGGCTGGGAAAGGAAACGCTGTACTTTCCTTGCGCGGGCAACGGTCATTTTATCTTCATCGCTCAACTCATCCAAGCCAAGGATAGCGATGATATCCTGCAATTCTTTATAACGTTGTAAGATCAGCTTCACACGGTTTGCGCAATTGTAATGCGCATCTCCGACAACCTGCGGCATAAGGATTCTGGAAGTAGAATCCAATGGGTCCACCGCAGGGTAAATGCCAAGGTCTGCAATCTTACGAGACAATACGGTTGTTGCGTCCAGGTGAGCGAACGTAGTAGCCGGTGCCGGATCAGTTAGGTCATCGGCCGGTACATACACGGCCTGGACGGATGTGATAGAACCATTCTTGGTAGACGTGATCCTTTCCTGCATGATACCCATTTCCGTAGCCAGCGTCGGCTGGTATCCTACCGCTGAAGGCATACGGCCTAATAGCGCCGATACTTCAGAACCGGCCTGTGTGAAACGGAATATATTATCAACGAAGAACAAAATATCTTTTCCTTTACCCTGGCCATCACCATCGCGGAAATATTCAGCAACGGTCAAACCACTCAGGGCCACCCTCGCACGGGCGCCGGGAGGTTCGTTCATCTGCCCGAAAACGAATGTAGCTTTTGAATCAGCCAGCCCTTTCATGTCCACTTTACTAAGATCCCAGTTGCCATTTTCCATGCCGTGTTTAAATTCATCGCCATATTTCATGATACCGGCTTCGATCATTTCACGCATAAGGTCATTTCCTTCACGAGTCCTTTCACCTACTCCAGCAAACACTGACAAACCGGAATAAGCCTTAGCGATATTATTGATCAGCTCCTGGATCAATACTGTTTTGCCCACACCAGCACCACCAAACAAACCGATCTTCCCCCCTTTCGCATAGGGCTCGATCAGGTCGATTACTTTGATACCGGTAAATAAAACTTCCGTAGCTGTGCTGAGATTTTCAAATGTTGGCGGTTTCGCGTGGATTGGGCGACCCCCTTTTTTGCTTACCGGTGGTAAACCATCGATCGGGTCACCGGTGACATTGAACAGGCGGCCATTGATCGCTTCGCCGACAGGCATGGCGATAGCGATGCCAGTATCTACTACTTCCATACCACGAACAAGACCTTCGGTACCGTCCATGGCTATACAACGGACGCTGTCTTCACCGAGATGCTGCTCCACTTCCAGGACCAGCGTATCGCCGTTTTGCCTTTTTAGTTCCAATGCGTTATAAATTTCAGGAAGTATGCCCTCAAACTGAACGTCGACAACGGCACCAATTACCTGTTTTACTTTACCAACATTTGCCATATCAATAATTTATAGAGAAGGTTAGATTTCAGGCCGCAAAGGTAGGGGTGCAGAAGGAAAATGAAAAATGTAAATGAGAGCCTCTCCTCCCAGCCTCCTCCCCGAGGGGGAGGAGGAGCAACTATCAATTGCTTCCATTCATAAACATTTCGTTTTTAGTGGTCTTACAATTTCCTACCTTTTAAAAAATATCATTATGCCTGACATTCGTCACCTGGTGTCTCTCAAATCAACTCCAGAAAAAATTTACAGGGCTATCTCCACGCAGACGGGAATTGCTTCCTGGTGGTCACGGGACAACAATGCAAAACCTGAAAAAGGGAGTGTCTACCGTATCTCATTTGGCGGAGACTATTATAAGGAAATAAAGATCACGGAACTGGTGACTGACAGCAAAGTGGTTTGGGAAATCCTGCAGGCCCATCCTGAATGGCTTAACACAAAAGTCAGCTTCGATATCAGTATGGGAAAAAACAGTACCGAGCTCCGGTTCAGCCATTCCGGCTGGAAAGATTACACCGACATGTTTGCACAGTGCAGTTATCATTGGGCCATCTATCTTGGTAACCTGAAGGCTTATGTTGAAAAAGACCAGCTATTTGCCCTGTCCACATTTTTTTAAAAATATTTTCCGGATTTGTCCGGCGGCTTTTCTCCCGCTCGTCATCAATAAAACTTTTTTAAAACATTAAAACAACAATTATGGAAAAGTTCATGCTTATTTTTCAAGGTCCTGTTCATGCTGGCCAAAGTCCTGAAAAAATGCAGGAGAATATGGGAAAATGGATGGCCTGGATTGACAAACTACGCAAGAGCGACCGGTATCTTGCAGGTGAACCTCTGTTGCCGGGGGGCAAATTAGTAACGAGTAAAAGAACAGTTACTGATGGACCCTATACCGAGGGCAAAGAAGTAGTAGGTGGCTTCTTTATCATAAAGGCCAAAGACTTTGATGAAGCAGTAAGTATCTGCGATGATTATCCTGATTTCAACCATGGCGCAACTGTGCAGGTGAGGCAGATCATGAAAGTAGAGGTGCCGGCATGATGAAGCGCTATATGAAAAGTGACAAGTCAGATGTGAGAAATAAGATGTAAGAAGTATGAGGTAAGAATATCATTATGTCTCAACAGGGTAATATTTATGAGCTTGCAGACCATCTTTTCCGGCATGAGTCGGGAAAGATGGTTTCTGTTTTGTCAAGATTACTCGGTTTGCAAAATATAGAAATTGCGCAGGACATTGTGCAGGATACCTTGTTACAGGCAATGAGCACCTGGGGATTCAATGGCATTCCTGACAAGCCAGCTGCCTGGTTGTACCGGGTGGCAAAAAACAAAGCGATCGATTATTTGCGCCGGCAAAGAAAATTCGAGGAGATCAGTCCTCAATACGCTTATCTCCTGCAGTCTGAATATACCCTGTCTCCTACTATTAACAACCTGTTCCTTGAAAACGAGATGCAGGACAGCCAGCTGCGCATGATGTTCGCCTGTTGCCATCCCTCCATTCCCGAAGAATCGCAGGTGGCACTGGTCTTAAAAACACTTTGCGGCTTAAGTGTAAATGAGATATCCAATGCCTTCCTCACCAACGATGAAACAATCAATAAAAGAATTTACAGGGCCAAAGAAAAAATCAGGCAGGAAAACATTGAACTGGACGTACCACAGGGAAATGAATTGCAGACAAGACTGAACAGCGTTTTAAAATCCCTTTATCTCTTGTTTAATGAAGGCTACCACTCCTCCAATCCCAACCAGTTGATACGGGAAGATCTTTGCCATGAAGCCATGCGGCTGTGTTACCTGATCATTGAGCATCCACTCACTTCAAGACCGCGCAGCAAGGCTCTGCTTTCATTGATGTGTTTTCAAGCATCGCGATTAAACGCGAGGTTGGATGATAAAGGTCATATAATACTATTGAAATACCAGGACCGGAGCAAATGGTTCCTTCCCCTGATTCAAAAAGGATTCGATTACCTGGATGAAATCACGGAGCCTTTCGAAGTTTCGTCCTATCACTTTGAAGCAGCTATTGCTTCACTGCATGCAGCTGCTCCCAGTTTTGAGCAAACAGACTGGAAAAGCATTCATCAATTATACATCCTGTTGTACCAGGTTCAACCCAGTCCCGTGGTTGCTATGAATAAAGCCATTGCTTCAGCTTACGCCGTTGGTCGCCAACAGGCGCTTGCAGAATTGAGAGCGATCAGCGGACTCGAAAATTATTATTTGTATCATACTTCAATTGGCGAGATATGTTATGACCTGCACGACAGGGCCGAGGCAAAAAAATATTTTGAGAAGGCTCTCCAATTGACCAGCTCGCAGCAGGAACAGCAATTGTTAAAGAATAAAATCCTGAGCTGCCTGGAATCGTGACCGCTACTGTCCAATCAAGGGCACAGCTTTTGCAATACCAGCTAGTATGAAAAGAATATCACTCTGTCTTATCACACTCATTTTTTTGATTTCCTGTACCAATTCGCAGACTGACCAGGAAAGAACTGAAACTGAAAAGGCCAAAAAAAATATCAGCACACGTGATGAAAGTATTACCCGGGCCAATTCGTATAGTGACCTGTTCCTTGACACATCAGCGGTCGAAAAATTCATCGATGAGAAAAAAATTCCCGATTCTTTGGCGGATCGTATCCGGAGTTTTTATAATGCCCGGAACTTCCAGTTTGCCTGGTTTAGCAGCGACGGGCTGACCGAACAGGCACGCGGATTCTGGAACCTGCACGATTATGTCACTACTTATGACCCTGACTCTTCGCTCAAGGATAAGACTCTGCAGAAAAAAATGGATGGCCTTATTACCGAAGAGAACCTGTCGGTAAATGCATCGGATAAATCATATGTCAATACGGAGCTCACGCTAACATCCCATTTTATCCAGTATATACTGCATAATTATGAAAAGGGATATGTCAAACGGAAAGAAATGGAACGTTTCATTCCACGAAAAAAAGAAGATCCTTTGCAGGTGGCCGATTCACTTATTAATAAAAAACACAAGGACGATAAGTATTTTGAAGACGTGAATGCCAGCTATAAAAGTTTAAAAGAAGAGCTCAAGCACTATTATACAATTGCTAAACAGGGAGGCTGGCCTCAAATAGGCAAGATCGGTAAATCACTAAGAAAAGGAGCCAAATCGCCTGAAATCATCAATATCAAAAAAAGACTCCTTGCCAGTGGCGATATGGCTGTGAGTGATTCAACAGACCTGTTCAACGACACGTTAGAAGTGGCCGTAAAAAACTTCCAGGTGCGACATGGATACAAACCGACAGGTATTGTCAGTGATTCACTGGTAAAAGACATGAATGTACCCGCTACCGCAAGATTGGAACAGATCCTGATGAATTTGGAAAGGATGCGCTGGCTGCAACAGGAAGCAAAAGGCAATCTTATTGTCGTTAATATTCCCGAGTTCATGATGCACGTCTACGAAGGCAACAAGAAAGCATTTGACATAGCAGTCGTGGTAGGAAAGGAAGGGCACAACACTATGATGTTTAATGGAGACCTGAACCAGGTGGTATTCTGCCCTTACTGGAATGTTCCGCCCAGCATTGTAAAAAATGAAATACTTCCTGCGATGCAAAAAAACCCGGGCTACCTGGCAAAAGAAAATATGGAGATCACGGGTAACGAAGGCGGTCTTCCCTCGATTCGCCAGAAGCCCGGGGGAAAGAATGCGCTAGGTAAAGTAAAATTCCTGTTCCCCAATAGTTTCAATATTTATTTCCACGACACACCATCGAAGAGTTTGTTTGATAAAGATAAAAGAGCTTACAGCCATGGATGTATCCGTTTGCAGGAGCCTGTCAAACTTGCTGAATATGTCTTACGCAATCAGCCGGAATGGACGCCGGAAAAAATTGCCGAAGCAATGAGCACCGATGAACAGAAATTTGTGAAGGTGAAAGACCCAATACCGGTTGTCATCACTTATTATACGGCCTGGGTGGATGACAATGGCCAGATGAATTTCAGGGATGATATTTATGGCCACGATACCAGACTGGCCGGGAAAATGTTCGGCGCAACAAACAATTTTGCCTCAACAGGCCACTAATATTAAAACCTGCTAAAATAAGACCTTGGGTTCGCCGCCTGGCACTTCTTGTTAAAACCCGGCTGGATTATTATCGAAATAATACAGATTAGTTATTTTGCAAGCGCCATTGACCCGGTTAGGGGCTGGCCATCGAACTCATGCAATTAACTGAAGTAACCAATAAAGAGGCAGCTAAAGATTTTATCCGGGCAAATGTAGAGATCAATAAGAATGATCCGAATTATATACGCCCGCTCGATAAGGATGTCAACGATACTTTTGACCCGGCAAAAAACAAAACTTTTCGTTTTGGCGAAGCCACAAGATGGATATTGCGTTCAGACGATGGCAATTTGATCGGCAGGATCGCGGCATTTACCAACAAAAAATATAAAAACAAGGGTGATGATGTCCCGGTCGGCGGCGTCGGCTTTTTTGATTGTATCAATGATCAGGCTGCAGCGGATATGTTATTCGATGTGGCAAAACACTGGCTCCTGCAACGAGGGATGGAAGCGATGGATGGCCCGATCAATTTCGGGGAAAGAGACCGCTGGTGGGGATTGGTAGTTCGGGGAGCTGGTCCGCCTTTGTATTGCATGAACTATAACCAGCAGTATTACCAGGCGTTATTTGAGAACTATGGCTTCCAGAATTTCTTTAACCAGATTTGTTTTGCGATGGATGCGAAAACCATCTTGCCGCAAAAATTTTATGACCGCCATGATGACTGTGCAAAAGACCCTAATTTCAGTTCGTCCCATATAAAAAAGAACCAGCTGGACAAGTATGTTGCTGATTTTACCAGGGTTTATAACAAGGCCTGGGCGGGTCACGGAGGTCTGAAACAGTTGGATGAAAAAATGGTACGCAAGATGTTTCAATCCATGAAACCAGTAATGGATGAGAAGGTTAGCTGGTTTGCTTATTACAAAGGAGAGCCGATTGCGATCTGGATCAACCTTCCTGACCTGAATCAATGGTTCAAATACCTGCATGGAAAGTTCAGCCTGTTCCATAAACTGAAATTTCTTTGGGTCAAATCGACGGTAAGGTGTAAAAAATTTGTGGGCCTTGTATTCGGTGTTATACCCGAATTCCAGGGAAAGGGTGTGGATAGTTATATCATTGTGGAAGGCTGCAAAGCGATACAGAATCTTTCGATGGAAAATGGCCAGCCACGGATCGGTAAATTGCTCTATGACGAATATGAAATGCAATGGATCGGCGAGTTTAACCCGAAGATGATCAATGTAGCCGAATCGATGGGTACCTACCACAGCAGGATATTGACAACTTACCGGTATTTGTTCGACCGGACAAAAGAATTCAAAAGACACCCTGTATTATTGTGACTGTCAACTGAGATATTAGCGAGTTCCTAACATCCGGATTTTGTTTTTTATTGCCAATATTGTGTTTCTTATCTTGCATTCCCGATAAAGGAAATTGAATATTTTTAGGGATTGAGGTTTATGGAAAAATTCATCGTTTCAGCCAGGAAATACCGGCCACAGACTTTTGACACTGTCGTGGGACAATCGCATATCACTACCACATTAAAAAATGCGATCAAACATAACCAGTTGGCACATGCTTTTTTGTTTTGCGGTCCGCGAGGAGTTGGCAAGACAACCTGTGCAAGGATACTGGCCAAAACCATCAATTGCGAGCACCGAACGAAAGATGGTGAGGCCTGTAACCAATGTAATTCCTGCGTTTCTTTTAATGAAGGCACCTCGCTGAATATCCATGAGCTCGATGCAGCTTCTAACAACTCGGTAGACGACATACGGGCACTGGTAGACCAGGTCCGCTTTACCCCGCAGGCAGGTAGATACAAAGTATATATCATCGATGAGGTCCATATGCTCAGTTCTTCAGCGTTCAATGCCTTTTTAAAAACGCTGGAGGAACCGCCTCCTTATGCCATCTTCATTTTGGCGACCACGGAAAAGCATAAGATACTTCCAACAATATTGAGCCGCTGCCAGATCTTCGATTTCAAACGGATCACGATCAATGATACGGTAGAACATTTGCAGGAGATCTGCGAGAAGGAAGAAATAAAAGCGGAAAAAGCCGCGCTACAGGTCATTGCTCAAAAAAGCGAAGGCTGTATGCGGGATGCGCTTAGCATCATGGATAAAATAGTCAGTTTTACCAACGGAGAACTGAACTATACCAACACACTTGAGCATCTTAACATCCTTGATGCCGATTACTATTTCAAATTGCTTGATTGCATGCAGAAGCAGGACCTTGCAGCCGCCTTGCTTTTGTATGATGATATTAACCGAAAAGGCTTTGAGGGCGATCTCGTGGTAAATGGTTTTGCTGAATTTATCCGGAACCTGCTCGTATGTAAGGATGAAAAAGCGGCTATCCTTCTCGAAGTGGTAGAAAGTTTCAGGGAAAAATATATAGCGACTGCAAAAACAGTTTCCGCCGCCGTATTGATCAGTGCGCTAAACATCCTGAATGAAACAGAGATCAATTATAAAGCAGCACGCAATAAAAGACTGCATGTTGAATTAGCGCTTATCAGACTTTGTTATCTCCAGCAGGCCATTGAACTCACTGCCGAGGGAAACACGATTAGTAAAAAAAAAATAGTTGAGGCAGCAAAGCCAGTTGCCTTACGACAGATCGTTCCGTTGCAATTCAAATCCCGATCGCAATCGGGTCAAAAGGAAAAAGTTGATGCCAACTATGATTTCGATACGAAGCTGATCATTGAACAATCTATTCTTGATAAAATCAAGCCTGCTAAGAATACATCTGTTGCCGGAACACAAGGAACAGGAAACATGCAACAGGCAACCGGACACCTTAAACCGGAAACTGCCAACCTGGAACCCGCAACCGGCAAGATCTCTGCTCTCGACAAGATCCGCAAACAATACCAGGGCAATGGATCTTTGACAAATGAGAATATTAACCAGCCTTTACAGGAAGATGCTTTACAAAGAGCGTGGATCGATTACGTACAAAAATTAAAAGATGCCAGGAACCCCGCGGCTCAAAGTTTTGAACTGGCGAGTTTGCGTATTAAAGATGAAAATTCTTTTGAAGCGGTTACGGCCAATAATATCGAACAGAAGTTTATCGAACAGGATCGTAACAAAGTGTTTGCTTATTTGCAGGAGAAATTAAACAACCGGCTGTTACAGTTCAATGTGGTCATAGAAGAGAACCCCGATCTCAGGCCCAGGGTGGAGGTACCGCTGTCATCGAAAGAACAACTTCAAAAAATGATCGAGCAATACCCACTGGTAAAGGAATTGAAGGACAAATTGAAGCTTGATCTGGATTATTAAAGTATTGAGGTAGCTTTATGAGATTTTCTAAATTTTTATACCTCCTCATTGTTTCATCGATTTTTAACCTAATTGCTTGTGCTGACAGTAACCCAGACGGAAAAGTTATTGATTCAAGTGATGTAATGAAGGAGTTCAGTGACGAAATTGAATCGAATCGCGTTTTAACAAAACAAATGCTTGATACAACTTCGGATAGCAGGCTTGAAGATAAAATAATCGCGAATATCAATAGCAAACAAGATATTAATCTAAGCAATGACAAAGAGATTTTGCCGACACTTTCTAGAGAGCGGCAAGCTATTTTTTACATTTATATGGTAGAAGGGGAAGTCAACAATGGTGGTTTTGATCAATTCTATCTTAACGAGTTTATCAACAGCGACCACTTATATATGTTCGAAAAAACAATTGAAGCATTTCAACTAATTGGAGCGTCAAAATTCGCTGATATTGTAAGTAGGACAAACAAAATATTTAAAGCCAATGAAAATGATTTTGTAAACAAGATTGGGCTTTTCGATAAACTCGATAACGAATTCTATGAGACTTACAAACAGGAAGATCTTGACGATTTGAGAATAAGATTTATTAGGGCAAATATTGAGGCTTTTATTGATAAATAAAAACTCTATGGCCACCTGAGGATTTTCCGAATTCCAAATATTAACCATTAACCAGGCTGCTATTTTTTCTTCTTTGTAAGGTTAAATGTTTTAGAAATACCAAGCATTAAGGTGTTGAACTTAACATCAGTATTTTCATTACTCGAGATGCTGCCGATACCAATAGTATATCTCAGGTCTATACCCAGGCCTGATTGCATGCGATACCCTACACCAGCGTTCCAGGAAAATGCAATAGACTTAAAAGAGTCCTTTATGTCCTCGGTACCCAGCGTTCCGCCTTTTCGTTTGGCTGTAACTAAAATGCCTAGCTGCGGACCAGTTTCTACGAAAAAACCATTTTTCACGTATTGAACCAATGCAAGCAAATGGACATAACTAAAATTCGTTTCGAATTCACCACCAAGTTCGTTGTATTTGTATCCCTGGCTGGACCAAAGAATTTCAGGTTGGAAACGAAAATTAGTGGAGACAGGAACGACCAGCAAACCCCCGGCATAAAAGCCGGTTTTGCCATTTACTGAGCTGCTTACATCAGATCCTGTAGGATTGGGGAAATTAGCGCCGGCTTTAATACCTATTGAAGTTTGAGAGCGGACTGCTGTCATGCTCAAAAGGCAAAACAGGAAAATAAGCGTCTTTTTCATAATAGTATACGGTGGAATTTGATATGCTATCCAAATTACTAAAGTTGGAGGCACACTCCAAATGTAGGGAGCAGTTGCTGTTGCGCACCTACGGAGCGCTGGCAGACGATACACAATGAGGCCACCGCCATTCAACCCCTATGGGGTTTGGTGACATAGCCATCCTATTAGTGCGCTACCTTCAATAACTCCTTATAGTCATTCAATGAATATTAAATAGCCAGCAACAGCGACACCAGCGATTACATTGAGCACCTACGGAGCGCTGGCAAACAATGCACAAGATTCCACCGGTATTCTGCTCCTATGGAGTAAAATGAATACTTCAATTTGAATAGGTCCCAGAGGGACGAGATGTCGGAAGCAGCTAATTTCAAATTTGATGCACTTGCCCCATAGGGGCAAAATACTACGGAGACGTTATTCAGTTATTCATGAAGATCATCTGTTAAAACAATTCGAGATTGAAAATGACTGCCAGCTTTTAGGCTCTTCGGCAGAAGGCTTTGCCCTACGGGTCTGGTGATATAATCATCCCACCGTGCGAGAACTTCAATGACATTACAGTCATTCAATGATTATTAAATAGCCAGCAACGCTAGCGATTACATTGAGCACCTACGGAGCGCTGGCAAACAATACACAATGATTCCACCATATACAATCCTACGGGGTTTTGTAACACGGCCATCCCATCAATGCGCAACCTTAATGTATCCCCATCCTTCTTTCTGCTTCGTAATGATCTCATAGATCCCATCAGGCACCACTTCCACACCCGGGATCAATTGGCTTCTGTCAATATTGTTTCTTTTCATTGTTGCCTCGCAAACTTTGAAAGTAACATTCTTATTAGCCATCAACTGGGCGAGAGCCGGCTCCTGGGCTGTTTTTCCTTTTAGAACGATATCGAGTCCCTGTCCATAAATAACAGCCTCGAGTTTTGCGTCCGCATTGCTTTTGCTGATGAGTGCCATCTGGCGAACCAGGGCCTGCTGGTTTGTTGAGTCCTTACTGGTCATATCAAACACCACCCGGTAGTCCGGGGTTTGAGCCTGCACTAAAAACGCCGTAGATAGGAGACTCGCAAGTGCTATGATCTTTTTCATGATTTTATTTTATAATAAAAAATTAGGTTTCGGTCTGACCCTTTTGACCAATACGACTTATTTGACTTATTTGACTTATCTGACTTATTTGGCTACTTCTTCCTTGCCAGACTTATCGCCTTAAACGGTCCATACTTATGTTGTTCTTCCGAAAAACCATCAATGAAGGGTCCAAATGGATGGTCAACTGGTTTGCCTGCAATGTTCGGATAATCTTTCCCATAATCTTTCTGCGGTCTGGGCTGCGAATTGACAAATGCGGCAACATCCCAGGCCTGCTCGTCAGTCAACGGCTCACTGTTGTGAGGTGCATCGAAAGGCATGTTATCTCTTACAAATCCGGCAAAACGACCGATGCGGTACAATCCCGCACCGGTGTTATAACTGTTGTCTCCCCAAAGCGGCGGATAAAGATACCCGCTGCTGTCAAAAAGTAAAGTCCCGCTTCCATTCGCGCCATGGCAACGCTGGCATTTTTGTATAAATACATTTTGTCCTTTGGCAGGATCGGCCGGGCGGTCTATAAAACTAAGATCCCTGATTCCCGCCCCGGTCGGTTTTACATTCTTTGGTATTTTTTGCCCGACCCAGTTGATATAGGCTGCCATTGCCTGCATCTCCCTCCCTGAAGTATCGATAATATGGCCATTTAGGCTGCGGTCGATACAATCATTGACCCGTTTATAAATATTTTCAATCGTTCCGCTACGTTCCCTGTATTTCGGGTAAGTTGAAAATACTCCTCCATAATTATTGCCCCAGGTCCTTGTTCCGGCATCCAGGTGACAATTCTGGCAATTCATCCCGTTAGTGATCTTCGCCACTTTTCCCTTCGGACCCAGGTACCACGATGTATTTACGATGAGATCGCGGCCATACCTGATCAGCAATCCTTCATCAGTATGCGGTATCTGCGAAGTATCCGGCGGCTCCCATACCAGGCCCGTGCTTTCGGTGTCGTCTTTAGAAATCGGTAATCCCCTGTTGATTGTTGCAGCTAATACAGCAACGATAATAACAGTTGTTGTAATCGTCAGGACCAGCAACCGGGATGAATTGATCACACTCATACTATAGCTCTTTGTTTCCCTAGCCAGCAAAACAATATTTACATCCATTTTCCTGGGCCCTTCCAACTGCCCATACGCCGGAAGGAACGACCTGTATACCTGGCAACAATCCTGACATGAAATCTTTGTATACATCTTCCTGGCTCATTTTGGTCATGTCGGCTAACACAGCGCTATAAACAGTCAGCGCAGCATTGCAGACACAGAACATCACGCCGCTGCTTTGCAATTCATTGATGCCGATCTGTACCGGGCCAAATCCCGGAACTTTAAATGCCCCGGGCTTGGGCTGCCAGAAAGGATTGCGGGTTGATGGTTGCTTTGTTTCGGGATCATCGGCCTTAAATACCTGTCCCAGGTTATATTTAGACCATAACCTGTCCTCCATGGCATAGCCGATTGAAGCATGCCGGAGTATGACAACCACTCCACAATCTTTTGCCGCCGTGCCTGTTTTTTCATTGGTCAGTAAGAAAACCCTGGGCCATACAAAAGGCAATATATCATTTGGCTCAGTTGAATCGAAAACGATACTGTGCTTCCTGCCTTTTACTTTGCTAAACCAAGTATCCGCATCATCGGCATTAAATCCGGGGATGTCGGCAGCGGATGCCTGTAGGGGTTGAAAAATTGTAGCCAGGCTTATCGTTGCAGCCCCGGCTGTAATACTTCCTAAAAAGCGACGGCGACCAGTCTGGTCGTTAAGATTAGTTTTTTCCATAAATGAATTTTTTATAAAATTAAAGGTGAGGTATACGACATACAATTAAATATATGTGTTATTGAAACAGCTTTGAAACGGTGTTCATATTATTTTATCTTTTAGCGCTTTTGCCACAGCCTCCCTGCCACAATTCACATGCAGTTTTGTATAGATGTTCCGGATATGACCTCTTACAGTATCAAGGCTGATAAAGCACGTGGCGGCGATCATTTTATAACTATATCCTTTTACCAGGTATTTCAACACTTCCGTTTCTCTTTCTGACAGATTATATAGTAACCGTCCCGGTGAATTTGTTTGAAATGATTGCAAGACTTTTTTAGCAATAGGCGGTGAAAGCGGAGCGCCTCCGTGCAATACATTATCAATCGCGTCCAACAGGTTCACAAAAGATGTATTCTTTAAGATATACCCGTTGGCGCCTGAACAGAGACATTTGAATAAGCGTTCCTCATCCTCGAGCACCGTATGCATAATAATAAATGTCTGGGGCGCCCGCTCCTTTATGATCCGCAAACCTTCAATGCCATCGACACCGGGCATATCAATATCCATGATGACCACCTCGGGATGAAGCTTGTCAATGACAGAGGCTGCATGATCACAATTGCCATAATCACCGCTTACTTTGTATCCCTCCACCCCTTCTAATAAGATCTTGAGCGATTGCCGCAATCGCTGGTTATCTTCAAAGATGACAATGTCGGTCAACATAAAGTATCTAAGTTACTGCCAGCTCCCATTCCTTCCAATGGCATGTTTATGCTATTTGTGCCTTTAACGTAATCGTAGTGCCATTGCCCAAGGCCGAATCGATATCCAGTTTCCAGCGGTTACTTTGGGCCCTCTCCTGCATGTTCTTTATCCCGTTGGTAAGAAGAACGGTTTTTGTATCAAAGCCTACGCCATTGTCGGATACCATCATGACCAGTTTCCTTTCGTCAAGCACAAATTTTATATTTACCAGTGTTGCCTTTGAATGCTTGGCAAGATTGTTCACGGTTTCCTTAAAGATCATATACAAGTCCCGCCGCTGCTGCATGTTTAGCTTTACATATTCGATCTCGGGCGTTATTTCTGCTTTGAGTTCAATATCCTGTGCTTCGAGCAATTCAGAAGCATAATGCAGCATACGGGGTAATGACTCACCAAGCGTGTCTATTTTAGGATTGATGCTCCAAACAATCTCACGCATCGATTCGGACACATGCTGGCTGTCTTCATAGATCCGTTTGAGTATCCTGTTCAACGAATTTTTATCATTCAATTGTTTTTGCGCCAGCAGGGTGCCCAGGCTGATATTAGTCAAAGTGGAACCTACCTCGTCATGGAGATTCTTTGATATTTCGCTACGGATCTGCTCGGTCCGTATCAATTGCCGCAACCGGAATCTGTATAATCCATAAAACAACCCTCCCGTAGCCAGCAATACCATTCCATAAAACCAGGCCGTTTTGGTAAATGGGGGTTTTATATAAAAACTGACGCTGGCCGACTCATCACTCCAAACCCCGTTGCTGTTCGATGCCCTCACTATAAATGTATAATTGCCCGGTGCCAGGTGACTAAAATTGATCTGTCGCTGGCTGCCCGTCATGATCCAGCCCGTGTCCTCGCCTAAAAGCCTGTAAGCATATTTCGTTCGCGTTCCATTGGAAAGATCGATCGCAGCAAACTGGATGGTAATATCATTCTGCCAGGATTTAAATCTTTCCGTTTTACCTGGCTCCGGCATGAGTAATGTACCATTTATGTGCATCGCCGTAATAATTGTTTTTTGAGGCGGCGGGTCCGGCCGTAACATGTCAGGATTAAAATGAAACACTGCTGATGAACCGCCTGTATACAATCTTCCATTGTTTTTATCGTAATAAAAATAAGCTGTGGGATAGCTCGCCGGCAGGCCATCTTTTTCGCTATAGCTGGTAAAAGTTTCCGAACGGCGGTCAAAACAGGACAAATCACCTTCGGTGACAAGCCAAAGCCGTTTTTCCCCATCTTCATAGATGCTGCTGATATGATTATTGCTTAGTCCCCGTTCATGCCCATAGATCGTAACCAACCTGGAAGGAATATCGAATTTCACCAGGCCATCGGTAACCGTACCCAACCATATGGTGGATTCATCCTGGCACCAGATACCAGACAGGTTGCTCAGTTTTTTACGGGAAGAAGTTTGCAGAGGTATTAATTCAAATCGTCCCGTACTTCTTTCCCTGTGAACCAATGCACCGCTTGCATCGTTTACAAACCAGAGATCGCCTTTTTTATCTTCAGCGATCAGTGTGGGATAACGGAGCGGATAGCCTTGTGATGAATTAGGAGGATACCAGGTAAAGCGATGCCTTCCCGGATCAAAAGAACAAACACCATGCGTTTTACCCAGCCCCATCCAGACCCATCCATAACTATCGACAAACTGGGTGGTAATAGCGACTGAATCAAGCGAAGGCGGTTTACCGGGATAAGGCGGGATTCTTCCGGATGTTTTTTTTGAGCGGCAATACCAGAACAGTCCGGCCTGCGTCCCAACCCAAAGCGTGTCGCTACTTACCTGCCGTATATTCCATACAAAATTGGGCCAGCGGTCGGATGGTGCGGTATGAATGAAATGCTGCTCATGCCTGCCCGACTGAAGATCGATTTCAAAGAATCCATTACCATAAGTAGATGCCCAGAGTGTGTGATCATATTGGGAAATCGAGTTGATATCATATTTGATCGCCTGCCCGGTCAACTGGTCGATGAGTGTATCAGCTTTGAAATATTGCTTGCCGGGTGATATCTTCTGCAAACCCTTTTCCGCAGTGGCAAGCCACCAATTACCCTGCGCATCTCTCCAGGCTGCATCGTATTCATACTCTTCAAAAAGCAATGAAGGTGGGCTATGAAGGAATGGCTTGTTATCCTTCCAGGAAACGGGAATATCCGCGCAACCATAATTGTGAAATAAAAAGACCAGGTTATTTGAATCGAGCGTAGACAATTGTTGCGACCAAAGAATGTATGGATATTTATTGTAAGGGAAATAGCAACTGTTCAGCTGTTTTCCTTTCTCATCAAAAAGATACAAGCTGTCGACAGAAGGTTTGATCACCAAAAAATACTTATCGAATATTTTAAAAACATTCGCAGCCGGCGTGTATTCATCAAATACACGGAATGCCGGAGTCTCGTGAAGATCATCAAGGAATTTCAGATGGTTGAACAATGCACATCTATTCAGATCAACGACCTTGTCTTCCCTGGACGAGAAAATTTTCAGTCCGGTAGACAAATAAAGGAGCATGTCGCCATTTGACAATGGCAACATCTTTTCGGCAAACTTCAAACGCTTACGTGTAACATCGGCTTCGGTAAATGAAGAAGGGATAACTTTTGTTAATTGTCGCTGCTTATCAAAAATATAAATACAGGTGCCCGAGGCCGCCCAAAGATTACCATTGTGATCAATCTCCATCCTTGTAATGATATTGCTGAACTCATCGAGAGAATTATTCTGCCGGTAATAAAAATTGACAAACTTCCCCGTACTGCTATTGTAAAAATCAAGCCCGGCCTGTGTGCCGATGGCGATAAAATTTCCGGCCAATCTTTCCAGGCAATAGATATAGTTGTGAGAGATCGAATTGGAATTATCATTATGAAAATATTGCACGACTTCTGTCCCGTCAAAACGGTTTAAACCATCCGTGGTTGCGATCCATAAAAATCCATTGTCATCCTGGGTGAGATCGTTGATCTTGTTGCTGCTAAGTCCTTCCTCCCGCGTGAGTTTCTCCATGAAATGCGGGATATCCTGCGCTGTGACATTGATACAAAATGCGCAGCAAAAAAAAGAGAGAACTATATGGTTGCCCGGCATCTTGAGGAGGATGAATGTCTACTAATTTAGGATTTTCTTTTTTTATAAGAAAAGCCGCTATTTTGACTGTCCAATTTCCAATCTAAGAACCGCCAGGATACGCAAAGTCCCTAAAGGTATCCGCGGTTCAAAACCCCAAGCCTTAAAATCGAACTATACTTATTTTTGCCCGTCATACTTCGTATAAAATCGATCTCTTCGGGTTTGTATGGAGTATAGTCCCTTTTAAATAATATATGATGCCATAAAGGAGGATCAGTGGTATACCTTTTCTCCCAGCTATCCCAGGGATATTTGGTCTGCTCTTTTCCATCTGCAAAGCCCCAGTTGATCATGCCTACTTTATTCGGTTTCGCCACGGGCATGATATTGATCACCGTGCTTTTATTCCCCCTTGCCATGTATTCGGAACAAATAACCGGCCGGCCACGCTCCAGCAGCGCATTCATTTGTTTGCGGAAAGTAACCGAATCATTATAGCAATGAAAGCTGATGATATCCGAATTTTCCAGTTGAATCCTTTCGGTCGCAGTCAGGTTCTTGCTGCTGTCCATATCCCAACCATTCTTCCAAAACGTCCAGAGACCTGAGGTCAAAGGCTGGGTTGGATTTTCTGCCCTTGCCCATTTGAAAACCTGTGGAAGTAATTGGTTAACCAGTTCCACTTTATTCTTTGGTTCTTTGCTTCCGTAACTGCTATCATTGGTATTATCCGGTTCGTTCCAGACATCCCAGCATAAAATGCGTTTATCATTGCCAAAGGCTTTGATTATGCCCTTCACATACTGCTCCAACTGGCCGTATTGAGAACTATCCGTTAAGATTGTAACGCCCGGACTTTGAACCCAACCTGAGTTGTGCAAGCCTGGCACCGGATCGTGTTGCTTACCCAGTTTTGGAAAAGGGTCCCAACAGCTGTCAAAAAAAACAAGCATCGGTTTGATATGATGACGGGCACATATTTCCAGGAAAGCATCTATCCTTCTTATAAAACCTGTCGAATCCTGTTGCCACAATTTATCATGTAAAAAAACTCTCAGCGTGTTGAACCCGATACTCTCTGCCAGTGCCAGTTCTTTATCGATAGTTGCGGAGTCAAAACTTTCTGCCTGCCACATCTCCAATTGATTGATGGCCGTAACAGGTAGATAATTGCA
>Ga0066652_100000238_pt1 | contig 28719 bp, 20 predicted proteins | sample GraSoiAngelo_101_FD_71413 | JGI IMG/M metagenome (GOLD analysis project Ga0066652, IMG submission 71413) | Grasslands soil microbial communities from the Angelo Coastal Reserve, California, USA - 14_0903_02_30cm | ecosystem: Environmental > Terrestrial > Soil > Grasslands | place: USA... | reverse complement strand
CGGATCGCAATGACGAGGAGAGGGACGATACTATCTTTTTTTGTCAATACGCAGTGTAAGTTGCCCCTCATGATCCTAAACAACAAATGTTGATCTCTCCTCCTCCTTTGGAGGAGGTTGGGAGGAGGTCTATTTACCCGCATTCTTATACAACTCCGCCATTCTCCACGCATGCTCATCATACGCAGCTTCAAATATAGCCGTGGCTTTTTCTGCACCGATCACCGACGGAGCTGTCAATACCTTCGGCGGCTGACCTGCAGCTGTCAATAATCTTGCTGTTTCGGCCTTAATACTATTTACGATTATAATCCCGCCTACCGTCGACCCCGGCGAAACAGGTGTCTCCAACCCATCAATATAGACCATCGAATCACCTACCGGTGCACCGCTGTCAAGTACGAGGTCAGCGAAGTCCGAAAGCTTCTTGCCATCCTTTCTTTTACTGGTGCTCTTTGCGGAATGTTCCTTTGTTATTAAAGCAACTGTTTTTATTTTCTTCTGATGAAACAACTCAGCCATTTCTACAGGAACTATGTTGGCGCCACCTGATGAAATAATAAATGCACAATCTTTATCGGACAACCCAAAATTTCTCAGTATCCTCTCGGCCAGCCCGGGCACATTCTCGAGGAACATGGCCTGCCGCTGCCCATTTGCGCCCACAACATTATTGTGATAGGTCAGCGATAACTCAACAATGGGATTAAAACCTGGAAACGAACCATAACGCGGCCACATTTCTTCTACCATGATGCGGCTATGGCCTGAGCCAAATACATGAACTACTCTCCCCGCCAGTATGCTTTCAGCAAACCAGCTGGCTGCTTTAGCGATCGCATCTTCCTGGCCGCGGATCTTCTGAATGATCTTTTCACACTTGCTTAAATAGTCATCTATTATCGTTCTTTTTTCATCCATTAAACCAATTTTTTATTAAATATTTAATGCTGATAACTTTTTGTGATCCCTTATTATTTAACCCGCTTTATCCATAGCGAAACAGGCAGCCCCGATAGCCCCGGCTAGATCGCCTTGTGTTGCTTTGACAATCTTTGGCCGAATACCGCCCGGTTGCCATTCAAATTCATCAAACCATTTGTTCAATGGAATGAACAGGTCCTCATTCGCTTCCGCGATACCGCCCCCCACCACGATCGTATCCGGCGAAATAAAATTACTCGCCGAAGCCAGGCCTATTGCGAGTTTTTTTACCGACGTTAGCCAAACTTCCTTCGCGAAATAATCACCTTTTCTATACGCTTCCAGTAATTCATGGGTGGAAGCAAACTTTCCCTCGCTTCTTTTTTTGATCGTACAATTGCCGATACATTCCTCAAGGCTGCCCGGCATATTCGTTACATCTGCATCTCCATCGCTGTCTATAACCATATGACCGATATGGCCTGCTTTATTGAATGAACCCTGGTACGGTTGCTTATTGATGAGTAAAGCCCCGCCGACACCCGTTCCCAGTGTTATCATGATCGCATTGGTGCTGTTCTTTGCGGCACCTATTTTAGCTTCGGCAAAAAGTGCAGCCACTCCATCGTTCAATACATAAGCAGGGGTCTTCAAATAATTACGCCAGACAAAATTCTCCAGGCCTCCCAGCCTTCCCGGCATAAACGCTATGGTCGTATTTTCTTTATCAGGCAACCCGGGTGCGGAAATACCAATCACCGTATTTCCATTTAAATGTTGTCGCAACTCAGAAACAGTGTTTGCTACCGCGCTTTTCCAGCTAATATCATCTCCATCATTGGTAGGCATATAGAGCTGGTGAAGAAGATTACCTTCCTCATCAATCGCGACACCTTTTATGCGTGTGCCGCCGAGATCTATACCAATTGCCCGTTTCATTACTCTTTATTAAGATCCAAGAACCAAATAAAATTCAAATCAAAAATTTAAAATTAAAGCATCCCTACGCATAGCATTTGGTGTTTGGCATTTGGTTCTTTTTTGGTTCTTGTCATTTGGCTTCTTGGTTCTTTTTATCGTCACCATTGTCCTTCTGAAACACTCCAACCACCATCTACTGCAATCATCTGTCCAGTAGTGAACTTTGACTGGTCACTCATAAAATAAACAGCCAGTCCATCGACATCAGCCGTGTTCCCTATTCTTCCTCCATCCAAAGGTTGCTTTGTTTTCAAAAATGAGATTATTTCTTCATCGTTAGCCGCTCTTTGCGCCATCGGTGTTTCAATCACTGCCGGCGCGATCACGTTTATCCTGATATTATCTTTTGCATAGTAAGCCGCAATGGATTTACTAAACCCTATGACCGCTGCCTTTGCCGCCGTATACGCATGCGTCGAAAAATATTTTGGCGATGGCGAAAATCCCAGTGTCGATCCCATATTCAATATCGTCCCCCCTTTTTTCAATTCTAAAAATTTTTTTACGGCTGCCTGGTCGGACAGCATCAAGGAAGTAAGATTCCAGTTCAATGTTTGATTCCACCCATCCAGGCTCAATTCGTGCAAAGGTCCATCTCCCATTTTCCTTCCGCTACCCCCTGCTACATGATACAAGCCATCAAAACCGTTAAATTTTTGCATGCATTGTTCAATTGCACTTTTTGCCGTCATTGGATCAGTTGCATCACCACAGATGGCATGTCCATTCTTTCCCAGGTCCTTTCCTGCCTGTTCAACACTTTCTTTATTCCTTCCTACGACAATCACGTTGGCTCCATCGGAAATAAATGCCTTTGCGGCAGACAAGCCAATCCCCGTAGTACCACCGATGATCACGATATTTTTATTTTTCAGCATTTGCATAAATAAAGCCGGTCACTGTCTTGTCCAGTACAAGTCATCGTTCTCTCCGTGCAGCCAGTTTCAATTTCCATATAAAACTGAATGAAATGGAATGCTGGTAATCTAATGCCGGTGCCGAACTAACATTGAATAAACCCGGCTGGTATAACATCCCAACCCAGAAAATCTTTCCAAACCTATAACCAGTATTAAAGCTAAGACCCACCATCCTGTTCTTAAGTGCCTGGTCCATATTAATCGTATCCCCGAAGGTCACATTCCTCCACCCTAGTTGCAAAAAACAAAGCCCATAACCCAAGTCAAATCTTCCAATATTGTGATTGTTCCTAATGCTTGCAAACAAACTACTTCCTGTCTCATAATACCCTTTACCGATATACTCCCCGATTCCGTGGTCAGTGCCGGCACCAAAACCTGCCGACAGGTAAGTATTATGACGATAATAATAATCGATCCCAGCCTGGAAACCGAAAACTCCTCCAAATGGTCGCCTTTCATTGACGGATCTCATGTAGAAAAGGTTGATAAATGACAGCGAGAGAGAAAAATTAATAGCTCCCTTTTGTACAGGCATCAGCCTGCTGATGGCAACCGTCGTATCCTTCATATTTAAATAAGTATTCGCCGGATAAGCATATCGTTTGGGATTATTTTTGTCAACCAGCATACCAATTCCCCAATTGAAATAAATATTGAGCCAATAGGCCGGCGAACTTGAAGGCTTTAGTTTGACAGTTTTTGTTATACTATCCAACTGCACAGTGATTAGGATCGGTGTTTCCCCCCGTTTGACAAACCAGGTGTCCTGCTGTTTGACAGATTTTTTCGAAATGGAGTCAGTCGAACCCGGTGTCGCTATTGAAATAATTTTTGAAGAAGGATCGCTGCGTACACGAATTTTTTGAGCAGGCTGGTTCATGAGCGTTGCACAGGAAGAAAGCAGCAGAGGTATTGCCCAAAGGATTATGTTAGTTTTTTGTCTGAACAAACTTATCTTTTTTCAATCGATCCTGTTTTCTTGTTCTTAACGATCGTTTTCTTTTCTCCCGAAGGAAGGGTCTCCTCTTTTATCAGGTAATGCTCCTTGTCATAGCTCGGCAGCTCGTGTTTGATCTTTACTTCATCAGAACCTCTCCAGTCTTCAATGATCACCGGCTCCCACTGTTTTGTCTTAGCCGATTTATAAGCCGCATCTATGATTGCATTCACGATATAACCGTCGTAAAAAGTTTCCGCCGGCTGTTTGCCTTTGTCGATCGACTCAAACATATCGGTGAACATATGACTATAGCCCAATTCATGCACTTCATCACCGACAGGGAAAAGCCAGCCACTGCTGCTCTCTGCTTTCTCAGCTACATAACTGCCGCTTTTACCCGTGGTAAACATTTCAAACCCTGTGCGTAAAAAGTTATTCGCCCAGATGGTTCCTTCAGTTCCCATTACTTCATCTCTTAAATCCATCCCGCCACGGAAACTCCAGCTTACTTCAAACTGGCCGATGGCGCCGTTTGCATATTTCACTAAAGCCACTGCATTATCTTCCGCATCAATGGGGTGAACTCTCGTATCCGCCCAGCACATGACCTCAGTAGGCCTGATATCTTTACCAATGAAATTCCGGCTGATCTCGATGCAATGACAACCGAGGTCAACGATAGCTCCGCCACCCGCTTTGTCTTTGTTCCAGAACCATTCACTATGAGGACCCGGATGCGTTTCCCTGCTTTTGGCCCAGATCACTTCTCCTATAGCACCACTTTGAATGCTGGCCAGTGATTTTAAAAACTTTGGCGTATAACAAAGATCTTCCAGGTATCCTCCAACGATCCCTGCTTTATCAACTGCTTTTAGCATTTCCAATGCTTCTTTAGCGTTGCGTCCAAGCGGTTTTGTGCACAAAGGATGTTTTTTTGATTCGGCACAAGCCAGTACAGCTTCCAGGTGCAGATCATTTGGAAGACCAATAACCACGGCATCTACATCTTTGTGTGCAATCGCTTCTTTAAGATTGGTTGAATAGTTAGGGATCTTATAGTCCTCCGCGAATTTTCTTGCTTTATCCTTGTTTCGTCCATAGATCATGGTCACTACGTCTTTTCTTCGCTGGGCAATCAATGATTCAGCATAAAAGCGGGAAATAAACCCTGTTCCAAGAATGGCTAATTTCATATTATATAGTTATGTGTTTCTGCCTCTCCCTCCCATCTCCCTCTCCCAGGGAGAGGGAGTGCTAGCAACATCCAATTGCTTCGCTCCGATCCCGATGACGCCGCATTATTAGCATCTAGCATCCAGCATCCGCGCTCCTTAATCGCAATGCATCTCCTTACTAAGGACTATCGACTAATGACTATCGACCTTCTCTCTAAACCATCGGCCACGGAAACTTACTCTTTAACTTTATCTTCATTCCTGTCTCCGACGACTTTCGGGCCGCCTCAATGATCTCTAACACATGCAATGCATGTTCAGCATTGATCCTTGGTTCGACTTTTGTTACAAGTGCCTCACCAATCTTTGTGGCACCTTCCTGCCATACATACCCGCCCTTGTCTGTGGATACAAGTTTTGGCGGTTCATCCCAGGAAGTATCCATTACTACTCCGTTGGTTTCCCAGTCGTATCCTATCAAACGCATATTGCCGGAGTCGCCATAAATCTGTATCGAATGTAAGGATTGAGTACCGGCTTCATGTCCGTGGGGATCAAAAAAATTAAACCCGCACATGACATGAGATATGACATTCTTATCATGTTCCAGCAGCACATGCGCATTATCTTCCGCTTCTACTTTTATTTTTCCTTTATCATCAACCGTACGTTCAGGCTTAACAATGCTAAGCATGGCCATCACACTTTTTGCCGGTCCCAGCAATCCTGTCAGCGTCGCCATATTATAGACACCAAGATCGGGCATGCTACCTCCTAATTTTTCATAGAAGAATGCCGACCATGTCGGCCCTGTATGACCGTATTGTCCATGTGCGCTGGCTACCCTGCCGAGTTTTCCGTCCTGCAGGGCTTTGCTCATATATTCAAACTGCGGACTATTGACTACCGCGGGAGCGCCCCATATCCTTATTTTCTTTGATTTCGCCAGGTCAAAAAGGGCCTTGCCTTCGGCGTAGGTATTAGCCATAGGTTTCTCGCTCCATACATGTTTACCCGCCATCAGCGCTTTTTTATTGAGCATGCCGTGCGCCTGCATGTCGGTAGTAGTCACCATCATATCAAATGGAACCCCCGCCAGCATTTTATCGATGTGAGGGTATGTTTGTGCACCGACATTATACTTTTTGTTCTGCTCAACAGCTCTGTCATATTTGATATCGCACAAACTGACGATCTCGATCAATGAAGACGTTTGTAAGTGTGGGATATACCGGTTGCTAACGCTGCCGCAACCGATCAGTGCAACACGCAGTTTTTTCTGTGGTGTCTCTACTGCAAGGCTTTCCAAAGAAGAAAGCAATACTGCAGCGCCGGCAGCAGCCGTGTACTGCAGGAACTTCTGTCTTGAAATGTTTTCAGGCATACAAAAGTTATTAAGGTTAGTCTAATTTTTATGTTGCCAGCTTTCGCACTGTCCTGAGTGTGGCGAAGGATCATCGTCCCTTGTCCCGCTAAAAAAGCGGGACACTCTTCATCGTTCGGTTCGATATTCGGCCTCACCCTCTTATCGCTCTCCAAAGGAGAGGGACGATACAATTTTGTATTGGTCAGCTGCTCAATACAAAATTATCTCTCGCATCCTAAGCAAGCGATGTCGATATCTACTCCTCCTGTAGAGGAGGTTGGGAGGAGGTCGGTCTTCACCTTTTAATCCACGGACTACTAAACCCCAGCCTCTTCAACCCGCTTTGTATATCCGGGATTTTCATAAATAGTTTCCACAACAATCCAGTGCGATAGTTTTCGATCATCGTAATGATAGGCCCCTGGTCAATAGCCAGGTGCGATTTGGCGTACCAGTTATGATCAATGCTGAACCCGTCCACAAATCCGTAAGGACTCCAGATCTTATTTCCCAGCTCTTCATAGAAATACCGCAGCGCCTGCATACTTTCTTTTGGCGTATAGGGCATGGAAGAAATAGCCGCCGTAGGCTGAATGACGCCTCTATCGTTTTCCGGGCTGTGTGCGACATAACCTTTGTAACTATCGCCGGCTGTCAATCCCCAGCATTTCTCACTATATCCTTTATACTTATTTGGGTTTTCGATGCAATAGGCCCTGTTGATGAGCGTATGATTTTTTCCCTGTTCAAAATAATCATTGCCCAACGAGTCTGTTAAACCGTTAGGATCAATGCCCTGGAAAGTATATTGCTCAAAGAATAAGGGACCACCTTTGTCTTTATCATAGTTACCCAGCGGAAGCCTGTACCCATAGTACGTCCTTCCGTTCTTAAATCCCTGGCTTCCCGCCCAGGTACCATCGTAGGCTTCTTTTGAAATAGGATGCCGGGGCGATGAAGCAGCTATGATGTAAGTTATCAAACATTCATTCCAGCCCCAGACCGGGAAATTCATATCAAATCCATTGTTGGGACTCCAGTGCCAGTACAATTTCTTTTCATTGTTGGTATGCCAGTTCCAGTTGGCTGCTCCCCACATCTGGGTGATCCGTTTGCGCAAATAAACTTCCCTCGGTACATCTTTGTTGAAGTATTCCCTCGCACATAAAAATCCCATTAGCAAATAAGATGTCTCTACGATATCTGCTGCATCGTCCAGCCTGTCAAACTTTATCGTTTTCCCCGTTCTTCCATTCATAAAATGCGGATAGATACCGTGAAAACAATCTGCATTGATCAGGAAATCGGCGATCTTGATCAATCTTCTCACCGCGGTATCTCTGCCAATCCAACCCCGCTCTACTGCCACAATGGTGCTCATGATACCGAAGCCTGTTCCGCCAATTGCCCCGGCATCAGGACCAAATAACGTCCTGCTGAAGTTGGGCTCATCCCAGGCTTCATTGATATAATCCCAATAATGTTCTGCATGTACGGTATTGCTTCTTTCCAATGCCAACCCGCTTATGGGGTGAGCTCCGTGCCAGAAGAAACGGAAAGTTTGTTTTTGTATAGTTTCCAGGAGTTGTTCGTCGCTCATTCCTTTAATCACACCGACTACAGGAACAGCATCAGGTCCGTCGCCATAGGTGCCGGTTTTCTTTTTTTGTGCAAACACGATTACGCAACAAAAAGCCAGCAATAAAGTATAGCCTGTTTTTGTTATTATTTCTTTCATAAAACAGTAATCGTTTAAGTACTCATTTCAACAACGGGCTTTCATAGGTTTCACTTTCCTCCGCGGCTCTCTGTGTTGTATTTTCTCCGTGGCTCTCTGTGGTCTTTACATTTTGCCACGGAGTTCAGGAGTAGCTTACTCATTTCAACCACGGACTTTCGAATCCAAGCTTCTTCAAGCCATTTTTTATTTCAGGACAACTCATGAATAATTTCCATAGCAACCCGCTACGATAGTTTTCGATCATCACAATGATAGGTCCCTGGTCGATCGCCAGGTGTGATCTTCCATACCAGTTTTGTGTTTCATTAAAATCATCCACGAATCCATAGTCACTCCAGATCTTATCTCCCAGGTCGTAATAAAAATGTTTTAATGCCTTCATGGAATACTCGGGAGTATAAGGGAACGCCGACAACGCCGCCGTGGGAGATATGGTACCATTATCATTAGTAGGTGAATGGGCATCGTAACCTTTGTAGTCATCACTCGCCGTCAGTCCCCAGCAATTTTCACCGTATCCCTTGAATTTTTTAGGATTGTCGAGACAATAGGCATGATTGATCAGCGTATGGTTTTTATTTTGCTCCCAGTAATCGGCGTATCGGTCTTTCAACCCTCTTGGATCCAGTCCCAGGAAAGAATAATGAGAGAAGAACAAAGGACCGCCATAGTCAAAGCCCAATGGCAATTTTATACCGTAAAACTCCTTTCCATTTTTAAAGAAATCACTGATGGCCCAACCGCGATGATAAACAGATGAACTGACCTGGTATCGCTCATTGGGAGAAGATGCAGCCAGCACGTACATGATCATACATTCATTAAATCCACGAACAGGAAAATTCATAGCCCATCCATTATTAGGACTCCAGTGCCAGTACAAAACATCCTGGCCTTGCGTGTACCAGTTCCACTCAATATCTCCCCATAACCAGGAGATACGTTGCCTGAGTCCTCTCTCAACAGGATTATCGGCATTAAAATATTGCCTTGCGCAAAGAAGCCCTTGCATCAAATAAGAGGTCTCAACAAGGTCACCGCCATCATCCTTGCGGCTAAATGGAATTGTCTTACCAGTAGCTCCATCCATCCAGTGAGGGAATACACCGTGATAAGTAGTCGCTTTCACCAGGAACCTTGTCATTTTTAATAAAAACTTCGCAGCTGTATCGCGGGAGATCCATTTTCTTTCGGCAGCGACAATGACACTCATGATGCCAAAGCCTGTTCCTCCAATGGTTACAGTTTCGGGTCCATAATCGGTTACATTGCTTCGTTCTCTTGCCAGGCCGCTGACCGGGTGAGCAAAATCCCAGAAATAACGGAATGTTTGCTTTTGCACCAGGTCCAATAATGCAGAATCAGTCAAATTTTTCTGCTGGGAAAAACCTGTGCCAGCCAATAATACAAATGCTATGATCAATAATGCTCTCATGCTATTTTTTTTGCTGATATACCCGCACATAATCTATTTCCATTCGCCATGGAAGTGTTTTATCGTCTACTCCCTTTTGACCGCCCCAGTTCCCTCCCACTGCGATATTTAATATTAAATGCATTTTATTGTCAAAAGGCCAGTACTCATAACCCTTGTGTTCATTGGCAAAGGTGAAGAATACCTTCCCATCAACCGCTACCTTAATCGTTTCTTTATCCCATTCCAGCGAATACACATGAAAAGCGGAGGAGCAGTCAGGAATGTAGGTGGTATCGGTCTTTTGGGTGCCGATGACATGATAATATTTTTTGCAATGAATCGAACCATGAATGTATCCCTGGTGAAATCCCACATGTTCCATGATATCGATCTCGCCATCATCAGGCCATTCTTTCATGTTTTCCGCCAGCGTCCATATAGCGGGCCATGAACCCCTGCCTTTGGGGATCTTCGCCTTTACTTCAATCTTTCCATATTGCCAGGCAGCCTTACCTCTTGTAAGCAGTCTGGCCGACGTATACTTCAAAGAGTCTGCTTTTTCTTTCCTCGCCTCAATGATCAGTTTGCCGTTTTCGACCCTTGCATTGTTCGGCTTCCTGTAGGTATAATATTGCAACTCATTATTCCCCCAGCCATGACCGCCTACATCATAGGACCATTTGGTGGTATCGGGCAGACCTTTATAATTAAATTCATCGCTCCATACGAGTTTCCATGCCGGTTTAGTCTGTGCACAACAAACAAAAACGGATATGCTGAATACTATTGTTGTTATGAACTTCATCAATTCTAAATTTTTCTGTTACCGTATCAATACGCTCGTGCCCTTGAGCTGAATACGCCTGTGTGACGCATCCAGATAATTCAGCGTCCATACATACACGCCGCTATCCATTTTAATTCCACCCTTTGTTCCATTCCATTTCCTGGTCCAATCTTTTGTTTCAAATACAACCTGACCATGACGATTATATATCCTGAACACAAGATCGGTTGCCTTGTACGCATTCAACGGTCCAAGCTCATCATTTAAACCATCACCATTGGGAGTAAACGCGGTGGGTACGGCGATATAACAGTTATCCTCCACTCTCATTACCTGGTAAGCCGTGTCGGCACAATCGGCAGTATCTCGCACAGCCAGCCGAACGATATAGAATTCCTGTGAGGATGGGATAGTATAATATTGTATAGCCGGGTTGATCGTTGTATCGGATATGCCATTGCCAAAATCCCATTCCCTGTGTGCGATGATCCCCGCACTCACATCTTTGAATGAAGCCGAATCATACAGACGACAAAGATGTTCGGTTCCTGATATGATGGCTTTCGCCGCCACCTTATTCAATATCATTACCTGCACTTTTGCGGTGTCGTTGCATCCATGAGAATCGGTGACCTTTACGGTATATTCTGTTGTAACATCAGGTTTGGCTGTTGGGCTACTTACATTTGTTGAAGACAAGCCTGCCGAAGGTATCCATTCATATGTTGCTCCTGCACTGGCATGAAGTCTTACGCTGTTACCCTTACAAATCCCCGTATCGGGCCCGGCGTGAACATCAGTACCAATTATTGTTGCGTGAGTACTGTCTCTTTTTACGCACCCACCGCGGCTGAACACATCTACATAATACCAACCACTGTCTGCTAATGCTGAGAAAAAGATATGCGGGGTGGCTATGTTATCATGAAAACCATTTGGACCCGTCCAGTTATATGCAGCTGCTCCTGATCCTTCAAATTTGAGATCCTGTCCTGAACAGACAGGTGAATTGTTCGTTATAGTATAATTTTTAGGCAGGCCATCTACCTCGAGTTTCAAAACATTCGAGGCTACGCGGCAATTGGGGTTGCTGATCGTTGCAGCTTCTCCACCGGTAAGCCTGAACAAGAACGTGTCTGGTACAGAAAATATGCTTGAATAAGTAAACGATATTGCTCCGGGTATATCTGTCCAGGTTGCTCCATTGTTCGTGCTTTGCTGCCACTGCAATGCAGTATTGGTATAATAATCTTCGATAGTACCCGTCATAGAAACAATGGAGTTATTTTGAAAACACACAGCTTTAACTATGGTAGTAGGAAGATCGCTGTCAAAAGTAATTGTCGCATCGGGTCCTAATGGGCGGATTTGGATATCGTCGATTGCAAAGTCCTCGGCACATTCGCAAATATGTCTTAGCAGCGTGATCTTAAGGATCATCTTGTTTATTGGAACTGTTGCCGTGAAATCAATAAAATATTCTGAAAACTTATAACCCATCAATGGAGGAGCCGCATACGAGGAAAAAGGAGGCGTCGTGTCTTTAACTATCAGGTTGCCGCTTCCATCTTCCAGTCTCATTTCAAAGAAAGGATAATCCGGGCCGTTAGTACACTGTCCTAACCCATCTATCAGGTCCAGGTTTATATATGCAGCTGAGAACCGGTATTTGCCTCCCGGGCATAATGTCTGATTTACCGTATCAACATAGACCACCCGGTTGTTGATATCGGAATTTACATTGACCATCATCATCATGCCATAGTCGACAAACACATTGTTATCGTGACTGAGACCTATCCATTCATTGTTAAAACAATTGGCAACGGGCACTCTTCTCACAATTGTATAGCTTCCCGGGGGCGGACAAACAGAATTGCTAAAAGAAAAATAGGTTTTCCCCGCAGGTAAAGGTGTACCGACAGTAGATGGATCAGGAGTACCCACACCGAAATCCTGTTTAAAGACAGGAGGACCAAATCCATCTTGTGCTATGACCACCATCTGGCCTGTGATAAAAATGAATAATAAAAGACAATATTTTTTAAATCCGTTGCTCATTACTTCCACAAGGGCTCTTCTATAGGACTATATCCCGGTTTATAAATACGATGCCGAAAATCCCAGTGACAGCATGCCCGCTTTTACTTCCGGGCAACTGGTAAACAAATTCCATATTAATCCACTGCGATAATTCTCTATCATGACTATGATTGGTCCCTGGTCGATCGCAAGGTACGAGCCGGCAAACCATGTATCTTTTAAAGAAAATGCGTCTCTGAATCCATAGTCGCTCCACAGTTTATCACCTAACACATAATAAAAGAATTTCAAAGCCTTCATTGATTCTGTAGGCGTATAAGGAATTGATGAGATGGCCGCTGTCGGTGCAATCACCCCCACATCATTTGTGGGCGAACTCGCCGTATAACCATTCGGGATATCACTGGCCGTAAGTCCCCAAACCGAATCACTATAACCAAATTGGCCAGCAGGGTTAGCCTTGCAATAATTATAGTTTATTAATGTATGATTAAGCGTCTGCGTTTGATAGTTGGCGTAAGCATCCGTTAAACCAGTTGGTTTGATTCCCAGGAAAGAATAATGCGCAAAGAAAAGCGGTCCTCCCAAATTAGGTCCCAGCGGCAATTGATAACCATAATATGTATTGCCATTGACCATCGCTCCATTCCTGGCAAAGCCACTATCATAAACAGGCTTGTTTATTCCGTGCGAAGTGGAAGAAGCCGCAAGTACGTAAGTGATCAGGCATTCATTCCAACCTTGCACAGGAACATTTACTGCAAACCCGGCGCTGGGACTCCAGTTCCAGTACAATACTTTTTTACCGTTTTGCCTGAACCAGTCCCATTCCACATCATTCCAGAGCGTATTGATATCATTTCTCAATGTCACCTCAGCGGGATCGGCAGTATTGAAATATTGCCTGGCAGTCAACAAACCCGTCATTAAATAAGAGGTCTCGACAAGATCGGCGCCATTGTCATTGGCAGAAAAAGGAACTACTGCACCAGTAGTTCCATTCATCCAGTGAGAAAATGCACCATGAAAATGCGGGGCTGTATTTTTCAAAAAGCCTACGATCTTCTGCATTCTTGTAAGTCCTTCCGCCCTGGTAATGAAATTCCTGTTGATGGCAACAGGTATCGCCATAATGCCAAAGCCGGATCCACCAGTCGTCACAACATTATTATCACCATTGCTTCGTTCTCTTGCTAACCCGCTAACCGGGTGACCAAAATCCCAGAAATATTTAAACGTCTGTTGCTGGACCAGGTCAAGCAGGGCATTATCAGATATCGCCGGAAACTTTCGTGAAGAATCAATGGATGTGACCAGTGAAATATCCACCGGAGAAATAAGTTTTCCGCCATTGGTTGATCGGAGATCGGTAGCGACAGTCACCCTGTATTTTGAAAGAAAATTCAGTGATGACGAAGGTTGCAGGACAATTATGCTGTCCGCGTTTTCATAAGAAACATTATAGGCGACCGCCGCTCCTGCATTATCTTTTAAAGCAAGATTAGCCGCAACCGTGTTTTTTTCTATCGCCGTTTCAAACTTCAATTTTATCACAGGCGAACGGCTCACATTATAATTCGTTGTCTGTGACAGGACATTGTTGACCGACCAGGAAGTAATAATAAAATTTACAGGAGTAGGCGAAGGCGGTCCGGGACAACAGTCCTTATGCCCGTTGCAACCGGCAAAAAACATACAAATCAATATCAATCCTCCCGCTACTCTCATCACAATGCTTTAAAATATCAATGTATTAATAGAATGCGGCAGTGCGGTGATCTCCGCAGCCCTACCATTTATCCATAAATAATAAGGGAATTTCAATCCTCCCTGGTTCATTACCACCACAACTGTTTTTCCATCTTCGTTTTTAAACCCTGTAACCAGCAACTGGCTGCGGCTGGCTGCGCAATTGATCCTTTTCGCTCCCGGTGTGATGAATTTTGAAAAATGCCCGATATAATAGTAGGCATTGGTGTATGTCAACTGGCCTGTTTTAGTATCACCATGAACAGGCGCAAAGCAAAAATTCTGCACATGATTAGGACCTCCTGTTTCGTCGAGTACGATATTCCAGTCTGTAAACCCAACCATGCCGTTATTAAAATCATTGATCATGGACTTGCCATATTTTTCTCCCAGCGCCCAGGCGTTATACCGGGTCGCATTGAAATTTTCGGCGCAGCCTTCTGTGAAAAGCAAATTTTTGTCTGGATAGGCCTCATGTACTTTCTTCAGGTTCTCATACATCTGGTCACCTCCACTCCAGCTTTCATACCAATGAAATCCCATGCCCCAGACATATTTAGCTGCTTCCGGATCGCTGAAATAAGTTTTTGCTCTCTGGTAAATGAGATCACGATTGTGATCCCATACAATGATCTTTTTGTCAGCCAGTCCTTCTTTAGCCATTGTAGGTCCTAAATGGTTCTTCAGGAAATCACGTTCGTCTTCCGCTGAGTAAATACAGCTTTCCCAACGCTGTGTAGCCATCGGTTCATTTTGAATGGTAATACCCCATACTGGAATCCCTTCTTTTTCGTAAGCTTTGATGAATTTTGTATAATATAAAGCCCAGCTGTCCGCGTAATCATTCTTCAGCTTTCCTCCATGCAACATGTCATTATTATCTTTCATCCAGGCCGGCGGGCTCCATGGGCTGGCGAACAGGTTTAATTTTCCGCCAGCGGCATTCATTGCTTCTTTGATGAAGGGTATCTTGTACTTTTTGTCGTGATCAATGTTAAATGTGTTAAGGTCCTTGCTGCTATCACTCACATAGGTATACATATCGCTGCTGAAATCACAACTATTGATATTCGTTCGGCCAATAGTATAGCCAATTCCATTTTGTTTATCGAAATACGCCTTCAACAGTTCCTGTTGTTTGTCCTTGGGAAGTTTATAAAAAGTTTCCGCTGACGCGTCTGTCAATGCTGCGCCTATGCCGAAATAACTCTGAAAAGTTTTATCGGGGTCTACAAATACGCAGATCTGTGTTTCCAGTGGTTGCTTCATTTCTTTAAAACCAACTGTATCGGTTGCTGTCAACCGGTAATTTGTACTGTCTGCAGTTGTATAGACCACAACCGTTTTCCCATCAGGGTTATATTCCCCTGCAGCTGTTGAGTTTTGGCTTTCGTTGTTGCCGGTGGTAGTGTCACCGGTACAGGCTGCTGCAAAAATGGTGAGTGCAGCATAGGCTATTTTTTTCATTTACTATTTGTTTAAAAATTTTTTGGCTTCCTCCGGATATATGGCAATAAAGTGTGATCTAAGAGATGAGGCCTTTGGCGTTTCCTGTCCCTGTAAAAAGACGGCAATTGATTTGGACGGTTGCGCAGGCATATGACAATCGATACAGTTTTTTTGAAGTGTGGCAACCGAAGTATGGGTTGGCGTCTTAAATTCAGCCGCTGCAGGATCATGGCAGGTCATACAACGTTGCGAGAGAAGTTCCAACTGGCCCCGTTCATTCTTATGCGTATCGTGACAGGTATTGCAGGTCAGCGTTGTGCTCATCTTAAAGCATTTGCTGGCTCTCAACAGGGCATACTGGTTGCCATGAACATCTATATTCGCCCCATTTAATACGGCGCTGCCAGATGTATCCGTAATAAAGTAATCTGATAATGCCTGGCCAGCGGCAAATTGAAACGAAGGTTTTGTCTTTTGAATATTACCACTATGGCAAAGAGCGCAGACATCCAGTTGCTGTATCCTCGACAACTTCGCCGGGTTCACAATGTACTTGGCGGTTTTGTCTTCAGGATGTTGTTCCTGGTATTCCACATGTTTAGCTGCGGGCCCGTGACATTTCTGGCAATCCACACCCAAAATAATTTTGCTGCGATCAAATTCAACAGGCTCCAATGCTGTGCCCGACGTTCCCTGCGCATAGGTTGCGTGACACTCGAGGCAACGGGAAGTCACAGGCCGGTCAATTAAAACCCTCTCATGGGGAAAACCGGGACTGTTTGACCATTGCCCGGCAGCAGTAAAATAAGTAATAGGTAGTTGATATAGCCGGTTGCCCCGCCAGTTCAGGTAGGACTGACCCATGACCCCGGAGCCTATCACTATATCAAACTTCATCGCCTTTTTTTCTTCGCCTTTAAAATATACTACCTGGTAAAATCCGCTATCTCTTTTTTCCATCGACAGCAAAATAGAAGGAGTGTATGAATAAGTATTCTGTCCTTTCTTAAAACTCCCTTTGATGTATTTCTCGGTGGCGGGGGCAGCGGTTAGTGAATGAGCAGTATGGATGTAATTATCGTAGATGTCTTTGTGACAGGAAACACACTTGTCTGAACTTGTGTAATCCGCAAATACGGGAGCGGGAGCGAGAGTGGGTGCATCCGCTTCTGTAGCCGGTTTCTTTGCATGGTCCATACACCTGCACAGGCCAACAATGGTTGCTATGAAACTAAATAAAATCAAAGCAGAACGCCGGTATTTTATTTTGATTGACATTACCGCTTATGTGTTGAACACTTCACCATATATATGTTGCAACAGCACCGCCTGCAAGGTATGCTGTTGCAATCTTTCCTTTGTATTTGATATTAAAACTGGCAGGGTTTGTTCCGTCATTCACCGCGATCATTACTTTTTTTCCATCAGGCGTTTTAAATGCCGCGTTGAATATGGTACCAGCATTAGTGCTTTCTATTCGCACAGATCCCGGTGGCACAAATTTGGCCGCATGAGCAACGATATAATAAGATACATTCCTGTTAATAGCTCCATCAAGCGTGATGGCGCCTTTGCACTCCGTACAACCGCCGGGTGTATGCGGGTTATATCCGCCGTCACTGGCGAGATTCCATTCCAGCGCTACCCTGCTCCAGTTGCGAACTGAACCAATAATTACATTCTTCACATGCCATCTCAGGTCACCATCAAACGTCCCGTTGGCACCTGTCCATTGTTCGGTAAAATAAAGTTGTTTGTCGGGATAAGCTGCATGAACAGTAGACAGTGCGCTGATATCTCCGTTGTATAAATGGAATGCCGAACCATTCACAAACTGTCTCGCGCCCGGGTCGTTTAATACAGTTATGGGATAGTTAGGGTTGTCGCAGTTATGATCCCAGATTATGATCTTGGTTGTGATAGCTGCAGCCTGGAATGCCGGTCCAAGACTATTCTTAATAAAATCAGCCTGCTGTACTGCAGACATGACCATACTTGGATTGTTCCCTCCATGCTGTGGTTCATTTTGAGGAGTGATGGCATCAATGGTGATACCCTTTGCCTTCATCGCCTGGATATATTTTACAAAATACTGTGCATACACATTGTAGTATTGGGGCTGAAGGCCTCCACCGATTGAGCTGCCATTATCTTTCATCCATACCGGCGGACTCCAGGGCGAACCCATAATCTTTATGTTTGGATTGATCTGTAAAATTTCTTTCAGCACAGGGACAAGGTCAACCGTGTCTTTGGACAAACTGAAATTGCTTAACGTAAGATCCATTTGACCGGTAGGCATGTCATCGTAACTGAAAACTTCCTGGCTAAGATCAGAGGCGCCGATACTGATACGCAGGTAGCTTACGCCGATTGAATTGTCACCATTTCCAAACAGTTCCTGCAGTAAAGAAGATCTTTGCGAAGCAGTAAGCCGGTTGAGCAGGTAAGCACTCCCACCTGTCAGGCTATAACCGAATCCATCGATCGACTGGTATGCTATCGTACTATCAACTTCAACTGTTGGATTAGTGTTTGTCGAACTGGTAAACGAAAGGAAGCTACTTTGCTTTTGGAGCAGCGATGAGCGGTTACCTGTAGTCAGCCATACAGTAATATCATCTGTTGGTGGCGGGTTATTATTTCCCGGCTGCTGCGGGTCTTTCTTTTTTGAACAATCGGTATGTATCGATAAAAGCCCGACCAACACGGTTATTGCCATCAACGTATTTTGCCTGTTCATAATTAGTTGCTGTTTGTAGGTTTCAAAAAAATGAGGGGTTCATTATTCCTGGCAATGATCAGCACCTTGCTCCCTCCCGCGTAGTTGATCCATTTTGCGTCCCTGGCCTGCCCTGCAAGAGAGGCAAGTTCTGAATTATATTGAAACTTCGAGCCTGTTTTATCATATGAAAAAAAACTTGGCTGCAAGGCGTCATAACGGCCTTCATACGGAACTACATTATAAAAATTACCGGCTGCCAGCCATGTCATTGTCCCATTATGATCGAAAGCAGCGAAGCTGAAAATGGGGGCCAGCTGCAATTCCAGGGGCAGGTCCATCCTTTTAAAATTTCCTTTCCCATCATTGATAAAGCAGGAAGAAGCCAATACCTCGGCTTTTAGTTCGGTATAGTCTTTAAACAGGTCGTAAAAAATATATTGCACTGTTTTGCCGGCTACCTCGTTATATTTCAAATAATACTTTTTTAAAACAGGCATTGCTCTTTCCAATTCATCTTTCGCCAGGAAAGGGTATTCTTTGCCGTCTATTGTATAGGCCAGCACCTGTTCGGTAGAACCATTATTATCAAAATCCTTTACATATAATTTCAACGGGCCGTTTTTCCCAGCCCAAAACTTGGTGTTCAATCCCCAGTTGCCTGCCAGTATATCGGCATAACCGTCACCGTTTACATCGGTGGCATATACTGATTGCCAGAGGCCGGTTGATTGCGGGAGATCTGTTTCTGAAAATTTGCCTTTATTGTTTTTAAAGATCTTCATCGGCATCCATTCGCCGGTCACTACAAGGTCTTTCCAACCGTCATTATCAATGTCAACGAATGTGGCTGCCGTTACCATACCTAATAAATGAAGCGGTATGATGTTGTCCCCAGCCTTTGTAAAATGTGTGTGACCATCATTAATGTACAAATAAGAAGTCGTCGGCGCACCATATTTCGCCGGACTGGCAAGATTGCCAATGAAAATATCCTGGTCTCCATCATTATCAACATCAGCTACGGCAACACAGGATTTATTTTCAAATACTACCGACATCGGCTCATCGGCTCTTTTGAAATGACCGGTGCCGTCATTGATAAATAAATTGTCAAGCAGAGCGATTTCGTTAGCCGGTACCTCGTTGCCGCCAGTTATCACAAACAGGTCGGGAAACGAGTCGCCGTTCGCATCGAAGAAGATCGCGTCAACTTCTTCGCTGATGGCGTATTTGCTGAACACGGCAGTATCGCTTTGTTTAAATGTGCCATCTTTTTGCTGGATCATCAGGGTTCCGGGCTGAAACTTTGCTCCACAGGCATAAAAATCGTCAAGACCATCTTTGTTGACATCTGCTACAGCCAGCTTTGGTCCCCGCGTAGAAAGGCCATGTGGTATCAGGTATTGAACATTATAATCTACAAAATCATTTTCCTTATGTGACCAGTTACAGTTTACTTGCCGACTGATATCCTGCATCCATTCTTTATTCGCAGGAAAAAAATTATTGTAGACAAATGCTCCCGAAGCCTCTTTTTTATCTACCACCAGGTTTTTATTGATAGTTGGATTCTTTATTAGCTGGTATTGCTGGTCAGGCCACACTATTAGGATACTATCAATATGATTTATTGAATCGAGCCCGAAATGCGATTGCATAGTCGATGAAGACATAAAGCCCCTTTCTGGCATCATTTGCTCGTATTGCTCCCGATAGCTATTGGGATGGCTGCCGCTCGTAAACACGTACGCTTTAGTTCCAACTCCAAAAACATTTTGCTTATCCCCTTTGAATGAAATGGAGATATAATTTTTCTTCGGTGTATTATTTTTCAGGATAAGTGCGGGCGCTTCCAGGCAATTTACTACCAGGTCAAGATCACCATCATTATCGAGATCGGCATAAGCGGCGCCGTTGGAACAACCTTTCAATTTCCCCGTACCCCAGGTATCGCTTACATCGTGAAAAGTCAATTGTCCATCTCCTTTGAATAAAAATGGATGCGAATTGCCTTCGGGCATAGCCTCTATCGTCTCATCATCATATTTATCTGTTGTATCCATGCCTTGCGATTTCCGCCTGTCGGCAAAGCGGATAAAATCCAGGTCGACCGGTCTTCGTTTAATGCCGCTCGAAACAAACAGGTCTTTATTGCCGTCATTGTCAAAATCGGCAAACAAAGGGCACCAGCTCCAGTCCGTCGCTGATACACCACTTAATAAACCGGTTTCATCAAAACTTATACCGCTACCATTGTTTCGTTGCAAACAATTTCTAGAATACTGGTTCTGGTAACCTCTAAGTTCAAGCTTCACCTTATAGATATCCGGGTTTTCATCGCTGCCATAGGTCTTCAGGGTTTTTTCATCCGGAGGAAGCATGTCTACGGTAACAATATCGAGTTGGCCATCATTGTTATAATCGGCTATATCGTTTCCCATGCTAAAACGGCTGTAATGCCTGAAATGACTGGCGCCACTTTCAGTAAAAGTTCCGTTCCCGTTGTTGACATAATAGTAATCGTTTTCATGAAAGTCATTACCCACATAAATATCCTCCCATCCATCGTTGTTGATATCGGCAATACCAAGACCCAAACCGTAACCCAGGCTGCTTTGATAAATACCCGCCTCCTTTGATACATCGGTAAACTTACCGGTAGTATTTACATCGTTCCGGTAAAGCCTGTCGCCGGCAAGGGGATCGTATTTCCTCCGGTTGACCGTATCGACGATGTTAGCATGAGGATGATCCGACTGGTTTAAAATATAGCAATCAAGGTCTCCATCATGATCATAATCAAAGAAAGCTGTCTGCGTGGTAAGGCACGAAGTATTTAAACCGTATTGCTCGCTACGTTCGGTAAATGTGTTGTCTTTATTATTAATAAAAAGTTCGTTGTGACCAGTTAAGCCGAATTTTCCGCTGACAGTGGAAACATAGATATCAAGAAAGCCATCGCCATTGATATCAGCCATTGTAACACCTGTGGACCATTCGGCTGTACCCTGTACCTGTGCTTTTTCAGTAATGTCTTCAAATTGAAAATTTCCTTTGTTGAGGAAAAGTTTATTGTTGCCTTTACTGTTTGCTGCAAAATAAATATCCGGCAAGCCATCATTATTGATATCTCCTGTAGCAACACCGCCACCATTGTAGTAATACAGGTAATAAAGTATGTTAAGCAGGCTCTTCTTTTCCAGTTTATTTGTAAACCGCACATTCGTTTTCGAAGGCGAGAGGCTTTCAAACATCGTGGCTTTATGATTTTTGCACGACTGCGTGCCTGTTATAATCAGTAAGAATAAAAGAAAATATCTGGTTGGTATTTTGCAGCCGCTCATTGCAATGATTCTTTTTAAAACCTGTAAAGATAAAAAGGGCTGAAATGATCCAGCCCTTTTATACTTATGTTGCTTATATGTTGAACAATATTATTAGAGCTTGCTATTATACAAGGCAAGCACTTCAGAAGCTGTGAGCGCTTTTCCATAAAGCCTGAACTGATCTATTTTACCGCTAAATCCGCTGATCCATGAATCTGTAGGACCACTTATATTAGCATTCTTATTCCATCCACCTAAAACCAGGTTAGTTGCTGTTTTTAAATTCAACTTCCCGAGGCCAAGGTTACCCGAAGTTCCGGGTGTTGCGACTTCAGCGCCATCAAAATAAACCCTCACTAAAGATGTAGTCTCATCATAAGTAAATGCAAGATGATGCCAGTTGCCATCAAATAACGGCTTATTAAAATTGTCGATATACTCAACCCAATGGTCCTGCAATGCAAACTTCAACTGGCATACTGTAGGCGTGGCGTGTTCTACCAACAGGAAAGCAGCACTTTCATGCCAATAGTCTTTACTCGTCAGGGAAAACAGGAATTCGGTATTGGGGTTGACATTGTTGCTTACCCACATAGATATCGTACAACTTGTGACTGTATTAAAGTCATTCGCATTGGGATACTTTATGGCCTTTGTACCGTCGCCCTGTATAGCTTTGCCACTGATACCATTTACTGATACTAATGGATTTTCAGAAGGGAAATTCGCCCTAACGCTATCCACTGCATTCATAAGCTTATCTGTGCTTGTACCATCAAAAGCGGTATAAAACTTTAAAGGTCCTCCCGGGTATAAAGGAAAATGCGGGTCTTTATCCTTGACATAGTTACCAAGAGCGGGACGTTCCTTTTTCTGGCAACTACCTGCTAATACCATCAAAGCAACCGAAAACAGGCAGAGCTTAATTATATTTTTCATTTTTATATTTTTAGGCTTTATGAAAATTGTTCCTGCCTTATTAATAGGCGGGGTTTTGAACAAGTACCCCATTACTCCTGTCGATTGCCGGCTGTGGTATCGGGTACAATTTGTTTTTATCCACGTAACCCAAAGGACCCAGCACGCCAACAGCATCATTCCATCTCACAAGGTCAAAGAATCTTTCGCCTTCAAGACCGAGCTCAGCCCTTCTCTCTTTTTTGATTGCAGCCCGCATTTGGGCCTGGTCAATAAAGCCAATGGATGGCATACTTACTCTTGCACGAACCTGGTTCAATAGAGTAGCTGCCTGTGCGCCGGCGTTAGTTTCATTTAAGCATTCTGCAGCCATTAATAATACATCAGCGTAACGTATGACCCTTTGGTTGATCCAGTAGGCGCCATCGAGATAACCCGTTGATTGCCTCATAGCGGGGTCAGCATATACTTTTTTATTCCAGTATTTCTGCGGAAGCACGGCTGGATAGGCAGGAAGTGTAGCTCCATAGCCGCCGGTTGCAGGATCATCAGACTGACCAGAGAAAAGAACAGTTGAAGGAAGTCTCGGGTCGCCAGCTTCAAATGAGCTTACAAATGCGTCTGTCGGTGTATTCCAACCCCAGCCCAGGTTCCAGCCAGTGGAATTGGCGGCGCGAACACCCTGGCAGGTACCGTACCATGAGCCATGATCATCTGTCTTATTTGGCCCTACATAGTTTTGCCATTCCAGTATTGATTCACTGCAATTCTCCCCGGCATCTTTGAATATTCCAAAATAACTGGAATAGAGTGAATACTGGCCGGAGTTGATCACCTGGTTTAAAAGGCCCAATGCTGCAGACCAGTTACTCCTAAACATATAAGTCTTTGCCCATAAAGCTTTAGCGGCTCCGCTGGTCAAACGACCCGGATACTGGGAACCCCACACTAATGGCAAGTTAGCAGAAGCATACTGCAGGTCGGCATCGATCAATGCATAGATCTGGGCTGCGGGAGATTTGGCAATATTGGCCTGCGCCGCATTGTAAATACGAAAATCTATTTTAGGGACATCGCCGAATGTTCTTACCATATCGAAATAAGAGAAAGCCCTGAAGAACCTTGCTTCAGCAATATTTACTTCTGATTCAACACCGGTAAGGTGTAACGAGTCGGCAGTTTGTATAGCTGTATTGGTAAGGTGGATCAGCGAATAATGTGCATCCCAGTAAAAATTGGTTGCCCAGAGATCCTTTACATATTGAAAATTGTCGAATGGAGCTACCCACTCAGCGCCGTCTGAAGGCTCACTTCCTTTTTGAGAATCGTCCGAACGGAAATTGTGTATAGCCTGCCAGGGAATTCCACCAAAGACCTGGCCGATATCATAGTCTTTTACAGCGCTGTATATCCCAAATACCTGCCCTTCTATTCCGCCCTGGTGTAAGTCATCCAGTGTAGCGGTCAATGGTTTACGGTCAAGGAATTTTTTACAGCCGCTTAGCATGAACATACCGGGCAACGCTAATAGTAAAAGCAGGCTCCATAAAATTCTTTTACTCTTTTCCATGTTTATATGTTTGATCATTATATAATTAAAACGTTACGTTTATACCAAAGGTTGTTACTACGGGGATAGCGCCGCCGCCATCATCCACGCCAAAACGAGTAGCGCTTCCTCCGTACTCAGGCGTATAACCTAAATTGTTTTTCCAGGTTTTCAGGTTCTGGACATTGGCAAACAGCCGGAGGTTTTTTCCTTTGATCTTCGAAATGGTCCTCTGGCTGAAATTGTAGCCCAGCTGAAGGTTCCTGATCCTGAAATAACTTCCGTCTTCAATACCATAAGTTGAAGATTCATAGTTGATCCTGTGGTCCTGGCCCAGTATCGGGTCCCAGTTGGAAGTACCTTCTCCATGCCACCTGTTGATCTTGAAGGCTGGATAGTTTACTCTCTGGAAAGGCGATTCAGTACCACCCCAGTTGCGATAGATCTCGTTGCCGTATACACCACCTACATCGATGTCCAGATCAAATCCTTTGTAAGTTACATTAACCGATGCTCCATAGGCAAAATCTGGAGTAGGATTGCCAATGAAGGTTCTGTCAGCAGTATTGATCTTACCATCGCCGTTCACGTCCTTATATTTCAAGTCGCCGGGGCCATAAGAGAACTCTGTATTAATCGGTGAAGCGAGTTTGTCGGCATATGATTGGTAAACGCCCTCAACAATGTAGCCGTAAAAGGAACCGATCGGTTGGCCAACTACAGTCCTGTTGTATCCGTCAATAATGGCGAAGTCTTTTGTGGCCAGTTCCAAAACCTTGTTGTGATAGGTTGTGAAATTAGCGCTTAGATTAACAGTCAGATCCCTGCTGATCTTTTGCTCCCAGCTTGTGGTTATTTCGATGCCATTATTTTGAATACTACCGATATTGCTTAAACCATCCGAAGCGCCATTGATACCAGGAATATATGTCATCAGGTCTTTTGTTACTTTGTCGAAATAGCTGAAATCAACATGCAGGCGGTTCCTGAATGCTGCCAGTTCGAAGCCGAGATCCTTGGCATGAACGCTTTCCCATTTCAGGTTTGGATCAGGCAGGTAAGCCTGTGCATAAGCATTATAGATATAGTTACCGAATACAGCTGCTGCATTACCACGGAGACCAGGATAGAAAGGATAGGCATACCCATAAGTATTCTGGTTGCCCAAAACACCAATTGAACCTTTGATCTTCACAAAGTCAAATATCTTCTGGCCGCTCATAAACCCTTCCCTTGTCAATTCCCATGCGCCGCCTAATGCCCAGAAATTCTGCCAGCGGTTATCCGGTGAGATCTGGGACGAACCGTCTCTCCTGTAAGAAGCATTAATGAAATATTTGCCCTGGTAGTTATACAGCAATCTCAACAAGCCGGAAGATGTGGCTTTTTCAGACTGGGAAGAACCGGATCTTTGGGACTGGAGATCGCCAAATCCGTTACTGATATACCAGAATCTTTTGTCGTCAGGTATTGCCTGGCCTGTAGCGCTTTGATTGACGGTGCCTGACCTATTAAAGTTTCCAAAATAATAAGTTGTAAAACCAGCAAGTGCATTTATGCTATGACTACCAATTTTTTTCTTATAAGAAATTGTATAATCCTGCTGGAATTTTTTCCAATCGTTATCATCTTCAGCCACATTGGTAGATGGGCTGGCTAAAAATACTTTATTGGATACCACATCATAGGAATTATAAAGTGGTTTATATTTTCTTGTGTTGACATTGCTCATATCACCATACACGCTTGCTCTTAAAGTAAAATCTTTCAAGAAATTGAGCTCGGCAAAAACGCTACCTACCAGCCTGTATTCAATGCTGATTGTTTTGTTCCACTCGTTCTCCAGCGGAATCAGCGGGTTGATAACACCCGAGTTCTGGATCGAAGGCAGCTCGTAATAAAGAGTCTGGTTCAGGCTATCCAATCCATAAGGATTTTTTGTATAAACAGTTTTTGTATCAGCCGGAACAAAAGGCGCCACTTTACGGGCGGCATCCAGCACCCAGGTTGCATCATAAGGATTGTCCTGTCTCATGCCGTTAATTGTAAAGCCCATCTTGAACGCTTTGTTGAATTTGAATTCATCATTCAGCGAAAGAGTGATCTTTTCAAGCTTTTGATGCCGCACTATACCTTCATCAGACATATAACCTACTCCCATCATGAATTTATTCTTCTCGCTGCTGCCGGACACACTTAGATTGCTTGCGCTATAATGGCCTGTGCGGGTCACTGCGTCTATCCAGTCTGTATTGCCAGTCCAGGGAGTATAATCAAATGGAGGAATAGGTGTATTGAGGTTAGCTTTTTCTTCCTCAAATAATGTCTTGAATGTTGCCGCATCGGCGAGTTCTATTTTATCTACCAATTTTTTGAAACCATAGGTAGTATTGAAGTTGACCATTACCTGGCCTGCTTTAGCTCTTTTGGTAGTTATTGCAATAACACCGGCTGCACCTCTTACCCCAAAGATGGCCAGCGATGATGGGTCCTTTAATATCTCAATTGATTCAATATCGTTCGGATTGATATAATCAATATTGTCATTGAAGATCCCGTCTACTACATATAAAGGAGTTACTGACCCGATACTGATAGTACCCCTGATACGGATATCAGGTGCCTGTCCGGGTGTACCACTGTTTACGACGGATAGACCAGCAACTTTACTTTGTAAAGATGCGACAGGGTTAGTATTTGGTTTGTCTGCTACTTCTTTGCCGGAAACTTTTGCGATAGAGCCAGTCAGGTCTCTTTTACTTGCTGTGCCATAACCAATCACAACTACAGCATCCTGCACTTTTACTGAAACAGTCAGCGATACAGTGATATCAGTTTTTCCTGCAAGGCCAATCTCCTGCATGTCATAACCCACAGAACTAATGATCAGTATCACATTAGCATTTGGAACTGTGAGTGTGAATGCACCGTCATTATTAGTAGTAGTACCAATGGTGCTACCTTTTACCTGTACGGATGCACCGGCCAGCGCAGCGCCACCTTCACCCGTAACCTTACCGTGAACAACAACGTCCGGTAAGCGAGGCGGGGCGTTAGGATCCTCTTTAATGACGATCAGGTTGTTGTCCATCATTTGATATTGAAGACGTGTTTTATCCAGTACCATTTTAAGTACGTCTTCAACACCCGCTTCTTTTACGTTGATAGAAACTTTTTCCCGGATATCTTCCAGTTTATCATTATAGAGAAACCGGTAATTGGTCTGCTTCTCAATAAAACGAAGAACCCCACTTATTTCCGTCTTTTTTACTTTTAAACTGATACGGTTCTGCCCAAACCCGTTGGCAGCTACGTTCAGTGTAAAAAAGAATGTAAGCAGTGTAGTCAGTTTCATAGCAAGCAGAACTTTTGATTGCAACGGTTTTTGAAAAACCGTTAAGAAACATTTCATATATTTAGCATATTAGGGGTTAAACAATCCGGCTGTCACAAGTTGGCTCTTTGCGTTTAATCTTCTTCCACGGAGAATTTCGCAGATTCTCCGTTCTTCTTATATCCAATCATTTTGCAGAGCCAACGGATATTTCATGATTATTTATATTATAATTAAATAAAGAATTCGCTTCTCTCAAATACTTAAAGGCCTGTTCTACAGTTTCGCCCTGAAATGAACCGTCAAAGGATAAATGCTTAACTTTTTCGTCGGTGAAAGTGATGGTTATGTTATACCATCTTTCGAGTTTTCTTGCCAGTTCTTCGAAATTGTCACCCCGGAACTCCAGGCGACTGTAAAGCCATGCTGTTTCAAACCTTTCACTTTCTTTTTTAGTGCTATCTATGTGAGCAATGGTGAAACTCGCGGTTTTTGCTTCCCTGATTGGTAAAGGCTTAATGTCCTTAGAAGACAATTCGTCCTGACGTTTAGCTGCATTTTTCTGCAGTATCAGCTTTTCATTCGGTCTAAGCTGGATCGCTTTTTCTTCCGATTCCTCTTCCCTGAACACTTTTACCGAACCCCTGTATAAAGTAGTCTCAACCGTTTTATCTTCCGGGTAAGATTTTACATTGAAGGCTGTTCCCAGCACTTTAATATCAATTCCTGCGGTGTGCACGATAAAAGGATGCTTCGGCTGCTTTACCACATCAAAAAAAGCCTCTCCTTCCAGCCTTACACTACGAACGGTTCCGCTGAAATTGTCATCGTAATACAATTTCGATCCCGCATTCAGCCATACCGTCGTTCCATCAGGTAATCTTGAGCTTGTCCGGCTTCCTTTTTTCGCTTCGATAGCTTCGGATTCCCGCGCTACGTCATTTTTCGAAGTATTGTTATTGGGTCTTGAGCCATTATTCAATAAAAGCCACCCCGTTGCTGCGACAACCGCCATAGCCGCGATCGCCATCCAGGCTCTTCTTTTTTTCAAACGGCTTTTTCTCCCAATCGCCTCAATTGTAAGGTCACTGTCTTCAAATTCAGCTTTAGTAATAATCCGGGAAATGATGCTTTGGGCTGCTTCCCTATCCTGGAAATCTGTGCTTTCGTCCTGTTCTTTCCAGATGCGGTTCAAAAGATCGTATTGTTGCGCGAGTGCTTCGTCTTCGCGGAGTATAGCCATTAATTCCTGCTGTTCGGTTGCAGAGGCTTCTCCGTTTAAAACTCTGGCTACCAGTTGCCAAATATCAGCAGTGTTCTCCATGAAGCAATCGGGGTTGTGTTGCTAAGGACAGTTAAAAGCGATTCATCT
>Ga0066652_100000234_pt1 | contig 29000 bp, 18 predicted proteins | sample GraSoiAngelo_101_FD_71413 | JGI IMG/M metagenome (GOLD analysis project Ga0066652, IMG submission 71413) | Grasslands soil microbial communities from the Angelo Coastal Reserve, California, USA - 14_0903_02_30cm | ecosystem: Environmental > Terrestrial > Soil > Grasslands | place: USA... | reverse complement strand
CCGGCCGACTCAGCCCGCCGTCGCCAACCCTCCGACCCGGGCGCGACCGCTCGAGAGCCGCACGGGCGTGGGCGGCGCGGCGGGGGGAGGCGGGCCCTGCTCGTTCCCGAGCTTGAGGTTGGCGACGAGCCGCTGAAGGCGGTCGGCGGCGGTGGCGAGAGTGGCGGCCGCGGCAGCGATCTCCTGGGTGCTGGCGCTCTGCTCCTCGCTCGATGCGGCGACCTGCTCCATCGCCGCGGCGAACGACTCCGTGCCCGCCGAGAGCACCTCGAGGCGCTGCGTCATCTCCAACACGAGGTTGCTCGTTTCGGCCGACGTCTGCTCCACCGAGGCCGTCCACGCTTCGGCTTCGACCACGGCCGCCTCGATCTCCGTGAAGGAGTCGGAGGCGCGGGCGGTCGAGCCGCGGACCTCCTCGGCCGTGGTCACCGCGCGCGCCGCAGAGGCGCGAGACTCCTGAATGGCCGAGAGGACGCCGGCGACGATCTCCTCGGTGCGCTCGGCCGCGTCGGACGACATCGCCGCGAGGCGTCGCACCTCGCTGGCGACGACGGCGAATCCCTCGCCGTGCTCGCCGGCGCGCGCAGCTTCCATCGCCGCGTTGAGGGCGAGCAGCTTCGACTGGCGCGCGAGCTTGCGCACGAGCCCGACGAACGACCGAATCTCCTCGGACGCGGTGCCGAGCGACTCGATCGCCTGGGCGCTGGCGGTGACGTCATTGGAAAGGACGCCGAGTGATTCGGCGCTGGCATCGAGGCCGGCGCGGTTCTCCATGGCCAGGGCACGCAGCGTCGTGTTGCGCAGCGAGCCGCCGCGCGCGCCGTCATCGAGTGTCGTAGCGAGCTCCTTCAGCGTGGCCGCCGACTGCGCCAGCGACGCGATCGTCTCGGCCATCGTCGTGGCCTGCGCCGAAAGGTCGCTGGCGGTGTTGGCGATCTCGCCTGCCGTGGCGGCCATCTCCTCCGAGCCGGCGGTGATCTCCGAGGACATCGCCGTCGTCTCGCGCGCCGAGCCGGCGAGCGCCTGAGCGAGGCGGCGAAGCTCGAGGATCATCGCGCCGACGGCGCGACCCATCCGGCCGATCTCGTCGTCCGAGCCGGTGTGGCCGATCTCGACGGAGAAGTCGCCCGCGGCGACGGCTTCAGCGGCGATTGCGAGCTCCGTGGCAGGGCCGGAGATCCGGCGCGCCAGGTAGCGGTGCGCGGCGAAGAGGATGCCGCCGAGCAGGGCAAGCAGGAGGGCGACGATTCCAGTGAGCGAGAGCCTGGTGGCGCGATACGGAGCGGCGAGCACGCCCGAGGACTGGTGCGCGAGCAATCGCCACCGTCCGCGGTTGGCGCCTGACACCACGGCGCGCTCGGAGCCCGAGTCGAAAGCGGATGAGAAGCCGTCCGTCTGGCTCCGGCTCGCGGCGACTCCGGCCAGGTAGTGACCGAGCATCAGCGAGTCCGAGCTGAGCACGATGCGGTTGGTGCTGTCCACCACGTCGATGCGGACGCCGTCGCCGGCCTTCTCGAGCGCCGCCACGAGCGGCGTCCCATGGAAGGAGAGCGCGAGGACGCCGAGTCGTGTGCTGCCGTCCTTCACCACAGCCGCGACGGAGACGATGGAGTGGCGGAGTGTCGAATCGTACACGGCACGCGCGGGAGCGACACCGTCCTGCCATGCGGCCTGCCACCAGCTCTCGTCGCTCTGCACGAAGTCGGCGGCACGACGGGTGGTGACGGCGTTGAATCCGTGGCTCTCGGTGATGGAGATCTCGGCCGCATCCAGTCGGGGGAGCACGCCGAGGAGGAATGCCCTGGCGGAGGGCGACGCCTGCAGCGAGCGCTCGAGGTCGAAGCGTTGCTCGAGCTCGGGTGCGTGCATGCCGGCGATGTTCAGGCTCGCCGCGCGGGCTCCTCCCTCGCGCGCCGCGTCGACGACGGTCGGGGAGAGGACAAGCAGCTCCGCCTGCCGCTCGCGCTCGGCGAGCACCTGGTCGACGAGGAGCTGCGCGCGCTGCGCCGCACCTGCCAGGTGCACGTCGCTCTCGCGCCGCTCGAAGCGGTCGAGCACGAGACTGCTGCCCCATGCCAGTGCGAGGATGAGTCCCGCACCGCCGAGACCCGCACCGAGCAGGAAGCGGCGCTGCAGCGAGGAGGTGGAGCGTGCGGTGGAGCTGTCTGAGTTGGAGACTGACGACATGGGATGTCCCGAGCCGAAGGAGCGCGGGGTGAGCGGAGCGCGCGCGTGCGCGGTTGATAGCCCCTCCCACCGTACTAGATTGCGACCAGAGAGCCACTTCCGACTGCAGGCGTCGAGCGTCGTCCTGCCCTGGGTCCGAGCGCCGAGCCGTCACACCATGACCGAGACTGCAGCAGCCCAGCCTGTCGGAGAGCAACCGGCTGGCTACGATCCCGCCGCCGTGGAGCGGCGGTGGCAGGCCCGCTGGGAGGCCGAGGCCACCAACGTGGCCGACCTGGCCGACGGCCCGCGGCCCTTCTATGCCCTCATGATGTTCCCGTATCCGAGCGCCGAGGGGCTCCACGTGGGCAACCTCTTCGCGTTCACCGGGAACGACATCTATGGACGATTCCAGCGGCTGAAGGGGCACACGGTCTTCGAGCCCCTCGGGTACGACGCCTTCGGGATCCACTCCGAGAACTTCGCCATCAAGGTCGGGGTGCACCCCGGCGAGCTCATACCACGGAACATCGACAACTTCCGGCGGCAGCTGAAACGCGCCGGGCTCATGGTCGACTGGACCCACGAGCTCTCGACGACGGACCCGGCGTACTACAAGTGGACGCAGTGGGTCTTCCTGCAGCTCTACAAGCAGGGGTTGGCCTACAAGAAGCGCGCGGCGGTGAACTGGTGCCCGTTCGACAAGACCGTGCTGGCCAACGAACAGGTGGAGCACGGTCTCTGCGAGCGGTGCGGTACGCCGGTGGAACAGCGCTTCCTCGAGCAGTGGTTCTTCCGGATCACCGACTACGCCGGGCGCCTGCTGTCGAACCTGGATCGGCTGGACTGGTCCGAGAGCACCCTCACCGCGCAGCGGAACTGGATCGGGAAGTCGGAAGGAGCGGAGATCGCCTTCCCCGTGCAGGACGTGATGGCGTACGCGGGGAGCGCGACGGTGAGTGCGGGGATGTCGGGAGAGGTCTCGGCGACTCCGGTCGAGATCCGCGTGTTCACGACGCGGCCGGACACGGTGTTCGGCGCGACGTACCTCGTGCTGGCGCCGGAGCATCCGGTGGTCGACCAGCTCGCGAGCGACGAGCAGCGCCAGGCGGTGCAGGCGTACGTCGAACGGGCGGGCAAGCAGGACGTCGTGACGCGGAAGACGTCGAAGGAGAAGACGGGGGTGTTCACCGGCGCCTACGCGACCAACCCCGCGACGGGGCAGCCGATCCCGATCTGGATCGCCGACTACGTGCTGATGGAGTACGGCACGGGGGCGATCATGGCGGTGCCGGGCCACGACGAGCGCGACTTCGAGTTCGCGCACGAGTACGACCTGCCGATCGTGCGCGTGGTGGCAGGGCCGGAGGATTCCGCCGAGTCGCCGCTCGAGCAGGCGTTCACGGAGACGTCGGCGTGCACGCTGGTGAACTCCGGTCGGTTCGACGGGCTGCGCGTCGAGGAGGCACGAACGGCGATCGTCACCGAGCTGGCCGCGCACCACTCGGCGCGCCCGGTGGTGAACTACCGGCTGCACGACTGGTGCATCTCGCGGCAGCGCTACTGGGGACCGCCGATCCCGATCGTGTACTGCGACACGTGCGGCACCGTGCCCGTGCCCGAGGATCAGCTCCCCGTGCTGCTCCCGCAGATCGAGGATTTCCGTCCCGACGATACCGGGGTGAGCCCGCTCGCGCGGCACGAGGAGTGGTACCACACCGCCTGCCCGCAGTGCGGCGCACGCGCGCGCCGCGAGACCGACGTGAGCGACACGTTCCTCGACAGCGCGTGGTACTTCCTCCGGTATCCCAGCTCCGACCGCGACGACGTTCCGTTCGACCGTGCGTTGACGAAGAAGTGGCTGCCGGTGCACAGCTACATCGGCGGCAACGAGCACGCGGTGCTGCATCTGCTGTACTCGCGCTTCATCACGATGGTGCTGAACGACGCGGGGCACATCGACTTCGAGGAGCCGTTCACGCGCTTCCGCGCGCACGGGTTGATCGTGCGTGAGGGGGCGAAGATGTCGAAGAGCAAGGGCAACGTCGTGAATCCCGACCAGTACATCGAGGAATGGGGCGCGGACGCGTTCCGCACCTACCTGATGTTCCTGGGACCGTTCGAGGAAGGGGGCGACTTCCGCGACAAGGGAATCTCGGGCGTGAAGCGGTTCCTCGACCGCCTCTGGAAGTCGGTGCACGACGCGCGGCGCGACGGCGCGCCCGATGTCGACGTGCTTCGCAAGCTGCACCAAACCATCAAGAAGGTGGGCGACGACATCACGCGCCTGAGCTACAACACGGCGATCGCGGCGATGATGGAGTACATGAACACGCTGCGCGCGGGCGAGCGGACGCCGCACGTCGACGAAGTGCGCCCCCTGGTGCAGCTGGCGAGCCCGTTCGCGCCGCACATCGCCGAAGAGTTGTGGTCGGTGTTCGGCGAGACGCGCAGCATCTTCGACTCGGGCTGGCCGACCTACGACGAGGCGCTGGTCGTCGAGGACCGCGTCACGATGGCCGTGCAGGTGAACGGCAAGACGCGCAGCACGATCACGCTGTCCAAGACGGCCTCACAGGACGAAGCAGTCGCCGCGGCGATGGCGGAGGCGAACGTGGCGAAGTTCGTGAGCGGGCCGGTGAAGCGGGTGATCTTCGTGCCGGGGAGGATGTTGAATCTGGTGGTGTAGACGGCGCGGAGCACCGCCGTACGTCGTTCAACCGTATGACCGTTCTAGGCGCGCGAAGCGCGCCTAGAACTTCGCCCCCACCGAGATCGGCAGCGTCAGGATCGGCTTGTTCTCCGCCAGCATCACGTGGAAGCGGACTTCGGCGAGGGCCGCGAAGTCGGTGAGGGGGAACGAGATTCCGGTACCGAGGTTGAAGCCGGGGCGCGTGCCACCGCCTCGCTCGACCGTCGTGGTGCCGACGGTGATCTCCTCGGTAGTCGCGTGATAGATCGCGATGCCGCCCGTGAGGAAGGTCGACCGCTGCGTGCGCTGAAACTGGTAGACGATCGTCGGCCCGAACGCGAGAACGCTCACGTCGCTCCCCGCCTTGCCCGACTCGAGCGGGAAGCGCTCGTACATCGCTTCGGCGCGAAGCGCGTACGGCTGATTCGGGACGGCGAACTCCACGAGCCCGCCGATGTGATAGCCGGCGGCATGCTCGTCGCCGAGCCGGCCGGCGGGGATCGCGATGCCGAGCGTCGCGCCGTAGAGCGGGTAGTACTGCACGGGCTGGCCATTCGCGCCGGTCGCCGGTCCGGACACTTGGGCACTGAGGGGCGAGGCGAGCGCGACGAGCAGCGCGGCGAGCGCCAGGGAAGAACGGGATTTCATGTGTGGGGTTAGGCGGGTCCGGGGCGAGCGCGCGGCTAGAGCAGCCGCGCGATCCATTCCCCAACGTAGTAGCCGACGACCGCTACGCCGAGTCCGACGACGAACATGTCCACCCCCGAGCGGAACACGCTGCGACCGGTGAAGACGGACCGCGCAGCGCCCACGAGCCAGTGCGAGAGCATGGAGGTGGCGAACGAGACGACGACCGCGGTGCGCCCGTCGAGGAAGAAGAACGGCAGCACCGGGATCAGCGCGCCGACGGCGGTGGCGAGACCGGTGATCCATCCCTCACGGAAGGGCGAGGTGGCTGCCTCGGAGATGCCGAGCTCCTCCTGCACCTGCTCCGCGAGCATCTTCTCCGGGTCGGCCATCACCTGCGTGGCGATGCGGAACGCCGAATCACGGTCCATCCCCTTCGCCTCGTAGATCAGCGCGAGCTCGTCGCGCTCGATCTCGGGCATGAGCGCGATCTCGTCGCGCTCCATCGCGATCTCGTGCGCGTAGACCTCGCGCTCGCTCTGCGCCGCGAGGTATCCACTGGAGCCCATCGACAGCGCGTCGGCGATGAGGCCCGCGACGCCCGCGACGATCACGGCGTGGTACTGCGAGCTCTGGGTGGCGCCGAGCACGCCGGCCACGAGGCCGAAGTTCGCCGTGAGGCCGTCGTTGAAGCCGTACACGACGTTGCGCAGGAACCCGCCGGCGCCGGTGCGGTGCCAGGGCTCCCCGGTGCGACCGGCGATGGCATTCAGAGTGGTGGCGTGCTCCGCCGACTCCCTGGCGAGCGTGAGCGCCTCGTCGCGGCCAGCGACGCCCGTGCGCGTCGTCCGATGCATGTCGAGGTACGCCTTGACCTCACGTCCCTCCTCGGCGAGGAGCATGGGGAGCAAGAAGCCCGGGCCGAACCGTTTGCCGAGGAAGGCGAGCAGGCGCGTGCGACCGGTGGGTCGATGCGCACCGAGCCGGCGGCCGTGCTGCGCGAGCAGGTCCGCCCAGACCTCGACGTGACGGTCCTCGACTTCGGCGAGGCGCTGATAGATGTCGCGCTTGGTCGGGTCGGGCTCGGATTCGGCGAGGCGGCGGTAGAGGAATGCCGCGTCGGCCTCGTCCTGCCAATGGTGCGTGAACTCGTCGAGATCGGGGGTGGAGGCGATCTCGGCGCGCGTCGTGGTTGCCATGCGAGAAATATGGCAGGTACGCGTGGTGGCGCGCGACGATCGGTGCCGGAAACCATTTCGGGAGGCGCCCGTGTCAGAGGGGTGTACCGACTCAACCGTATCGAGGAACCCATGAGACACACGCAACTGGTCGCGGCGGGTGCCGCGATGCTCGCGATGACGGCGCCGGCCGCCGCGCAGGATCGGCCTGCGCCCGCGCCGCGCGCCGAGATCGCGAGCCCGGAGGGGCGCACCTTCCTGCTCGACCGCGACGAGACCCCGCGCGCGGCGCTCGGCGTCAACACCTCGTCGACGGGCACACGGCGCGACACGCTCGGCCTGCTCATCACGTCGATCGTGCGCGGCGGTCCCGCGGAGAAAGCCGGTCTCGAAGAAGGGAACCGGATCGCAGCGATCAATGGCGTGAGTCTGCGCGCCAACGCGGTCGACATCGACGACTACGAGAGCGCGGGCACGCTCTCCCGCCGTCTGGTCCGCGAGCTGGAGAAAGTGAAGCCCGGCAACGAGGTCGAGCTGCGCGTGTATCGCGAAGGCCGCGCGGAGAACCTGCGCGTACGCACGGTGAGCTCGGACTCCCTGTTCAAGCGCGCGAGCACCTTCCGGCGCGTGTCGCGCGAGGAGATGGACGACCGACCGGCGCTGGGCATCGGCCTGGGAAGCACGGGCAGCCGGCGCGACACGCTTGGCGTGCTCGTGATGAGCGTGCAGGACTCCAGCCCGGCGGCGCGCGCGGGGCTGGAGGAGGGAAATCGCATCGCGGCGGTCAACGGCGTGAACCTGCGGGTTGCCCACGAGGACGCCGACGATCCGAGCCTGGGCCGCACGAAGGCGCAGCGGCTGATGCGCGAGGTGTCGCAGCTCAAGCCGGGTGACAACGTGACGTTGCGCCTCTACGCCAACGGGCAGTTCCGCGACGTGACGATGAAGGTCGCGCGCGCGGGCGACCTGCCACGCTCGCGCGGGATGACCTACTTCGGCGGACCGGACTTCCCGGTGATGCCCGCGATGCCAGCGATGCCGGCGATGCCTCCTGGTGCCCGCGGCGTCTTCCGCACGATGGAGAACTTCGGTCCCATCCGGTTCGAGCTGAGCCCCGGGATGGGCGAGAGCCTCGAGAGCATGCGAACGCAGCTCGACAAGCTCCGCCCGGAGCTCGAGCGGATTCGCACGAAGGCGCCGGTGTGGTTTGGGAGTTTGGTGGTGTAGTGGTTTGTGGTTTGTGGTTTGTGGTTAACCACTAACCACAAACCACAAACCAGTCGCCACTCCCCACTCCCCCCACACTCTCAATTCGCCGCCCCCAGCACGAGCGCATTCAGCACCAGCTTGTCCAGCGAGCGCCACCAGCCGCGGAACATCGGCTCGTTCGTGAACAGCACCACGTGGCCGGCGCCCGTGGGCTCGTCGACAAGGAGCGCGGTGCCTCGGAGGAGGCGCTCGGTGTTGCCGGGCCACGTAAATCCCGCGCGCACGAGAGTGCCGGTCGTCGGGAAGACGGCGACGTTCTCGCCCTCCTTCGACGGCCGCAGAAAGAGATTCCCCTCGACGAGCACGGTGAGTCGGCTCGCATCGTAGCCGGCGGTGAGCCAGTGGGTGCGGTCGAGCACGACGTCGGCGTGGATGCCGGGCACCGACTCGGGGGCGTCGGGGCTGGCCGACGTACTCTGATACGGGATCAGCTCCTGCGCGAGTCGGTCGCTCGTCGCGACGGGCGTGGCGGGTCGGTTGCGTGCGGGGGCCGGCGCAGGTGCGGGAGCGGGCGTGCTCGGTTTGGCGGGCGCAGGTTCCGCTCTCACGGAGCTCGACTCCGGCTCGATGGCAACGCGCCGCGCGCTTGTGAGCGCGACGCCGTCCTCGGCCGCCCACGCCGTGGCGGATCCCATCGTCACGAGCGTCCCGCCGCCGCGCACCCACGTCTTGAGTCGCTCGAGCGCGTCCCTCGACACGCGTGAGTAGCGACCAGGTGGCAAGAGGATCGCCGTGAACCGCGAGAGATCGCGATCGAGCTCCTGCATGGCGATCGGGGTGAAGTGCACGCCGTAGCGGCGCTCGAGCGAGTACCAGATGGCGCCGTACGCCGTCTGCGAAACGCCGTCGTCGGCGATGACGGCGATGTTCGGCGCGGGGATGGCGATGATGGATTCGGAGCCGATGCCGTACTGCCCCGTGCCCGCCTGCGCGGTGTTCACCCCCGTCACCTCCACCGCGCTGGCGCGCGCGAGCGCGTCGAGGCGCGCGGCGAGTGTGGAGTCGTTGCGCGCCACGCGTACGACGTAGGTGCCGCGCGGCCACTGACGTCCTCCCGCCTCGAGGGGCTGCGACGCCACGGCGACGCGGAAGCCCTCGGCCAGCAGATGATACGCGAGCTCCGGTGCACCGCTGCGCTCGGGGCTGAACAGATACGCCGACGTCGCGCCGCGACCCGCGACGATGCCTCCACCGACGTCGACCGCGACGAGCTCACCGCCGATACGACGCGACTGCTGCTGTCCTTGCGGCAGCGCCGGCTCCTCGGCGGGTAGAGTGAGCAGATCGCCCCCCACCGCGCCCACGTCGTCCGTCCAGTACGCGTCGACGCCGAACGCGACGGGGAGCGACCAGGCGGTGATGTCGTAGAACTCGTACTCCTCACCTTCGGCGCGGCGGCCGCGTCGATTGTTGCGCTGGAACTTCGCGATCTGCGCCTGGGCGAACGCCGGGTCGAGCTCGTGCGTCGGCTCGAGGATCGCCTTGGCGACCTTGCCCTGTGGCTGGGCGAGATCGACGAGGTACGCTCCCGCATCGAAGCGGTGCGTCGCGACGGCGTCGTCGGCGTACGCGTGCGCGCGCGACGAGAAGCCCACGCTCGCGCGTCGCACCTCGATGCCGGCGCGCAGCAGCGCGCTCACGAGCTCCGCGGCGCGGCCCGGATCGCGGGCCGGCGTGATGATCACGCGACGCATCGCTCCGGTCCGGCCGTCGGTGATCGCGCGCCGGCGAAAGGCAACGAAGTCGTGCACGCGCTCCGCGGCGTGCGACGAGGTCGCCTCGATCGTGGCGAGCGACGCGACGAAGTGCTTGGCGATGCCGTCGCGCAGGGAGAGCAGGGTGCCGTCGGGGCGGCGCCAGAGCACGCCGCGATGTCCGCCGCCGTCGGTCTCGAACGTCATGCCGATCGCGCCGTTGAGCGACGGCCACGTGTCGAAGTAGCCCGGGTAGTACAGGTCGTAGACGTCGCGCGAGAAGTACATCCAGCCGTAGTGGTCGAATGCCGCCGCGTTCGCGCGGCCGTACAGGTCGAGCCATTTGGCGGCGTCGCCGACGATGTTCGCGTTCACCGGGCGCGCGGCCGGCGGGAAGAAGTACGTCGCGACATGCCCGTGCAGATCGGCCGCGACCATCGGGTGCCACTTGAGCATCATTCGCATGATCCCCTGCACCTCGCGCTGCGTCGAGGCGATGAGATCGCGGTTCAGGTCGAAGCGGTAGTGGTTGAACCGACCGTAGACACTCCACGGTTCGTCGTGCTCCATGGCGCGCGGATCGGCGGCGCCCACGCTCACGGAGTTGTACCACACGGTGAATCGCTCGTGTCCGTCCGGGTTCGAGCTCGGATTGATGACGACGATCGTGTTGCGGAGCGCGGCGAGCGTCGCCGGCTCCTCGCTCGCGGCGAGCTGATAGAGAAGCTGGATGCACGTCTCGAAGCCGGGCGACTCGTTGCCGTGCACCGAGCCGGAGATCCACACCACGGCCGGCACCCGCGCCGCGACCGCATCGATGTCTGCGGGCGAGCCGGTGCGCGGATCGGCGATCCGGTCGAGGTCGCGTCGGATCGCGTCGAGCCGCGCGATGTTCTCCGGCGACGAGACGACGTACAGACGCATCGGCCGTCGTTCGTACGTCGTCGTGAACTCCTCCACGTGCACGCGATCCTTCGCCGCGTCGGCGATCGCGAGCAGCGCGTGCTCCTGCGCGGCGTACTGGGTGTTCTGCTCGCCGACGGGATAGCCCAGCAGGGCCTCGGGCCTGGGCACGCCGGCCCGATAGGGGCCGTGATCGTAGAACGAGAAGCGCGCATCGTCTCGCGCGACCGTCGTCGTCGCCTGCTGTGCGGAGAGCCCTCTCGCCGGCGTCAGTACGTACACGACACCAGCGACGGCGAGTGCGCACCACGGCATCGCGGCGCGTGTCATGAGCTGTCTCAGCGCGACACCCCTCCACCCATGACCTGGATCGTGTGCTCGGCACGGATGTCGGCCGACGATGCGCCCACCTGCAGCTTCACCGGCGCCGTCTCGACGACCCAGCCATGCGTCTGCTCGTTCCAGTAGGCCAGCGACGACACGGGAATGGACAGGCGCACCGTGCGCGTTTCCCCGGGTGCGAGCGTCACGCGCCGGTAGCCGCGCAGGTCCTTGATCGCGCGAGGCACGTTCGACATGGGATACGAGACGTAGAGCTGCACGACCTCGTCGCCCGCGACCGCACCGCGGTTCGTGACGTCGACCGAGACGCCGATCGTCCCCGCCGCCGAAACTTGCTCGGCACTCGTACGCAGGTTCTTGTAGGCGAAGGTCGTGTAGCTCAGGCCGTAGCCGAACGGATAGAGCGGCGTGCCGGTGAAGTAACGATACGTCCGCCCCTTCATCGCGTAGTCCTCGAACGGCGGGAGGTCGCTCACACTCTTGTAGAAAGTGATCGGCAGCCGGCCTGCGGGGTTGTAGTCGCCGAACAGCACGTCGGCGATCGCGCTGCCACCCGCCTGGCCGGGATACCACGCCTCGACGATCGCGGGAACGTTCTGCTGCGCCCAATTCACCGCGAGCGCACTGCCGTTGAGCAGCACGAGCACGGTCGGCTTGCCGACGGCGACGACCTTCTCGAGCAACTGCTGCTGCGGCGCCGGCAGATCGATCGACGTGCGATCGCCGCCGCGGAAGCCGGGGATCTGCACGCGCATCTCCTCGCCCTCGAGGTTGGCCGTGAGGCCGAGGAAGAGCACGACCGCGTCGGCCTGCTGCGCAGCGGCGACGGCGGCCTCCTCGAGCGGACCGCTCGGCGGCGCCCACACGAGCTGCGTCTGCGCCTCGCCGTACGACTCCGCCGCCTCGAGACGCAGCCGGTACGCGTGGCCGCCCACGAGCTGCAAGGGGCGCGCTGGATCAGTCTGCGACAGTCGGGGATCGGGGAACTCGTCCTCGCGCTGCGGATAGACCGAGCGCGTGACGACGCTGTCGTCGAGGAAGAGCTGAACGCGCATCGTGCCGATGACGCCGAGCCGGTACGCGCCGGTCACCGGCGGCGTGAACGTGCCCGACCAGCGCACGGCGAAGTCGTTCGCGTTCATGTCGGGACGCGGGGCAGCCTCGGCCCAGTCGGCCTCGACGACCGTGTCCGTCGCCGAGAAGGCCGGCGTGCCCGACATCGCGCGGTTGGCGAAGTACTCCGCGCGGAGCCCGGGCTGTCCGTCCGGCGTGCGGAGCACGGTCGATGGCGCGGTGCTGAGCACCGGGAATCCCTCTGCGAGGTCCGATCCGAGTGCGTACAGCACGCGCGCGCCGTTCGACTTCAGCGCGTCGTTGATACCTCGCAACGGCGTGATCGGCTCCTTCGGGATGCCGTTGTAGTTGCCGAGCAGCATGCGCCACTGGTTCGCGTTCGGGCCGATGACGGCGATTGTGCGCAGGTCCTTGCGCAGCGGCAGCGTGTTGCGGTCGTTCTTCAGCAGCACGATCGATTCGCGCGCGACCTGTCGAGCGAGCGCGCGATGCGCCGGCTGATCGAGCACGGAGAAGGGGATCTGCGCCCAGCGCACGTGCTCGGGCGCGTCGAACATGCCGAGCTTCATGCGCGCGACGAACAGCCGGCGCACCGACGCATCGATCTCGCGCTCGGTGATGAGTCCCTGCTTCACCGCGTCCACGAGCTTGGGGTAGACGCGCCCGAAGCAGTCGAGATCCGTCTCGTGCTTCACGCCGAGCGCGGCCGCTTCCGGGGCGGTGGGAACGACCTTGTGACCCTGGTACATGTCGTCGATCGCGCCGCAGTCGGAGACGACGTAGCCGGGAAACTTCCACTCGCGCTTGAGAATGCCCGAAAGGAGATCGCTGCCGCAGGCCGCCTCGTGGTCGATGCGGTTGTAGGCGCACATCAGCGAGTAGGGCTTCGCTTCCTTGATCGCCGTCTCGAAGTGGGGCAGGTACGTCTCGCGCAGATCGCGCTCGCTGACCACGGCATCGAAGCTGTGGCGCTCCGGCTCCGGCCCCGAGTGGACGGCGAAGTGCTTCACCGTGGCGATGGTCTTGTAGTACTTCGGGTCGTCGCCCTGCAGGCCGCGGATGAACTGCACGGCGATGTGACCCGTGAGGAAGGGATCCTCGCCGTAGGTCTCCTGGCCGCGTCCCCAGCGCGGGTCGCGAAAGATGTTGATGTTCGGGGACCAGATCGTGAGTCCCTGGTAGCGCTGCCGCTGGTCGTGACGCACGTACTCGTGGTGCTTGGCGCGCGCCTCGTCGGAGATGACGGTGGCCATGCGGAAGACGAGCGAGTCGTCCCACGTCGAGGCAAAGCCGATCGCCTGCGGGAACACGGTGGCGAGCCCGGAGCGCGCGACGCCATGCAGCGCCTCGTTCCACCAATTGTACGCGGGGACGCCGAGCCGCTCGATGGCGGGGGCGACGTCCTTCATCTGATTCGCCTTCTCCTCGAGCGTCATGCGGCTCACGAGGTCGGCGGCGCGCGCCTCGAAGGAGAGCGACTCGTTCTGGTAGGCCGGGCTCTGCGCCGCAGCGGGCGCCACGACGAGGGCACAGAAGACGAGCGCCGCGAGGACGCGGCGCGAGTGAGGATCGAGCGGGTGATGCACGGCTTGCTCCGCAGCAAGGGGTGAGCGGGCGCTCGATCCCGAACCTAAGGGAGGGGTTGAAAGGCAGGAAGACGTGGTGCGTTGGTGTCTCAGTGAGTTAGTGAGCTAGTGAGTTGGTGGGTGAGCTAGTGAACTGAACGGCCCCGGCCACAACCGGCGTGGAAGCCCCGCTGAGGGATCTCTACGCTGGTTGTGATCAGGGCCGTTCACTCACCAGTCAACCGACTAGCTCACCAACTCACCGACTCATCACCTCACCGCCGTTCAGGCACTCGCCGCCGCGCTATGCCGCCGCGTCGACGCCGACTGGCGCAGATGCCGATCGATCGACGCCGCGGCGTCGCGTCCTTCGCGGATCGCCCACACGATGAGCGATGCGCCGCGCCGCATGTCGCCCGCGGCGAACACGCCGGGCACGTTCGTGCGGTAGTGCGCGTCGGTGGACACTGCGCCTCGTGGTCCGATCGTCACGCCGAGGTCTCCGAGCAGCCCTTCCTGCGGCACTCCGGTGAAGCCCATCGCGAGCAGCACGAGATCGACGTCGAGGGTGAACCCGCTGTCCGGCTGCTCGACGAACTTCGGGCCGTTCGGCCCCTGCTCGAGCTCCACGCGCACGGCGTGCAGCCGCTGCACGCGGCCGTGCTCGCCGTCGAGCTTCGTCGTCGACACGCTCCAGTCGCGGTGGCCGCCCTCCTCATGCGCGTGACTGCTGCGCAGCTTCATCGGCCAGTGCGGCCACGGCGTGGACTCGGCGCGCTCCTTCGGAGGCTGTGGGAGGAGCTCGAACTGGAAGACCTCGACCGCGCCCTGGCGATGGCAGGTGCCGACGCAGTCGGAGCCGGTGTCGCCGCCGCCGATCACGACGACGCGCTTCCCCTCGGCCCAGATCGCATGCTCGGCGGGGATCGTGTCGCCGGCGACGCGGCGGTTCTGCTGAGTGAGGTACTCCATGGCGAGGTGCACGCCACTGAGCTCGCGGCCGGCCACGCGCAGCTCGCGCGCGACCTGCGCGCCGCCGGCGAGGAGCACCGCGTCGAACTCGTCACGAAGCTGCTGCACGTGCAGGTCGCGTCCGACCTCGATCCCCGTCTCGAACACCACGCCCTCGGCCCGCATCTGATGCAGGCGCAGCTCGATCACCTCCTTCTCGAGCTTGAAGTCGGGGATGCCGTAGCGCAGCAGGCCGCCGATGCGGTCGTCCTTCTCGAACACGACCACCGCGTGCCCCATGCGCCGGAGCTGCTGTGCGGCGGCGAGTCCCGCCGGTCCAGAGCCGACGACCGCGACGCGGAAGCCCGAGTCGGGAACGCCGGTGAGCGGCACGACCCAGCCTTCCTGGAACGACTTGTCGGCAATCGCCTGCTCGATGTTGCGGATGGCGACCGGCTGCTCGATCAGGCCGAGCACGCACGCCGACTCACAGGGCGCCGGGCAGAGTCGTCCGGTCAGCTCCGGGAAGTTGTTCGTCGCGTGCAGCGCGAGCGACGCATCGCGCCAGCGGCCCTCGCGGACGAGCGAGTTCCACTCGGGGATGACGTTCTGGACGGGACAGCCGGTGTCGCCCTGACAGAAGGGGACGCCGCAATCCATGCAGCGTGCCCCCTGCGTCCGGTAATGGTCATCCGGCGTTGGTACGTAGAACTCCCGCCAGTCCTTCGTCCGCTCGTGCACCGGCCTCCGCTGAGGCTCGGCGCGCTTGATCGTGAGGAACCCTCGTGGATCGCCCGTTCCCGCCATCGCTCTTGACCTCCGTGAGTCGCTCCCGTTCGCGCGCTTCGAGCGCCTTTCTGTATTCGGTCGGCATCACCCGCACGAACTTGGGCAGCATCGCGTCCCAGTTCGCCAGCACGCGCCGGGCGCGTGCGCTGCCGGTGTAGCGGGCGTGCCGGCTGATCAGCTTCTTGAGGAGCGCGATGTCCGACTCCTCCTCCACCGCCTCGAGCGCCACCATGCTCGTGTTGCAGCGCCGCTCGAACTTCTGATCGAGGTTGAGCGCGAAGGCGACGCCACCGCTCATGCCCGCGGCGAAGTTGCGCCCCGTCTTCCCGAGCACGACCACCACGCCGCCGGTCATGTACTCGCAGCCGTGGTCTCCCACCCCTTCGACTACCGCGGTAGCCCCACTGTTGCGGACGGCGAACCGCTCCCCGGCCACGCCATTGAGATACACGTCGCCGCTCGTCGCGCCGTACAGCGCGACGTTGCCGACGAGAATCGCCTCGGCCGGATCGAAGCGCGAGACCTTCGGCGGGTACACGACGATGCGCCCGCCCGAGAGCCCCTTGCCCATGTAGTCGTTCGCCTCGCCCTCGAGGGTGAGGCTCACACCCTTCGCCAACCACGCACCGAAGCTCTGCCCGGCGGAGCCGGTGAAGTTGAAGCGGATCGTGCCGTCCGGCAGGCCATCCTTTCCGAAGCGCTTCACGAGCTCGCCCGACAGCATCGCGCCGACGGTGCGGTTCTCGTTGCGGATCTGGAACGCGGCGCGCACGGCGCGCTTGCGCTCCAGCGCCGGCTCGGAGACTTCGATCAGCTTCCGGTCGAGCACGTGCTCGATCGGATGATGCTGCGTCGTCACCTGATGCGTCGCCACAGTCGGCGCGACCTTCGGCCGGTGGAGCAGCGCCTTGAGGTCGAGCGTGCACGCCTTCCAGTGATCCGACATGTCGCGCTGCTTCAGCAGATCGACGCGGCCGACGAGCTCGTCGATCGTCCGCACGCCGAGCTTCGCCATGATCCGGCGCGTCTCCTCGGCGACGAAGAAGAAGTAGTTGATGACGTGCTCGGGCTGGCCCGTGAACTTGGCGCGGAGCACCGGGTCCTGCGTCGCCACCCCGACGGGGCAGGTGTTCAGGTGGCACTTCCGCATCATGATGCAGCCTTCGACGATGAGCGGCGCCGTGGCGAAGCCGAACTCCTCGGCGCCGAGCGCTGCGGCGATGACGACGTCGCGCCCCGTCTTGAGCTGACCGTCCGTCTGCAGCCGCACGCGGCCGCGCAGGTCGTTCTGCACGAGCGCCTGCTGTGTCTCGGCGAGCCCGAGCTCCCATGGGACGCCCGCGTGCTTGATCGACGACAGCGGTGACGCGCCCGTGCCCCCCGAGTCGCCCGAGATGAGGATGATGTCGGCGCGCGCCTTGGCGACGCCGGCGGCGATCGTGCCGACGCCGACCTCGGAGACGAGCTTCACCGAGACCATCGCCTTCGGGTTCACGTTCTTCAGGTCGAAGATCAATTGTGCAAGATCTTCGATCGAATAGATGTCGTGGTGCGGCGGCGGCGAGATGAGCGTGACGCCGGGAATCGAGTAGCGCGTCTTCGCGATGACCGGATCGACCTTGTGGCCGGGCAGCTGTCCGCCTTCGCCGGGCTTCGCACCCTGCGCCATCTTGATCTGCAGCTCGCGCGCGCTGACGAGATACTCGGTCGTCACGCCGAACCGCGCCGAGGCGACTTGCTTGATCGCGCTGCCGCGCTCGTTGCCGTAGCGGTCCGGCGTCTCACCGCCTTCGCCCGAGTTGCTGCGTCCGCCGATGCGGTTCATCGCCTTGGCGAGCGTCTCGTGCGCTTCGGCGCTGAGCGAGCCGAACGACATCGCCCCGGTGGCGAACCGCTTGACGATCTCCGACGCCGGCTCGACTTCTTCAATTGGCAGGGGAGCCGTACTCTCATTGAACTCCAGCAGCCCGCGCAGCGTCGCGGGGCGCGCGTGCTCGTCGTTCACGAGCCGCGAGAACTCCTCGTACGTCTTCGGATCGTTCGTGCGCGTCGCCTGCTGGAGCGTGGAGATCGTGAGGGGATTCCAGTTGTGGTGCTCCCCCTGGCTCCGGTAGTGGTAGTTGCTCCCGAAGTCGAGACGGCCGGGCAGGGGCACGTCGCCGAACGCCACCTTGTGACGGCGCAGCGTCTCTTCGGCCACCTGGGCGATCTCGATGCCGCCCACGCGCGAGGCGGTGCCGGTGAAGTAGCGCTCGATGAGGCGGGGCCCGAGGCCGATCGCCTCGAACACCTGCGCGCCGCAATACGACTGGATCGTGGAGATCCCCATCTTGGAGATCACCTTGAGCAGTCCCTTCTCGGCGGCCTTGATGTACTTCGCCTCCGCGGTGGGCTCGTCGACCGAGGGTGGCAGGTTGCCCGAGCGCACGAGACCCACCAGCGACTCGAGCGCCAGGTATGGGTTGATCGTGCCCGCCCCATAGCCGATGAGCAGCGCGAAATGGGTGACGTCGCGCGCCTCGCCCGTCTCGACGATGATGCCCACCTCGGTGCGCAGTCCCTCGCGCACGAGGTGATGGTGCACCGCGGCGGTGGCGAGCAGCGACGGGATCGGCGCCCAGTCGGCGTCGACGCCGCGGTCGCTGATGACGAGCATCGTGTTGCCTTCGTGCACCGCCTGCGACGCGCGGCGGCAGAGCGACTCGAGCGCGAGGTGCAGCCCGCGCGCGCCGCCCGCCGCGGGGAAGAGCGCGCGCAGCGTGGTGCAGCGGAAGTGCGGATCGCCCTCGCGCTCGCCCACCGAGCGGATCTTCTCGAGCTGCGCGCTCGTGAGGATCGGACCGCGCACGCGAATGCGGCGCGCATGCTCCGGCCGCTCGCCGAGCACGTTGGTGCGCGGACCGATGTTGACCGAGAGCGACATGACGAGCTGCTCGCGGATCGGATCGATCGGCGGATTGGTGACCTGCGCGAAGAGCTGCTTGAAGTAGCCGTACAGCAGTTGCGGCTCGTGCGACAGCACGGCGAGCGGCGTGTCGGTCCCCATCGAGCCGACGGGCTCCTCGCCGTTGACGGCCATGGGCGTGATGACCATGGACAGCTCTTCCTGCGTATAGCCGAACGCGGCCTGCTTCTGGAGCAGGGTTGCGGGATCGGGCTGCGCGATGCTGATCGGCTCGGGAAGCTCGTCGAGGCCGACGCGATTCGCCGTCACCCACGCGCGGTACGGGCGGCGTGCCGCGAGGTCCCGCTTGATCTCCTCGTCCTCGATGACGCGGCCGCGCACGGTGTCGACGAGGAACATGCGGCCCGGCTTGATGCGCCCCTTGGACACGATGCGCTCGGGCGGCACTTCGAGCGCACCCGCCTCCGAGGCGAGCACGACGAAATCGTCATCGGTGACGACGTACCGCGCCGGACGGAGCCCGTTGCGATCGAGCGTCCCGCCGATCACGCGGCCATCGGTGAACGCCACGAGCGCGGGGCCGTCCCACGGCTCCATCATCGTCGAGTGGTACTCGCAGAACCCTCGGCGATCGAGGTCCATGTGCGGATTCCCCTCCCACGCCTCGGGGACGAGCATCGCGACGGCATGTGGGAGCGAGCGACCACCGCGCACGAGGAACTCGAGCGCGTTGTCGAGACACATCGAGTCCGATTGCCCGTCGGCGATGATCGGGTAGAGCTTGTGCAGGTCGTCACCGAAGAGGCGCGACTGCATCGACGCCTCACGCACGCGCATCCAGTTCAGGTTGCCGCGAAGCGTGTTGATCTCGCCGTTGTGGCAGAGGAAGCGATACGGATGTGCGCGCGACCAGGTGGGCAGCGTGTTCGTGGAGAAGCGCGAGTGCACCAGGGCGATGGCGCTGGTGAAGTCCGGCGCGCTCAGGTCCGGATAGAAGTGCGGGAGCTGCTCGGGCATGAGCATGCCCTTGTACACGACGGTGCGCGACGACAGGCTGACGACGTAGAACCCGCCGCGCGTGCCGATCGCGTTCTCCGCCTGGCGCCGGATGACGTACAGCTTGCGCTCGAACGACTTCTTGTCGGTGTTGCGCCCGCGCGCGACGAACACCTGCCGGAAGACGGGGGCCGCGGCGCGCGCCACCGGCCCGACCTGGTCCAGATTGGCCGGCACGTCGCGCCAGCCGAGGATGTGCTGCCCTTCCTCCTCGACGATGTTCTCGAGGACGAGCTCGCAGGCGCGCCGCTCGCCGGCATCGGTCGGGAGGAACAGCATGCCCACCGCGTAGCCGCCGGGCCGCGGGAGCTCGATGCCGAGCTGCCCCGCCTCGCGCCGGAGGAACTCGTGCGGCAGCTGGACGACGAGGCCGGCCCCGTCGCCGCTGCAGGGATCGCAGCCGACCGCTCCGCGATGCGACATGTTCTCGAGCAGCGTCAGGCCCTGGCGTACGATCTCGTGCGACGCCGTGCCGCGGACGTGGGCGACGAATCCCACGCCGCATGCGTCGCGCTCGTCCCGCCGAGCATCGTACAACCCTTCCTGCTGCGTCAATCCGTCGTCCATGTCTCCGGCGCTCCCACGTGTGGGCGACCTACGAAGAAGCCCCTCCTAACCGCTGGTCAGGAGGGGCCGATGCACCATTCGGTACCCGCTTGCTCCTAACCCCTCGATCCCTCGCGCGAAATGGCGGCCTTGCGATTCGGCAAGGTCGTCGGGATGGCGGCGATAATCGATACCAGGGAAGAGCGCATCACTGTCGATTGGAGCGTCTCGGTCGAGCGTCTGGCTCGCACGGTTATAAGCTCTCTCAGAGTACGCCCGCCGGGGGCGCGTGTCAAGGATTCTCGGGCTCGGTTCCAGCACGCCGTGCGCCCCGCGCGATGCGTGATGCGCAATTCGCGCCGTCCGAATCAACCGAGGATGTCGATCTCGATTCCTGCTGAGCTGCCGCTCGCGCCATTCGAGCGCTCCACGAATCGCACCGCGAGATGGGTCAGGTCCGGCACGACGAGATCGGCCGGCTCGAGCTGGTCGGCCCGATGAGTGGTCGTCAGCGCGATGAGCCGCATGCCTGCCCCCCGTGCCGCCGCGGCGCCGATCGGCGCGTCTTCCACCACGATGCAATCGGCCGGTGCAACTCCCAAAGCCTGCGCTCCCTTGAGGTAGCAGTCAGGGTCGGGCTTGCCACGCTCGATCGACTCGGCCGTGATCATCACCCGCGGAATGGGAATCCCGGCGGCGACGAGGCGCGCCGTCGCCACCTGGCGCAGCCCCGAAGTCACGATCGCCCACGCGTCGGCGGGCAACGCGCGCACGAGCCTGCCGGCGCCGGGAATCTCCTCGGTGTCGTCGTTGTCGGTGGCTTCGTCGGCGACGAGCATCGCCAGCTCCGCCTGCGCGTCGAGATCGGGACGGGCGGCCCGGATGGTCTCGATGGCTCGCCGGCCATGGACCTGGGGGAGCAGCGCCTCCGGATCGACGCCGACACGACGCGCCCAGGCGGTCCAGGCTCGGGTGACGCTACGGGTCGAATCGGCGAGGACGCCGTCCAGGTCGAACAGCAGGGCGGATGCGAGGAGGGGCATCCGCGCAATCTAGCGCCGGCCACCCCCACGACGGCGCCGACCAAGCAGCTCGCGAATCTTGTGGAGGTATTCCGCCCCCTTCAGCGGCTTCACGATCTGGTCGTCCGAGATCTCACCGAAATCGGCGGACGCTCGGGTCCTGCCGGCCCCGAGGACGATCAGGATCGGGATGTGGCGTGTGGCTTCGGCCGCCCGAAGCTCGGTCGCTGCGGCGACGACGTCGGCGTACCGGATGGACGCATCCAGGATGACGAGATCGGGGCGCTCGTTCCGTGCGATGCGGACACCTTCGTCGGTCGAGCTCGTGGTCAGGGTGTCGTACTGTTCCTCTTGCAGCAGAACGAGCTGCCAGACGAGGGAGGAGGGGGAACCGTCGATTAGAAGGACACGCGTGCGCAGGCTCATGTGTGCGGAGCTTACCCGGCGTGCTCCGCATCGGACCAATACTTCGTTGTCCTCGAACCCATGCTTCGAGTGATGGGTCGAGGCCGCCGACGGACGGACTAGCCCGCCACGTCTCGCCCGATGGCGTGCAGCCGGTCCGCGATCTCCAGGATGAGTGAGCGCGACTCGTCTTCGCGCAGCACCAGATCGAGTCCCCACGGGATGGAGAGCCGATCGATCGGCACCGCTACAGTCTCGGGAGGCGGATCGTCGCGCTGCGACGCGAAGCCGACCGCCCACCCGTGCCCCCTCGCGACGAACTGCCAGATCGTGCGGAGACCCTCGTACGTGTCGTCCACGCGGGCGCGGAAGCCGAGTCGCTCGAACTGCCCGAACAGCATGTCGTAGAGCGCGGGCTGAAAGCTCCGATCCGGGAACAGGAACGGGACGTTTTCGAGCTCGTGGATCGACAGCGAGCGGCGCGTCGCGAACGGCGTCGTGCGTGCCACGAGCGCGCAGTCGATGGTATCGACCGCCAGACGCGATCGATCGATGCCGCGCTCCTCTTCGGTGCCCACCGGGACGGGATGGCAGATACCGACATCGATGCGTCCGACACGCAGCGCTTCGGGCTGCTCCGGGGAGGCGATCTCCTCGAGCATGAGCTGGAGCTCGGGGGTCTCGACGGCGCAGGTGCGCAGCAGCGTCCCCACGATCCGCCGGGCCTGCGTGGTCGGTAGCGTGCCGATCACGCAGCGCGCGATCGCGCCGCGCCGCGCGCGCTGCACCTCACGCCCGAGGGTCTGCACTTCCTCGATGATGCGATGGGCGCTGCGAACGAACGAATCGCCAGCGGGGGTGACGGTCACCCCACGTGCCGCACGCTCGAGCAGAGGAACGGCCACGACACGCTCGAGGTCTGCTACCTGACGCGACAGCGCCGGCTGGGTGAGCCCGAGCTGCTCGGCGGCCCGACCGAAGCTTCCCGCGTCGACGACGGCGCAGAAGTACCGGAGGTGACGCAGCTCGATCACCGCGGAAGGCGCGACGGAGAGCGCCGGCGCGACCGACGATGCATTCGTCGGCGCGAGAGGCGGTGGCGGCTGGCGTCCGTGGCGAGCCGCCGCTTCCTCCCGCATGAGGGCGCGCATCACGTCCATCACGTTCACCACGACGGGACGGCGCTCGTCGGCGCGTCGGATGATCGCATGAGGAAGGGGCACGCGGAAATCCGAGAGCGGCACGAGCTTGACGCCACGCGACACCAGCTGCGCACCGTCGCGGTGGAGCAGAGTCCAGCCCTGGCCCGCCTCGATCGCAGTGGAGACACTGAACACGTCGTCGTACTCGCGAATCGCCGCCGGCGTGAAGCGCTTCCGCGCGAACTCGGCGTACATCGCTCGCATGACGTCACCGGCGACGTCCGAGCGATATCCGATGAATGTCTCGTCGGCGAGATCCGCGAGTCGAAGCTCGGGACGCTGTGCGAGCGGATGCCGCTCGGAGATCACGACCGAGTCGAGAATGTCCTCGTCGATCGTCTCTGAGACGAGCGCCGGATACTCGGCGGGCGCGGGAACACCGATACCGATGTCGGCATCGTGCTGGAGCAGGGCGTGCAGCTGCCGTTCGAGCGCTCCTTCCACGATCCCGAGCTCGATGGCGGGATAGTGCGATCGTACGCGCTCGACGATGCGCCCGACCAGTCCCGAGCCGAGTGCGCGCACACCGGCGCAGACGACGCATCGACCGACGAGGCCGAGGCCCGCCCCTCTCGCCCGCTCGGCGGCGGTGTCTACGTCATGGAGGAGGTGTCGTGCGGCGACGGCCGTCGCCTCACCGGCCGGCCTCAGTCGAGTGCCCTTCGGCGTCCGCTCGAGGAGCTCCACGCCCAGCTCCTTCTCGAGGGCACGGACCTGTCGCGTGAGCGCGGGTTGCGCCACACCGAGCCGACGTGCGGCCGCGACGAACGTCGCCTCTTCGGCGACGGCGACGAAGTACCGCAGATGCCGCAGCTCCACGGCGCGGCCGCGTCAGCGCCTCGGGATTCTCGCCTCGCTGAGCACGCGCCATCCTCCGCGCGCGCGTGCGATGCGGTACGCCCGCTCGAACGAGAGCAGCTCGGCGGGCGCCTTCGGCTCGTGCCGGTAGCGTGTGGCCGCGAGGTACACCTGCACCGAATCGGTGCCGCCGCCCAGCCCGAGGATCTCGGAAAAGCGGATGACGTAGCCCGGGAGCGCGGCCGGACAGAGCGGTACCGTGCGCGTGCTGTCGCGCGATGGCTGGCAAGTGCCGCGAACGATCCCCTCTTCTCGCATGCGCGCGATCAGTGCCGGCGCGACGGGATTGCCCCCCGCGGTCCCTTCGGTGCGCGGCAGATACACCGTGTCGAGCAGGAGCGAAAGCGAAGGATCGGGATTGAACGCGGCGTGCACGACGACGGCATTCACGGCGGCCTGCTGGCGCACGTCGAGCGGCGCGACCTTCAGTCCCGCACCGCGAAATGCGGGCGGCCCGGCGTCCGAGCCGTTGCACGCGAGCAGGGCCATGAGGGGAAGGATTCGCCAGACCGACGAACGGCTGCTCCGCATGGCATGCGCTCCAGTTTCAGGTGCGCGCTCAGAATTCGATCTGAGCGCCCAGCTCGACGACGCGGTTCGGCGGGATCTGGAAGAACTCGGTGGCTGAGCGCGCGTTGCGCGACATGAGCGCGAACAGCTTCTTGCGCCACCGACGCATCTTCGCGTGTCCCGTCAGCACCAGCCGCTCGCGGCCGAGATAGTACGACGTCTCCATCGGCGGGATGGGCACTCCCTGTGCCGCGGCGCGCGCGAGCAGCTCGGGAATGTTCGGCGTCTGCATGAAGCCGAACGTCGCGACGACGCGGACGAAACCGTGTCCCAGCCGCTCCAGGGCGAGACCACGCTCCGGCGGCACCTCGGGGACGCCGCGCGTCGCCACGCTGAGGATCACCACCGTCTCGTGCAGCACCTTGTTGTGCTTGAGGTGGTGGAGCAGGACGACGGGCACACCCTCGGCGCTCGACGACATGAACACCGCGGTGCCCTTCACGCGCACCGGCGGATTCCGCTCGAGACCCTTCAGAAAGAGGTCGAGCGGGAGCGCACCGGCCTCCTGGATGGCGCCGAGCTGGGTACGGCCGCGCTTCCAGGTGCTCATCAGCAGATAGATGCCGATGGCCAGCACGAGCGGCACCCAGCCACCGTGGCGGAGCTTCACGACGTTCGCGCTCAGAAACGAGAGGTCGATGAGCAGGAAGCCGCCGACCAGAGTACCCACCTGGAGCTTCGACCACCCCCACCGCGAGCGCGCGACGACGCCGAACAGCAGCGAGGTGATCGACATCGCACCGGTGACGGCAATCCCGTATGCCGCGCTGAGCGCGCTCGAGCTCCGGAACGAGAGCACGAGCACCAGGCAGCCCACCATGAGCGCGTTGTTGATTTCGGGGATGTAGATCTGGCCTGCCTGCTTCTCGGACGTATGCACGATCTGCATGCGGGGCGAGTAGCCGAGCTGAATGCTCTGCTGCGTCAGCGAGTACGCTCCCGAGATCAGCGCCTGCGAGGCGACGATCGCCGCGGCGGTGGCGATGACGAGCAACGGCCACTGGAAGCCGGGCGGCGCCAGGAGGTAGAACGGATTCTCCGCCGCGGCGTTGTCGCGCAGGACCAGCGCTCCCTGCCCGAAGTAGTTGAGCATCAGCATGGGAAGCGCCGCGGTGAACCAGGCGAGCCGAATCGGCCGCTTGCCGAAGTGTCCCATGTCGGCGTAGAGCGCCTCGCAGCCCGTGATGCACAGCACGACCGCCCCAAGGGTGAGAAATCCCGCGAGGCCGTGGTGGCCGAAGAAGAGCAGCGCGTACACCGGATTGATCGCCAGCAGCACCGAAGGTGTCTGGGCGATGGAACGGAAGCCGAGCACGCCGATCGTCACGAACCAGACGAGCATGATCGGGCCGAACGTCGCCCCGACCCGGGCCGTACCGAACCGCTGAATCATGAACAGCGCGAACAGGATCACCACAGTGATCGGCACGACGAGATGAGCGAGCGCAGGACTGCCGATTTCCAGCCCCTCGACCGCACCGAGGACCGAGATGGCGGGGGTGATTATCCCCTCACCGCACAAGAGCGACGCACCGAACAGGCCGAGCGCGACGAGGGCGAGCCGCTTCCCGTGCTCGTCGGACCGGCGCTTCTGCTGGAGCAGCAGCGCGAGCAGTGAGAGGATCCCTCCTTCGCCGCGATTGTCCGCCCGCAGTACGAAGGCGATGTACTTCACGCTGACGACGAGGATCAGCGACCAGAGGATGAGCGAGAGCACGCCGACGACGTTGTCGTGCGTGGGCCTGATCCCGTACTCCGCCTTGAAACATTGGCGGAGGGCGTAGAGCGGGCTGGTCCCGATGTCGCCGTAGACGACGCCCAGCGCGGTCAGGGTGAGCAGGGTGAGGCGGCGCCCCGTCGCCGGGGGGTGCTGCGCCTCGAAGTCCAGCTCTGTCGAAGTGAGCGAGTGGGCCGACATGCACGCGGTGAACGAACGGAAGGGCCGAGGGAGCGATCTCCCCCGGCCCTTCTCAAAGGTACGTCGCGGCACGCGTTACTGCATCAGCCGCCGCGCCCGCTCAGCGGGGAAGCCCCTCGATCTCCTTCGCGGCTCGCTCGAGGATCTCGACGACCTTCTTGAGCAACTCGGGATCGTGCACGGCCCCGGTCGCCCGGCCGTACGTGGCGCGGCCGACGTTGCGGAAGGCGGCGTGCACCTCGGTCATCGGCTCGTCCAGGAAGTGTCCGACCAGTTTGCCGATGCGGTCGAAGATCGTGTCGACCGTCGCCTGGTTCTCGGCGAGGTGAGCTCGGCCGGCGTCGGTGATCTCGTAGACCTTCTTCCCCCCGTCGCCGGGAACGATGCGGGTGTAGCCGAGGTCCTCGAGCAGCTGCAGGGTGGGGTACACGGCACCGGGGCTCGGCGCGTAGGCGCCGCCGAACTTCTCCTCGAGCGCCTTGATGATCTCGTAGCCGTGGCGGGGCTTCTCTTCGAGGAGACGAAGGACGACGTAGCGCAAGTCGCCCTGCTCGAACATCCGTCCGCCGCGCCAGCGCCCGCGCGGGCGTCCCTCGGCGCCGAAGAAGCCACTCATGAAGCTGGCATCCCACCCCCATTTACCGCGTGCGCCGGGGGGCACGTGGTCGAAGAAGGGCTTTTCGAAGCAGTAGTAACCGAACATGGAGCACCTCCGCTGCCGCGCAGCGAGATATATCGTTGGCGAGAAGATATATCTTGCGTTCTATCTTTGGCAAGTGACGGGACCCGGCACATCGATTGCTTTTCCAATGGCCTCCAGCACGACCTTCCACCTCAACGAGGATTTGCAATCATGGCAGACGATCTCGGCACGGATGGGCTCGAGAACCAGGCCAAGGGTGCGGCGAAGGAAGTCGGCGGGAAGGTCCGCAATGCTGCCGGCGGCCTGACCGGCGACACCAGCGAGCAACTCAAGGGCAAGGCTCGCGAGATGGAAGGCAAGGCGCAGCGGAAGATCGGCCAGGCCGAGGAAGACGCCGACCGCGACCTCTGACCCTTCTGACAACTGATCTCGAGGGGGCGGGCACCGTGACGGTGCCCGCCCCTTCATCGTTCCGTCACGTGCCGCTCAGCGATCCCTCATGCGCCGTTCAGCGGAAGCTCACGCCGAGCTGTGCGAGTTCTAATCGTCGCATCACGAGGGCCTAAGAGTTGGGCGGTATCCTCACCCGTGCAGTCGTCGCCAACGACCACTCACGGAGAGGAGACCATGCTCAACGTCCTGCTGGAGTCGAAAGCTGCGCGCGCGAAGCCGATGGGCGGCACGCTCGCGAGCGTGCTGGTGCACGGCGCGCTGATCGTCGGCGCGATCGTGCTCACGAGGGGCGTAACGGCCGCGCGTCCGGTGCCGGATCGCCCGCAAGAGACCGCGACGGTGTTCAGGGTCGATCAACCCCCACCGCCCCCGATCGAGCCGGCAAGTCCGCGCATGGAAACCCCGACGATCGCTCCGGCGAGACGCCTGCCCACGATCGATCACGTCCCGGACGCGTTGCCGCCGATCGACGTCGAGCTGAACGTGCCCGTCGCGACCGACGACGAGATCGCCCGAGGCCCGATCGCGCCTTCGAACCCGTCCGTCGGCTCGTCGGGCGTGGGCCACGCGTCCGAGGGCGTGCTCGAGTCGCGCTACGTCGACCGCTCGCCGCGTATCGTCGGCAGGCCGATCCAGCCCGACTTTCCGACGTCACTGCGCGAGCGCGGCGTGAACGGCAGCGTGTCCGTGCAGTTCGTCGTCGACACGCTCGGCCGCGCCGAGATGGGGAGCTTCCGCGTCGTCGAGGCGAGCGACCCGCTGTTCGCGCAGTCCGTGCGTGCCGTGTTGGGACGCTACCACTTCTCGCCCGGCGAGGTCGGTGGCCAGAAGGTGCGCACGCTGGTGCAGCTGCCGTTCGACTTCACCCTCGTGCGGTGAGAGCCCCGACCGCCGCTACTCGTACCTCAACGCCACGATCGGATCCAGGCCTGCCGCGCGTCGGGCGGGCCAGACGCCGAACACCACACCGACGACGGCGGAGAACACGAATGCCGCCGCGATCGCGCTCGGCGAGATGATCGTGTTCCACTGGAAGAACGTGCTCATCGCGGTTGCACCTCCACTGCCGACCAGCGCGCCGATGAGGCCACCCAGCAGGCAGAGCACCACGGCCTCGATGAGGAACTGGAGCAGGATGTTCGCCTTCGTGGCGCCGAGTGCCTTGCGGATGCCGATCTCGCGCGTGCGCTCGGTGACGGAGACGAGCATGATGTTCATGATCCCGATCCCGCCGACGAGCAGCGAGACCGCCGCGATGCCGCTCAGCAGGTACGTGAACACTTGCGTCGTCTCGCCGAGCGTGTTGAGGAAGTCGGCCTGGCTGCGGATCATGAAGTCGTCCGGCCGGCCCTGCACGAGACGATGCTCGCGGCGCAGCACGCGCTGCACATCGGCCATGGCATCGGGGATCTTCTCCTCGGACTGCGCGAGCACGCTGATCGAGCGCAGCCGGTCGCTGCCGAACAGGCGGAAGCGGCCGGTCGTGATCGGCACGAGCACTTGGTCGTCCGGGTTGCCGAACGGCGTCGACTGACCCTTCGACTTGAGGACGCCGATCACGGTGAACTGGATGCCACGGATGCGAACCGGCTCGCCGACGATCGCGTCCGGCGAGTTGATGCCAAGCGTCTCGAGCACCGTCGGACCGAGCACGGCGACGCGCTGGCGGCCCTCGTCCTCCGCGCGCGAGAACATGCGGCCGGCCTGCAGCTCGTACTTCCGCACCTCGAGGTAGTTCGACGTCGTGCCGACGACCGACGTGTTGGTGTTCTGGTTGAGGTACTGGACCTGAAGCCGCGACGTCATCTCGGGCTGCACGGCCGAGAGGTTGGTCGCGCGGTCCTCGAGCGCCGCCGCGTCGTCCATCGTCAGCTTCATCGACTGGTCGAAGCTGACGCCCATGCCGCGCTGCTGGCCGGGCATGACGGTGAGCAGCGTCGTGCCGAGAGAGCTGATGCGGTCCTTCACGGCGCTCTGGGCGCCCGTGCCGAGCGCCACGACGGCGATCACGGCGGCGACGCCGATCACGATGCCGAGCATCGTGAGCAGGGACCGGAGCTTGTTGGCCCGCAGCGCGCCGAGCGCCACGCGGATGATCTCACCGATGAGCATGGAAGTCTCCCGTTGGATCGCGACTCGTCATCCCGGCCCGCGTCCGCCGCCACCGCCACC